>WUUC01160963.1_pt1 | contig 18934 bp, 16 predicted proteins | sample 6278441 | NCBI WGS metagenome assembly WUUC01 (sample SAMN13675441, study PRJNA597444) | soil metagenome | isolation source: soil | place: USA: Washington | collected 2017-10 | reverse complement strand
TGATCATGTTGTACAGCTCGGGCACTTCCTCGGGGCTATCCTGCAGGTCGGCGTCCATGGTGACGACCACTTCGCCCTGCGCGGCGCGAAAACCGGTGTTGAGTGCGGCGGCTTTTCCGAAGTTGCGATTGAAACGGATCCCCCTCACGGCCGGGTCGATCGTACCGGCTTGCTTTATCTTTTCCCAGGTACTGTCGATACTGCCGTCGTCGATGAAGATCACCTCATAAGAAAAGCCGTGTGATCTCATCACACGGCTGATCCATTGGGCTAATTCCGGAATTGATTCTTCCTCGTCTTTTGCGGGGATGACAATTGAGATGTTCAAGTCTTATATCAATTACATTTGATCTATCGGCGGATTCTTTTTGGTGAATAACGCAGTAATTGAAGCGAGTACCGCATATATAACCAGCGAGATACCGAAGCCCATGGCCAGGCCGCCGAATGTAAACTGGTTTTCAGTTCGCCCCCTGGCCTTCTCCAGCTCTGTGTCGATTTGATCGGCGGGTGCTCCAAAATTCTCCATCATTGCCCGGGTATTTTCCATAGAAGCATCGGTCAGCTTTTCCGGAAGGCCGGTGTCTATCACAAAATACAGTAGCATCGCAAAAAGGGTATAGGCCAGGCCCGAAATGGCAAACGTAAGCCAGCCATGCTGCCAGCCTTGTCCATAAGACATAAATCCGCCGATAGAATTTCTATAATCAATGCCGGCGTATATGACCAGTCCGAGCGAAATCAGAATTGATGCAAAAAGAAACTTCAACTGCACCATATAAGTGTAATCAATGACATACAGTAAAACGACGATCGCAATGCTGATCGAACCGCAGATAATCCCCCACTTGACCGCGTGGTTAAGTAAGGTCGGGTTTTTTGATTCCTGTTCCATGGTGGGTAAGGTTAGTTTGTGTTTAGGGTTTCAGGTTCCTTAGGTTGACGTCTTAAAAGTACGGATAATATGATGCTAATAAAAAGCCCGATACCGAAGCACTGGACGAAGTACAAGACCGCCAGGTCGAAACCGTCGGTGGTTGGCAGTAGCGCGAGGTTTCGTTCGTACACATCCGTGCCGATCTGGTCAATGGTCTCCTTTGGAAAGCTCTTTATCTGATTAGTTGCAAGCTGCACGTATTGTATTACAAAATCCGGGACATTTAATGCAAATATCCAGATCAGTAACCCGGTAACCACCGCGTAGGTTATCACGAACAAACCGCAGGCAGCAAGACCCTGCCAGAAGAACAGGATCCCCCCGTAGTAGTAATCACGAAGCTCTTTCAGGATAAAATACATAAAGACCGCAAACAGAGCGACGCGGAAATCAAAGAAAACAGGGATCAGGAACGGATGGCGGTCTATATAATAGAGTATGATCACCAACACAAACCCGAGGATCCCGCCGATGAATCCGTAGCGTTTTGGAACGCGTATCAGTGCCGGGATACGATTGAGAAAATCAAACATCGAACCAGTGCCGATTGTTGTTCACACCGCCCATCGCCTTGCCCTTCAACTTCTGCCCCAGCCAGGGAGAGTTTTTTGCCCTCGACAAATTCTCGTCGGCTTCGAAGGTCCATTCGTGGTTGGGGTTGAACAGGGTAAGGTTGGCTTTAGCGTCTACTTCGATTTGGGGAACTTCCATGCCAAGCAACTGGCGTGGATTGTCCGTGAACTTCGTGATGAGGCTGTCCCACTCCACCGAAGCCGCAAGCTTCGACAGCTGTGAAGCGAATGTTTGAAGATTGATGATGCCGAAGTCGGCCATATCGAACTCGAGGAACTTGCTCTCATCATCATGAGGCGCGTGACCACTGGAGAGTATATCGATGGTGCCGTCCTTAAGTCCTTTGATCAGCGCATCCTGGTCGCTCTTCTCACGAAGCGGCGGATTGACTTTGTAGTTCGTATCGAAATCCGACAGCAGGCTGTCGTCGAGGATCGCCTGGTAGCTGGTGATATCACAAGTTACCTGGAGCCCTTTCTTCTTGGCAGACCTTACCTGGTCGATTGCCTTCGCGGTGGACAGTCTCGAGAAATGAACTTTCCCGCCCCCGTATGCGAGCAGGTCGAGATTGCGGCCCAGGGCAACTTCCTCGGCGATGCGGGGCATACCTTTCAGTCCAAGCCTCGTGCTGTTAATGCCTTCATGCATCTGGCCAAACTTGTTGAGCCACACATCTTCCGGGTGATCGATGAGAACTCCCTGGAATTTCTGAAGATACTGAAGGGCCTTCAGGAATATGTCCGTATGCCAGATCGAATGAAGGCCGTCGGTGAAAGCAACGGCGCCGGCTTCGTGCAGGTCGATCATCTCAGTCAGCTCTTCACCCTTGCAGCTTTTGGTAACGGCAGCAAGTGCAAATATTTGCACAAAGGCACTGTGGTTGTTCCTGGTGACGTAGCTGACCTCGTTCTTCGATTGTATGGCCGGCTGTGTGTTCGGCAGCACAGCGACCTCGGTGAAACCGCCCGCCTGCGCAGCCTTCGACAGCGATGCGATGTCTTCTTTATGCTCCAGGCCGGGGTCGCCTACGAATGCACCTAAGTCGAACCAGCCGGTAGACAGGAACATCCCGTCGGCGTCGATGACCTTATCGGCTGAAAAGTTTTTGTCGCCGATTTCCGCAATGCGGCCGTTATTGATTAATAAGCTCTTTTTCTTTTGATGAAACGATGATGTCGGGCAGAGGATCTTGGCGGATTGGATGAGGATCTTCAAGAGGTGAGGTTAAATTTTTGCTCCCGAAGGGCAAATTTACTTCAAAAACCGGATCAGCAAAACTTCTGCGAGCAGGAAGACCAGCGACAGGATCAGTGCGAACTTCCAGAGCGGGGTGCCGAGATACCTTTCGCGGATGTCGGCCGCCAGCGATGACGCCGATGTGGAGCTGAATATCGAAACCATCTTGTTGCCGAAGCGCTCCTGCAGCTCGGCCGCCGGGAAACGATCAAGTTTCGATTCATCACGGGTGAGGTTGAAAGCGACCCGGTCCAGCGTGTCCTTGCGGAAGACGGCCTGGTAGAATCCTGCGTTCATCGAAAATTTCGGCAGCTCCATGATGACTTTGTCAATGTCCTTCCGTTGCGGTGGAATAAGCTCCTGTTGACCCACCAGTCGCACCGGCTCTTCGCCATATATGCTATCGGCCCGGATCGTCACCATGCTTTCCGTGAGATAATAATAGAGTTGCGACTCGTTTTTGCGGCCGGAAGCGGCAATGCGATACATGACGGGAACAAAGAGGGCGTGCTGATAAAAATCTGTCGCGGTTTTGTCCAGCGGACTTGCAAGCACGAAGAGATGGCCGTACTGCGAAAGGAACGGGAGCCCGCTCCGGAACTTAAGTATGGCCGACCGGTCGGGGCCCCAATCGAGATGCTTCTTCGCGCGAGGCATCGACAACTGCACGCTTCGTTCCTCGAATATATTTTCGAAGAGCGGATTGTTGTAATCCGGCTTGTCGAGCTCTTCCTGAACGTCGGCAGGCAGCCATTTGAGATTGGGTAGTGAAAACGTGGCGCTGTATGATGCGATGTCGGGTTTGGTTCCGGGTACGAAAAGTATCGTGCCTGACGTTTGGCGGTAGGCAGCCAATGATGCCCCGAGTGCAGGATCGATCCGGTCGACTCCGTTCACCACCACCATATCGGCCTGCGTGATCTGGTTGTAATCGACATTCGATGATGGATATGATTTGAACTGGAAGAGTTGTTTGTTGCCGAACACTTTCTCGACAAAGGATTGAATTCCATCCTGTCTTATTTCCATGATTCTCAACTGCCTGGAGAAGTTGAGCGTAAAAAAGAATTCATTGTCGAACGTTCCCGGGAAATCATTGAAGCTCACGACACCGCCGTTAAGTCCCGAGAGTCCTGTGGATATGTCGAAGGATATCTCTCCATGCGAGTCCGGATCGAGTGTGGCGGAGGCCGTTGCTTCCTGGACGCCGTTGATGGTAAGTTTCACGATGAGGCCTTCGAGCCGGCGGGGTCCGTCGTTCTGAAGTTTCACACGCACGGTGTTCTTTTCACCACCGACGACAAACGGGTTGTCGAGCCAAAGCGAGTCGACATATACATTCGAGGTGCTGGTGGCTTCGACCGGCACAAGATGCCATTGACGGAGGGTATCGAACTGAAAGCGATCACTGCCCCAGGTGGATTTCTGGAAGTCCGATATCCAGAAGACCTCGTCGGTGGATGTTTGCATACGGCTGCTGATCTCGGCAGCCTGCCGGGTGATGGGCGACAGTCGCAGCTGTGCAAGCAAGTCCAGCACTTCTGTTTTTGTTTTGTATGTATTGGAAAAAGGCGCGAAGTCGTTCGTGATAAGCTGGTAGCGCGTATCTGGCGGAAACACTTCGGCGATCTCCTGGACAAATGCTGTTGCGGCGTCGAACGAACGGAATTTATCTTCGACCGGCAGCGTCATGCTGTAAGAGTTGTCGATATAAATGATCTTGTTCTTTCCTGCGCTGAGCTGTTCGGCAGCCGGTATGAATGGCTGTGCGAAGGCAAGCACGAGAAGCAACAGGAAAAGAAGACGCGAGGCGAGTACGAGGTATTGTTTGAGTTTTCTTTTTTGTGTGGTTTCCTGTTTTATCTGCCGGAGCAGTTTGGTATTTGAGAAATAAACGCGTGTTGTCTTCCTGAAATTAAAGAGGTGGATGATGATCGGGATTGAGAGCGCGGTCAGCGCCCAGAGAAATGAAGGATAGACGAAACTCATCGTTTGAAGCTCACGATACTTAAACGTCCAAGTTACGATTTTTTATATGCTGAGGGCCGGTAGTCTCCCGCCAAAATGAACCTAAGGCTTGTAGCTAAACGCAGCATGGCGTCCCGCCAAAATGAACGTACTGCCTGTATCTAAACGCGGCATGGCGGGAGCGCCAAAATGAACGTAGCGCCTGTAGTTAAACGCGGTATGGCGGGAGCGCCAAATTGAACGTAGTGCCTGTAGCTAAACGCGGTATGGCGGGAGGGGGGTGGCGGGGCGGCGCGGACCTTATTGAATTGCTAAACTCATGGATCACCTGACCGCCCGTCACCTTGATAACATTCTCTTAACAACATCTCCCCCACGTCTTTCAATGACATCCCCCAAATACCATCCCCCAATACCACCTTCCACTAACATTCTTATTTAGAAAACTACGTCTGCTTTTTGGGGCCGACCATCACGATGTCGTTCACGTTGACTTCGGTGACGTATCGTTTTTCGCCACCGGTGGTCTCATACACACGATGGACGAGCTTGCCCTCCAACACAACCTCCTGCCCCTTCTTGAGGTATTTCTCCGCGATGCCGGCAAGCTTACCCCAGATCACAATGTTGTGCCACTGGGTATCTTGTACTTTGTCACCTTTCTGATTCTTGTAGGTGTCGGTAGTGGCGATGGAGAAGGCTGCCTTTTTGCTGGCTCCGAATGTTTTTACCTCCGGGTCTTTGCCTAGATGACCAATGAGGGTAACGCTGTTCCGCAAACTTTTCATAATAATATTTTTTTGGTTGGTTGAACATAATGTGTCTGCTGCGACTGCGATACGAAAATGGGAAGTGGCGAGCACGTTAGTCGTATGATAAACGCATAGAAACGTTTGTAAACGTTTATTGCGGTAAGAGGCAAGAAGTATTAACTTGGGTACCCCAGCAACCGCCCATGAAGCATCTCGTACCTTGCTTTACCCTCCTTTGCTTAATCGCAATCTCATCGTGTAAAAACAAACCGTTAGAAACGAAAACCGAATACAAAAAAGGAACATACGCGTACGATTCCGCCTTCCTGGCGACATACGACTCGACCTTTATCGAGCTGAAAGACGAAAGCGGCAGCGCCCGTGTGCTCGTATCCCCAACATGGCAGGGTCGCGTGATGACTTCCACCTCCACCGGTCCGGAAGGCGCCAGCTACGGCTGGATCAACTATGACCTGTTGACCTCCGGAAAAAAGAAAATTCAATTCAATCCCGTCGGCGGCGAAGAGCGGCTCTGGCTCGGCCCGGAAGGCGGACAGTTCTCTATTTACTTCGCACCCGGCGATACATTCAATATCAACAAATGGCAAGTCCCTGCCGCGATCGACACTATTCCTTTCAAAATACAGTCGGTCAGCGGCACCCAGGCAATGTTCGCCGGCGAAACCATCCTGAAAAACTATTCAGGTACCGAGCTCAATATATTAATCGAGAGACGAGTGCGCTTGCTTCGCCCACCCGAAACCGAATCTGTCATCGGCACAAAGATACCTCAAGGCGTACAGGCTATCGGCTATGAAACACTGAACAAGATCGAGAACAAGGGAGCGAACGACTGGACGAAAGAAACAGGCCTGCTGTCGATCTGGCTCCTGGGTATGCTCACTCCTTCCGACAAAACAACCGTCATCATTCCCTTTCATCCTAAAGAGAATGCGCATTCACTGATCACCACCAGTTACTTCGGCGACATTCCGGCCGACAGGCTGCAGATCAAAGACAGCATACTCTTCTTCCGGTGCGACGGAAAATACCGCAGCAAGATCGGCCTGCCTCCCTCGATCGCCAAACCAACAGCCGCCAGCTTCGACTTCAGCAGGAACATTCTTACCATCATCAACTTTCCCGTTAACGAAGACGCCATGTATGTGAACTCCAAATGGGAGATCCAGCAAGATCCATACAACGGCGACGTCGTGAATTCATACAACGACGGCCCGCTGGCAAACGGCGAACAGCTCGGCCCGTTCTACGAGCTCGAGTCTTCTTCGTCTGTAAAAGAATTGAAAAGAGGTGAAAGCCAGAACTATATCCAGGTAACATGCCATTTCGAAGGCGACTACGAAGGACTCAAAGAGCTTGCGAAAAAGATACTCGGCGTCGACCTCGATGAACTGAATAAATAACGTGCATCATCATGCAATTGTACAAGACAAAAGAGGGTAACATACTGCGGTCCCAGGGACGGTCTGTCCGGATCGATGGCAACTGGGATACGGTGGTCAATCAAAAAGATCTTTATAAACATCTCACTGGCTTGCTCAACCTGTCGCCTCTCGAAGAGGCAGACGCGGACAAGGCGATCGCAGCAGGTCTGTTACCTCCGATCGGCACCCAGGAGGTCTGGGCTGCAGGAGTTACTTATCTCAGGAGCCGCGATGCCCGCATGGAAGAGTCTAAGGACTCCGGCGGCGATTTCTTTTACAGGAAAGTGTACGATGCCGACAGGCCTGAATTGTTCTTCAAGTCGCTCGCGCACCGTGTCGTCGGACCGGGTCAGAATGTCAGGATACGGAAAGATTCGAAGTGGGACGTCCCCGAACCGGAGCTCACTTTATTTATCAACTCGGAAGGCTCGATACAAGGATACACTGCCGGCAACGACATGAGCTCGAGAAGCATTGAAGGCGAGAACCCGCTGTACCTCCCGCAGGCCAAGATGTACGAAGGCAGTTGTGCGTTGGGTCCGTGTCTCTTCGTGCCCGCACAGCCCATCTCTCCCGAAACAAATATCCGTATCACGATCAAGCGAAGCTCGAAGAATGTGTTCGACGCTACGATACAGCTCAACCGCATGAAACGTCAGCTGCCGGAGCTTGCCTCGTGGCTCTTCAGGGAAATGGACTTCAACCATGGATGTTACCTGATGACAGGCACCGGTCTCGTTCCCGGAAATGAATTCACCCTGCAGTCCGGCGACGAGGTCTCCATCACGATCGATGGAATTGGAACGCTAACAAATACTGTCGGTTAGATCTGTGCGATCCCCCGCATCAAGTGCGGGGCAGGCTGTGTGATCCGTGAGAGATTACACTGATGAATACAGGCTCTCACGGATCGCACGGATCACACGGATCATAAATACACTGCTATGAAAAAATACAGCTCCATTCTCGCTGTGCTTATCTCCATTTCGGCATCAGCCCAAACCCCGTGGCCTGTTCTCAAGCACTACGACAAAGATCACGTCAACAAGATCGCCTTGCCTGTAGGCGGAATAGGCACCGGTACGATCTCCCTGGGCGGCAATGGCCAGTGGAAAGATGTCGAGATCATGAACCGGCCCGGTAAAGGCTATTACGGCTCGAACACATCGAAGACTGCACCATGTTTTATGGTATACACTTCCGCCTCGGGTAAAAAGATCTCCAAAGCACTGATGGGGCCGATCGCCGTGAGCGATTATCCCGGTGCAGAAGGCAGCTTCGCTCCCAACCACGGGCTTCCCCGTTTCGCCACGGCTACGTTCGATGCGGCCTACCCTTTCGGCACCGTCAATCTCGAAGACGAAGACATGCCTGTCTCCGCAAAAGTGAAAGTCTTCAATCCGCTGGTCCCCGTGGATGCAGACCTCAGCGGGATCCCCGTCGCCATTATCCGTTACGAGATCACCAACAAGACCTCCAGCCCGCTTACTGTTGCCGTCGCCGGTTCACTCGATAATTTCATCGGCATGGATGGAGCTACTTTCGAGATCTCGGATTTCAACCACAGTCAATATCCCGTCGGCGCGAAAAAGAACCGGAACACTTTCAAAAAGTCCGGGCAGCTTTCCGGCATCTTCATGACATCCGACAGCGTCGACAACACGCTCGATACCTGGGGCACCATCGCCCTGACGACAGCCGAAGCCGGCGACATCACCTACAGAACCCAGCTGACACCCAAAGGATGGAACGCCAATATCACCGACATGTGGGATGATTTCTCCGACGACGGTGCATTCAAAGAAGTTTCCTTCAAAGACAAAGTAGACTCGCCGCGAGGTGCCCTTTCGGTAAAATTCGAGCTCGCCCCGAATGCTACACGCAGCGTACAGTTTTTTCTTACCTGGCATTTTCCAAACAGGAAGGACTGGTTCAATAAAGGCTCGAAGATCCTGGGTAATTATTATGCAAACACTTACGCCGATGCCTGGGATGTTGCAGAGAAAACTCTTCCCCGCGTAAACGATCTTGAATCGAAGACGATAGACTTCGTATCGACCTTTCTGAAAAGCAGCTACCCGGATGTTGTCAAAGAGGCGGCACTATTCAACGTAAGTACACTGCGAACACAAACCGCCTTCCGCACGAAGGACGGATACTTCTTTGGATGGGAAGGCATTTTCAATTCCATCGGGTCATGTTACGGCAACTGCACTCACGTATGGAACTATGAGCATACGACACCGTTCCTCTTCGGCGCTCTCGCCAAAAAGATGAGGGACGTCGAATACGAATACGGACTGAACGACAGCTCAGGCTTGATGAGCTTCCGTGTGTCGCTTCCACTCGACAAGAAAGCGACAGCCAACTGGAAGCTCGCCGCTGCCGACGGGCAGATGGGAACGGTGATGAAAGTCTATCGCGAATGGCAGCTCTCGGGCGACAATGAATTTTTGAAAAGACACTGGCCCGGTGTGAAGAAAGCGCTGGCCTTCGCATGGATACCCAATGGCTGGGATGCCGATATGGACGGCGTGATGGAAGGCTGCCAGCACAACACGATGGACATCGAATACTATGGGCCTAACCCCGAGATAGAGTTCTGGTATCTCGGAGCGTTAAAGGCTGCCGGCGCAATGGCGAAATTCATGAAGGACAAAGACTTCGAAGCCAAATGCAACAAGCTTTTCAGATCAGGAAGCGAGTGGACCGACAACAATCTTTTCAACGGTGAGTTTTACATTCATAAGATCCAGCCCATTACCGATAAGACAAAGATCGCCGCTGGCCTCATCTCAAATATGGGCTCCACCGATTTCGATAACCCTGACTTCCAGATCGGCGAAGGATGTTTGGTCGATCAGCTGGTCGGACAGAACATGGCGCTGATCACGGGACTCGGATATCTCGCAAAGAAAGAGAACATTAAAAAAACGCTGGAGAGTATCTACAAATACAATTATGTGGATCACTTCGGAGACCATTTCAACAACATGCGGTCGTATGTTCTTGGTGATGAAGCCGGGCTGGTCGTTACCTCCTATCCCGATCCTTCGAAGCGGCCGAAGGTCCCGTTGTCATACGCCTTCGAAGCATGGAGTGGCCTCGAGTACACCGCTGCTGCCGGAATGATCTATGCCGGAATGACGGACGATGCCCTGAAAGTTATCCAGAATGTGAGAAACCGGTACGACGGTCAGAAACGCAGCCCGTTCGATGAAGAGGAGTGCGGACATCATTATGCACGTGCAATGGCGGCGTGGTCTACTGTACTTGCGTTAAGTGAATTCAACTACTCTGCCGTTGATAGAAAGTTCTCGATAACTTCAACAGCAGGGGACTATTTTTGGTCGAATGGTTACGCGTGGGGAATGGCAAAAGTCAGCGGACGCAATGTTACAATCTCCGTCCGCTTCGGCAACCTGGAGCTTAGCACGGTGGAATTGAAAGGTCTTGGAACAATCTCACTGAAAAAACCAACGAGCATCAAAGAAGGAACAGAGCAACAATTCTCTATTAAATAATGCAATCAAACAACACGTTCGACGCTATCGTAATTGGGTCCGGTATCTCCGGCGGCTGGGCTGCAAAAGAATTGTGTGACCACGGTTTGAAAACACTCGTTCTCGAACGCGGCCGTAATGTTGTTCATAACAAGGACTATCCTACCGCCACCAAGAATCCCTGGGAGTTCCCTTACCGGGGAAACATGCCCGCAAAGTACCTCGAGGAAAATCCTTTGATCAGCAAAGCCGCGGGCTTCGGCGAAGACACCGCGCATTTCTTCATTAAAGACAAAGATCATCCTTACGTCCAGGAGAAACCGTTCGACTGGATCCGCGGCTACCAGGTAGGCGGCAAGTCGCTCACATGGGGACGCGCTACGCAACGGTGGAGCAACAGCGAATTCATTTCTCCCGCAAAATATGGTTACGGTATCGAGTGGCCGATCGATTACAATGATGTAGCCCCCTGGTATTCACACGTCGAAAAGTTTATCGGCGTTTGCGGTCACAACGATGGTATCGAAGCCATGCCCGATGGTGAGTTCCTTCCCCCATTCGATCTCAATTGCGTCGAGAAAGAGATCCAGCAAAAGATAAAAGCAAATTACAAAGACCGCCATCTCGTGCAGGCACGGTGGGCGCACATCACCCAACCGACAGAGCTTCACAAGCAGCAGGGCCGCGGTCAATGCCAGGCGAGGAACCTGTGCATGCGCGGTTGTCCGTTCGGCGGATACTTCAGCTCTAACTCCTCCACCCTTCCGTGGGCGGAACGTACAGGCAATCTTACCATTCGTCCACATTCGGTCGTTCACTCGATCATCTATGACGAGCAGAAAGGCAAAGCTTCCGGCGTCCGGGTTATTGATGCAACTACCAACGAGGAAATCGAATACAAAGCAAAGATCATTTTCGTCAACGCGTCGGCATTGAACAGTGTGCTCGTATTGTTGAACTCTACATCGTCGCGGTTCCCGCAAGGTTTAGGAAACGACAACGGGCTTCTCGGCAAATACGTGGCCTTTCACAATTATCGTTCGGGCCTGGGCGCCGATATGCCTGGCTTCGAAGACCGTTACTACTACGGGAGAAATCCTACCGAGCCTATCATCGCAAACTATCGCAATCTCTATAAGCACGATATGGACTACGTGGGCGGCTTCACGACATTCATGGGAGCGTACCGTCTGCGCGGCCAGGAAGACAAGATCGACACCGCGATTGGCGCGGACATCAAAAAGTTCAAAGCGACACCCGGCCCCTGGAGAACATACATGTACATGCAGGGTGAGACCATTCCTAAGGAAAGCAACCACGTAAGGTTGAGTACGGGCCAGAAAGATCAGTGGGGCATTCCCCTTCTCGTCACTTCCGTCGGCTACGACGACAACGACGAGAAGATGATCAAGGACTTTCTCGCATCCAGCACCGAGATGATGGAGAAAGCGGGCTGCAAGAACATCCAGGGCTACGATTCAAAGCAGTCTCCCGGACTTGACATTCACGAAATGGGTGGCTGCAGGATGGGCAAGAACAGAAAGACCTCCCTCCTCAACGAATGGAACCAGATGCACGAATGCAAGAACGTATTCGTTACCGATGGGGCGTGTATGACCAGCACGGGAAACCAGAGCCCATCCATATTGTACATGGCACTAACGGCAAGAGCAGCCACCTACGCAGTAGAGGAGTTGAAGAAGGGCAATCTCTGATCACCGACCAAATACATAGATTAAACACATAGTATTTTGCTTCTCCCAGATTGTCGTAACCTTCTATGTGCCCTAGTAATACGCGCGATTTAAGTTCGCACTCGTAGGGCACATAGCAATGACGCAGTTGATGACTAAAGCTGGTCTCTATGTGTTCTTATGTGTTAAAATGCATTAACAAAAAGCCCATAGGAAAACACATAGTACTTTGCCTCAATGCAGGGGTGTATTTACTCAAAGTTTCTTAACGGTCTCGTATGGTCCTTGCCACAACACCTGCTCGATCATCCACTTGTCGTCGTGCTTGGCAAGCAGAAGATAATCTATTCCCCACCACGCCCACACCTTCGCGACAGCTACCTGTTCTTCTTCGTCGAGGATGATGACATTTTTCGGTGCGTCGGGTTTTGCGAAATTCTTCTTTGCCATGACGTTCTTCGTATAGTCTACGGCCTGGCGAAAAGTCATCTGCTCTCCACCGTACTTGCTGGTTTTCTTGTCACGCCAGTAACCATATTTATAAAGGTTGGATGCAACGGATCGTTTGAGCATCACGCTGTCTCCCTGGTAGAAACCTTCAATGTAATCGAGGGCTGCGCGGCGGATGTTTTCTGTGTTGGCGGTCTGCGCAAAAGACGCGGACATAGCAAAGGCGAGCAAAATAGTGAGTTTGGTTTTCATAGGATCAGATTTGGTTGGTGTAATCAACAAAGCTGATACCCACTTCTCTTTCCTTTGTTACAGCCATTTAAAACAACTTCCTTTATAAATATCGTGCACGTTTTTGAACACTTCGGTGCGCTACTGGGACCTCAACGAGTCCACCGGGTTCGTCGGCCATGTACAGAAATATGAGTATGCAACATGCCATAGCGGCAGCAAAGCCGATGATGTGATGAAAACAATACCCTGGTTGGGGGACTTTAGGTGGATGGAAGCCATGACTCAAATAACGAATGCCCGGCTAAACGGTGAAATGGGTTGGTCTACTATTCAAGTCGTTCGTATACCCGGCAAACCTGACGTATCAGGTGTCTGGTTTTCCGGATCGGCGAAAGTCCGTGCTACCCGAACGTCTATATTTATCAAATGACCGATCTCGAAGTACATCGGGTGTGTATGGAATGCGGGCAGCGCATCGTTGGCCGTACTGACAAGAAGTTCTGTAACGATCATTGCCGCACGGCGTGGCACAATAAGCTTCACAGCGACGCGACGTCGTACGTTCGAAACGTCAACAACATCCTTCGAAAAAACCGCAGGATACTGGCGGAGCTCGCAGCTAGTGGAAAGAAAAAAGTTGAGGCAGAGTTGTTGACGCGCCTGGGGTTTGAGTTCAGCTACTTCACCAACATAAAGGTGAGCGATAGGGGAGCTGCAACTCATTACTGTTATGAACAGGCATACATTCAAATGCCAAAAGGATTTTGTTTATTGTGCGGTTCTCTTTCAACACATAAAACACTTTTAACGCATAGAACACATAGGCGAAGATAACTGTACCTTTATCGCTTGCTGCCTATGTGCCGTCGTTTGCGCATTCTAAATAGGGCGTATTTCTAGGACACATAGGCGCACTAATTTCAGTGCGTACGAACCTCTATGTGCCCTTATGTGTTGAAAAAAATCATAATGTTATCAGATGAACTGGACTCTCAAAAACAAAAAAGCCCTCGTCACTGGCGGAACAAAAGGCATCGGCCTGGCCATCGTTGAAGAATTCCTCTCCCTCGGCGCCGAAGTCTTTCTCGTTGCGCGAAATCAACCGGAAGTCGAAAATCTCCTGAGCACCCTTCAATCACGCGGCAGCCACGTGGACGGAATCGCCGGAGACGTGTCCGACGCCGCCGTCAGAACCAGGATCATCGGCACACTCGACCGCCGGTGGGGACGACTCGATATCCTGGTCAACAACGTGGGCACGAACGTCCGGAAGAAGTTTGTAGAGTATACCGAAGAGGAATACCGTCGCCTGTTCGACATCAATCTTTTCAGTCTGGCTGAAATGTGCCGCCTCTCCCACCCGCTGCTCATGAAAGGTGAAAATGCCTGCGTAGTCAACATGGCTTCCGTGGCTGGCTCCTTCGATGTACAAAGCGGTCCGCCTTATGGCATGACGAAAGCCGCCGTCATCCAGCTTACACGACACCTCGCAGTCAAATGGGCTCCGCAAAACATTCGCGTCAACTCTGTGTCACCGTGGTACATCGCCACACCACTCACTGTTCCGGTGCTCACCAACAAAGACCGACTGGATAAGATACTGGCGCGCACACCGATGAACCGCGTCGGCCAGCCAGGGGAGGTTGCCAGCGCCGTTGCATACCTGGCCATGGACCACGCCAGCTACATCACCGGCCAGGATCTTAAAGTAGACGGGGGAATGTCTGTAAAAGGCCTGTAAAGCAATTGCAAAGCAGCTTTTTTACAATAAATTGTAGAAAATAGTTTTGCCATGAGATCTCTTTTTTCAGCATTCCTCCTCCTGTTTTCAATCACTGTCGTTGCACAGACGTTCACTGCCGCTTCGAAACCCGAAGACGCCGGCATGTCTGGCGCCAGGTTGTCGAAGATCGATAAGCTCATCGAAGAGCATATCGCGAACAAATGGATCCCCGGCGCCGTGGTGTTCATCGCCCGCAACGGTAAGATCGTCTATCATAAAGCTTATGGCTACGCAGATGTAGAAAACAAAACAGCGCTCAAGAAAGACAACATCTTCCGGATTGCATCCCAGAGCAAGGCCATCACCAGCCTCGCCGTCATGATGCTGTACGAAGACGGTAAGTTTGGCCTCGATGACGCGGTCTCGAAATACATTCCCGAATTCAAGAATCCCAAAGTTCTCGCAAACCTGAACTGGAGAGATACGACTTACACAACGACTCCTGCAAAAAGCGAGATCACCATACGGCAGCTGCTCACCCATACTTCCGGTCTCGACTATGCCTCGATCGGCAGCCAGGAATTTAAAGCCATCTACGCGAAGGCCGGCGTTCCCAGTGGTATCGGAAACGACAACATGGTGCTTGGGGACAAGATGAAGATACTGGGTGGCCTTCCACTCAAACACAATCCCGGAGAAGCATGGACCTACGGCTTGAATAACGATGTACTCGGTTATCTCGTCGAAGTATTATCGGGAATGTCGTTCGATCAGTACCTGAGAACAAAGATCTTTCAGCCCCTGGGCATGAACGACACTTATTTTTATCTGCCAAAAGAAAAACACAACCGGCTGGTAAGCTTGTACGAGATGAAAGACGGTACAATATCGAAGATGACAGCAAAGGCATATGACAATGTAGACCCGATGTATCCGACGTTCGAGGGCAAGTACTACTCAGGCGGGGCGGGCTTGAGCTCGTCGCCTGAAGATTATGCAAAGTTCCTTCAGCTGTTTCTCAACAAAGGAGAATATAACGGTGTACGCTTGCTGAGCCGGAAGACGGTAGAGCTCATGCTGACACCACAGGTACAGCCGCCTCTGAACAACCAGGTAGGACTCGGCTTCGGCCTGGAAACAGAAAAGAATGATCATACGGGTCCATCCAGCATCGGGACCTTCTCGTGGGGTGGTGCATTCAACACCCAGTATTGGGCCGATCCGAAAGAAAAGCTCGTCGGTATTATTTACATGAACACATACGGCGGGCCGAATCGCAATACAGCCGACAAGTTTAAAGTGTTAACGTATCAGGCAATAGCCGACTAGGCAGCCCTGATGACCCCGGATTTTTTCGATCTCGATTATCTCGCGAAAGGCTCGTCGATTCAAAGAAGAGGTTTCCAGGCGATACAGGATCTCGGGATCATGAATTCCATGAAAGAATACACACCGGTCGTCGTTGGAACGCTTCCGCTCGACCTGTTCACAGATAAAAGCGACATCGACATACTTTGCTGCTACCATAGCGCGGAAGACTATGCGGAAAAAGTATTCTTCGATCTCTATGCCGCCTCGCATCATTTTTATATCAACCGTAAGGATCTCGGTGGTGTCGAGAGCATGATCACCACCTTCGAGTACGAAGGTTTCCGGTTTGAGATCGTGGGACAAAAAGTTCCGGTAAAACAACAGGTTGCGTTTCGCCACATGGTTGCAGAATGGAGGATTCTCTCAGAACAGGACTCCACGTTCAGGAATGAAATACTCGAACTGAAGCGCAGCGGTCTAAAAACCGAACCTGCATTTGCGCAGGCGTTGGGACTGAGTGGCGATCCTTATGAAGCATTGTTGCAATAACCGCATTTTAAGGTGAAATCAATTTGACCGGTACGTGCAGGCCGTACCTTTGCGTCATGGATTCGGCTTCGTCATTATCGTCAAACGAAAACAAGGTTTACAATCTTGCGTTTGGCCTTGCTGTTTTCACAATCGTCTATAACCTCGCTGAGGGTATCATCGCCACGTGGTTCGGCTACAACGACGAGACCATTGCGTTGTTCGGGTTCGGTGTCGACAGCTTCATCGAGATGATCTCGGGCATCGGCATTGTCGTCATGATCCTCCGCATCAAAAGTCATCCGCACAGCCCGCGCGGCGACTTCGAAATCACAGCCCTGAAGATCACCGGTTATTCATTCTACATCCTGGTAGGAGGCCTTACACTCTCCGCCATCGCCACAGCCTGGCTGCGAATCAAACCTGCAACGACATTCTGGGGCGTGGTGATCTCCTTGATATCGATCGTGGTCATGTTATTCCTTATCTACGGAAAGATCTACACCGGTAAAAAACTTCACTCCGATGCCATCATCGCCGACGCGAACTGCACCAAGGTTTGCATTTACATGTCGTGTGTTCTTCTTGCCTCCAGCGCTATCTATTATCTGACTGGTTTCGCGTACGCGGATGCTCTTGGGACTTTGGGCCTCGCGTGGTTTTCTTACGAAGAGGGTCAGGAGTGTTTCGAAAAGGCGGAGAATAAAGAGTGTTCGCACGGGCACAAACACTGACGTTCCGTGTTGGTTTTTTGTGGAGATTTGGGGGCAAGACCGAGCGGCGATCCTTATTTTCATGTTCCTTGTCTACAAGAACTCAGGCAATCAAAACACAAGAAAGAGCAGAGTTTACAAGTCAACAAGCCATTGAGTCCCGGGTACTGGCAGAAGCGGCACAGCAAGAAACAATGAGAGCCCGGGCACTGGTAGAAGCGCAACAACACGCAGTGGCCGCCGAATTACTGGCACAAAAGCTCAGCGGCTGTTGACGGAATGCGAGAAAACGAAATAATTCATATTTTTTAACTTTAGGGGTATGCAGTAACGAACATTGTACCCTGTACCCTGTACCCTGTACCCTGCACCCTGAACTCCTTACCCCTCATGAAGAGACTCCTAACCCATCGCTTTGGGCTGATCGCACTGCTTACATTCATCATCGTCTCCGTTTCATTTGTTACAAGAACCGTCCTCCTCATCCAGTCATACGACAAGGTTGAATGGCACATGGTGCCCGTCATTTACCTGGTGGGTCTGTTTTTCGACCTGGTCAACAGCACCTACGTGGTCGTTCCCCTTACGTTCTATGTCTGGCTCGTTCGCGACAAGATCTTCACAAAAGGGTGGCATCGCTTTATACTTTACGGCATATTCGTATTTTTTACCTATTCGCTGATCTTCAACGCCGTCAGCGAGTGGCTCTTCTGGGACGAATTCAACGCACGGTACAACTTCATCGCCGTCGACTACCTGATCTACACCACCGAAGTGCTGGGCAACATCCAGCAGTCATATCCTGTGGAGTGGATCCTCACACTTGTCGCCGTCAGTAGTTTCCTTTCCGTGTATCTCATGCGCTCCTGGATCCGCCGGACGGGTGCCAGCTCCATGAGATTCAGAGAGCGCACTAAATATGCACTGACCATACTCGCCCTTCCCGTGTTGATGTTCCTTATCGTCAAGAACACGTGGCGTAACGTCAGCAACAACCCCTACGTGAATGAGCTCTCAGGCAACGGCCTCTACGAGCTGTTCGCTGCTTATCGCAACAACGAGCTCGACTTCGACCGGTTCTACAACCGCATTGAAGACCAGAAGGCATTCGAGATCGTACGGAATTCACTGAAAACTCCCGAAGCGGAATTCATCGGCGACAGCCCGTACAGCATTGAGAGGAAGATCACCAACCCCGGTCCCGAAAAACAGCTCAACGTGGTCATGATCAGTGTCGAGAGCCTGAGTGCCGACTACCTGGGCATTTTTGGAAACCCCGGCGGCTATACTCCCAAGCTCGACTCCCTGTCGAAACACAGCCTGCTCTTCACCAACCTGTATGCTACCGGCACACGTACCGTACGCGGACTGGAAGCCCTGTCGCTCTGCGTACCTCCCACCCCCGGTCAGTCCATTGTCCGCCGGCCCAACAACGACGACCTGTTCACCATCGGTTCCGTCTTCGAAAGCAAAGGCTACGAGAGCCGGTACATCTACGGAGGCTACGGCTATTTCGATAACATGAATGGATACTTTTCAGCCAACGGCTACGAGGTAACCGACCGCGATGGCCTCAGTGGCGAAGAGATCGACTACGAAAACATCTGGGGTGTAGCGGATGAAAATCTTTTCACGCTCGCCCAACGTGAGATCGACAAGACCATTGCTGCCGGCAAGCCAGTCTTCGCACAGGTGATGACCACATCCAACCACCGCCCTTTCACTTATCCTGAGGGTCGTATCGACATTCCCTCGCACACCGGCCGGGAAGGCGCTGTGAAGTACACCGACTACGCGATCGGCCGGTTCATCCGAGAGTGTTCTAAAAAGCCGTGGTTCGAAAACACAGTATTCATCATCGTCGCCG
>WUUC01101921.1_pt1 | contig 18946 bp, 17 predicted proteins | sample 6278441 | NCBI WGS metagenome assembly WUUC01 (sample SAMN13675441, study PRJNA597444) | soil metagenome | isolation source: soil | place: USA: Washington | collected 2017-10 | reverse complement strand
TGAGCCCGAGCGGCAGGCGCGCTCGATCGAAGAGCTCTCCGACCAGAAGCGCTTGGCGCAGCTGCTCGCGCAGGCGCTCGAGAGCTTGTCGTTCGATCACCGCACGGCCTTCGTCTTGTGCGAGGTCGAAGAGCGCTCTTCGGCCGAGGTCGCGCAGATCCTCGGTATCCCCGAGGGCACCGTGCGCACGCGCTTGCATCACGCGCGGCAGAAGCTGCGGACATGGCTGGAGAAGGGGGGTGCGCGATGAACGACGAGCTCGACCTGCTCCAGCGCGCGACGCGCGCGCTGCGCGAAGAGACGGCGACGTCCGAGCGACGCTCGGGATTGACTCGGGCGCGCGTGCTGGACGGCGCGCGTGCGCGCAAGCGACCGCTGTGGCGCTTCCTCGTGCCGCTCGTCGCGGTGCTCGGCACGAGCACGGCGTTCGCGCGCGTCGCATTTCCGGTGGAGACGACAGCGCTCTGGCGTGAGCTGGTGCAGCCGCTGCGCGCGGCGGAGCCGGCGCCGCTGAAGGAGAAGTCGGTGCGTGCAGCGCGCGAGAAGCCGGTGGCGCAAGCACCTGCAGCGGCCGAGGCGCAGCCCGTCGTGCAAGCGACTGAGCCGGTCATCGATGCGCCGCAGATCGAAGCGCCGGCGCTCGCGCCGAGCCCGATCAAGCTCGCGCGCAAGAGCGTTCGCGCGACGGCCCCCGCGCCCGTCGTGCAAGCTGCGCCTTTGACCCCCGCGAGCGTCGTCGTCGAATCCGCGGAGCTCGTGCTGTTTCGGCGCGCCGAGCGGCTGCACCGCGCGCAGGACACAGAAGCGATCGCCGCGTGGGATGCGTACTTGCGGGTCGCGCCGATGGGCGCGCTCGTGCCCGAGGCGCGCTACAACCGCGCGCTCGCGCTCTTGCGCGCGGGGCGTCGCGAGGATGCGCGCCTCGCGCTCGAACCGTTTGCTGCAGGTGACTTCGGCGGCTACCGCGCGCGTGAAGCGCGCACGTTGATCGAGCAGCTCGCGCCCACAGCGACGCGCGATTGAACGGCGGCGCAGCCGGCGGGCACACACAAGCGCCATGCTTAGGCTCTTCTTCTTCCTCCTCTTCGTCCCAGCGCTCGCGCAGGCTCAGGCCGCGAGCGCGCCACCGCTCTTTCTGATCGTGCGTGGGCCGCTTTATCCGGCGGGCAGCGCGCCCCTGATCGAACCTGAACCGCTGCGCGCCGCGATCGAGGCCGAGCTCGGTACGCCGGTGGCTCTCTCGACCGGGGCCGCCGCGCCGCATCTCGTCGTCGAAGGTGAGTCGCTCAGCGCGGTGCGCATCGCGTTTGTCGGCGAGGCTGGCGTCGCAACGGCGGAGCCGATCAGCCGCTATGTCGACGTATCGAGCACGCGCGAGCACGCGACGTCGACCGTCGCGCTGCTCGCTGCCAACTTGGTACGGGATGAGGCAGGCGAGCTGCTCGCGGTGCTGCGCGCGCAAAACGCAGCCGTGCAGCCGGTGGCGCCTGCGCCTGCACCTGCGCTCGAGCCTGTCATGCCCGACGCGGCCGCCACCGCCGCGCTCGCGCAAGACGATCCACTCGAGCCTGAAGGCTGCGACCCGATCGACCTCAAGCCGCTCGTGTTTGGCTCCGACTTCGTACCGTACGTCGGCACCTCGTACCGCGACCGCGCGCAGGAGCAGCGCCGCCTCTCGCTCAACTTCGTCGGCTGGAGCGGCGGCTTGGACGGCTTCGAGCTGAGCTTCGTCGCGGGCCTGCACACACGGCAGGTCTGCGGTGTGCAGATCGCCTTTGGCGCAAACCTCGTGAACGGCGCGGTCTCAGGCGCGCAGGTCGCGATGCTCAACCTCGCGCGCGGCCGCGTCGACGGCGTGCAGGTCGGCATGTTGAACGGCAGCGGTGGCACGCTCTCGGGCGTGCAGGTCGGCCTCGCCGGCATCGCGCTGCGCGACGTCGAAGGCGCGCAGGTCGGGCTCGCGAACGTCGCGCGTGGACGCGTCGACGGCGCGCAGCTCGGCCTCGCGAACGTCGCGCTCGGCCGTGTCGAAGGCGTGCAGATCGGCAACGTCAATTTCGCCGGCGGCGGCCACGAGGGCTTTCAGCTGGGCCTTGCCAACATCAGCGGCGGCCCGGTTCGCGGCGTGCAGCTCGGCATGGCGAACGTCAGCGCGGGCCGCGTAAACGGCGCGATGCTCGGCTTGCTCAACGTCGCGCGCGACGCGGACGCAGCGATCGGCGTCGTCAACGTGCTGTGGGAAGGCCGCACGCACGTCGATCTGTGGGTCGGCGACGCGGGCATGGGCTTCGTCGGCGTCGAGCACGGCAGTAAGCGCGTGCACAACATCTTCGGCGTCGGCTTCGGTGCGCGCAACGAAGAGGTCGTGTTCGCGCCGGTCTACGGTATCGGCGTGCGCGTGGCCGAGGCCACTCATGTCTACGCGGACATCGACCTGCTCGCGCACCTGCTCATGACCGAAGACGAGCGCGACGACCGCCTCGATCTCGCCAGCATCTTCCAGGTGCGCGCGCCGATCGCGCTGCGCTTCACGCGCGAGATCGCGCTCTGGGTCAGCCCCACGCTCAGCGTCGCGCTGGCCGACGCAGACGACGAGACGATCGCGGACCCGCTCTTCTACGACAGCGTCCGGCTCACGAAGCAGCTCGCCCCCCTCAGCGTGCACCTGTGGCCCGGCCTGTCGATCGGCGCGCGCTTCTTCTAACCGCGAGCTAGCGCAGCAGCGCGCGTACTTCGCCGTCGCTCGTTTGCGAGAAGTCGTCGTAAAAGGCGCCGACCGAGCTGAAGCTCGGCGGTGTCTGCGCGCACACGATGGCGTCGGCTTCTCCGCCGAGGTCGCGGCAGGTCGAGCGCGCTGCAACGGGCGCCGCGACGATTACGCGCGCCGCGCCGCGCATGCGCGCGACCGCAATCGCCGCGCGCATGCTCGCCCCCGTGGCGAGCCCGTCGTCGACCAGCAGCACGTGCTTGCCGTGCAGGTCGAGCGGGGCGCGCTGCCCGCGGTAGTCGACCTCGCGCCGCTCGAGCTCGCGCTCTTCGTCCGCGATCACGCGCTCGATCGCATCGAGCCCGATGCTCAGCTCGGCCACCACGTCGTCGTTCATCACGCGCACGCCGCCCGAGCCGATCGCCCCCATCGCCAGCTCTTCTTGGTGCGGAACGCCCAGCTTGCGCACGATCAAGACGTCGAGCGGCGCATCGAGCGCGCGCGCGACCTCGTAGGCGACGGGCACGCCGCCGCGCGGCAGCGCCAATACGACAAGCGGCGGATCGGAGGCCTTGCGATCGGCATACGCCGAAAGCGCGCTCGCCAGCGCCTGACCTGCTTCGCGTCGATCGCGGTAGCGCGCAGCCATGCGATAAGCATAGCCCCGCAGGGCGGACGCGCTGTAACGCGTCGTCACTTCGAACGCGGCGCCCAACGCATTCCGGGAGAGCACGCATTTGGCCCACACCGCTCGACGCATCTTCCTCACCACGCTTCGCTACGCGGGCCTCGCCCTCTTGATCGCGACGCTCGTGCTGCTCGCGCAAGCCTGGGAAGGCATGGGCAAAAGCGCGACGGGCGAGCGCCTCGCGCGCATGCAGCGCTCCGCGCAATGGCAGGATGGCGCCTTCGAAAACCCACAGCCACTCCTCAACGATTTCTGGGGGATGCTGACGGGCATGCTCGAGGTGAGCGAACACGCGACACCGCTCGGCGCGCTGCCCGCGACGCGCATCGACCCTGCACGCTTTCGCACGCGACCCGAGAGCGGCCTGCGCATCACGTGGCTCGGGCACGCTTCGAGCTTGATCGAGATCGACGGTGCCCGCGTGCTCACCGATCCGGTGTGGAGCGAGCGCACTTCCCCGATCGCCTGGCTGGGACCCAAGCGCTGGTATCCGCCGCCGATCGCGCTCGGCGAGCTGCCTTCGATCGACGCGGTCGTGATCTCGCACGACCACTACGATCATCTCGATCACCGCACGCTCAAGGCGATGAAGATGTGGCCCAAGACGCGCTTCATCGTGCCGCTCGGTGTCGGTGCGCACCTCGAGTACTGGGGCTTGCCCAAGCAGCGCATCGTCGAGGTCGATTGGTGGGAGCGCGTGCAGGTCGGCGCGCTGAGCATCGTGTGCACGCCTGCTCGCCACGCGTCGGGCCGCGAGGTCTTCGACAAAGACGCGACGCTGTGGGCCGGCTACGCGCTGATCGGCGCGCAGCACCGCGTCTACTTCTCGGGTGACACGGGTCCGTTCCCGGCGATGAAGCGCATCGGCGAAGAGCTTGGTCCGTTCGACATCACGATGATCGAGACCGGCCAGTACCACCCTTCATGGCCGGACTGGCACATCGGTCCCGAGCAAGCTGTCGCCGCACACAAGCTGGTGCGCGGCCGCGCGATGCTGCCGATCCACTGGGCGCTGCTCACGCTCGCCTACCACGGCTGGACCGAGCCGATCGAACGCGTGCTCGCCGAGGCAAAGCAGCAGGGCGTGCCGATCCTCACGCCCAGGCCCGGCGAGAGCATCGAGCCCGAGCGCGCGCTCTTGGAGCAACGCTGGTGGCCAACGTTGCCCTTCGAGAGCGCACAAGAGCGCCCGATCGTCTCGTCCGGGATGGTTTGGAACTAGGCCCGCTCATTTCACGCGGCGCGCGGCTCGCTGATCGCGACCGGTGGGGCTTCGGCCTTTGCGCTCGTGTCCTTCACCGCGATTAGCAGGATTGCCGGCAAGAGCACGAAGTCCGTGATCATGCCGATGACCAAGATGATGGCGGTCAGCACGCCGAAGTACACGTTCGGGATGAAGTCGCCGAATGCGAGCGTCATGAAGCCCATCACCAAGATCGCGGTCGTGGAGAGCATCGCTGGCCCCGAGTGCGCCATGAGCGATTCGAGCGAGGTCTTGGGGCTCAGGCCTTCCGCGACGTGACGGTTGAAGTGCGTGAGGATGTGGATGGTGTTGTCGACCGCGATGCCGAGCGCGACGCTCGCGACCAACACCGTGCCGATGTCGAGCGTGCCGCTCAGGAAGTACAGGACAGCGCCACCGGCCATCAACGGCACGACGTTCGGGATCATCGAGATGAAACCCAAGCGGATCGAGCGGAACGAGAACACCATGATCAAGCCGATCAAGAGCACGGCCGAGCCGAGCGAGCTCAAGAACGAATCGACGACGCGGCCGTTCATGCCCTGATAGAGCAGCATCTTGCCGGTGACGTGCGCGTCGAGGCCCAGCGCTTTGGCCGTCTTCTCGATGCGCTCGGCAGCTGCGACCGCGGCGTTCGACTCGGTGATGGTGCTCACGAGCGTGATGCGCATCGCGTCGTTCTTGATCGTCATTCGATCGTTGACGTCCATGCCTTGTGGCAAGCCCATCGTGTACAGCAAGAGCTCCTGCGCGACGCCTTGGCTCGTGGCCGGCAGCTTGTAGTCGGCATCACTGCCGCCGCTCAGCGCGCGGTTCATCTGGCGCAGGATGTCGACGATCGAGACCGCGCGGTTGACGCCTTCGATCTCCAGCACGCTCTTCTCGAGCCGCTCGACCTTGCCCAGGAACACGGGATCCTTGATTCCGTCTTCGCGTCCGGCGTCGACCACGATCTCGAAGCTGCCGATGCCGTCGAGGTTCTTGAGCACGAAGTCCTGCGCCTTGCGAACCGGCAAGCCGCTGCGGAAGTACTCGTAGGGGTTGCTGTTGACGGCGTTGAGCGTCGCAATCGCGAGCGACGCGGCCGACACCGCCGCGAACGCGCCGACGACCGCCCAGCGATTGCGATCGATGAAGCCGATGAACGCGCGCGAGCGCGGCGTCGACTCCGAGAGGCTGTCCTCGATGCTGGTCTCGCCGCTCGTCGGCTCCTTGCCCGGCCAAAGCACCATCATCGGCCCGACGATGCTGTAGGTGAGGAACCACGAAAGCGTGGTGCCGATGCCGCACAGGATGCCGAAGATCTCGATCGGCGGCATGTCGGCCGTCATGAACGAGAGGAAGCCGAACGCGGTGGTCGAGCTCGTCAACAGTGTCGGCACGAAGTTCTTGTTGAGCGTGTACGTCGCGGCTGCGTGGCGGGTGAGGCCCGCTTTGCGCGCGCGGTAGAACGCCGCAAGGATGTGCACGCACTCCGCGACGCACACCGCGATCAACACCTGCGGCACAGAGAATGTCGGGCTCGACATCTCGAGGCCGAGCCAGCCGGAAGCAGCGAACGCCGCGATCACGCTGGCGATGATGATGGCGAAGGGCATCACGACGCCGCCCGCGCGCCGAAACGTGAAGACCAAGAGCGCGGCGACCATGAGCAGAAGCCCGGGCACCAGGATCGACATGTCCTTCTCGGCGCTCGCGCGGAACGCGTCGTTCAGAACCGGCCCGCCCGTCATGTGAAACGTGTGGTCGCCGCCCTCGAGGCTCGCGATCACCTTGTTCGTCTCTTCCGCGATCAGCTTGGCGTTGGGCGGCGCATCGATGCCCGGCTTGAGCCGCGCGTAGACGACTGCGGTCTTGGCGTCGCGGCTGATCATGTAACCGGGCAAGATCTCGTGCTCGAGCGCGACTTTCTTGCGCTCGCTCAAGAGCTGCTCGGTGAGCGTGCCGTCGCGCGGCAGGAGCGGCTCGATCTCGATGTCGTCACCTTGCGCGTGCACCCACTGGAAGTTCGACAGCGAGTCGACCCGGATCACCTCCGGCACCTTCCACATCTTGTCGGTGAGCGAGCGCAGAAGGCCCGCGCTCTCTGCATCGAAGATGCCCGACGGGCTGTTCACGACAACGATCACCGCGTCGTCGTTGCCAAAGCGCCGCTCGAAAGCTTCGAAGCGCTGCAGAGCCGGATCGGTCTTTCGGAAGAACGCGGTGTGCGTGAAGTTCGCGGTCATGCGCGAGACGCCGCTCGCAAACACGAACAAGGTGGCGAGGCTGATCAACAACACCGTCCATGGGCGATCGGTGATGACGGACACGATTCGGGCGACGAGGCCGCGCTTTTCGGTGGTCATGAGGGTCCTACCTTCAGAAGTAACGTTTGAGGTCCAAGTAAAGCTGGTGTTGGGCGTGCAGGTTCTCGAACAAGACGGGTGCGTCTTCGTCCGCGGGCGGGATGTGCATGAAGCGCGCGCCCAGCGTCGCGCCCCACTCGTCGCCGAGTCGTCGGTTGAGCGAAGCGCCCGCGACGATTTGATCCGGGTGCTCGACGTCGACGATCACGGTCGCGAGCAGCGCGGTCGATTGCTCGTCGTTGAACGCATGGCGCATGCCGATCAAGACGTCGTGCTGGAACAGTGGCTCGAGCTGCTCTGGATAGTCGTCCTGAACCGGCACGAGCACCTGGCCTTCGATCAAAAACGAGGTGTCGGAGCCTTCGCCGAGCGTCGTCGCGTGCTCGATGCCGGCCGCCAAGAGCACGTGGTTGCGGCGCGGCACGGGGCCAAGGCGCGTTACGCCCGAGTCGGGTTGGTCGAATACGCGAAACGCGCCCTCGAGCTTGAGCAGTGTGCTGTCGACGACGTGCTGGTAGGTGAGGCCGATCTGCGTCAGCTGCTGGAAGATCGGCCGCAGCTCGAAGGCGTTCGGGTCGAGCTGCACGAGCGGCTGCGAGCGATCGATCTGCTGCACGACGTGCAGAGAGATGTCCGCGTCGCCCCAGGTCTGCTGCAGCTGCACGCCGAGCTGCGGCTGCAGGCGCTCGTCGGTCAGCTTGCCGTGGCGATCGATGATCAGCGCATTGCGGTTGAAGACGACAGGCGGGGGCAGCGCCCCGCCGAGATCGAGCGGCGACTGCGAAGAAGGCAAGACCGGCGCGGTGAATACCGGCATGACGAGCAGCTCGATGTTGCCCATCGGGATCTCGAGCCGCAGCGCGGCGATCGGCTCGCCGATCTTCTCCGGATTCTCGAAGCTGCCGTCCAAGATGCGGCTGTTGATGATGTCGGCCGGGTGGAACGCCTCGGTCGCCGTCCAGTTGAGCATCTGGAAGCCGACGCGCAGTCGAAAGGGCTCCGCCTGGGCCTGCACGTACAGCTCTTCGGGAACGACGCGCGTGCGCGCCTGGTCGTACGGGTCGAGCCGCGAGAAGACGCGCGCGCGAGCGGCGTAGTTCTCGAGCTCGGCGTCGACCTGCAGTCGGCCCGCCATCGCGACGTTGCCCGCGTCGGTGCGCGCGTCGTCATCCGGCCAGAACAGCCGCGACTCGGTGCCGAGCTCGCCCTTGCTCTCGATGTCGAGCTCGGCGCGGGCCGCGTGTGGCGCGAGCACGATCACGCTCGTCGCGAGAGGCACGAGGTAAGTGAAGCGAAAGGACATGAACGAGACCTTCGTGATCGAGGGTGGGTTGGTCTTGCGTCAGACCTTCCTGTCAGCCCCCAAGCTCGTCGCTCTCGAACGCCTTGTCCTTCAGCTCGATGCTCAGCTTCCGCTCGCGCCACGTGAGGTGCGATTCCTTCTTCGTCTGGTGGTTCACCATCGAGATGCCGCCGGGCCGCCACCACTTGCCCTGCTTGCTGTAGCCGCTGAACGTCGCGGTCTTCAGCAGCTCGCCCTTGCGATCGTAGTATTCGATCTTGAGCGGGTTCATGTACTCCTGGTCGACCCAGCTCACGAGCTTGCTGTAGCCGCTCTCCGAGTCGACCGGCACGCGCTCGAGCTTCCACGTCTTGCGGCCGTTGAGCGTCTCGTCGGCGAGGTACTTGTGCTTGTACTTCTCGACCTCTTGGCTACCGAGGTCTTCGTACGCGAACTCGCTGCCCATGAACGAGCCGGACTTGTTGCCGCTGCTGATGCGCTTGACGCGGTTGATCGCGGGCAAGAACAACCACTGGTCGTCGTTGCCCGTCTTGTGCGTCCACGTGAGCATGCGCGTGCCCTTCACGTCGGCAGGCCACTCGAACTCGATGCGCGAGCGGTCGCCGTCGCCTGCGACTTCGATCTGCTCGCTCTTCATCTTGCGGGTGGTCTTCTCGCCGTGGGCGTTGACCAGCACCATCTCCATCGTCGAGCTCTCGCCCTTGTAGCCGTCCTGCGCGACGTCGACTTTCTTGGCCAGCTCGAGGCCGCGCTGCTCGGGGCTGCCGGCGATCGCCAGCGACGTCATCCCGAGCAAGCACACAGTCAGCAGGGCAAGGCGGTGCAATTTCATCGGTATTCTCCGCGGTTTCTTTCTAAGTGTTTGCTTACTAACCCGATGGGGTCACGCCGGTGCCGGGTGCAACCCCTGCGCACATCGCCTCAGTCGCTCGACCCGGCGTTGCGCAACAGCGCGAACGCATCGCGCTGGTAATACGTCTCGATGGCCTTCTTGCTGAGACCGAGGCCACGCAGCGCGAAGCGAACCGTGTGGTCCAGCACATCTTCGGCGCTCGGCGCGCCCGGATACTCGATCACGAAGTCGCCGGGCAGCCGGTAGAAGACGACCGCGCACGCGACGTGGTGCGCGAACCAGACGTTGTTGAACGCCTCGTCGTAAGGCAGCTCGATCTCGCCCGCCTCGACGCCGGCGCGCAGGCAGCGCTCGATCTTGCCGATCCACTTGGCTGACGTGGCCTTCACGAATCCGCGGGTAAATTCGCCGTCCGTGAGCAGGCTGCGCAGGATCAGGCGAGGGATGTGAGCTTGCGTCGCGCCGGGCTGCGACCCCAGTTGGATCTTCGCCATCACCAGGTAACAGGCGAGCACCAACGTCGCCGTCGAGTCTGGCAACGACTCGAGCTTCTTCGCATCGCCGCTCGCGTCGAGGATGCAGCTCATCTGGATCGCTTCGTAGAGCGCGGCCTTGCTGTCGAAGTGGCGGTAGAGCAGCGCCTCGGAGACGCCGGCTGCCTCGGCGACCTCGCGCGTCGTGACCGCGTCGAAGCCCCTGTCGGCGAACAGCGGGGCTGCCGCTTGGACGATGGCTTCGCGTCGCGCCTCTGCGCTCAAGCGGTCCTGGCCGGCGGCTTTCATGTTCGTGAAGTTAGTGCTTACTTACTTGAGGATCAAGACCGCTGTGCGCGTGTTTCGGGCGTCTTTCTGGCGAGTGCGACGGGTCATTGATCACCGAAAAGATTGCTGTACTACGCAGACACCCGTGGAGTTGAGGCAGATGGCGGCTCGCAGGCGTGATCGGAGGAGCGCTCTTGCGCTCGGCCTGGGCCTACTGTGGGTCGCCTGCGCGGGTGAGAGCACTGGCGGCAGCCGGGACGGCGGGCTGATCGGGCGGGACGCGGCGCAAGACGGCGCGCCGGATGCTTTCGACGCCCGTGTCGATGCCGACGACATGCCGCCGATCGTGGTCCCGCCGCCAGCGGACGCGGGAGGCGATGCGCGCGCGAACGCAGACGCCAGCGCGCCCGACGATGCCAGCGCACCCAATGACGCGAGCACGCCCGACGATGCCAGCGCACCCGATGACGCGAGCACGCCCGAAGACGCAAGCATTCCGGAAGACTCCGCGATGCCCGAGCCCGACGCGACGATCCCCGATCCCAGCACGTGCACGCCGTGGAGCGCGCTGGTCGAACCGGACGCGGTGATCTGCGAGCAAGAGCCGCCGCCCGACATCGGTCCGTTCGGCAATCGCGTCGCGCTCACCTTCGACGACGGTCCGAACCCAACCACGACGCCCGCCGTCCTCGCGATCCTGCGCGCCGAGCAGATCCCCGCGACCTTCTTCGTAGTGGGCCAGCGTTTACAGACGCCCCAAGCGCGCGAGCTCGCGCGCGAGATCCACCGCGACCCGCTGTTCCGCGTCGCCAACCACACGTTCACGCACGCGCGCTTGCCGACGACCGAGCTGGCGCAGGTCGCGCTGCAGATCGACGACACCTCGGCGGCGATTCGCACCGCGGTCGAGGACCCCTGCTACTTCCCGCGCTTCATGCGCTTTCCGTTCAGCGACTCCGATTGCGCGACGATGCAGGTCGCGCGCGAGCGGGGCTACGCGGTCGCCGGGCTGCACATCGACCCCGCGGACTGGTGCTTCGCGCGCAACGCTGGCTACTGCGCGCCTGCGGATGCGGCCTGGGTGCCGGAGCTCTATCGCAACGACATGATCGGCTTCGTGCTGTCCCAGCTACCGCGCTATGGCGGCGGCATCGTGCTCTTGCACGACATCCACGCGAACACCGTGGCCAACCTGCAGGCGTTGATCGACGCGCTGCAAGCGGCGGGCGTGCTCTTCGTCGCGCTGGACGACGAAGAGCACTTCCCTTTGCTCAACGCGCAGCTCGAGGTGCCGCCGCCGCCTGCGTGCTGTCAGGGCGTGACGCGCTAGCGCTCCGCTCGAAGTGGGCTTTCATCGTCGCGAGGCCCTGGTCCTGCATCGGCCCCATCTGCTCGCCGAGCCCGTGCGGCAAGAAGTCGGAGGTCCAGGTGACGCGGGTCTTCGCGCCTTGCGCGATGACGTGCATCACGGCGTTGTAATGGCGCGCGAAGTCGCCTTCGACCGTCCACGCCATGCGCTTGCGCGCGTCGTCGACCGAGAGGATCGGCTCGCGCAGCGTCGCGCCGTTGCCGAAGGTGACGACGCGCGTCTCACCCTCGAGCTTGCAGTCGGTGACGAAGCCCGGGACGAGCCGCGTGTGCAGCGCGCCGACGTCGCGCACGGCACTCCAGATCTCCTCCGCAGGCGCGTCGATCACGATCTCTTTGAACATGCTGGCCATGAGGCACCTCCAGTGCGTGCGGCAGGTTGCTGCAGCCGCCCTTGCACATGGCCACCCTAGGCAGAGCGGCCAAGGCGTTCTTGGAGAATCTTGCGATCGCCGCTGCAGGCGCGCCGATACGCGCGCGGCGACACCCCGGCCGCGCGCCCGAAGCTGCGCACGAAATTCGAGAGATCGCCGAAGCCCACCGCATAGGCGATGTCGGTGATGGGGCGATCGGCGTCGCACAAGAGCCGTGCTGCTTCGCGCAAGCGCGCGCGCACCAGGTATTGATGCGGGCTGACGCCGATCACCGAAGCGAACACGCGCAGGAAGTGAAAGCTGCTGACCCCCGCGCGCGCTGCGATGTCATCGAGGCTGAGCGCTTGGCGTGAGCTTGCCTCGATCCACAGCGCGGCCTCGACCGCGCGCCGCCGATCGCGCTCGCTCGCGCGCAGCGCAGGCACCGGCTGCCCGGAGCTCAGGGCAAACACGCGCGCGCACAACGCGAGCGCTGCCTCTTCGATCGCGAGCTCGGTCGCGCCGTCGGCCGTGGCTTGCGCCAGCTCGCCCAAGACCATCAGCTCGGGCAGCGGCGGCATGCTGCCGCTCGCGATGCGCCGCGGCCGGTGTCCGAGCTGCTCGATCAGCTCGGCCGAGAGCTGAAACGAGAGGCACTCGTCGCCGCCCGTGTGGTGCTCGTGCGTGCACATGAACTCATCGCCGTCGCGCCCGATCAGCACGCTGCCGGAGACCAGCTCGTGCGTGCGGCGCGCCGAGCGGTAGCCGAAGCTGCCGCGCCGTACGAACGAGACCGATGAGCCTGCGTGCGCTTCGCTAAACGGTGCGTCGTGCGGCCCTGCAGTGCACACGTAGTCGCTGGCGATGAGCGACGGCGTTTGCACGAGCACCTGCGCGGCCATGCTCCACTCTAGCGCAAGGCATCTGCTAGAACCCGCCGTGTGGAGCAAAAGCAGCGCAACCCCGCTAAAGCCAAACGAGCCGCCGCGCACCCGGACCGGCCAGGCGAAGAGTGCAAGGCCGAGGCCGGTGCGTGGACGCCGGTCGTCAACCGCAAGCGCTGCGAGGGCAAGGGCGACTGCGTCGAGGTCTGCCCCTACGGCGTCTTCGAGGTCGGCGCGATCGACGAAGCCGAGTACGCGGCGATGCCACTCTTGAATCGCTTGAAGCTCAAGGTGCACGGCAAGAAGACGGCGCTGCTCGTGAACGCGGGCGCTTGCCAAGCGTGCGGGCTGTGTGTCGTCGCGTGCCCCGAGAAGGCGCTGACGCTCGCGCGCCGCTGAGCTTGCGGTCGATCGCGGAAAGCCGACATGCTCTCGCGCCGCGATGCTCTTTAACTCGCTGTCATTCGTCCTCGGCTTTCTGCCGATCACGGTGCTCGGGTTCTACGCGCTCCTCGGCTTGAAGCGCGACGCGCTCGCCAAGCTGTGGTTGGTCTTGTGCTCCGCGTTCTTCTACGCGTTCTGGAGCGTCCCGTACCTCGCGCTCTTGGTGCTCTCGATGCTGGTCAACTACCAGCTCGGCCGCGTGATCGGCCGCACGCGCGCGCGTCCTGTGCTGATCGCAGGCCTGGTCTGGAACTTGGGCCTGCTCGGTTACTTCAAGTACGCGGGCTTCTTCGTCGCTTCGGTCGATGCGCTGCTCGAGCTGGGCTTGCCGCAGCTGCGAATCGCGCTGCCGCTCGCGATTTCGTTCTTCACGTTCCAGAAGATCGCGTACCTCGTCGACTGCTATCGCGGACGCATCGCGCCGGTGCCGCTGCTCGAGTTCATGCTGTTCGTGCTGTTCTTTCCGCAGCTGATCGCGGGGCCGATCGTGCACAGCCACGAGGTGCTCCCACAGTTCGCCGCCAACGATGGGCGCCGCGTGCGCGCCGAGCGCTTCGCGCCGGCGCTCGCGACGTTCGCGATGGGCCTGGGCAAGAAGGTGCTGATCGCCGACTCGCTCGCGCCGTACGCGAACGCGGTGTTCCGCGGCGCGGAGGTCGACGCCGTGGGCGTGCTCGACGCGTGGAAGGGCGCGCTCGCCTACACGCTGCAGCTGTACTTCGACTTCTCGGGCTACTCGGACATGGCGATCGGCCTTGCGCTGCTGTTCGGCGTGCGCCTCTCGCTCAACTTCAACTCGCCCTACAAAGCCACCGACATCGCCGACTTCTGGCGCCGTTGGCACATGACGCTGTCGCGCTTTCTGCGCGACTACTTGTACATCCCGCTCGGCGGCAATCGACACGGGCCGGCGCGCCAGTACGCGGCGCTGATGCTCACGATGCTGCTCGGCGGCTTGTGGCACGGCGCGGGCTGGACGTTCGTGGTCTGGGGCGGGCTGCACGGAAGCTACTTGGTGGTGCAGCGCGTGTTCGCCGGCGCCGCGGACCGCGCGGGCCTTGCCTCCCGCCGTGAGCGGCGCGGCTACCGCTTGCTCGCGGGGCTCGTCACGTTCGTCGCGGTGGTGATCGCGTGGGTGCCGTTTCGCGCCGATACGTTCACCGGCGCTGCGCGCGTGCTGCGCGCGATGGCAGGGCAGGGCGAGCTCACCGTGCCGGCCTCGATCGGCGCCGCGCACCCCGTGATCGCGCGCGTCCTCACGTTCTTGGGCGTCGAGCTGCACGGCGCGGGCGGCGTCCCGTTCGCGAAGGCTTGGGCGCTGATCGGCGTTTTTCTCTTGGTCGCGTGGCTCGCGCCGAGCTCACGCGACTTGATGGCGCGCTACGTACGCGTGCTCAACGCGCCGCGCCCGCTGCGTACGCCGCGCTTTCGCTTGACCGCCGGCTGGTCGCTCGCGACGGGCCTCTTGCTCGCCGCAGGCGTCTTGAGCCTCACCAGCGTCACCGAGTTCATGTACTTCCGGTTCTAGGTCATGCGTCGCGGCCGAAGCTCGCTCCTCATCCTCGCGGCGGTCACCACGGCGGTCCTGCTGGGCGCGATCGCGTTCAACGTCTACGTCGATCCCTACGGCGCGTTCGGGCGCTTGCCCGAGGGTGTCTCGCCGGCCAGCGACCGCATCCATTTCGCGACGGCGCTCAGCGCGCGCCGCCCGCGCCAGCTCATGCTCGGTAGCTCGCGCGCAGGCGCCTTCACGGCGCCGCTTCGCGCGCGGGACCCGAGCGCGCTGACCGTGGTGCTCACCGGCACCTCGATCTACGAAGAGCGGCGCTACCTCGAGCACGCGCTGGCGGTAGCGCCGGTCGAGCGCGTGCTGCTCCTGCTCGACTTCATCACGTTCAATGCTTATGCGAGCGCGCAAGCGATGGAGGGCGTGCTAGCCGTCGATCGCGAAGGCGCGCGCGTGAGCCCGCTCGTGAGCTATTTGCCTGCGCTGATCTCGCTCGACGCGCTGCAGGCCTCGATCGCACGGTTGCGCAAAGGGCGCCCGCACGGCAGCGCTCCCCACGTCGAGCCGACGCGCTCGACGCGCGCCGAGTACGCGCGCATCGCTTGCCACATCTTGCGGCCGGGCGATGGCTTGCGGCCCGATCCGCTGCAGCGCTTCGCGCTCGAGGATGCGAGCACGCAGCGCAGTACGCTCGCCGAGTACGAACGCATCCTCGCGCTGGCACATGCGCACGGCGTCGAGCTCACGCTGATCATCCCGCCGCAGCACGCGTGGCTGATCCACGGCGTCGAGGCGCTCTCGCTCTGGCCTTTGCTCGAGCGCTGGAAGCGGGCGCTCGTCGCCGCGAACGAATCGGCGGCGCAGCACGCCGGCAAGCCCGCGTTTGCGTTGTGGAGCTTCGAGGACTTCAGCGTGATCACGACCGAAGAGGTCCCGGCGAGCGGCGGCGCAACGTTTCGTTACTTCCTCGAGCCCTCGCATTTCAACACGCACGTGGCAGAGCTCATGCTGGCGCGCGTCCTCGATGCCGCGCCAAGCGGGGCGCTGGACTTCGGTGCTTTGCTCACGCCGCGGTCGATCGAGGGCGCGCTCGAAGGCACGCGCCAGCGCCTTTCGCAGTGGAAGGCCGCGCACCCGGGCGACGTCGCCGAGCTCGCCGCCATCGCGCGCGGCGAGTGCTCGGTTCAGCCGTGACCGCATGCGCGTCGCTGCGCTTTGACGCATGCTTCGTCGCCATGCACCGCTTGCCCGTCGTCGATGCCGAGCATACCGAGCGCGCCGAAGTGCCCGAGTGCATCGAGTGCGGCATCTGCTGCAACTTCGACGACCCGCGCTACGTCTGGATCTTCGAGGACGACGAAGCGCGCCTCACCGACGAAGACAAGAAGCTCACGCACTGGGACAACGGCCGGCTCTTCATGCGCGTAAAGGACGGCCACTGCGCCGCGCTCGAAGTGAAAGACGGTCTATCGATTTGCTCGATCTACGAACGCCGCCCGTTTTTGTGCCGCGACTTCGTGCGCGGTGGCGAGCTGTGCGAGCAGACGATCGCGCGCGGCACGGGCGTGCGGCTCGCAGCCTCGCCCGCTGGGCCCTAAGCCGGTTCGGCCTGAGCAGGACACTCCGAACGGAGGGTTGAACGCGGGCTGCAAGCCGGCGTGCTTGCACAGTCTTCCGTGCCCACGACTCCGCGCTCGCCGCCGCCCAGCCTCTGCTACGGTTACCGCCCCGCATGGGGACTGGGATCGGGCACCGGAAAAGTTCATGCCCCGCAACGATGGCAAGGCCGGAAGGCTCGAGGGCTCGAGAGAACCAGTGCCGGCCAAGACGTCGCCCCGACTTGCTGCGGTGCTCGCCGCGCTGCGCGCGCTGCAGGGCGGCGCTCCGCGCTTCGACGAGATTCCTGGCTCCAAGCTGGTCTCCGCGGTCGCCGAGCATGGGGTGCGCTACGCCTATCATCTGCAGCGCGAGACCACGGCGTTTCGAAAGCGTCGGCGCGCAGACATGCGGCCGCACCTGCTGGCGAGGCTCAACCTCGCAGCTACTCGACCGGGCACGCGTTTGAAGGCCGTACTCGAAGGCCTCGGAGCTCAGGACATCCATGGGCTCGACTACGCGTTGCTCGAGCAACAGGGCGAGCACGCCGTCGCGCTCTTCGGGCGGCTGCGCCTAACCGAGATCACGGACCTGTACACGTACTTTCGCTACTGGGGTGACTTTCGCACCGCGAGCTGGCTACGCATTCAAGCTCTCGAAGCAAACCTGCGTGAACAAGAGCGCGTGAAGCACGTGATGCCGAGTGCGCTCGTGGCGGCGCTCGAGCAAGCCAGGCCCGACCTGATTCTCGAGATCGTCGACGCGAAGCCGACGCGCGGCCGCGACCGCTTGGCGGTCGACGAGGTGACCGCGATGGCGCACGCACTGTGCGGCGACGTAGAGCGCGCCGAACGCATTTGGAGCCGGACCTTCGGCGACCGCGATCGCGCGTTTGGTAGCGCGCTGCGCGGCCGTAGCGTCGCCGTAGTTGGGCCTGCGGCCGTGAGCGCGGATCTAGGGCGCGAGATCGACTCATTCGATCTGATCGCCAGGACCAATTACCTCGGCGCGGTCAATCCGAGCCACGGTTCCCGCACCGACATCTCTTATTACAACGGCGTCCGAATCCGCACGCGCCCCGAGCAGATCTGCGCCGTGGCGCCCACGCTCAGCTGGCTCGTCTCGGTTCGCTCCGATGACGCGCAGTTGCGCCAGCTACTACCTCGCCACCCCGGTGTTCGTACCGGGCATAGCGCGGCGCGACTCTTCCTGGACGCGAACCCCTTGGCCATCCCCAACATCTTGACCGACCTGGTTCGCTTTCAACCTTTGCGCATCAAGCTGTTCGGTATGGATTTCTTCACTTCACCGACTGCGTATGGCAAGGATTACCACGCTCAACAGGCCGGGTCGGATGCGATCTCCCACTCGATCCGCGTCCACGAAGGCTTCAGCTCATTTCGGTTCGTCCAGCAGCTGAAGCGCGCAGGCCTTTGCGACGCCGACGCCAGGCTCGGACAAGTGTTGGACATGAGTCGCGAGCAGTACGCTGCGCGACTGCAGGAACTGCACGGACACGGCACGGTCACGAATAGGCCCGCTCTAGCGAAGTGGCACACCAAGCCCGTCGGCAGCTGAGCCGCACATCGGCGTATCGCGATGAACAAACCCGAAAAACGCAGAGAGCAGCTCGAGCGGATCTTCTTCACGGAGATCGAGCAGGCTCGCAAGATCAACCCCGTCTACAGGGCCACGTTCGATTTCGTGTATCGGGCTCACCAAGAGGCGCGGCCCGGAGCACGGCTGCTCAATATCTATGCATCCACCGATGGTGCCGCCAACCGCGAAGAGGTCTATCGCAAGCACTTCTTCGGCGAGACGGAATATCACGCCGTAGATTACTGGCGTAACCGCTTCTTGCCTGACGGGGAGGGCACGAAGAACTATGAGAAGTACGAACCTTACACTTTGCAATTTCCGGACAACCACTTCGATATTCTAATCACGACCAAGACCGCGCTCGAGCACGTCGCCGAGCCGGAGGTCGTGCTTCGGGAATTCCATCGGGTGCTGAAGCCGGGGGGCAAGGCCTTCCTGCTGGCGACGCTGACGAGACGACAGCACTATCCGCCGTACGATTACTTTCGATTCACCGAGCACGGCCTGGACTACTTGCTCAAGAAGGTCGGCTACAAGAGCATCGAGATCGCCCACAGCAACGGCTTCTTCGGCACCATTGGTCAGTACGGATATTTCTTTCAGCGGGGGTTGAACGCTCCGAAGCCCGTGGAGAAGGCCTTGGACTTCCTCTTTTGGGCGGTGTGGGAACCGGTTTGCTACGCGCTCGATCGCCTCGACAACGGCTATGGCCGCAACTTCACCCACCATTTCATGGTGTATGCGCAAAAGTAATTCGCCATGAAGGTAGGAGGTTCCATGAGCAGACGCTGGATCATCGCCGAAGCGGGCTCGGTTCATGACGGGTCTTTCGGCAACGCGTGCAAGCTCGTCGAGCTGGCCGCGGAGTGCGGCGCGGATGCCGTCAAGTTTCAAACGCACATCGCGGAAGCCGAGACACTGGCGAATGCGCCTGCGCCGTCGTACTTCCGCGCGGAGCCGCGACTCGAGTACTTCAAGCGCACAGCGTTTACGCGCGAGCAGTGGAAGAGCCTCGCGAAGTTGGCGCGCGAAAAGGGGTTGGCCTTCATCTCGTCGCCGTTTTGCTTGGAGGCGATCGAGCTCTTGGAGGACGTTGGTCTCGACGCCTACAAGGTGCCTTCGGGCGAGGTGACCAACACGCCGCTGCTGGAGCTCCTGGCTCAGACCAAGAGGCCGGTCATCCTGTCTTCCGGCATGAGCGATTGGCGCGAGCTGGACCGCGCCGTCGAGGCGTTGCGGCCCGGTGGCGACGTGACGGTCTTGCAGTGTTCGTCGGCGTATCCGTGCTCGGT
>WUUC01054952.1_pt1 | contig 18963 bp, 16 predicted proteins | sample 6278441 | NCBI WGS metagenome assembly WUUC01 (sample SAMN13675441, study PRJNA597444) | soil metagenome | isolation source: soil | place: USA: Washington | collected 2017-10 | reverse complement strand
GCGGCGTCGAGCACCGCCTGCCCCAGCTGCTTGTCCACCGTGGCGCCCGGATCGATGGGGATCGTGAGCCGGACGGCGGTGCCGTCCGGGTTCGGCGTCCACGGCTCGGGCACGGTGCCGATGCCGCGCACCGCCGAGATGGCGTCCGCCGTCTCCCGCAGGGCGGTCCGCACCACCGGATCCGTGACGGGCCCGCCGCGGACGATCATGTCGGTCCGCGTCTGGTCGACCGGGTCGGCGGAGAGCGCCGCGTTCGCCGCGGCGCTGTCGCTGCCGGGGATCTCGACCTCGTCCGCCGTGTCCCCGGAGGTCAGCTGCGCGCCCGCGAGCAGCAGGACGGCCGCGGCCACCCACAGGACCACCACGAGCCCGCGATGCCGTCCGCACCACCTCGCCACCGTCGCCAACACCACGTGCCCCCTCGCTGGTCGTGCTCTCGCGCCCACGGCGCCGGAGCGGCCGTGGCGCGGAGCTTATTCACCCGTTCCGGCGCGAGGACGCCCCCGTCCGCAGCAGCCCGACGCGACGGTCTTTCCAAGCGGAGACGTTGGGGAACACCGGTGACTTCCAGCGATCGATTCCGGAAGCGCGGTGTGCCGCCTCCTTCGGTCGCGCAAGGAGAACCGCGGCGGCTGGTGGACCAGACTCGGAGGACCAAACTGACACCCGCAGATGCGAACGGCTCCTGGACACCCGCGCCGTCACCGGCCCGTGACGGCGCGGGCGTCCAGGAGCTTGAAGTTCGTGGCGGGGCGGGCGTTGTCCGGGGTGTCCTCGCCGTCGTGGACTGCCAGCAGGCCGTGGGGGAAGGCCGGGCCCAGCGGGGTGGTGGTGACGGCGGCGCCGTCGCTGTGCTGGACGCCGTCCGTGGCGCGCGAGTCGACGACCGCGAAGCCGCCGAGATAGCGCAGTCCTGTGTGTTCGGGGCGGTAGCGGGCGAACGTGCTGTCGCCCTGGCTGGACGCCAGCAGGGTGCGCGGGCCGCGGGCCGGGTAGGCGATCGTGAGGCCCTCGGCGTCCGCGGTCAGGTGGGTGCCCGCCGCCGGGGGCGGCGGGCCCGTCGGCACGCACTCCTCGGTTTCCTCGTCGTAGGTGGCGGGCCGGCCGAACTCCCGCACCCGCTCCACCAACGCCGGCCGTCCGAAACCGTTGCGGCTCAACGGGATGCGCCAGATCCCCACGTCCTCCTGCGCCGCGTACAGCACGTCGTCGACCCGGTCGACGACCATGCCCTCGACCTGCGGGCCCTCGCCCGGCTCGCCGCACGGCGTCCAGTCGCCGCCCGCCACGCGGAACACCGCGGGCAGGTCGAGGCGTGCGACGGGGCGGTAGCCGACGCGGCCGCCCGGCTCCGCGGTCAGCCGGAAGAGTCCCAGCCGGGTCTCGTGCCGCCTGCTCACCACCACCCACGGGGCACCGCCCGCGGGGTCGGGCCGCACCGCGAGGCCGTAGGCCGTGCGCTGCTCCGCCACCTCGGTCTCGTCGGCGCTGAACACGAGCGGCGCGGCGGCCGACGTCACGTCCGTCAGCACGGCCGCGCCCGCCCGGGCGCCGCGCGGGTCGACGGCGTACACGCGAACGCGGTCCAGGCCGCGGTCGCTCACCACCGCCAGGTCGCCGAGGCGGCCGCCGGTGACCACGTCGACGTTGTTGAACCGGCCGCCCGGCGGGGTGGGGACGTGCTGCAGCTCGCGCCCGCGCAGGTCGACGACCGTCAGCCCGCCGTTCTTCAGCGTGCCGATCACGACGCTGTCGCCGGGGCGCGACGGGTGCGCCCAGATCGCCGGGTCGTCCGCGTCGGCGTCGCCGCCCGCGGCGTCGTCGTGGTTGGCCGCCGTCTCCGCCCGTGCCCGCACCTCGTCCGGGGGCGCGGCGGCGGCGGACGACGTGGTGGTGAGCACGGCCGCGAGGACGCACACCCCGATGACTGCACCGCGTGACCGTGACATGTCCGGACCTCCTGATCGTGGACCGACGAGCCGTCAACCGACAGCCGTGGACCGCAGCGTCGACCTGCGGTGTCGACCTGCAGCATCCCGCTCCAGGTTGTCGCACGACTGTCCGCCGCGTGAAGACCCGGCGTCGTTCTCCGGCGGGCGGGAGCCGGGCCCGCGGGCGTAGGCTCTGGCGATGGGCCGGCTCACCGCGACGGTCCGGGGCCGCCGGATCCCCGGCGTGCGGACGGCCAAGACGACGCTCGCCGCGATGCTGTCCTTCGTCGTCGCCGACTGGCTCGGCACCAGTGACGCGCCGGTGCTGGCGCCGCTGACGGCGCTGCTCGTCATCCAGGTCACCATGTACGACACCGTGCGGGAGAGCCTGCAGCGGGTGGCGAGCGTGCTCGCCGGCGTCCTCGTGGCCGTCGGGGTGGCGGCCGTCGTCGGGCTGACCTGGTGGAGCCTCGGCGCCGTGGTGGCCGTGTCGCTGGTCCTCGGGCGGCTGCTGCGGCTCGGGCCGCAACTGCTGGAGATGCCGATCAGCGCGATGCTGGTGCTCGCCGTCGGCGGGGACCGGACCGTGGCCGACAGCCGCGTCTACGAGACCCTCGTCGGCGCCGCCGTCGGCATCCTGGTCAACCTGCTCATCGCGCCGCCCCTGTACCTGCGACCCGCCGGGGAGGCCGTGGGCGAGCTGGCCGGGCGGATCGCGACCTTCAGCCGCGACCTGGCGGCCGGCCTGCGCGCGCGGTGGTCGCGGGCCGAGGCCGACCGGTGGCTGGACGAGGCCCGGTCGCTGAGCGCCGACGTGGCCCGCGCGGATCGCGTCCTCGGCAGGGCGGAGGCAGGCGCGCGCCTCAACCCCCGCGCCGCCCAGACCCGTCGGCGGCAGCCGCGACTGCGGACCGCACTGACCGGGCTGGAGCGCTGTCAGCTGTCGCTGCGTGAGCTGTGCCGGGCCCTGCTGGACCGGACGTACTTCGTGCCCGAGGAGGAACAGGCCACCGCCTACCCCGAGGACGTCCGGCTCGCGCTCGCCGAGGTGCTCGAGTCGGCCGCGGACGCGGTCACCGCGGTCGCCGACCGGGACCACGAGGTGCCCGGGCACCTCGCCGAGCTGGAACGCAGGCGCCACCGCCTCGGCACGCTGCTGATCGTCGACCCCCACGCCGACCAGGCCGCGTGGGGGCAGCACGGCGCGCTGCTGGCCGCGGTGGACCGGCTGCGGGTGGAGGTGGAGGCGGCCGCGCGCCACCCGGAGGAGCCGTGGCGGCCACCGCCGCTCACCGACCGCCAGCGCAAGGCGGTGCGCCGCGTGGTCGCGCGCAGGCGCCGCAACCGCGAGCGGCCGTGACAGCGGGCATCAGAACGGGCTTTACAACCGGCATCGCGACGGGCTGTCACAGAATGGGCCATGATGGTGCGGTGGAGTCCACCCGAGTGGACCGCTGGCTGTGGGCGGTCCGGCTGACCAAGACCCGATCCGACGCCGCCGCGGCCTGCCGGGGCGGGCACGTGCGGGTCAACGACCGGCCCGCCAAGGCCGCGACGAGCGTGTCGGCGGGGGACGAGGTGCGCGTGCGGGTCCACGGCACCACCAGGATCGTGGAGGTCACGCGGGTGATCCAGAAGCGGGTGGGCGCGCCGGACGCGGCGACCTGCTTCATCGACCGCACCCCGCCGCCGCAGCCCGAGGCCCTGGTGCCGGTGGCGCGCCGCGACCGCGGCGCGGGCAGGCCCACCAAGCGGGAGCGCCGGGTGCTCGACAGGTTCCAGCGCGGTCAGGCCTGAAGGACGGTCAGCAGCGCCGGGCCCAGCCGCAGCTCCCCGTCGTCGAGGGGTTCGCACCGCACCCCGCCCTTGCCGCGCAGCGCGCGGAACGCGCCGGGGCCGAGCACGACGTCCATCCAGGCGCACGGGCTGGCCGGGCGGTGGGCGCGGAACCGCACCGGACCCGCGCCCGAGTCGAGGCTGAACACCGCGCCGGGGACGCGGGCGCCGGTCGCGTCGCGGTGCACGGCCAGCGTGTCGACCGGGAAGCCGCGGACGACGACGTTGCGCCGGGTGAGGTGCGGGTCCGGCGGGCCGGGCAGGTCGTCCAGGCCCGCCGCGTCGAACAGCGTGACGGCCGCGGCGCGGTGGGCGCGGTGGTTGAAGTACCGGTCGCCCTCGAGCCCGAGGCCCGCCCGCACGGTCACGCGGTCCCGCGCGACCGGCGCGGCGTTCGGCAGCGGGCCGTCCTGCGGGCGACCCTCGAAGGCGTGCCGTGGCGCCACGAGGAGCGCCACGACCGCCACCGGTACCGGCGTCAGCTCTGGGTGCTGGTGGCCGGGAGCGTCCACTCCGGCCGGACGTAGTGGCACGTGTAGCCCCCCGGGTGCTTCACCAGGTAGTCCTGGTGCTCCTCCTCGGCGTCCCAGAACGTGTCCGCGGCCGTCACCTCGGTCACGACCTCGCCCGGCCACCGGCCGGACGCGTTGACCTCGGCGATGACCGCCTCGGCGACCCGCTTCTGCTCGTCACCGAGGTAGAAGACGGCCGACCGGTAGCTCGTGCCGATGTCATTGCCCTGCCGGTTCCTCGTGGTCGGGTCGTGGATCTGGAAGAAGAACTCCAGCAGCGCCCGGTAGCTCGTCACGGCGGGGTCGAACACGACCTCGATGGCCTCCGCGTGCCCGCGGTGGTTGCGGTAGGTCGGGTTGAGGACCTCGCCACCGGTGTAGCCGACCCGGGTCGAGACCACACCGGGCTGCTCCCGGAACAGGTCCTCCACACCCCAGAAGCACCCGCCGGCGAGGATGGCACGCTCCGTCGTCATGTGACACCTTCCCTTGTCTCTCTGGCCCACACCTCTCAGCGCGGACGGCCGGTGCGTCCTTACCCGAGGTGGGTCAGCTCACAGCCATTCTGCCGCCCGCGGCCCGGCACGACCACCGCCGCCCGCGGGACGGCCGCGGTGCTGTCGGTGACGCTGGAGGTGGAGCTGTCGGTGCCGTACGCCAGAATGACCGGCGTGGGTGTGCCCGATCGACAGTTCCTGCGGATGGTGGACGCGCTCGCCGAGGTCGAGCGGGCCGAGGCGCGGGACTACACGTCCTACAGCGTCTGCGGCAGGCGGTTCGGCTACTACTGGCCGCGCACGAAGACCGTCGGGCTCAAGCAGACCCTCTCCGAGCAGGCCGCACTCGTCGCCGAGCGGCCGGAGGTGTTCGAGGTGCAGTTCACCTCGGGCGGGTTCGGCTGGGTGGTGGTGCACCTGCCGGGGATCGAGTCCGACGAGCTCGCGGAGCTGGTCTACGAGGCGTGGCGGCTCTCCGCGCCGGAGCCCCTGGTGGAGGAGAACCCGCTACGGTCGTCCCGTGGCAAAGGGCGATGACGTCGAGGTACTCGAGGTGGCCGGGCGGACGGTGCGGATCACCAGCCCCGGCAAGGTCTTCTTCCCCGAGCGCGGTGAGACCAAGCTGGACCTCGCCCGCTACTACCTGGCCGTGGCCGGGCCGCTCATGGCGGCCATGGGCGGGCGGCCCGTGCTCCTGGAGCGCTTCCCCCGGGGCGTCGGCGGCTCCTCCTTCTTCCAGAAGCGGGGGACCGCCACCAAGGCCGACCCGTGGCTCACCACCACGCGGGTGTCCACGCCGAACGGCACGACCTCCGACGCGCTGGTGGCCGTCGACCTCGCGCACGTGCTGTGGGCGGTCAACATGGGCTGCCTCGGCTTCCACGTGTGGCCGAACACCGCGGCCGACCCGGAGCACGCCGACGAGCTGCGGGTCGACCTCGACCCGGGTCCCGGCGTCACGTTCCCGATGATCCGGGAGGCGGCGGCGGAGACCCGCGCCCTGCTCGGCGAGCTCGGGGTGGCGGGCCTGCCCAAGACCACCGGCAGCCGCGGCATCCACGTCTACGTCCGCCTCCAGCCCCGCTGGGACGGCTATGCCGTGCGTGCCGCGGCGGTGGCGCTCGCCCGCGAGCTCGAGCGGCGCAGACCCGACCTGGTGACCGCCGCGTGGTGGAAGGAGGAGCGCGGGAGCCGGGTCTTCGTCGACTTCAACCAGAACGCGCCGCACAAGACCGTGTTCGGCGCGTGGAGCGTGCGCGCCAACCCGCACGCCCAGGTCTCCGCCCCGTTCGACTGGGACGAGCTGGCCACGGTCGAGCCGCGCGAGCTCACCATCGCGACCGTCCCGGCCCGCCTCGCCGAACGGGGCGACCCGTGGGCCGGGATGACCGCGCAGTCCCTCGAGCCACTCCTCGACCGCCACGAGCACGACATGGCCGCCGGGCTGATGGACGCGCCGTGGCCGCCGGTGTACCCGAAGATGCCGAACGAGCCGCCCCGCGTCGCGCCCAGCCGCGCCCGCAAGGACCCCTGAGCCCTCAGGCGCCCGCGCGGACCCCGCGCTCCCCCGTCCCGGCGGCGAGACCGTCACCGGCACTGGCGCCGGCGCCGTCGGTGTCCTCGTCGAGGTGGAGGAAGCCGCCGGACTGGTGCTGCCACAGCCGCGCGTAGACGCCCTGCCGGGCGAGCAGCTCGTCGTGCGTGCCCTGTTCGAGGATCTGCCCGCGGTCGAGGACGACGAGCCGGTCCATCCGCGCGACCGTGCTCAGCCGGTGCGCCACCACGAGCGCGGTCCGGCCCTCCATCATCCGCCACAGCGCCTCCTGCACGAGGATCTCGCTCTCCGAGTCCAGTGCGCTCGTCGCCTCGTCGAGGAGCAGGACCGGTGCGTCGCGCAGGATCGCGCGGGCGAGCGCCACCCGCTGCCGCTGCCCGCCCGACAGCTTCACGCCCCGCTCGCCGACCAGCGTGTCGAAACCCTCCGGCAGGGCCTCCGCGAACTCGGTGACGTGCGCGGCCCGCGCCGCCTCGCGGATCTCGGCCTCGGTGGCGCCCGGCCGGGCGAACGCGATGTTCTCGCGCAGCGTCCGGTGGAACATCGCGGGTTCCTGGGGGACGTAGGCGATCAGGCTCCGCAGGTCCGCCTGCCGCAGCCGCGAGATGTCCTGCCCGCCGACGCGGATGGTGCCCGACTGGATGTCCATCATCCGCAGCAGCAACTGGGTGAGCGTGCTCTTCCCGCCGCCGGAACGGCCGACGAGCCCGATCTTCGTGCCGCCGGGCACGACGAGGTCCAGGCCGGTGAACAGCGGCGGCGCGCCGGCGTGGGCGAACCGCACGTCCTCGAACCGGATGTCGGAACCCGCGGGTGCCAGCGGTTCCGGCGACGGCGGGTCGAGCACCGTGGGCGGGCTCAGCAGCAGCTCGGTGAACTGCGCGGCCTCGGTGAGCGAGCTCTCCAGCCGCCGGTAGATCTGGTTGAACTCGAACATGACGCGGGTCGCGTTGGTGAAGTAGGCGAACGTGACGACCAGCGCCTCCACCCCGAGACCGCCGCCGCCGAGCCCGACGGCGAGCAGCAGGCCCACGGCGTTGGTCAGCACCGAGAGCGGCGCGACCACGGTGTCGATCCGGAGGTTGGCGTAGTCCCACGAGCGGATGGCGAGTCCCCGCAGCTCGCCGACGCGGCCGCGGTGCTCGGCCGCCTCCCGGTCCTCGGCGGCGAACGCGCGCACGGTGGCCATGTTGGTGAGGCTGTCCGCGACGTGGCCCGCGACCCGTGCGACGGCCGCCTCACGCGCGTCGACCAGCGCCTGCCTGCGGCGCACCAGCGGCGCGATCACCAGCCCGGTGACGACCAGGAGCCCTATCAGCACGACCACCAGCAGCGGGTCGTACCGCCACAGCACCACCGACGCGAACGTGAGCGGCACGATGCTCGCCACGACCTGGAACGCGACCGTGTCGACGAACTCCTCGAACCGGGTCGCGAAGCTCAGCACCCGCTTGGTGAGCGAGCCCGCGAAGTTGTCGTGGAAGAACGCGGCGTCCTTGGCGAGGAGTGCGTCCATGCCGAGCACGTAGAGGTTCTCGATGCCGCGCCCGTCCGTCCTGTTGAGACAGTGGATGCCCGCGCGCCAGAACGCCTCGGCGAGGAGCATCAGCGCGGCGAACCCGAGCACGCTCGGCAGCACGGTGGTGAACCCGGCGGGCGACCCGTCCGCGAGCCGGCCCGCGAGGTCCGCGACGACGAGCGGCGCGAGGTAGAGCATGCAGGTGTTCCCCAAGGCGGGCAACAGAAGTGCGGGGATCGCGAGCCGTTTCCGGCTGGTGAGTTCCCGCCGGTAGTAGCGCAGTGCCAGCAGCACCGCCTTCTTGCGTGCGGACACGACGGCCCGCCCCCTCTCCCGGCCCCGAGCAAGCCGGTGCCCCATGCTGCCGGACCACGCGCTCCGGGGGCGACCGAATATCGCGTTCCGACAACGGCTGCGCGGGGCGGGTGCACCACCCGGAGTTCCCGTTTGACGGGCGAGCACGCGGGTACGCGCGGGACTTCCGCGACAAGGGAGGACATCCGATGACCAGTTCCGAGTACGCGACGGGCCGGCCGGCGTCGGCGGGCCCGCAGCAGCTGATCGCCTCGTTCCCCGACTACGCCGGCGCGCAACGACTGGTCGACCGGATGTCCGACGACGGCTTCCCGGTCGAGCACGTGCGCATCGTCGGTGACGGCGTGCGGACCGTCGAGCAGGTCACCGGCCGGATGACCCGAGCGCGCGCCGCCGCGGCGGGTGCCGCGAGCGGGGCCTGGTTCGGCTTGCTGATCGGTCTGCTCCTCGGCCTGTTCGCGGTGGGGCCCGCGTGGCTCTGGCTCGTGCTCGTCAGCCTGCTGATGGGGGCGGCCTGGGGCGGGTTGTTCGGGTTCCTCGCGCACTGGGCGACGCGGGGCAGGCGGGACTTCGCGAGCGTCACGTCGCTGCAGGCCGAGAACTACCAGGTGTACGTGGACGCGTCGCACGCCGCCCAGGCCGCCCGGTACCAGCTGCAGGTGTGACCTCAGGCGGTCAGCGCGAGCAGTTCGGTGTCGCGCAGCGTGCGCAGCGACTCCTTCTCCAGCTGGCGGATCCGCTCACGGGTGAGGCCCAGCTCGTCGGCCACCTCCTGGAGCGTCCGCGAGCGCCCGTCGGTGAGGCCGTAGCGCCGGGTGAGGATGAGGGCCTGGCGTGGCGGCAGGGTGCCCACGGCGGCGCGCAGACCGGCGGCGACGCTCTCGTGCTCGACCCACTCGGCGGGCTGCACGGCGTCGGTGTCCTCGATCAGGTCGCCGACCGCCGCGCCGTTGCCGTCGTCGCCGACGGGTGTCTCGAGGCTGATCGCGGCCCGGCTCACGTCGTGCAGCTCGGTCACCCGCGCCTGCGGCAGGCCCGCGGCGGCGGCGACCTCCGCGAGGGTGGGCTCGCGGTCGAGCTCGGTCCGCAGCCGCCGCTCCACGCGGTTCAGCTTGGACACCTCCTCGACCACGTTCTGGGGCAGCCGCACGGTCCTGCTCTGCTCGGCGATGCCGCGCTCGATCGCCTGCCGGATCCACCAGACCGCGTAGGTGGAGAACTTGTAGCCCTTGGCGTGGTCGAACTTCTCGACGGCGCGGATCAGCCCGAGGTTGCCCTCCTGCACCACGTCGAGGAACGACAGCCCGCGGTGGGCGTGCTTGCGCGCGAAGGAGACCACCAGCCGCAGGTTCGCCCGGATCATGTGGTCCTTGGCGCGCAGGCCGTCGGCGGCGACGGCGCGCAGCTCGGCGGGTGGCACCGCGTCGGCACCGGCGCGGAGCAGCTCGGCGGCGTAGACCCCCGCCTCGATCCGCCTGGACAGGTCGACCTCCTCGGCCGCGGTGAGCAGCGGGGTCGCGCCGACCTCGGCGAGGTACTGGCCGACGAGGTCGGCGTCGCGCTGGTCCGCGCGCGCACGGCCGGGTGCCGACGACATGGGCCTCCTCGTGGGATGCGGGCCCGGGGACGGGGTGTGCGGTCCTCGGGTCGGGACGGCGGCCCGACGGACAGGGGTGTGGTCACGCCGGGGCAGCCCCCCTTACAACGGCGGAGGAGCCTCCGGAATTCCGCTCGGCGCGGAACCGCTCGCCGGTCCCTCCGGCCACGGTCGCCGTAGTGACGGGGACCGGCGCGGGAGGAGCCGCGGCAGCGCCCCCGGCGATCGCCGCCTCCCGTCCGATCCCGGGCGGGGCGCGGCCGTCAGCCGCGGCCGAGGTCCGGCAGGTCCTCGACGTCCACCACGTGCGCGGCGACCGACGCGGCGACGTCCCGCAGCTTCACGTTGATGTCCTGGGAGGCCTGGCGCAGGATCGCGAAGGCCTCGTCCGCGGTGATCCCGCGGCGGGCCATCAGCACGCCCTTGGCCTGTCCGATGACGTCCCTGCTGTCGATCGCCTGCCGCAGCTGCTCCAGCTGCAGTTCGCCCCTGGTGACCGCCTGCGTGGTCGCCAGGGCCAGCGACGCGTGCGTCGCGAGCAGCAGCAACGTGTCCCGGTCGGCGGGCGAGAACGCGCCGGGCCGCCGCGAGTACACGTTCAGCGCCCCGGACAGCCGCGGGGCCACCGCGTCGGGCAGCAGCGCGGTGGCCACCAGCGAGCGGAAGCCGAGCCCGGCCGCGGCCGGGCCGAACCGTGGCCACCGCGGGTCGGTCGCGAGGTCCGTGCTCACCGCCGCCGCGGGCCCGTCGGGCCGGGCGGCCTCGACGCACGGCCCCTCGTCGAACCGGTACTGGAGGCGGTCGAGCTCGGTGGCGGCCGCCTCGGTCTCGGTCGGGGTGTGGAACGTGCCGTCCGGTGCGCGCAACGTGATGCTCGCGATGTCGGCGGCCGGCACGATCCGGCTGCCCGCGGCGACGACCCGCTCCAGCACCTCGGCCAGGGAGCCCGCGCTCACCAGGGCCGCCGTCAGCACCGCGAACTGCCGGGCGACCGGCCCGACGTCCAGGTCGCCCGCGGCCGCCACGAGTCCGGCCGTGTTCTCCTCGCGCTCCGCGCTTCGCAAACCGCTCTCCATCCGATGTGCGGGGATCGACGCTGTCTGCTCAACGCTCGGAACTGGAACCGCACGATATCAACCCGCGCCGGGACGAGGCGTTCACGGGCGCGGGTCCAGTGGCGGGGGGCATCATGGGCGGACGTGTCGACCGAGGTGGGCGTGTCATGAGGTGTGTGCTCGTGGGTGGTGGGGTCGCGGCCGCGGCGACCGCCGCCGGACTGCGCAGGCGGGGTTTCGACGGCGAGGTCGTGCTGGTCGGCGAGGAGCCGGAGGCGCCGTACGACCGGCCGCCGCTGTCCAAGGACGTGCTCGCGGGAGCGGACGTCAAACCCGCCCGCTCCCCGGAGTGGTACGCGGACAACGGTGTCGAGCTGCGGCTGGGCACCCGGGCCGCGGTGCTGGACGTCGCCGCCCGGCGGGTGAAGCTCGACGACGGCGACGACCTCGCCTACGACGCGCTGGTGCTCGCCACGGGCCTGCGGCCGCGCGTGCTGCCCGGGTTCGAGGGCGAGGGGATCCACCACCTGCGCACCGCGGGCGACGCCCGCGGGCTGCGGTCGGCGCTCGCCGCCGCGGAGCGGCTCGTGATCCTCGGCGCCGGGTTCGTCGGGTGCGAGGTCGCGGCGTCCGCCGTGGCGCTCGGCAAGCGGGTGACGATCTTCGAGCCGGCGCCCGCGCCGCTCGCGCGCGTGCTCGGCGCGCGGATCGGCGCGGCGCTGCTGGACCTCCACCGGGGGCGGGGGGTCGAGGTGCGGACCGGCGAGCACGTCACGTCGTTCACCCGGTCGGCGGACGGGCTGGTGCTGACCTCCAGCCTCGGCCACGTCGTCGAGTGCGACCTGGTGCTGGTGTCCGTCGGGGCGGTGCCGAACGTCGCGCTGGCGGTGGACGCGGGCATCGAGACCGGCGACGGCATCCACGTCGACGCCTGCGGCCGGACCTCCGCGCCGGACGTGTGGGCGCTCGGCGACGTCGCCGCCCAGAGCCACCACGGCAGGCGGGTGCGCGTCGAGCACCACGACAACGCGCTGCGGCAGGGCGCGACGGTGGCCGCCAACCTGACCGGCGGCAACGTGCCCCACACCGACCCGCACTGGTTCTGGTCCGACCACTACGAGCACAAGCTCCAGTCGGTGGGGCACGTCCGCGACCTCGACGACCTGGTCGTGCGCGGTTCGGTGGAGGACGCGCGGTTCTCCGCGTTCTCCCTGACCGACGGCCGCGTCGACGGCGTGATCTCCCTCAACCGGCCGGGCGACGTCCTGGCGGTGCGGCGGTCGCTGCACGCCCCGCACCACGTCACGGCCGACGAGCTGCGGGACGAGTCCGTGCCGGTCAAGGAACTGCTCGCGCGCAGGCCGTAGCCGCGAGCGTGTCATGCGCTCCGGGTATCGCGCGATGCGCAACAAGCCTTGGACAGGCATCGCCCGGGGTCCTTGTATGGGTTCATGAGCAGCGCCGCCGTCCTGGACCGGATCACGTCGGTGACCCTCTCGTCGGTCACGCTGCCGCTGCCGGCCGGCATCAGCGACGCCAAGGTGCTCACCGGCAGGCAGCGGCCGATGACCGAGGTGGTGTTCCTCTTCGCGGAGCTGCGCACCGAGGCGGGGCTGGCGGGCCTGGGCTTCAGCTACTCCAAGCGCGCGGGCGGGCCCGCCCAGTTCGCGCACGCCCGGGAGGTCGCGCCGGACCTCATCGGCGAGGACCCCAGCGACATCGGCAGGCTGTGGACCAGGCTGGTGTGGGCGGGTGCGTCCGTCGGGCGCAGCGGCGCGGCCACGCAGGCGCTCGCCGCGATCGACGTCGCGCTGTGGGACCTCAAGGCCAAGCGCGCGGGCCTGCCGCTCGCCAAGCTGCTCGGCGCGCACCGCGACTCCGTGCGCTGCTACGACACCTCCGGCGGTTTCCTGCACGAGTCCGTCGACCGGGTGAAGGACAACGCGACCGGCACCCTGGCGGCGGGCGTCGGCGGCATCAAGATCAAGGTCGGGCAGCCGGACTGGCGCGCGGACCTGCGCCGCGTGGCGGCCGTCCGGGCGCACCTCGGCGACGACGTGCCGCTGATGGTCGACGCCAACCAGCAGTGGGACCGGCCGACCGCCATGCGGGTCGGCCAGGCGCTCGAGGAGTTCGGCCTGACGTGGCTCGAGGAGCCGCTCGACGCCTACGACGCCGAGGGGCACGCCGAGCTGGCCCGCGCGCTGACCACGCCCGTCGCCACCGGCGAGATGCTCACCAGCGTCGCCGAGCACCACGAGCTGATCCGCCGGCGCGCGGTGGACATCCTGCAGCCGGACGCCCCGCGCATCGGCGGCATCACCCAGTTCCTGACGCTCGCCGCCCTGGCCGACCACGCGAACCTGGGGCTGGCGCCGCACTTCGCGATGGAGATCCACGTGCACCTGGCGGCCGCGTACCCGCGCGAGCCCTGGGTGGAGCACTTCGACTGGCTGCACCCGCTGTTCGAGGAGCGCCTGGAGATCAGCGGCGGGCGGATGCACCTGTCGGGACGGCCGGGGCTGGGGATCACGCTGAGCGAGCGGGCGCGGGCGTGGACGACCGACTCGGTGACGATCGGCGCCACCCGCGGGTGAGCCGCTGCGGCCGGCGCAGAGGTAACGGAACCGTCACGGCCGTGGTGCACCGGCGCAAAGCGGGACCGCGAGGCTGTGCCCCATGAGTGCCGGATCCGGTTCCTGGACCCGCGAGCTCGTGGAGCTCGCCGCCCTGTTCGTCGCCGTCGCGGCGGCGGACCTGTTCGCCAACTCGCTCGCGCACGTCTCCGGCGGTGCCGTCGTCCTCACCGCGATGGCCGCCGTCCTCGTGCTGTGCGCGGTCGTGCACCACCGCGTGCGGCACCGGAGCCGCACGCCCCTCCCCCGCACGGCGGAGCCGCCGGGCGCTCCGCTTCCCGTGTCACCTCCCGTGTCACCTCCTGTGTCGCTGCCCGTGGTCGAGGACCGGCCCGTCGCCCCGGCAGCCATGTGGCGAGTGCGCGCGACCGTGCGCGACACCCCGGGTGGTCTGGCTCGTCTGGCGGCGAGCCTGGCCCGCCGCGACGTGAACATCCTGTCCGTCCAGGTGCACCCGGTGCCCGCCGGTGTGGTGGACGAGTTCCTGGTCGAGGCCCGGCTGCCGGCGGCGGAGATCGCGGCCGCGGTGGGCGCGGGCGGCGGCTGGGACGTCACCGTGACGGCCGCGGACACCCACGACCTCGTCGACATCCCGACCCGGATCCTCACGATGGTCTCCCAGGACGTGGCGGGCGGCATCGACCTCGCCCGGTCGGCCCGCACGCTGCTCGGCGAGTGCGAGCTGCGGTGGGAGCCCGGCGGCGAGCCGGACAGGGAGCCGGAGGACGAGCCGGGTGGCGGCCCGGCCGGTGCCACCATGCGGTTGCGCGACCCGGAGGGCGGCGTGCTCGCGATCACGAGGCCGGACGCGGGTTTCACGCCCGCGGAGTACGCCCGCGTCCGCGCGCTGCTCGACCTCGACGAGCAGTTCGCGCGGTGGCTGCGCGCCCAGCACTCGACGCTGCTGCTCGCCTCCGGCGAGCAGCTGACGATGCGCCAGGCCGCCGTCGCGGACGTCCCCGCGCTGGTCGCGATGCACGCCCGCTGCAGCGGGCGGTCCCGCCGGTCGCGGTACCTGAGCGGCGGCGCCCGCCCGACGGCGGCCGAGCTGGCGCGGATGGTGAACCGCCGCCACGGCCGCACGCTGGTGGTGGCGCACCCGGACGGCGACGTCGTCGCGATGGGCAACCTGATGCACGACGGCGCCGCCGCGGAGGTGGCCCTGCTGGTCGAGGACTCGTGGCAGCGCAGGGGAATCGGCACCGCGCTGCTGCGCGGGCTGCTCGCCGCGGCACCGGACGGGCGCCCCACGTCCGCCGTCACGGCGCACGACAACCGGCCGATGCTGTCGGTGCTGGACCGGGCGGGCGCGGAGCTGGACCACGTCGACACCGGCGTCGTGCACCTGACCCTGCCCGCCCGCTGACACCGGGGGCCGGCACCGGGAGATCACACAGGAAACCCTGCGGTGCTGCCAGGTCGGGGGTCCGCCAGCACCGCAGGGTCACTGGCCTCATCGCGCCTGCCCCGCCCGTCGTTACACCCGGGCCGTCAACCGGCCAGCGCGACGGTCTCCCGTTCGGTCGCCCACTCCGCCAGGCGCGGCTCGAGCGCGCGGTAGAAGCCCGGGTGCATCATCATGCCGCCGTGGCTGCTCTCGATCTCGACGCACTCGGCCGACGGGTCGAGGCACAGCTCCCACGGCGCCACGCGGTCGAGCCGGGAGTACACGGCGACCGCGGGCATGCCGTCGGGCAGGGGCCCGGCCAGCGCCGCGGTGTTCTCGCGGAAGCAGTCGCCGGTGAAGCAGTCATCGTCGAGCAGGCCGGGGAGGCCGAGCGCGGACAGCCTGGTCAGCACCCGCGCCGTGCGCACCACGCCCGGGTGGGCGCCGAGCGGGTCGAGCACGGGGCTGCCCGCCGTGACCAGCGCGCGGACCAGGTCCGGCCGTCGGGCCGCGAGGAGCCTGCTGAGCCACCCGCCCCGGCTGTGCCCCACCAGGACCACCGGCCGCCCGGTGGCCTCCGCGTGCTCCTCGGCACGCTCCTCGAGGCGGTCGACGAGCGTGCTGGTGCACGCGAGGTTCAGGCCGATGCGGGCGCCAGCCGGGCGGTAGCCACGCCTGCTCAGCCAGGTCCTGGCGAGCACGAGCGCCCCGTCCGCGCACCCGAAGCCGGGCACGAGCAGCACACCGAGCCCGTCACCCCGCTCGTCGGCGGCCAGCGGCGTCACGCCGAGGACGTGCTCCCTGGCGGCGAACCACGCACCGTCCACCACGCGACCCCAGGACACGACCATCGCACACACCTCCGTACCGACCGGTAACCGATCAGTTCCCCGGCGCGGAGCGTGGCAAACGGCCCGTGCGGTCGTGCCGGTCACGTCCGCGGCGGCACCGGGGACGCGACGGGCTCGCGGAGGGTCTCGTGCGCGACCAGCACACCGCCGACGAAGGCGACCGGCATGACGATGATCGCCGCGAACGGGACGGCGCACAGCAGGGACGTCGGCACGCCCAGCCCGAGCGCCAGACCGCGCCGCGTGCTCAGCCGCGCCCGTCGTTGCCGCAGGTCCATGCCGCGCCGGTAGAACGGGACCGCCACCAGCTCCAGCGCGAGGAACCAGCCGGTCACGAGCGCGAGCAGCACCGGCACCACGGTCTGCCCGACCACGGGGACGAACCCGGCGACGAGCAGCGGGATGGTGAACACGAGCGAGCGCAGCACCAGCAGCACGCCGTCGCGCAGGCCCATCCCCAGCAGCCGCCACCAGGGCAGCTCCTCCTCGCTGGGCGCGAGACCGAGACCGTCCTCCACCTTCTCGGCGATGAGCTCGTAGAACGGGCCGCCCACGGCGATGGTCAGAGCCGTGAAGCCGATCAGCCCGACCACGAGCACCGCGGCGAACACCGCCACGCCTGCCGCGACCCGCACCGCCGCACGCAGGCCCTCGGCCCAGTCGTCGGCGAAGGGGGTGACCAGGGCCGCCAGCTCGTCGATCCACGTGACCAGCGCGACCATGCCGCCGAGCAGCAGCAGTGTGGTCACCACCGCGGGCAACGCGCCGAGGAGGAGGAGCCGCGGCGACCGCAGCAGAATGCCCAGGCCCTGCCCGAACATCCGAACACCTGTGATGAAGTCCCGCACGCGCTACTTCTACCAGTGCCGTCCCCGCGGTCTCCCACCCGGCGGGGACCTGGGTCGTGGTGCGGGTGTGCCCGGCGTCCTCAGCCGAGCGGTTCGATCCAGATGTTGCGGAAGCGGGGGTTCGCGCCCGCGTCGCCGTGGTCCTGGAGGCGGATGGACTGCGGGCTGGCGTCCTCCGGGACGTGGTCGCCGGTGCCGCCGTCGATCGCGACGTCGTTGTGGACCGTCACGCCGTTCCACACGACCGTCACCCGGGCGTTCGCGGTCTTGGTGCCCGCGCTGTCGAAGCGGGCCGCGCGGAAGGTGATGTCGTAGGTCTGCCACGTGCCCGACGCGGTGGCCGCGTTCCGGTCCGGTGCGCGCTTGTTGTAGACGGCGCCCGCCTCGTTGGACGCCGGGGTGGTGTCGCCGAACGACTCGAGCACCTGCAGTTCGTAGCGCTCCTGCAGGAACACGCCGCTGTTGCCGCGGGCCTGACCGGTGACCTCCGGCGGGTAGACCGGCTCGTACCACTCGACGTGGAGCCGGAAGTCGCCGAACTTCTGCCGCGTGCGGATGTCACCGCCGAGGGACTCCACCGAGCCGCCGGACACCGGCCACTTGGCCGCGCCGCCAGCGCGGGCCTCCCACGCGTCGAGGTTCGTGCCGTCGAACAGCACGATCCGCTGCCCGGCGCCGACGGTCAGCTTGTCGAGGTTGACGTTGCCGCTGTCGCCCGTGTCGTACTTGAACGCCACCGAGTTCGTGCCGGCGTTCAGCGCGACGACCTCCGTCCGCGTCGCCCAGGTGTCCCAGTTCCCGGTGCTCGCGAGCGGCACCTGACGCACCTTGGCGCCGTTGACGTAGAGGCTCACGGTCTTGGTGCCCGCGACCGGGTCCGGGCCGTTGGAGTACCGCAGCGCGAGGTTGTGCTGCCCCGCGGCGGCCGCGCTGACGCTGAACGTGGTGGTGGCGCCCGCGTTCCAGTACCCGTCGACGAAACCGGTGCCCGAGTAGCCGGGGTGGTCGGTGTTGACCGACGCGCCGCCGCTCAGCCCCGCGGTCTCGGCCTCGTGGTCGGTGGCCTGCCCGGTGCCGCCGACGAGCGCGTTGAGGGTGTACCAGGCCTCGGTGTTCCACAGGGACTGGCCGGACTCGGCGGCGAAGGGCCGCGGTGAGCGCAGGTGCACGACGCGTCCGGCCTGCAGACCGGACAGCCTCAGCGTGACCTTCTTGCGGTCCGCGGACACCGTCGCCGACGTCACCGGCAGCGTCTGCTCGTCGACCTTGGGGCCGCCGTAGTCGGCGGTGGGCACGTAACGCCACTGCTTGGCCTGGTACTTCCCCGCCAGGTCCTGCACGGTCGCGGCCGACAACGGCTGGGTGTACTCGAGCTCGAACCCGTCGGCGACGGCACGCATGGCGAGGATGTCGAACGCGCCCGTGCCGGTGGGGGCGAGTTTCTGCAGGCCGTAGGCGAGCTTGCCGGGTTGCCCCCAGTTGCCGCCCCCGTCGATGCCGCCGGTGTAGATGGCGCCGTCCGGGCCGAGGCTGATGCGGTTGACGCCGGACTCGAGGCCCTGGGTCATGCGGAAGACGGCGCCTTGGTATTCGCCGTTGACCTTCTCCAGGAAGCCCCGCTGCAGCCCGCCGTAGGTGACGTCACCGAAGACCATCTGCCCGGCGAACACGCCCTGGGTCAGCTGGACGGGGTTGCTCGGCGAGTTGGCGATCTCGTTCTGCGGCAGCCACAACACCGGCTGGGTGACCGGACGGGTGTCGAAGGGGCCGTCGGGGTTCATGTAGTGGTTGAAGAACCGGTCCTGCTTGACGTGGACCAGCTTCGAGGAAGGCAGCCAGCCGCCCTGGTTGTCGGTGACGAAGATGCCGCCCTCGGGTCCCCACCCGATGCCGTGCGGAGTGCGGAGTCCACCCGCCACGTAGGACACGGCGCCGGTGGCCTTGCTCACCTTGATGGTGGTGCCGCGGTTCGGTGCGGGCTGCGGGTCGGTGGTGGCACCACCGTAGTTGATCGACACCGACAGGTTCAGGTAGAAGAACCCGTCCTGGTACAGCATCCCGAACGCGAACTCGTGGAAGTTCCCGCCGAACGGCCACGTCGCCACCGTCCGGTAGTCGTCCGTCACACCGTCGCCGTCGGTGTCGTTCAGCTCCGTGAGCCGGTGCTTCTCCGACACGTACACCTTGCCGTCGACGTACTTGATGCCCATCGGCTCCTTGAGCCCCGAGGCGATCCGCTGCGTGGTCACCCGAGACGGGTCGGTGACACCGGTGACCCCGCTCAGCAGGTAGACCTCGCCCAGCTGGTTGTTCGACCCGCCCCAGGTGGCGATCGCCATGCGGCCGTCGGGCAACCAGTCCATCCCGGTCACCTGCGGCTGGAAACCACTCGGACGCAGGTTCGTCAGCGTGTAGTTCGGGTGC
>WUUC01151093.1_pt1 | contig 18967 bp, 13 predicted proteins | sample 6278441 | NCBI WGS metagenome assembly WUUC01 (sample SAMN13675441, study PRJNA597444) | soil metagenome | isolation source: soil | place: USA: Washington | collected 2017-10 | reverse complement strand
CGCGCGTGCCGACAAACGGGTTGTCGTTCCACGCCCAGCTGTGCTCCTCGAACAGCTTGCGGACGTCGGGATCGTCGAGCTCGAACCGCCCGTCGCAGAAGCGGCCGTCCGGCTCGATACAGTCGCGCGCGCGGGTGAGCGCTCCCGGCGCCTCGATCGTGCCGGAGGGCACCAGGTGGGTGACTTCGGCGAAAAATCCAAGGGCCGAGGCGAAGCGTACCGCGAAGGTTTCGCACTGCACTTCGTGCCCCCACTTGACGCGCCAGCGCCGCCCCATTGCGTCCTGCACCGACACGCACGGCTGCGAGCCGGTGGCGTGCTCTTCGAGAAAGGTGAACGGAGGAACGGGAACGCCACCTGGCCCGCCGGGTCCGGCCGCGAGATCGAGCTGTTCCACGGCGCCAGGGTCGCGCCAGATGCGGTGGCGAGTGGCGACGAGCCGCCGCGGGCCCGCACGCGCGATCCGGTACCAGCCGACTCCGCGCCAGAACATGTGGAGCGCCGCGAAGAAAGCGGCAGCGGCGGCGATCGCGAGGGCGAGGTAGAGGGCTATGGTCACTGCCGGCAGTAGAGTGTCTCGGCGGACTCAATGCAGCCAGCCGCGACATACGCCCCGCAACACCGAGACCATCTACCGCCCACCTGCCGGGATCCGCGCGCGTGCGGCGCGGGCTGCGGTGTTCGTTGTGATCTGCATCAATGGAGCAGCAGAACGGCGTATCAGCGCCGCGGCGTACGCGCGGCCCGGTCGTGAAGCACGATCTGCAGCGCCAGCATCGCCCCGCCGGTCGCCGCGAGCAGGAAGAGGACGATGGCGAGACCCGGATACCCGAACAGGCGGAATGTCGTGGGCACCTGCATGATCACCGCGGCCCCGATGATCAGCGCCGCGAGAATGAGACCGAGCGCGATGCGGTTCGCCACCTTCTGCAGCCCGTCGATGACCGCGCCTTCGTCGATCATCTCCACTCGCAGCCGCAGATCGTTGCCGGCGAGCGCGTCGAGCACCCGGTTCACCCGTCGCGGCAGCCGTTCGGCGAACTGCTTGGCTTCGAGAACGGTGGTGAGCATGTTTCCGGGCGAGGTGCTCTTCAGCATGCGTCGCCGCATCAGGGAGACCGCCTCGCTCCGGATCGTCGCGTTCACGTCGAGCGCCGGCGCGAGCGCGCGCGCCACGTGATCGAGGTTGAGCAGCGTCTTGCCGAGCATCGCGAGATCGGACGGCGGACGCAGGCCGCGCGAGCCCGCCATGCGATTGACGTCGAGCAGCAGGCAGCCGACCTGGAGATCCGCGACCGTGCTGTGGCGGTGGGTGCCGACCAGCTCCGTGATGTCCTTGCGCAGGGCGCTCTCGTTGAACAGTTCGGTGCGCTCTCCAAGATCGATCACGATGTCGGCCGCTTCGTCGGCGCGCCCTTCCGCTCCGACGAGCAGCAATTCGAGCAGCCGTTCCTGCAGCCGCGGCGACAGGTGCCCGACCATCCCGAGATCGATCAGCGCAAGTCGGTTGTCGTCGGTGAGAAACACGTTGCCGGGATGCGGGTCCGCGTGGAAGAAGCCGTCGCCGATGATCTGGTGGAGATACGCCCGTACGAGCTCGCGGCCCAGATGTTCGCCGTCCACGTCCAGCCGCGTGAGCGGGCTGAGAGCGGTGACCTTCGTGCCCCGCACGTAGTCCATCGTGAGCACCCGTCCCGTCGTGTAGTCGTCGACCGGCAGGGGGACGACAATGGATTCGAACCGGGAGAGGTGTCCGCAGAGCTTCCTGAGGTTAGCCGCTTCCTGCCGGTAGTCGAGCTCCGCGATCAGCGCGCGCCGGAACTCGCCGGCGAATTCGGAGAACCGGTACGTGGCGTTGGCGTCGCGCCGCGCGTCGAGCCACTCGGTGATCTCCACGAGCGTCGCGAGATCCGCACGCACCTGCTCGGCGACACCGGGCCGCTGCACCTTGACGGCGACGAGGCGGCCGTCGCGAAGTGTTGCCCGGTGCACCTGGCCGAGCGACGCCGCGGCGAGCGGGGTCGAATCGAACGTGCCGAACGCCTTCGACAGCCGCACACCGAGCTCGGTTTCGACAATCGGTTCGACTTCGGAAAAGGGAAACGGTTCGACGCGATCCTGCAGCCGCCCGAGCGCCTCGATATAGACCGGCGGCAGAAGGTCGGCGCGCGTCGAGAGAATCTGGCCCAGTTTGACGAAGGTCGGTCCGAGGTGTTCGAGATCGCAGGCGAGCTTCTCGGCGTCCTTCGAATGATCGCCGTTGGGATGGTCGAGCAGATGGCGGTGTTTCAGGAAGAGCGTGGCAACGGCAGCGTATCGGCTCAGCTTCCCGGGCAGGCGCAGCACGTTGCTACGCTCTGCAACTCACGCACCAGTCCAGCTCACCGGCGCCTCAGGCAAGCGTCGCTAATGTCCCGAGTCATCCGTCTGATGTTCGACGAGCCATTGACGACTGACAGTCGCATCCTTCAACAGACCGACCGTGTGAAGCCGTCTTGCGGCCCGCCACACCGTCCACGCGGCAACCAGGGCGAAGAGCAGGAAGGACAGAAGCGCGATCGTGCTGGGCATAAGTACCCGCCACTGTACCTTCGCGGTGGAACCGGGCGAGGGGAGGTAGAGTAGCGATCCGGAACCACCCTTGCAAGCACAGCAGTATGATGGAGTGCGGGAGGCACATCGTGACGAAAGAGGGCGCGCGCAGAATCGGAACGGCGGCAACCTTGACCGGACTCGGCGCCGCGCTGGCAGTGGCTGCCGCGTGTGCCGGCGGCGGAACGAACGCGCCCGCGGAGCCGGCGAGCGACGCGAAAACATTTCTCCAGAATGTGAACGAGACGCTGCGGCGGCGGAGCATCGCGTCGAACCAGGCCGGCTGGGTCGCGCAGACGTTCATCACCGAAGACACGCAGGCGCTGGACGCGCGCGCGTCGCAGGAATTGATCGACTCGGTCGCGCGTTTCGCGAAGGAGTCGACCCGCTTCGACAACGCCGAGGTCGCCCCTGAGGAACGCCGGCAGCTCAATCTCCTGAAGCTCGCGCTCGTCATGGCGACGCCCGCCGACCCGGCCGAAGCGGAGGAGCTGACGACTATCGCGTCCCGGCTGCGCGCAGCCTATGGCACAGGGAAATGGTGCGCGGATCCCGCCAACACCAGCAGCTGCCTGAACATCGACGACATCACGAAGGTGATGGCGGAGTCGCGCAGCGAGCCGCAGCTGCGGCGCGTGTGGGAAGGGTGGCACACGATTTCGCCGCCGATGCGCAATGATTACGCGCGCTTCGTGGAGCTGTCGAACAAGGGCGCGCGCGAGCTGGGGTTTGCCGATACGGGCGCGATGTGGCGGGCCAAATACGACATGCCTCCCGACGAGTTCACGAAGGAGCTCGATCGGCTCTGGGAGCAGGTGCGTCCCCTGTACCTGCAGCTGCACTCCTACGTCCGGATGAAGCTGCGTGCGAGATACGGCGACGCCGTGCCGGAGAACGGGCCGCTGCCCGCACACCTGCTCGGGAACATCTGGGCGCAGGACTGGTCGAACGTCTATCCGCTGGTGTCGCCCGGAGCCGCGGACGCGGGCTACTCGTTGACGAACATCCTGCGGACGCGGAAGGCGACGGCGCAGGACATGGTGCGCACCGGTGAGCGCTTCTACACCTCGCTCGGCTTCGAGCCGCTGCCGAAGACGTTCTGGGAGCGGTCGCTGTTCGTGCGGCCGCGCGACCGCGAGGTGGTCTGCCACGCGAGCGCGTGGGATCTCGATCTGGAGGCGGATGTCCGCATCAAGATGTGCATTCAGCCGACCGAAGAGGATTTCACCACCATCCACCACGAGCTCGGGCACAACTTCTACCAGCGCGCGTACAAGGAGCAGCCGATTCTGTTTCGCGACAGCGCCAACGACGGCTTTCACGAGGCGATTGGCGACACGATCGCGTTGTCGGTGACGCCGGAGTATCTGGAGAAGATCGGCCTCCTTGATAGGGCGCCCGACGCCTCGCGCGACGTCGGCCTGCTGATGGCGCGAGCGCTCGAGAAGGTGGCATTCCTGCCCTTCGGCCTGCTGATCGATCAGTGGCGATGGAAAGTGTTCTCGGGCGAGGTGAAGCCGGACGGCTACAACAAGGCCTGGTGGGATCTCCGCCTCCGCTATCAGGGCGTGGCGCCCTCGTCCGCGCGCGGTGAGAACTTCTTCGATCCTGGCGCGAAATATCACGTGCCCGACAACACACCCTATACGCGGTATTTCCTCGCGGCGATTCTCCAGTTCCAGTTCCACCGCGCGCTGGCGAAGACCGCCGGCTGCACGCTCCCGCTGCACCGCTGCTCGGTCTACGAGAGCAAGGAGGCGGGCGAGCGGCTGCAGGCGATGCTGCAGATGGGACAGTCGCGGCCCTGGCCGGAGGCGTTGGAGGCGCTCACGGGATCGAAGCAGATGGACGCGTCGGCGATCATCGACTACTTCGCGCCGCTCAAACAGTGGCTGGACGAACAGACAAAAGGGCAGCCGGTGGGTTGGGGAGATGATAGACCGTAGCTGTTAGGCGATTGAAACCGCGGGTTCACGACGATCAACGACAGAGCGCTGAGCTCGCAGAGCGAATCATTCCGAGAACAACCTCTGCGTGCTTTGCGGCCTCTGCGTTGTACGTCGTTGCCGGCGGTACTGGTTCACCGGGTACGGCCCACTGGCCTGTTACCGGACGATCGGATCGAGCGTGCTCGTCGACACCGAATGATAGAGAGGCCGGGCCCTGGCGTAGATGCGTTTTGCCTCGGCCTTCCCCCAATCGGTCGCCATCAGGTCCTCGTACAACGGCCGCAGGAACTTGCGGCGTCCCTGCAGCGTCAGGAACCGCTCGAGAGCCGGCATCGCCGGCTCGTAATGGTTGCGGATCGCGACCCGCAGCCATGCGAACAGCACCTCGCTGTTCCCCCGCTTCGAGAGTCCGAAGGTCGTATCGAGGTCCCGTAACTGCGCCGGCGTCAACGTCGCAGGCAGCGCCCCCAGAAAGTGCTGCCACTCCTGCGTCACCCACCCCTGCACCTTCAACGATCGCGCGGGCGCTCCGCCGCCGAGCGCGCTCGCCTGCTGCTCGACTCTCTCGAGCGCCGCGGATTCCGGCACAGGCGCGTTGTCAGGGAGCCCCGGCTTGTAGAGCCACTCCTCGAGGCGGATGTTGCGCACGATCGACTCGTCGTTCCCGACGAGATGCGTCCGCACATCGTCGAAGAAGATGCCAGTGGTGATCGACCTGAAGGCGAAGCGGTCGAAATACGACCGCAGATACTGGTCGAATCGCTCGCGGCCGGCGGTCTCCTCGAGCAGGCGGAACAGCGCGGCACCCTTTGCATAGGGCACCTGGGTCATTCCGTCGTCGGGGTTGCGGCCTTTCAGATTGACGTGGAGCATCGTGTCGTCGGATTCCGGCCCGCCGAGGCGCGCGATCTCGTCGAACAGCTCGCGCCGTTCGAGCACCTTCAGCATCGAAGCGCGCTCGGGTCCGAAAAGCGCCTCCATGATCCGATTCTCGAGGTAGGTCGTCAGCCCCTCGTTCAGCCAGAAGTCGCTCCACGTGGCGTTCGTCACCAGGTTGCCGGACCAGGAATGCGCCAGCTCGTGCGCCATCAACGAGACGAGCGATCGATCGCCAGCCAGAATGGTCGGTGTCGCGAACGTCAGCCGCGGGTTCTCCATCCCGCCGAACGGAAAAGACGGCGGCAGCACCAGCGCGTCGTACCGTTCCCACCTGTAGGGACCAACCAGCTGTTCGGCGGCGATGAGCATCTTCTCGAGATCCGCCAGCTCGCGCTGTGCGTCGTCGACCACGGAAGGCTCCGCGAAGACGCCCGTGCGCGGGCCGATTTCGCGGAACGCGATGTCGCCCACGCCGAGCGCGATCAGGTACGGTGGAATGCGGTGCGTCATCCGGAACTCGAACGCACGGCCCTCGGGCACTTCCCGGCCCTCGGGCGTCAGCTGTTCGGCGCTCATCACCGCACGCAGGTCGCGCGGAACGACAATGCGCGCGGAGTAGCTCTGGCGGACGGCGGGACTGTCCTGTGTGGGAATCCAGGTGCGCGTGAGGATCGCCTGCCCTTGTGAATAGAGGTACGGCAGCTTGCCTCCGGCCGTTTGCGACGGCGACAGCCACTGCAGCGCCTCTGCCGTCGGGCTGGTGTGATAGGAGACGACAATGTCGCGCACACCATCCGGCAACTGCACGGTGAGCGGTCTTCCGAGCACCGGATCGGCGTCCCCGAATGCGTGATCGAGTGCTCGCCCATTGGAGTCGGCGACGCGCTCCACCGTGAGATCGCGCGTGTCCAGCACGATTTCCCGCGCTCCCGACTCGCGTTCGACGGTGAGCGTCGCGCGTCCGGTGAGGGTCTTCGACGCGAAGTCGGCGACGAGATCGAGCGCGACATGTGTGACGCGGGCGTCTTCGGGCCGGGCGAACGAATGGACGTCGCGTTCGGCCGCCGCGGCGGTCGCCGCCGCGGGTGTCGCATCAGGCGAGCCGCACGCGGCCGCCGTCAGGAGAGCGGCGGACAGAAGACCGACAATGCTCCGCACGTCACTATGGTAATGCCAGGCGTGGTGGGACAAGAAAAGCGCCAGCGCGATCTCGACGCTGGCGCTTCGACAAGGATTACTTGGTGGCGGGCGTGCAGTCGCCGCTGACCATCTTCATCGACGTCACCTTCACCCGTTCGATGCCCGTTTTGAACATCGGGTGGCCGTTGTTTCCAGCGGCCGGAGCGGGTGCGCCGGCGTGGGCGCGGGCGTCGTCGGCGCCGCGGCCAGACGGCGCCGTGCCGGCGCCGGAAGCGACAACAGGAGCGATCGTGCCGGTCACTTCCATCCGATGTCCTAGATGCTTCGTCAGCTCATCGGCATTTCCTTCGAGCGCATAGGATGTGCGATTCGCGGGCGGTTCCTTCTCCGCGGAGCCCGTCGTTCCAACGGCAGCGGTCCCGGGCGCCGCCGCCGCGTGTGCCGCAGCAGAGACCGGCGTCGCGTCCGTCAGCATGAACCCGACCGGCGGATTGACGTTTGCCGTCGGACCGGCGTCCGCTGGCGGTACCGATGTGCCGAGTGCCGTTCCTGCAATCGATCCATCCGCTTCGCCCCGCTGTACGCATCCAGTGACGGTGACCGTTGCGCCAGGTCCAGGCGCAGTCGCCACCGGCTGCGTGCTGCTCCGCGGCGGCTGTTGTGCCGCGGCAGCGGAAGAGATCGCGATCGTTGTGGCAACCGCCACGAACAACTTCGGTGTCATTCAACCCTCCGCCCGAGGTCCTGCAATTGCGAAACCATCGCGCAGGTCAGCTGTTAGTCGCCGGCGCCGCGGTCCTCTGACGATTGTTCTCTGCGCGCTCGGCGGGTCCGCGTCGTTCGTGGCCGTTTCGGGGCGTCAGTCTTTGTAAGGATCGAACTCGTTCGCGCCGGCCATCACGACCACTTTCGGACGCAGTCTGTGAAGGATGCGGACTGTGCCTGCGTGTGCGGTCAGCACCGACTCGAGCGGCCGGTAGACCTCGGGCGCCTCGTCCGGTCCTCCGCCTTTGAGGACCACACCGGCGTCGCGCACCTTCTGCAGCGCGTTCGGCCAGTTCACCAGTCCGGGACGAAGCACGCGGCCGGTCCGTCGATTCATCTTGCCGGCGGCCTGCGACCGGCTCATGACGCGGCCCGCGCCGTGAACGGTTGAGTACAGCGCGGCCTCCGACTGCGGCGATTCGACACCCTCGAGGATCACCGAGATGTCGCCCATGCTCCCGCCGACGAACCCGCGCTGGCCGGGAAACGCGGGCGTCGCGCCTTTTCGCACCACCACGAGCGGTTCGCTGCCGTGGCGCTCCTGCCAGGCGAAGTTGTGATGGTTGTGGACCGTGTCGGTAATCGTGGCGCCCAGAATCGCGCGCACCCGCTCGACGACCGCTTCGCGCCCCGCGTACGCGTATTCACCCGCGATGGTCATCGCTTCGAAGTAATCCTGACCGCTCGGCGAAGACAGGGGCAGCAACAGGGGCGGAGACTCCATGTGGCCCTCGCCGCGGCCGCTCTCCCAGGTGCCGCCCTGCGCGATTCGCATGAACCCGGTGGCGGTCTTGTGCCCGAAGCCGCGCGACCCGAAGTGGACGCCGATCCAAAGCCATCCATCTTCGTCTTCGAGCAGGTCCACGTAGTGATTGCCGCCGCCAACCGTGCCGAGTTGCTCCCTCGCCAGATCGAGGAGCCCTCGCTGGCCGCGAACCGGCGAACGCGCCATACGCTCGAAGACGGGATGATCGCCGATGGGATGCTCGTTCTTGCGGCCGATGCCGAAGCTCACGCGGCGCTGGATCTCGCGCGCGATCCGGTTGAAGTCGTCCACCTCCGCCGCCCGCAGCGTCGTTCGGGCCGCCAGGTTGCCGCACCCGATGTCGTAGCCGACTCCCGAGGGAGAGATGAAGTCGTGATATCCGACGACGCCGCCGATCGGCATCGAGTAGCCGAGATGCCCATCCGCGCACAACACCCCGCGCGCCCCCGGCTCGGCGGCTGTGCACCGCTCGAGCTGCGCGACGGTCGCTTCCTCGTGCGTGCCGAAGATGATCGGCTGCGTGGTCTGCTCGGCCGGCATTGCCATCAGGAGCGAAGATGCAATTCGATGACCCGTTCAGCTCTGTTTCAGCGCCGCCGCCGGGTCGGTGTTCGCCGCGCGCCATGCCGGTGCCGCCGCCGCGAAAACGGCGACAGACCCGAGCAGCGTCGCAACCGACGCGATAGTCCCAGGATCGTAGGCGTTCACGCCGAAGAGGAGCGCCCTGATGAGGCGCGAAAGCACGGTCGCCCCCGCGACGCCGAGCACCAGACCGACGGCGGTGAGCAGGAGTCCTTCCCCGACGACGGTGCGGAGAATGGCGGACGGGCGGGCGCCGAGAGCGAGGCGAATGCCGATCTCGGGGCCGCGCGCTGCCACCTCGTAGCTGAGCACGCCGTGTATGCCAACCGCGCCAAGGAGCAGCGCGACCGCCGCGAAGACGGCCACCAGCACCATCGCGAACCGCCGCTGCCCGACCGAGCGCGCGACGGTGGCGTCGAGCGGTTCCAATCCGAAGACGGCAAGCGCCGGGTCGCGCTCCTGAATCGCCGCCCGTAGTGAACCCATGAGAAATCGGGCATCGCCCTCCGTCCTCGCGAGCAGCACGCCGGCTCCGTTCACCGATGGCGCCTGCGCGAGAGGCAGGTAGACCGCGAGCGGCGGCGCCTCGCCGATGCCGTGGAACCTCTCGTTCTCGATCACGCCCACGATCGTCCACGCCTGACCGTACAACCGGATCTGCGCGCCCAACGGATCGCGCCCGGTGAAGAACCGGCGCCCCGCAGCTTCGTTCACCATCATGACGCGTGTCGTCTTGGACGTGTCGCCCTCGGTGAGGAGACGGCCTGACGCCGTGCGCAGACCGACGGTCTCGAAGTAGCCGGGCGACACGCGCCGCACCGAGATCTCCGGCCAGGAGCGCGCCTCGGCTTCACGTCCGACGACCACGAAAGAATTGGTGAACCCCGGATCGAGTGGATGATTTCCGGCCACCGCGGCGGCCGTGACTCCCGGCAGCGCCCGTGCGCGTGCGATCACAGCTTCTGTGAACGCGTGGTGCGCGGGAAACTCTGGCCAGGCGCGCATGTCGGCCGGGTACCTTGACGCGGGCAGCTGGTACTCGGCTTTCACGACACCGGCGGCAGCAAAGCCGCTGTCGGTCTCCAGCAGATTCCAGAAGCTGCGGATCAGCAACCCTGCGCCGACGAGCAGAACGACGGCAAGCGCGAGCTCGCCGGCGACCAGCGCGCCGCGCAGCCTGGCGCGGCGCGGCCCCGCCGTGCCGCGCGAACCGGTGTCTGCGAGCGCCGCCTGCGGATCGATACGCCTGGCCTGCGCGAGCGGAATCAGCCCGAATGCCGTGGTGACCACCGCCGACACAGCAAGGGTGACCAGCAGGACAGCCGGATCGATGCGGACCTCGGAGAGGCGCGGCACGTCGCCCGGCGCGAGCGCGAGCAGGATTCGTACGCCGGCGGACGCGAGCGCGATGCCGGCGGCGGCCGCGGCCAGCGTGAGCACGGCGCTTTCGACGAGAAACTGCCGCGCGAGCGCACCGGTCCCCGCGCCGAGCGCCCGCCGGACCGCGATCTCCCGCGCCCGACCGGCGCCTCGCGCGAGCAGGAGGCTCGCCACGTTGACGCAGGCGACCAGCAGCACCAGCGCGACCGCCGCCAGCAGTACATACAGCGTCGGGCGGACCGGAGCGAAGACGACGTCGGCGAGCGGCTCGACGTTGACGCCTCGCCCGCGATTCACCGGATACGCTCGTTCCAGCTCCGCGGCGATGCCCTCCAGTTCCGCCTGTGCCGCCGATACGGACGATCCATCGGCCAGCCGGCCGACGAGGAAAATCGGGTGAGTCTCCCGCGGCAGCGTCTGTGGATCCCCTCTGAGCGGCGCCCAGACGTCGACGCGCGCCGGTTCGCCGCGCGACGCGAATCCTCGTCCGTACGCGGCTGCGGACAAGATCTGGAGCATCCCGAAATCGGCGTCCGCCGGCAGCACGCCGGCGATGGTCCGCGGTTGATCGTCGAGGTGCACCGTGCGCCCGACGATGGAAGGGTCCGCGTCGAACGCGCGCCGCCAGATCGACTCGCCCAGCAAGACGATACCGGCGCCGCCGGCCATATCGTCGTCTGCCGTGAACAGGCGGCCGAGAAGCGGCTGAACGCCCGCGAGCGCGAACGTCTCGTGCGCGGCGCGCATGCCGGCGACTCGCAGCGGCTCGCCGCCGGGCGCGGCGAGATTCACTTCGAACGGCATGATGGCAGTCAGACGATCGACCCGGCGCGCCTGCGATCGAAAGTCCAGGTAGTCGGGTACGGATGCCGGCTCGCGCATCGTGCCGGTGTTTCGATCCGTTTCCCACACGACAACGAGCCGATTGATATCGGGTAGCGGCGAAGGCCGCAGCAGCACGGCATGGACGACGCTGAAAATGGCGGTGTTCGCACCGATGCCCAGGGCGAGGGTGACGATCGCCGCTGCCGCAAAGCCGCGGTTGCTCGCGAGAAGCCGTAACGCAAGACGCAGATCGTGGGCCATGATCGACCTTAGACGGTGGGCCTCCCGCAGGCGTTTGCTTCGCGTATAATCCGCGCACTCGTCGCGGCCGCGCAACCAGTTTTCGAGGGCGCCCATGAAACCGATCTGTTCGTCTCCTCTTCTGATTCTCCTCTTTGGAGCAGCGTTGGCAGGCGGCGCGGCCGCCCCTCGCGCGCAGCAGGGCGCCCCCGGAGCATCGGCGCGACCGGCCGCTCGCCCGCGCTCTCCGGAGATCCATGCGGATCGGCGCGTCACTTTCCGCCTCGTCGCGCCGAAAGCAGGCGACGTGCGGCTCTCGGGCGAGTTCCTGAAGGAGCCGGTGGCGATGAAAAAGGACGCCGACGGCGTGTGGGTCGCGACGGTGGGGCCGATCGCGCCTGAGATCTACGAGTACGAACTGACCGTGGATGGTGTGGCGGTCCTCGACCCGGGCAACCCGGTCGTCAAGTACAACTCACGGCCCGGCCCGCTCTCGAATCTGATCGAGGTTCGTGGCAGCGCTCCTGCTTTCTACGACGCGAAGCCGGTGCCGCACGGATCGGTGGAGATCCGGACGTATACCTCGAAGGCCGTGGCCGCCGAGCGGCGGTTGTTCATCTACACGCCGCCGGGCTACGACGGCGGATCCGCGCGTTATCCGGCGCTCTATCTGTTGCACGGCGCAGACGGCGACGAGACGGCGTGGACCGCGTTCGGCCGCGCGAACCTGATTCTCGACAATCTGATCGCGGAGAAGCGCCTGAGCCCGCTCATTGTCGTCATGCCGTTCGGCTATGCCCATCCACCCGTCGGCGGTGTGGATGCCGAGCGGCAGCGGATCGATTTTTCGAAAGATTTGATCGACGACGCGATTCCGTTCGTGCAGGCGAACTACCGCGTGTTCGCGGATCGGGAGCATCGGGCGCTCGCCGGGCTGTCGATGGGCGGAGGCCAGGCGCTGTCGATCGGGCTCGACCGCCTCGACCTGTTCAGCCGGGTGGCGGCGTTCAGCGGCGCCGTGAGCCGGACGCCGGCGGAGACGTACCGGACGTTCGCCGCGAGCCCCAAAAAAGCGAACAGCGAGCTCGCGCTGTTATGGATTGGCTGCGGCACGGAGGACGGTCTGTTCGCGCCAAACAAAGAGCTGTCGGAGTTTCTGAAGAGCAAGGGGATCAAGCACACGTTCCACGCCAGCGACGGCGCACACACCTGGATCGTGTGGCGGCGGTATCTGCGCGACGTCGCGCCGCTGCTGTTCCCCGCCGTATGACTTTCAAAGACAGGCCACGCCTGAATCACTTGATAGGTAGCCAGAACGACGTCTTCACGGTGAAGAAGTTGCTTCCCGGCGCGGAGAGCGATCTGAACATGTCGGCGACGCTCACGTAGCTGCCGAGCACGTCGGTGTTGGACCGATCCTGCTGCCACACCACGTACAGCGTGCTGCCCGCTCGCCACTCCCACCGCAAAACGACGTTGCTCCGGAACGAAAGCGTGTTGAAGTCGCGGCTGCGCACCGTGAACCTCTGGTCGCCGGCCACGACGGCGCGAGAGCCGTCGGCGAGCGTCGTGAACGACGTGCCCGGCGCTTTGCCGTACGCGATGCGCTCGCGGGTGCCAGCGTCGGCGAGCTCGCCGAAATCGTAATACCGTCCCGACGCGGCGAACGGCTCGGCGTACACGTCCAGGTTCATGTCGGGTTTGAGCGTCAGGCTCATTCGAAGCTCAGTGGAAACGGTGCTGCGATCGATCCAGGCGAACACGTAGCGGCTGCCGTAGGTGTCGGGACGGCCGCCGGCGACGGTACTCACGTACTGCTGCGTGTTGGTCACTCGATCGACGAAGGGGCTCGCCGACAGCTGCCAGCGCGGACCGGGGCGGAAGGAGAAGGTGCCGCTCACGCGCCTCGTGGTGCCGCCGTCTTCGTCGCCGCCTGTGTCGAAGCGCAGCGACCAGCGCGTCTGCGATGTCGACCGGTTGCCGATGTTGATCGTGGAGCTCCACCCGTCCGGATACAACATGATGGGGCCGCCCCGCGTCAGCGACACGCTCTCGCCTTCCAGAAGACGGCTGTAGGAAATCGACGTCGTCCAGAAATTCGCCCATGTGAGGTTGAGCGACGGCCGAAGCGACCCGGACTGACGCTCGCCGCCGCCGAGCGTCCAGTCGTTGTCCTGCTGAAACCCGATTGAGTAGTTGCGCAGCACGCGGTTCGGCCGCGTCTCGCGATACCGGATGTCGCCGCGCAGGCGGGCGCCGTCGGCGCCGGTCAGGTTCGCGATGTCGTTGGTTTCGAAGCGCGCGGAATCGATTTTCGTGTACACCCCGAACAGCCAGTGCCGTCCTCCGACGCGATCGAACGTGCTCTGCACCGACCAGCCCGCCAGTGAGGTGAGCGTCGGGTCGAGCCGCGCGTACTCGCGATCGGGCCGTTGCGCGTACTCCGAGCTCGATCGCTGCCACCGCTCGACCGCGCCGGGCTCCCCGTTCAAGAACGACCCGCCGCCGACGAACTTGAACTCGTACTCGCCGTCCTTGAACCGCATATTGGTGTCGCCGGCGAGGGCCATCGCATTGCGGGTGACGAGATCCGCGAGCGGATCGCCCGCGGAAACGTCGCGGTGCACGGAGCTGAACAGCACGCCCGCGGTATTGCCCGCGCGCCCGAACTCCTGCTGCACCCGGCCGACGTTCCAGAACGCGCGCGGTCCGACGGGAACTTTCGTAATCGTCGCGCCGGCGAGAGTGCCGAGGCGCGCCGATTCGGCGTCGGTCGTCGCGGAGATGAAGCCGATCGAGGTGCGCGAGGGCAGACGGCCCGTGAGCTTGGCGGCCGCGACAATCGTGCTCGTCGACGGGTAGTCCACGTAATCGCCCGAGGCCGGGCCTATCGGGCGCGCGCCGATCCGCCGCGAATAATAGAAGTTCGGATGGGCGATGCTGAACAGCTGCGATCCTTCGAGAAAGAACGGGCGCCGTTCGGGGAATCGTGTTTCGAATGCCGTGAGGTTCACTTCGGCCGGATCCGCTTCGACCTGGCCGAAATCCGGGTTGACCGTCGCTTCGAGCGTGAGGTTCGGGCCGAGCCCCATCTTCACGTCGGCCCCCACGCGGCTCTGGAGATTCGCGCCGGTGTCGAACGGATTGCGCGGATCGCGGTTCGCGTTGAACGTCGATGCGCCGGCGATATACGGCAGGATCTCGATGCGCCGCGTCGGGCGCACGCCCGAGATGCCCTGGAGATCGCCGAAGCGCGAGACGAACACGCGCTCGGTGCGCGGCACGAGCACCCAGTAATCCTGCTCGTCGAGAGTCGGGCGGAAGCGGCGTACGTTCAGGCCCCACACCTGCTCGGTCTGTGGATTGAAACGGAGCTGCGAAAACGGAATCCAGAGCTCCGCCACCCATCCGTCGGGGCCGATGCTTGTCCGCGCTTCCCAGACCGGATCGAATCCTTCATCTGGTTCTTCTTCGCTGTCGGTCGGATGGAACCGATCGAGCCGCACGCCCGACGCCGTCACGCCGAACATCGCGGCGGTCCGGCGATCGTAAAAGGTGTCGAGCCAGATCTGGACGTTCTCGGACTGATCGCTGTTGTCGCGACGACCGAGCGGCGCCTGAACGACACGCTCGGTGCGCGTGTACATCCGCGCGCCGACGTACAGCGCGCCGTCGTCGTACGCGAACCGCACTTCCATCTGGTCGCTCGGCGGCGCGCCTTCGATCGGCTCTTTCTGCGTGAAGTCGGTGATCGGGTGGGCGCCGAGCCAGATCTCCTCGTCGAGACGTCCGTCGACGCGGATCGCGCCGTTGGGCACCTTTACGGCGGCGGCCTCTTTGCGAGGGGCGGCCGGATCCTGAGCGGAAGCGAGGTTCGCGCACAGCAGCAGCGCGCACCCTGCGGACAGAGCGGGTCTCACCATGTTCCTACATGTACGGAAAAGGGCTGTGATTTAAGGAAAAGCGGCCCAGAAGTTTAACATGATTCGATCGGGAGGAGCGACGATGACCGAACGGACTTACAAGGAGACCTTCAAGGTTGCAGGCAGTCAGCTTGTGGACGCCGTGCGCAAGCTGCTGCACGAAGGCAACGTGCGCCGCGTCAGCATCAAGCAGGGCCAGAACACGATCGTCGAATTTCCACTGACCGTCGGCGTGATCGGAGCGATCCTCGCGCCGCTTCTCGCAGTGCTCGGCGCGCTGGCGGCGGTGTTGACCGAATGTACCGTTGAGGTCGAACGCGCCGCTACGTCGGACCGGGATAGTGCCGCATAACAGTCGAGTCGTAAAGCGAGACGCGATTAGTTCTCATTGGCCATCCGTTTACATGAGCAGGTGCCGCGGCTGCGTACGTTTTCATCTCAAATTCCCAGTCAGCCGGACGCACGCGGCGCTGGCGGCTAACTTGCACGATTGCCGCGCCGTGAGTGATCAGCAACTGGAGGGAATCAGATGACAAGAACCATCACAGGAGCGGTAGCGGCGATCAGCATCGGCTGCGCCGCCGCGGTGGTCGCCGCCCAGACGCCGAGCGGCGCGCAGACTTCGGGGAGCGGCCGCGACCAGAGCAGTAATCAGGCTGGGACTATCACCGTAACGGGATGTCTGCAGCGCGGCGATTCTACAGGCGCAGTCGGAACCACGGGAAGCGCGGGTTCACAGTCGGGTAGTTTCATACTCACCAACGCGAGCAGGTCGACGGGCGGCGCCTCCGGAGCCGGCGCGACGAGCGGTGCTGGCGCAACGTCAGGCTCGGGCGCGACCGGGGCGACGTCAGGTTCGGGCGCGGCGGGCAGCGGCGCGGGCGCAACGGGCAGCGGCGCGGGCGCGACAGGCAGCGGCGCCGGCACGACGGCGGGCGGCGCAGGTACGACGAGCGGCGCCGGGGCGACGGCGGGCGCCGGCTCGCAGAGTGGACGCACGAGCGCGATGGGCAGCGGCACCTCGTATATTCTCGAGGGCGGCACCAATCTCGCGCAGCATGCGGGTCATCGGGTTGAAGTCTCCGGCACGCTGGCGTCCGCTTCGAGCGGCGCGGGCGCGACCGGCAGCCGTCCGGGCGCGACCGGCAGCGGCTCGGGTGCGACGGGCAGCGGCTCCGGTGCGACGGGCAGCACAGGCAGCGGCGCAGGCGCGACGGGTAGTGCGGGCGCGAGCGGCAGCGGGGCGGGAGCCAGCGGCTCCGCGTCGGCTGGCGGGCAGCGGCTGAACGTTACGTCGGTTCGGATGATCGCGGCCAACTGCAACTAGATCGATTCATTTCGTGGTGGCGCGGCTAACGAGTCGCGCCACCCGCACTCACCTTTTTTTGGGTAGGCTGACACCACGTAGGGTCCGGGTAACACCGGACCCTACTTTCGTGTACGACGCTTGTAGTGTCCGGCTAAAAGCCGGACACTACCTATGCCACGCGGGTTGGTCCGCTAAAGCCGGACACTACGTACACTGATCCTACGTAGCGGACGTGACCCGCAGAGGATTCAGCAGGTCGCGCAGGTACGGCCATACGGTATCCGCAATCGCCCGCGCGCCGCTCGCATTCGGATGGATCCGATCGGGTTGTAGCAGTTCGGGATTCCCCAGCACGTCCATCATGAAAAACGGTACGAGGGGGATGTCGTACTTGTCCGCCAGCTCGCGATATGCGCGATGAAACGCGACCGTGTAGTCCCACCCGTATAGCGGCAGCGCTTCCATCGCACACAGCAGCACTGCAATGTTCCAGCGGCGGGTATCCTCGATCAGGCGAGTCAGATTCGCTTTGACTTGAGCGACCGGCACGCCACGGAGGCCGTCGTTGGCGCCGAGCGCGATCACCAGCACCCGGACGTCGCCCTGCAGCGCGGAGCCGACGCGGTGCAGGGCGCCAGCCGTCGTATCGCCGGACACCCCGGCGTTGATCACCTGATAGCCATACCCATCCTGGTCGAGCCGCTGCTGAAGGAGCGCCGGAAACGATTTGGTCGTGCCGATGCCGTGCCCCGAACTCAAGCTGTCGCCGAGGACGACGATGCGGGGTAAACGGTCGCGGTTGGCGCGTTCGCGCACGCCCGCGGGCGCGGCTATCGCACACACGAATGCGAGAGTCAGAGTCGTGAGGAGCATGTGTGAAAGAGTGATCTCAGTGTACCAGCCGGCGTGGCCTCGTGCGAGCTCGTCGGCGCGACTCGCGCGGAAATGCTAAGGTGGACGCCTATGGACGCGTTTCTCACTGCTGACGGGTTGCTGGCTCTGGTCACTCTGACGGCGCTCGAAATCGTGCTCGGCGTCGACAACGTCATCTTCATCTCCATACTGTCGGGTAAGCTGCCTCATGAGCAGCAGCACCGCGCACGGCGCACGGGTCTGCTCGCGGCGATGGGCATGCGCGTTCTGCTCCTGCTGTCGATCGCCTGGATCATCCGGCTGACGGCGCCTCTGTTCACGGTGTTCGATCAGGAAATCTCCGGACGCGACCTGATCCTGCTCGGCGGCGGCTTGTTCCTCCTGGGGAAGGCGACCCTCGAGATCCACGATCGCCTCGAAGGGGAGGAAGGGCACAGCTCGGCCAGGGTGGCGCCGTCATTCGGCGCCGTGATCTTCCAGATCATGCTGCTCGATATCGTGTTCTCTCTGGATTCGGTGATCACAGCCGTCGGCATGGCCGACGACATCGCGGTCATGGTCGCGGCCGTGGTGATTGCCGTCGGCATCATGATGTTTTCGGCCGAGTCGATCAGCGGGTTCGTGAATCGGCATCCAACAGTCAAGGTGCTGGCGCTCTCGTTTCTCCTGCTGATCGGTCTGTCGCTGATTGGCGAGGGATTCGAGATGCACATTCCGAAGGGATACATCTACTTCGCGATGGGGTTCTCGGTGTTCGTCGAGATGATCAACCTGCGCGTGCGCGGGACGGCTGCGCATCCGGTGGAGCTCAGGCAGCGGTACGCGGAGGAGGAGAAGGCCTGAGGGGCGGCGGGAAGGGCAGCAAGGGCGGGAAAGGGGCGGGAGCGCCCGCCCTCGACGTTACGAGCAGCTCGCCGCGATCATCTTTACGTCGTCGACGTTCACCTTACGGACGAGCACGTCGCGTGCGTCGTCGCCCCGGCGGCCTGGCACGATGCTGAATGCCGAATGCGGCACGCGTGCTTTCATCTCGTCGCCGTCCGCTTCGATCTTGACTTCCACCCACTGGTCCTTGCGATCCACTTCGATTTTGCCGTCTGCGAGCTCTCCATCGAGATCGCCCTTCACCTGAATGCGGTGGCCGACGTGGTCCTCGAGCGCATCGTCGTCTTCCAGCCAGTAGAAGATGGTCGCGACGCTGCCCGACGTGCCAACCGGTCCCGGTGCGACCGATGCGTCGGCGCGCTGCCACGCCGGTTCCCCCGCAACATTCGTCAGCAGGTACCCGTCCGCGTCTTCAGCGCGAACGAGACATCCGGTGAGCGTGATTTCCTTGTCCTGCGCCGCCGTCGCGCTCAGCTCGACGCCCGCGGCGCCGACGGCAAGCACGCCCGCGAACACGCATGCGCTCAATGTTTGGCTCATGCATTTCCTCCCTGCGGAGACCGATGCAGAATGAGCGCCACCCGGTAGACGTGGGGCGGCGCTCACCGCCTCCGCAAGGGCACAAACCGCACTGGCGCAATCGTCCGCGTGCTCACACGGCCCTGGCCATCCTTCTCGATCAGCTGCAGCTGCTGGAGGTCGAACACACTGCCAACCGGTATGACCATGCGCCCTTCGGGTTTCAGCTGATCGACGAGCGGCTGCGGCACGTGGTCCGGCGCCGCGGTCACCATCACGATATCGAACGGCGCGGCCTCGGGCCAGCCGGCGTAGCCGTCGCCGGCGCGCGTTGTCACGT
>WUUC01033156.1_pt1 | contig 18977 bp, 15 predicted proteins | sample 6278441 | NCBI WGS metagenome assembly WUUC01 (sample SAMN13675441, study PRJNA597444) | soil metagenome | isolation source: soil | place: USA: Washington | collected 2017-10 | reverse complement strand
CGATGACGAGCGTGTCGCGGGGCCTGCATGGCACCGCCACGTTGCTGCCGGACGCCACCGTGTTCTTTGCAGGGGAAAATCGCGAAGCGCTGGTGCGTTCCGATGACCCCTCCTTCCCGCTCATGAGCTCGTACGCGGGGCTCCTGCCTGCGGGCGACCCCGACCAGGGTGTCCCGGTGGGTCAGATCTTCTACCCGCCGTACTTGTTCAAACAGGGCGGCGCCAAGGCATCCAGGCCGGTGATCGCGAAGAATCCGAGCCGAATCGATTACCGGGGACACTTCGACATCGAAGTGAAGGGCGACGCAAACCGCATCGCGTCGGTCTCGCTGATTCGCAGCGATCACAACACGCACAGCCTCACGGCGGGCGACCGGTACGTCAAGCTGGCGTTCAGCGTGAAGAAAAGCGGCGGCGGCGGAAAACAGGACGCACGCCTGCGGGTGACTGCGCCCAACCTGCCTGCGCAGGCCGTGCCCGGAATTTACGCGCTCTACGTTGTCGATCGCGACGGCGTGCCGAGCGTCGGCAAGCAAGTCCGCATCTTCCCCGAGACCAGGGGCAAGACCACGCCCTTCAGGTAAGGCACACCACAGGGGCCCGCATCTCGCGGGTCCCTTCCTTCCCGACCCGATCGCTCGTTCGATACAGCTCCATCTGAACTGTTGACGCCAGCGCCTGACGATGGCGTCGTCGTCGTGGAGCGCCTTCGCCTCGAGGTTCGAACCGGCCTTCGAGTGGAGGTGGCGAACACGCGCGCCGACCTCCTGAAGTGGTCGTCTGTCTTCTCGATCGGCCAGGTGGCCGCGATTACCGGCCTGGTGTCTCTCCGGCGTTGAGGAGTTTCTCCGCCGTCGTGAACCGCGGCTCGATATCCACCGGCACGTCTTTGAGTCGATCCAGCACCTTCTGCACCTCGGGCCGGACCACGCCGAGCGTCTTGATCAGTTCTTGCGCGGCCTTGTAATCCCCCGTTGCCTGCATCGTCATGATGTCGCGCGTCAGGTCCGAGACGTTCTGCTTGATCTTCGCCGGGTCCACGCTGAAGGTGCCATCGCCGTTCACGCGGACGCCCCCCTTGTCGAGGAAATAATTCAGCTGGATGGCGATGCCTCGCCCGTGCGCCTCGTTCACGCCGAACCGGATCGAGCGGAAGCACGAGGCGAGGAACGTCGTGTACATCGTCTGCTCGTACTGCTTCTCGAGCTTGCCGCGATCGACCAGGAACTGCAGCGCGAAGAGCCCGGAAATATCGGCCTTCGCTTCTTCCATCGCGCTGTAGGTGTCCTTGAACTCCTGCCGAACCGTCGTGGCGCGGCCGCTCACCGTGATGTTGTGCGGCCCGAGCCCGTGCATCAGCTCGTGCATCAGGATGTGGGTGAAGAACGCGGCAAACGCGACCTGGCCCTGCTCCGGTGCCGGCAGCGCGACCTTCGAGATGGGCACGAGCACCATCTTGAATTTCGCTTCCTGGTTGTTCTTCAGCATCACGCGCTTGGAGCCCTTTTCCTTGATCACCCGTTCGTCATTTGGCAGGTTGAACGCGGCGGTCTGCACGCCCCGGTTGGCGTCGCCTGACGAGAAAATCGTGTTCACGACACGGATCGGCGCCATCGCGCCGAGCTTCGGGTTCCGGAACTTCGAATGGATCGGCAGGTTGTTTTCGATGTCCTGCAGCTCGCCAGCAAACCGGGCCAGCTTGTTCGTTTCGACATCGTCGCGCAGCGTGATGAACGCCTCGAACGCAGCCTTGTACCCGAACCACTCGTCTTCGTATGTTTCGTAGGGGCCGATTGTGGGCTCGATGCTCGCGTCGAGCTCCATCCACGCAACGTCGCTGGCGTAGTAATCGTTCGTGATGAACGACTCCGCGCGCTTTTCGAGGAACGATTTCAGCGTTGCCTGCTTCGTCAGGGAGGCAGCCTCGCGCAGCAGCGCCGCTGCCTGTGCCAGCTCGCCCTGGTATTCCTGGCTATAGGGCACGGCCATCAGCTTGCCGTCCGGGCCCCTGCGGATCGTGGTGAAGAATCCGATCGCCTTCTCGCGTTCCGCGCCAGGCAGGGACTTCGTCCACGCCTCGACGTCGGACTTTGCCGCGCCGGCTGGATAGAAGTTCGCCTGCTCCGGCTTCTTCGGCACGCCGGGGACGAACGGCTCGAAATGATCGAGGCGCGACCATGGGCCCTTGTTCACGAGGAAGTAGTGCAGGCGAGCCTGGCCGAGCTCCGAGCGGTCGCGGACGAGGTCGAGGAGAAGGGTCTCGTTACCCGGCCACACCTGGCGCAGGAACAGCGTGTCGAAGATCTTGGCCGCTTCGATCATCCGTACGAGTGATTGCCGCTCGTTGTCCGGAAGCGACGAGACGTCCGCACCCAGTTCGACCGGCGCGAACCGCGCCGTCATTGTCTTCAACTGGGACGCGTTGGGAACGGCGGTGTCCGAGGCGCGAGCGCCGAGGCCGACCGCAACCGAGGCGGTGAGCACTGATGACATAAGCACTTTCTTGGTCATTCTCGAGTCCGATTCAGTGAACCCCCGAGCTTCCGTGGCTCGCCTGGAATGCGGATGGATTGGCGCCGAGCCGGCGGATCGCGATGTCCCACATCTGTTCGGGTGGCACGTTGAAGATCAATTGTGGATCGACGTCGAGAGTGAGCCACGCCGATGCCGCGATTTCCTGGTCGAGCTGTCCCGGGCCCCACCCGGAGTACCCGGCGATCACGCGAGCGTTCGTGGAGGGCGGCGCCTGGAGCAACTGCAGCGTCAGATCGTGCGAGACCGACAGCACGACGCCGGGGCAGATCTCCCGCTGCTCGTCGTCTGGGCCTTGCGGTTCCGACATCAGGACCCACGTGCGCTGCGGTTCAACCGGACCACCGATCCAGAGCTTCAAGTCGGGATCGACGCGGACCGGCGGCTCGGTCTTCACGAGCGTCCACGCCGGCTCCTCCATCTGCCGATTCACGACGAGCCCGAACGCGCCTTCCTCCGTGTAATCGCACAACAGCACAACGGCGCGGCTGAAATTGGGGTCGGCCATCTGCGGCATCGACAGCAGCAGAATTGGCGTGGAGTCACTCATAAGGGAATCATACAATTCTTGATTCTAGAAGATTGATTGCCCAGCGGATGTGTTCCTCGACCATCGGGTCATCGGCCGAGGGCCTGTCCTCACTCGCGACTGCGAGGCCGGCGATGGCATCGGGATCGCCGCTGTTGCCAATCGCCACCGCCAGGTTCCGACGAAGCCCGGTGAGCTTCGCACGCGTCATGGCGCTGCCTCGCGCGATCGCGCTCAACTCCGCGTCGGGCCGCCGCCACAGGTCCACGAGCTTTGGCAAGTCGAGCCCCGCGCGCGGTTGCCACGCGGCGTCGGCCGAGCGCGGCGGCTGCTGGTTGTACGGACAGACCTCCTGGCAGATATCGCACCCGTAGACATGCGCGCCGACCGCGGTTCGGTGCTCCTCCGGTATCGCGCCACGCAACTCGATTGTCAGGTACGAGAGACAGCGTGTTGCGTCCAGCACGTGCGGCTCGGTGATCGCGCCGGTCGGGCACGCTTCGATGCACAGCGTGCACGTGCCGCACTGATCGAGGACCGGGGCATCCGGCTGGAGCGGCAACGTACAGATGATCTCGGAGAGGAAGAGCCAGGACCCATGCTCGGCATTGATCAGGCAGGTGTTCTTGCCGATCCACCCAAGGCCGGCGTACTGCGCGTACACGCGCTCCTGCACCGGACCGGTATCCACATAGGCGCGTGCCTCGAACGGCTCGGGAGATGCCTGCCGCATCCATGCCAGAAGGGCGTCGAGGCGGGACTTCAGCACGTCGTGGTAATCGTCGCCCCACGCATATCTCGCGATGAGCGCGTCATTGCGGCCGGTGTGCTCGATCGAATACGGACGGTCAACCGTGTAGAACGTGCCGGTTACGATGACGCTGCGCGCCCCCGGCAGCACGTTGCGAACATCCGCCCGGGCGTCGGCCGTACGGGCCATGTAGGCCATCTCGCCGGCATGCCCGCGGGCCAGCCATTCCTGCAAAAACGAAAGCTCGGGAAAAGCTCCGGCGGGCGCAATCCCGCAGAGGTCGAAACCCAGCTCCTGCGCTTTGCGTTTGATGTGCGCGGCGGTGATGCTCGTCAACTCGCAATCCCCAATTCCCACCTCCCAAAGCGCCCCTTGCCCCACGTTCATTCGCCTTGGGAGTTGGGAGTTGGAAGGTGGGAGTTCTGGTCAGCTCCGGCTGACCAGCTGCCTCACGACGTACGGAAGGATGCCGCCGTTCCTGAACGCGACGAGCTCCTCCGGCGTGTCGATGCGCACCGACGCGGTGAACTCGTTCACCTGGCCGGCGGCGTCGGTCGCGCGCACGCGCACCTGGCCGCGGGGCTTCAGTCCCTCGCCGACGCCAACGATGCTGAACGTCTCGGTCCCCGCAATCTTGAGCGATGCCGCATTCTCCCCGGCCACGAATTGCAGCGGCAGCACGCCCATGTTCACGAGGTTGCTCCGGTGAATGCGCTCGAACGACTCCGCGATCACCGCCTTTACGCCGAGCAGCAGCGTACCCTTCGCGGCCCAGTCCCGCGACGACCCGGAGCCATATTCCTTGCCTGCGATGATGAGCAACGGAATGCCGGCGTCCCGGTAGCGGACCGATGCGTCGTAGATCGTCATCAGCTCGCCGCTTGGCTGCAGGAGCGTCCACCCGCCTTCGGTGCCGGGCGCGAGCTGGTTGCGCAGCCGTATGTTGGCGAAGGTGCCGCGCATCATCACCTCGTGATTGCCGCGGCGCGCGCCATAGGAATTGAAATCCGCGGGCTTCACGCCCTTCTCGATCAGGTAACGCCCCGCCGGGCTGTCGGCCTTGATCGAACCAGCTGGAGAGATGTGATCCGTCGTCACGCTATCGCCGAGCAGCGCGAGCACTCGCGCGCCCGTGATGTCCGCTGGCGGCTCCGCCGACATGGTCATCCCTTCGAGGAACGTCGGTTTCCGAATGTAGGTCGAGTCCGGCTCCCAGTCGAACCTGTTGCCTTCCGGTACGACGAGCCGGCGCCACCGTTCGTCGCCTTCGAACACGTCCGCGTAGGTCTTGCGGAACATCTCCGACGTGACCGCGCGCATCATCGTTTCCTGGATCTCTTCCTCGGTCGGCCAGATGTCCTTCAAGAAGACTGGCGCCCCCGAACGGTCTTCGCCGAGCGGCTCGTGCGTCAGGTCCATTGTGATCCAGCCGGCGAGCGCATACGCCACCACCAGCGGCGGCGACGCCAGATAATTCGCGCGCACGTCCTGCTGGATTCGGCCCTCGAAATTGCGGTTGCCGCTCAGCACGGCGCATACGACCAGGTTCTTCTCGCGGACGACCGTAGCAATCTCGTCGGGCAACGGACCGCTGTTGCCAATGCACGTCGTGCAGCCGTAGCCTACGAGCTGAAACCCGAGCCGATCGAGATATTGCGTGAGTCCCGCCGCTGCGAGGTACTCGGTCACCACTTTCGAACCGGGCGCCAGGCTGCTTTTCACCCACGGCTTCCGCGCAAGTCCACGTTCGACCGCCTTCTTGGCCAGCAGTCCCGCGCCCACCATCACACTTGGATTCGATGTGTTGGTGCAGCTGGTAATGGCGGCGATTACCACCGCCCCGTGATCGAGCTCGCTGTCGGCAACGTCCGCCACGGCAACACCGGCTTGCGCGGCGGCGCTCGTCGAAGGCGCGGTGCCTTGCCGCGCGCCACCGCCGTCGCTCGCCCCCTTGCCCGCCTTCGGCGAAACCTGCATCGTCGGGAGCGCCACCTGGAACGCCGTCTTCGCCTTGCGAAGCGACACGCGATCCTGTGGGCGCTTCGGACCGGCGAGACTCGGCTCGATTGTTTCCAGCTTCAGTTCCACCGTTTCGGAGTAAATGGGCTCGGGTGCACCGGCAACGCGGAAGAGACCCTGGGCTCGCGCGTACTCCTCCACGAGACGGACCCGCGATTCATCGCGGCTGGTCAGACGCAAATAATCGAGCGTCATCTCGTCGATCGGGAAGATCGCCACGGTCGCGCCATATTCGGGGCACATGTTGCCCAACGTGGAACGGTCCGCGATGGTGAGATTGCGAAGCCCATCGCCGAAAAATTCGACGAACTTCCCGACCACGCCATGTTTGCGCAGCATCTCCGTAATCGTGAGCACCAGATCCGTCGCCGTTGCGCCGGCCGGCAACGCTCCGGTGAGGCGAACGCCAAGCACCTTCGGGATCAGCATCGAAATGGGCTGGCCGAGCATCGCGGCTTCAGCCTCGATACCGCCGACACCCCAACCGACCACGCCGAGCCCGTTCACCATCGTCGTGTGCGAGTCGGTGCCGACGAGCGTGTCGGGGTAAGCCAGCGTGCTTCCGTCAACGTCCTCGGAGAAGACAACCCGGGCGAGGTACTCGATATTGACCTGGTGGACGATGCCGGTGTCGGGTGGCACCACCTTGAAGTTGCGAAACGCCCGCTGACCCCACCTGAGAAACGCGTAGCGCTCCTTGTTGCGTGAGAATTCCAGCTCCGCATTGAGCGAGAACGCGTTGTCCTGCCCGAAATAATCCACCTGGACCGAATGATCGATGACGAGTTCCACCGGCTGCAGCGGGTTCACGCGGTCGGGATTGCCGCCGAGCGAGATGATCGCGTCACGCATGGCGGCGAGATCGACGACACACGGCACGCCGGTGAAGTCCTGCAGGAGCACGCGCGCCGGCATGAAGGAGATTTCCTTCTCGACCGTGGTTGTCGCATCCCAGTTGGCAAGCGCGCGGATATCGTCTGCCTTGACGAAGGCGTTGTCCTCGCGCCGCAACAAGTTCTCGAGCAGGATCTTCATCGAGTACGGCAGTCGGGCGACGCCAGAAAACCCCGCCTTTTCGAGCGCGGGCAGGCTGAATATCTGGAGGGTCTGGCCGCCCACGCGGAGATCGGTTCGTGTGCCGAAGGTGTTGAGCGTCATAAGAACGTGTGAGCTCCCAGGAAGCCCAACCCCAAACCCCCAAAGCGTTGTCGGTGGGAGTTGGTGTGTGGGAGTTGGGAAATTCCGATCATACTCCGCGGTCCAGCGCGTCGAGAAACGCTCGAGCGACGTCGGCCGGATCGCCACGGGCGCCGTCCACGGCGTAGTTCATGCGCCGCATCGCCGTGGCATCAATTCGCCCGCTCAGGCGGTCGAGAGCCGCGCGCAGCCCCGGGAAGCGGAGCAACGTGGCCGCGTGCACCAGAGGGACCGCATCGTAGGGGGGAAAATGCCGTCGGTCATCCTCGAGCGCAACGAGGTCCAGCGCATCGATGAGTCCGGCCGTCGCGTCGCCGGCAACGACATCCACCTGGTGATCCGCCAGCGCCCGGTATACGAGCGTCAGATCCATCACACGCGGCGGCTCGCGAAAGCGCAGGCCATACGTGGCGGCGAGTCCCGGGTACCCGTCAGGACGTTCGAGGAATTCGTAGCCGAATGCCGCGAGCCATGCCGGCGCATGTGCCGACAACTGGGACAGCTTCGAAAGCTGACGAGCTCGCGCATCCTCACCCCGGACAAGAATCGCGAACGTGTTATCAAAGCCCAGCGGAGGCAGCATGGTGACACCGGCGTCTGCGTAAAGGCGGCGCACCGCGTCGTTCACCGCGTTCGGTTCACGCGCCACGGGCTGCTTGAATACCGCGGTCAACGCGGTTCCGCTGTACTCGACGTAGACGTCGATGTCGCCACTCCTCAGCGCGCGATCGCAGATGAACGTTCCACCGAGATTCAGGCGGCGATCGACCGGCAAATGCGCGTAGCGTTCAATCGCCTGCGCCACGAGCTCCCCGAGAATCACCTGCTCGGTGAAGTTCTTCGATCCGACGACGACACGATCCCCGCGTGGTCGCGCAGCGAACGCGACCGCCCCCGTGACCGCGAGGAGCGCCAGCGCGGCGCCAGCGACTCGCCGGGGCGAATACCGGCGACGGCGCGACGACAACAGACGCTCGAACGCGAGGAGCGCACCGTCAGCGAGGAGCGCGAGAGCAGCGGCCGGGATAGCGCCCGCAAGGATCACGGTCGCGTCCACCATCGAGAGGCCGCGATAGATGTATTCGCCGAGCCCGCCCGCGCCGATCGCCGCCGCGATTGTGACGGTGCCCACGCCGACCACCGTCGCCACACGAATGCCCGCGATGATCGCCGGCATCGCCAGCGGCACCTCGACGCGCGTGAGCCGCTGTCGCGGCGTCATCCCCATCGCGTCAGCCGCTTCGAGGATTGCGGGATCGATCGATCGCAGGCCGGCGTTCGTGGTGCGGATCACTGGCAGCAATGCATACAGGATGAGCGCCGTCACCGCGGTGCGCGCCCCGATTCCGCCAACGAGCGGCAGGGGAAGGAGGAAGCCGAAGAGGGCGAGGCTGGGGACTGTCTGCACCACATTCGCGATCGCCGCCAGCGGGGCGCCGATCCGGGCGTTGCGCGCCGACAGGATCCCGAGCGGCACACCGGCCGCAACGGCAATCAGGGTGGATGCGACGACGAGCACTACGTGTTGCGCGAGGAGTTCGCCAAGCTCGTGCGCGTGCGACCGCCAAAACGCGAGTAGATCGCTCACAGCCCCACCATCGAGTCCACCAGCAGCCGCACGGTCGGATGGGTGGACGCTCGCAGCACGGCAGGCGCGTCATACGCCACCAGCGCACCGGCGTCGAGCACGCCGACGCGATCGGCGAGCACGAACGCCTCGCGAATGTCGTGCGTCACGAGCACCGTTGTCTTGCGCACGGCGGCCTGAATTCGGCGAAACTCGCGTTGCAGCTCCACGCGGGTGATCGGGTCCAGCGCGCCGAACGGTTCGTCCATCAGCAGCACGGGCGGGTCCGCGGCGAGCGCGCGCGCCACGCCGACACGTTGGCGCTGTCCGCCCGACAGCTCATCCGGCCATCGCGATTCGAACTCCGACGGATCCAGTCCGACGAGCGATAGCAGTTCGCGCACACGCGCGGTGCGCCGCTCGGCGGGCCAGCCTTCGAGCGTCGGCACGAGGCCGACATTCTGATCGATGTTCAGATGCGGAAACAGTCCGACCTCCTGCAGCACGTACCCGGTGCGCCGCCGCAAGGTAAACGGATTCCACTCACGCGTGTCCCGTCCGTCGACCAGTACGCGGCCGGCGGTTGGTTCGAGCAGTCGAATGATGAGCTTGAGCACGGTGCTCTTCCCCACTCCGCTGCGCCCAACCAGCGCAAGCGTCTCGCCTGCAGCGACGGTGAATGTGAGATTCCGGAACACCTCGCGGGTTCCGCGCGCGAATGTCACGTTCTCGAACGCGATCATGCTCGGTCGCGAACTCTAGCATTGTTCATCGGGCATACGCCTTGCGACCGCGCGACCTGGAGGTCGACAATGGATCAGGATCGGAACCAGAATCAGGGTGCGCAGGGTCAGGGCCAGGAGAACACACCCAACCAGGACCGGCCGAATCAGAACGCAAACAAGGAACAGGCCGAAGGGTCGCGCGAGAACGTCCGCGCGAACGCAGGGTCCGCACAGCAGGGCGCGGGCATCACGAATCGGCCGCTCGAGGAGGAACAGGAGGAGCAGGCCCAGGTTCCGCCGCGCGGCCAGACGAAGGACGAGGAGCGAGGGAATGCCTGACGTGACGAACGACAGCATGCGCGATGGCGAGGTCACCGATGACGGTCACACGGCCGGAGGCGGGAGCCTGGGGCACGACCAGCCTGAGAAAGTCGTGCGCGACACACCCACGCGCAACGCCACGGACCGCGAAGACGCTCACAATGCGACGGGCTCGGACGCGGATCCCGTGATGCCGAGCGACGACGCGACGCTGAACACGAAGATCTGAGGGACTCGCAACGCCCAACGCCCAACTCCCAACTCCCACGGCATCGCTCGGGAGCAGCTATTTGGGAGTTGGCGAGTTGGGCATGTGTGAGTTGAGATTCGTGGACATCAGAACGTCAGGAACAACGCCCCGCTGATTGCCCCGTGCGGCCGCGCGCCGCTTTCGAACGCCACGCCGTTCACCAGCATGTACGCCCGCGCGTCCACCCGCAGCCCCGCCGCTCGGAGGAAACCCGTGTCGCGTACGCGTAGCCAGTGCCGAACTCCGGCGCCGATGTGGTACACCTGGCCGGTCTCGACGAGGGTGCGACCCTCGTGGAGTTGACGAAGATACCCGCCGCCTCCCGACACGAAGGGAACCGTTCGTTCGCCGATCCTGAAACGATCCAGCAGCAACACGGCGCCGACATCAACGAAGTACTGCTCGAGATCCTCTTCCAGCGTGAGGTCCCCTGCGTTCTCGACGTCGCCGGTGACGCGCGTACCAATCACGGGCCGCGTCATCACGAACCCCGCCTCGATCGCAATCGACCGCGTCACCCAGAATGCGACGCGTCCGTCGAACCCGGGCGCGGCTTCTACACTGGTTTCCGTGGCAAACAGGGTGAAGTCGCTGGGAGGAGTTCCGCTTTGCCGCAACTCGGCGTCTCCCGAACCAAGCTCGCCGCCGCCGAGCCACAATGCGCCAAGGGTTGCTTCGAAGCGATGGATCGGACGATCGACAGTTTGAGCCGCCACGGACCTGCCGCCCGCCAGTGCAACAGCCACCACCAGCGTGAGGCAGCGTAACGTCACTTCGGCCTCACCGCTACGTCGAATCGTTCCCCCACCCCGCCGCGTGGAGCGACGAACAATCTGTCGTGGAACGCAACCCGGAAATCGATGTCAACGTCGTCGTCATCAAAAAAACTGTCAATATCCGCATCGTCGAGCGGCTCGACGCGAATCACGTGCGGCCCCGGCGTGAGACCGGTGATTTCGAACTCACCGTCTTCGTTGATTGAAAACCCCCCGATCAGGTCACCCGTCTCCGGGTTGAACGTCACGACGTGAGCGCCAAACACCGGCTCCCCGTTTTTCGTGACGCGACCCCGTGCAGCACCCGTGCGGGAGCGATGATTCGCATCGGGATAGAGATCCGACACGCCCGCAATGTCGTCCGGCTGCAGCTCACGATCGGCGGTGTTGCCGCGGCCCAGCGAGATCGGGAACATCACCGCGGAAGACGCGATGACGCGCCTGCCGCCCGTTGGGAGCAACTCGGTTTCGCCGAGCGCCGAGTGGCCAAGACCCAGCACGTGACCGATCTCGTGGACGGCAGTGGACTCGAGATCGAAGCGACCCGCCGCACCGGCAGAGGCCGTTGACCACTCGAATGTCCTGTTGAAGAAGACATCGCTCTCGACGATCTCGCCGGTGAGCGTGTCGACGACGAACCCCGTGGCGCCAAGAACACGTTCGAGCTCCGGACGGTCCTGGAATCCGAGAACCGACCGATCGTCGTCTTCGAATGGTTCGGCGCCGGTGAAGCCGCCAAATTGGAAGGAAATGGTCGCGGAGGGTACCCCCTCCCACGTCGCGAACGCGCGAGCCATTGCCGTCTGGAATTCCGCCGCGGTCACTCCCGGAGCGGCGCGCTCTGTCACGAACCAGCGGATTGGTGTCGCCGTCCACTTGAGCGTCACGGTGTTTCCGCGCAGCGTGCGGGCGCTGAACTTCAGGTAGGCGAATGCGGCATTTGGCGCCGCGAGCACGATCGCGAGCGCCACGGCGAGGGCTTTCACTGCCCCTCCACGATTGTGCGGATCTCGCGTGTAAACGATGCGAGCGCGAGCGGCCGTCGCGCCGGATCGCCACGCACGACGCGCTCTGCGCCGGCCCCGCTCGCCATCATGGCGGGCCGTGTCACCATCGCGCGCCCATCGGCGGTGCGCACAACCCGGTAGACACCCTGACTCAGGCCAAAGAGATAGGGCATCGACGGGCCGCGGGCGCTCAGGAACACCACAACCTCCTCGCCCCGCTCGAACTGCGGTGCGCCGACGATGACGCGGCGATATCGGCCCACCTGCCCACCGGGCACGACAAAGGTCGTCGAGTCGCCGAAATGTCCCTTGAGGTGCTGATCGACGTCGATGGTCACGTAGGTTACGACCATCAGGCGGTCGCGGGTCGGTTCCGATCGGACGTCCACCACCCGGCCGTGAACGATCGATTGTGACGCAGTGACCATCTCGCGGAAATCGACGGGAATGTAGACCGTCGCCGCTGCAGGACTGGCCAGCAACATGAAAAACGCGAGGAGTCGTCGCATATTCACCTGTGATCGCGGATCTTCAGAGGTTCGTGCAGACCCCGTGCCGCGACGTCGAGAATGGCCTCGGCCGCGCGTCCGCTGCCACCGGGCGCGCCAAGCTTCGCGCGCACCTCGCGCAGCGCCTGTCGGGTTGAGGCATACCGGGCGCGATCCGTGAAAAAGCTTACCGTTTCTTGCGCGACTCGCTCGGGCGTGAAGTCATGCTGGATCAATTCGGGGACGACACGACGCCCGGCCACGAGGTTCGCCATCGCGTAGGTGTCCACTTTCACGAATGGTTTGCCCAGCCTGTAGGTCAGGTCCGAGAGCCGATACACCACGACCATTGGCTTTTCGTGCAGCGCGGCCTGTACCGTGGCAGTGCCCGACGCGGTGATCACCACGTCACTCGCTGCAAGGACGTCGTCCGCGCGGGCGCGCACGAGGACCGGCCGTTTGACCCCGGCCGCCGCGACGAGATCAGCGCCAAATCCTGCGAACGACTCCTGTGGCAGGCTCGGCGCGCATGCGACGACGAACTGCACGCGTGGGACCTGTGCGGCGATGAGCGGCACCGCGGCGGCCATGTCCGGCAGGATGCGTTGCACCTCATTGGGTCGGCTTCCCGGCAGCAGCGCGACAGTGGGCGCCTCCGGGTCCAGGCCGTGCTCGCGCAGGAACACGGCGCGGGTTGTTGTCGGCCGCGCCAGATCGACGAGCGGGTGACCGACGAACTGCGCATCGACGCCTTCGCGCCGATACAACTCCTCCTCAAAGGGGAAGATTACCAGCACGCGGTCCACCAGCGCCTTCATCGTCTGCATCCGCCCGGGCCTCCACGCCCACAGCTGCGGACTGATGTAGTAGACAACGGGAATGCCGAGCCGCTTGATCGCGGCCATCAGCCGGAAGTTGAAGTCGGGAAAGTCGATGGCGACGAACACATCGGGCCGCGTCTCTCGAGCCGCAGCGACAAGGCGACGAAGCATCACGTAGGAGCGTGGCAGCACTCGCAACGCTTCGGTCAACCCGGTAACCGAGATGCCCTTGAAGTCCCCGATCAGTCGAGCGCCTGCGTCGCGCAACCGGTCGCCGCCGAAGCCGAAGATCTCGACCGAGGGCGCGCGCGTCCGCAACTCCGCGGCCAGCGCGCCGGCGTAGAGATCGCCGGACGGCTCGCCGCACGACAGCATCACTCTCACTGCTGCGGACGTGCGAACAGCGTCGAATCGAGCTCGGTGTTGAACTGTACCTCGGTGAGCGTGCGCTCGAGGATGGGGCGGCCGTTGCGGAGGACCTCGGCGCGGAACGGCACCTGGATCCCTTCAACCGCACGGTAGTCTGAGAACACTTCCTCGGCCTGCACCGCGCGCCCGTCCGGACCTGTTGTCGAAAACGTCTGGCGCACGATCTGGTACGACGGGTCGATGTACAAACGCACAGGCGGCACGCCTTCGCCCGAAATCTCCGCTACACGCAGCACCTTGCCATCCCGGCCTTCCTCAGCCAGGAGCTTCGTGGCGAGGGTCCCTTCTGCAGCCGCAATGAGCAAGGGGAACATGTCCCGCCGTACGCTGGCCGTGAACTCCTGCCGCATCGGCTCGGGCGCCTCGCGGACCCCATTGGGATCGCGCTGCCAGGCCTGGCCGGCGTTGTACACCTGAATGACCTCGGCGCCCGCCACGTTCGCATCGACGCGAAATTTGTCCGGATAGACGATGTAGGTCTTGGTGGTCGAGTCGAGCGGGCCCTGCTCCATGCGAAAGGTCGTCGTCGCTTCGGCGGTGACGGTCTTGATACCTTTGAGGCGCGCGAGACCACCCTTTGCGTCTACCACACGGCGGATCAGATCCTGTCCGGATTTCGGTTTGTCCGTCTGCGCCGACTGCGCGGATTGTGGGACGTAGCCGGCGGGGCCTTGCGCCTGAAGGCGGAAGCCACTTTTCCGGCTAAAGCCGAAAGCTACCGGGCTGAAACCCTGTCCTGTCTTTGCCTCGCGGCGGAGGCTGGCGGCCATCAAATCGACTTCATCGAACGGGATGACTTCGTATTCGTTAAAACCGAGTCCCTTCAACTGCGGCAGAAACGCCGCTGCGTTGCCGACCAGTACCACCGCGAGCCGATCCGGATGCACGTACGTCCGCGCGGCACGCTGCACGTCGTCGGGGCCCACTGCCTGCACGCGCTCCCGGTAGGTGGGGATCTCCTCGAGCGGCAGTTCGTAAAACACGGCATTCAGCACCTGCGTGGCGATGGCGTCGGGCGTTTCGATCGTCAGCGGGAAGTTGCCAGCGAGGTAGGCCTGCGCGTCGGCCAGCTCGCGCTCGTGGACGCGATCGCGCCGCAGCCGCGAATACTCCTCGAAGATGAGGCGTAACGCTTCGCCGGTGGTGTCGGTGCGGGTGTCGGTTTCGGCCACGAAATCGCCCGTCTGCTTCAGCGTCTGGATATCCGCGGATGCCCCATACGTAAGACCGCGCTCGGACCGCAGGACGCGGTGGAGCCGATTGGCTCCCTCGCCGCCGAGAATCTTGAACGCGAGGTCCACCGCCATGTAATCGGCATGTTTCCGCGGAATACCCAGGTGCCCGACGCGGATCTCGGTCTGCACGGCATCCGGCTTGTCGATGATCACCACGCGTCGCGTCGGCGGCGGCGGCTCCACCAGCTTCTGCGCCGCCACATCCTGGCGCGGCCACTTGCCGAAGACGCGCTCGGCTGCGCCAAACGCCTCCTCGCTGGTGACGTCACCGACGACCGCGAGGATCATGTTGTTCGGCACGAAGAAGCGCCCGTGAAACTCCTGGATGTCCTGGCGGGTGACCGCCGCGAGCGATTCGGCCGTGCCACTGTTCGGCAGCCCGTAGGGATGAAATCCGTAGACCAGCCGATCGAACACGACACTGGCCAGGTAATCCGGATCGTTCTGCGACACCTGCAGCCCGGAAAGCGCCTGCTGTTTCTGCCGATCGATCTCTTCCTCGGCAAACGCCGGGTTCCGCACCACGTCGGCCAGCAGCTCCATCGCGAGCCCGAAGGAATCCTTCATGACGACGGCGTTCACGAAGCTGAGATCGCTCCCGGCCCCCGTGCCCATCGCGCCGCCGATCGAGTCGATGGCGTCGGCAATCTGGAACGCGGATTTCGTGGCGGTGCCCTGGTCCAGCAGTGCGGCCGTGAGCGTCGCGACGCCGCCCTTCCCCTTCGGATCCTGCGCCGCGCCGGCACGCACGAGCAGTCGAACACTGACCGCGGGCTGCTCGTGGTGCAGAACGGTGACCACCTGCATGCCGTTCGCCAGCGTCCGTACTTCGTAGGGCGGGAACTTCACCGAACGAGCGGCCAATGGCCGCGGCGGTGGCTCGCTTGGCCATTCGCGCGCCGTCTGAGCGGTCGCTGCGTTTCCGGCGAGGAGGAAAACGCCGAACAGGCACCCAACTCGCAAGCACGTCACTTCGCACCGCCCTTCGCGCCCGTCGCGCCCCTCGGCATGATCGTCAGAACCAGGCGGTTCTCCGGCGTGAAATACGTTTTCGCGACGCGCTGAACATCCTCCACGCTCACGTTCATGAAGACGTCGAACTCGCCGTCAGCCGTGGCAAGGTCGTTGTGGATCACCGCCGCGTGCGCGAGGTGGAGCGCCTTCTCCTGGTTCGACTCACGGCCGACGATGTAGTCGCGCGCGAACTGGTTTTTGGCACGCTGCAGTTCGTGAGCGGTGACCGGCTCGTTCTTCAGCTTGTCGAGCTCCGCGATGAGTGCCTTCTCCGCTTCCTGAACGGTGCGACCCGGTTGCACGATCGCGACGGCGAAAAACAGGTTGGGATCTTCCGTGATGTTGCCTTGCCCGAATGCCGTGAGCGCGAGGCGCTTGTTGTACACGAGCTCGCGGACGATGCGAGCGCTCTGCCCGTCGGACAGGATCTTCGAGGCGATGTGCAGCGGATACGAGTCGGGATGCCCGTCGTAGGTGATGTGGTGCGCCACGACGACCGCCGGGAGCGGCCATGACTCTTCGACCGTCTCGCGCCGCTCCTTCTTCATGGGCGGTTCTTTCGGCAGGTCGCGAGGCACCGGCTGCTTCGCTTTCGGCACGCGGGCGAAATAATTGTTGACGAACTGCAGCGTCTGTTCCGGATCGAAGTCGCCTACGATCGTCAGCGTCGCGTTCTCCGGGACGTAATACGTCCGGTGGAAGTCGCGCACGTCTTCAATCGACGCCGCCTCCAGATCGGCGATGCTTCCGATGGTCGGGTGCTTGTAGCCATGCGTGTTGAAGGCGCGGTCGTAAATAATCTCCGAGAGCCGTCCGTAGGGCTGGTTCTCCACGCGCATCCGCCGCTCTTCCTTGACCACTTCGCGCTCGCGCTTGAAGACCTCTTCGTCGATACGCAGCGTCGCCATGCGATCGGCCTCGAGCCAGAGCGACAGCGGCAGGTATTGGGCGGGCAGCGTCTGCCAGAACACCGTCGTGTCCTCGTTCGTGTAGGCGTTACTCTGCCCACCAACACTCGCGATGATGGAGGTGTGCGCTTCAGGCTCGACGTTCTTCGAGCCCTTGAACATCATGTGCTCGAAGAGGTGCGCAAAGCCGGTACGCCCTTTCCGTTCATTTTTCGACCCGACGTGGTACCACACCGACACATGCACGATCGGCGTCGAGTGATCCTCGGAGAGGATGACCCGCAAGCCGTTGGGCAGTGTCGTCGTTTGGTACTGCAGCTTGGGAGGCCGAACGGCGGCGTGCAGGGGGAGAAACGCGCCGGCCAGCACGGAAAAAGCAGCAACATACGCAATCGCACGAGGCATAGGCATCAGACCGTTATGCGGCTCCTCACGAGAAACTTGTAACCGTTGTGCTTCGCATAACGGCCCACGACGCGCGGAGCGCGTCGAGAAAACGGCGCAAACCCGGGATCTGCCCGCACCCGCGCAGCGCGGCACAAAGGGCAGAGCCCTCGGTTGATTATGGCATGCTGGTCAGGCGGAATCCGGCCAGGAACCAGCTCGACGTGCCGAACTCCAACTGGTAGGGATCGACCCGGCGTTCGACACCGGCAAAAACCTCGGCCGCGGCGACCCTGCCATTAAGACGCACGCCGGCCTCGAAGCGGCCTGCGACCTGCGTTCCGCGTTCCCGGCTCCCGTCCACGCTAACGACACGCACGTTCGCCGATCCAACCCCCGCGTAGCGGTGCGAGAGCGGCGTGCGCAGACGGGCCGTGCTTTCGACCTCCCATCGGTAGTCAACGAACGCCTTTGTTATCGTCGCCCGCACATCAGTTTCCCATCGGACGGCGGTCTCGTGTTTCGCCCAGTTCGCGACGATGCGCCCGGCGAGCTGGTTCCAATCAATCGGAAACCGCTTCGGTCGATCGGTGACATGTCGTGAAATGTGATGCCACACCAGTGCGATCTCTACCGGCTGCAGCCGCAGCGATACGGCGCCTTCGAGCAGGTAGTTTCCCTGGTTCACGTCGAAACGGCGAAATTCTTCGCCGGCGATGGCTTCGTAATTGGCGCGAAAGGTGGCCCGTCCGCGCCCATAGTCCACGACGTCGGCGTCAGCACCGAAATTGAAAGACCAGTTGAAACGGGGATCGCTGCTCGTGAGGTATTGGCCGTCGAAGCGGAAGTCGAACCGGGGAAACAGCTCCTGGCCGTGCGCCGGACCCGCGGCCAGGAGCAGGAAGACGACGAGCAAGCGTGTCAAGGTTTACGCGAGGTGAGCTCGGCAACGCGCGCTTCGAGCTCCTCGATACGTCGCTTCAACTCGGGAAGGCGCCGGAAGATGACGGAGGCCTTGCGCCACTCCTTCCCGTCGATCGCCGGGTACCCGGCCACCATGGCCCCTGGTTCGAGCGAGCTGGTGACGCCGCTCTGGCCCACGGCCACTGCTCCCTTCCCGATTGTCAAATGGCCACCGACTCCCACCTGGCCTCCAAACATCACGTCATCGCCTACCTGAGTGCTGCCGGCGATCCCAACCTGCGCCGCCATCAGCACGTTGCGACCGACAGTGACGCCGTGGCCGATCTGCACGAGATTGTCGATCTTCGTGCCGGCCTTGATGCGTGTTTCGCCGACGGCCGGACGATCCACCGTGGTGTTCGCACCGAGCTCCACGTCGTCTTCGATGACGACTGCCGCGACCTGCGGAATCTTCTCGTGCGTACCGTCGTTACGCCGAACGAAGCCGTAGCCGTCCCCGCCGACCACGACGCCGTTCTGCAGGATCACGCGATCGCCCATCGTCACACGTTCGCGAACGGCGACGTTCGAGTGGATTACGCAGTCTTCCCCGATCGTCGAACCGGATCCAACCGTCACGTTGGGAAAGATCACCGTGCGATTGCCAATGCGGACGTCGTCACCAATCGCGACGAACGGCCCGATGGACACGTCACGCCCGATCCGTGCCGTGGCGGCGACGGCCGCAAGCGCGTGCACCCCAATCGCAGGGCGGCTATTCGGTGCGAGCAGGCCCACGGCGCGGGCGAACGCAAGGTACGGTTCGTCGGTGCGGAGCATTGCGCAGGGTCCGCTGGGCGCGTCGCCGCGGGCGATCACCGCGGACGCGCGGGTGGACGCCAATGCCGCTGTGTATTTCGGATTCGCGAGGAACGTGATGTCGCCTGGCGCGGCGGCCTCTATGCCGGCAACGCGGATGATCTCAACATCGCCGCCCCCTTCCAAGCGGCACTCGAGGCGCTCGGCGAGCTCGCGCAGTTTCATAAGGGGCCGAGTCGACCGCCTATGCCCCTCCGAGCGCGACGCGCTCGAAGAATGTGGGGAACCGGTGGAGCCGCAGG
>WUUC01090343.1_pt1 | contig 18985 bp, 15 predicted proteins | sample 6278441 | NCBI WGS metagenome assembly WUUC01 (sample SAMN13675441, study PRJNA597444) | soil metagenome | isolation source: soil | place: USA: Washington | collected 2017-10 | reverse complement strand
TGTCGAAGTCCCAGATGCAGGCGATGATGTTCTGAGTGAAAAGCGTCGTAGCCATGTTTGATCGGCACCTTTAGGGCCGTTCCTTTGTTGAGGCTGAGCAAGCCTGCGCGTACGAGGCCGCGCAATTCGCAAATGGCCGCCGGCCCGCGCGGATTTTTTTGGACGATTCGGGCAACGCATTCACGATTTTGGTTCAGGTTACGTTCACTCACTTTCGATTTTCGCAATGGATAAGCTCCCGGACATTTTTCCGTTTCAACGGCGTCTCGACGAACTGGATGCGCAGATGGCGGATCCGCTTTTCTACAACAATCCGCGGAAAGCGGCGGAGGTCTCGCGCGAGCAGCAGAAGACCCAGCAGCTCGTGAACGATTATCACGCACACGAGAAAGCGGTGCGAGAGATCGCGGAGGCGCAGGCGCTCATCAAAGACCAGACGGGCGATTCGGATTTGAAGGAACTAGCGGAGATGGAACTGCCGGAACTACTGAAGCGCCGCGATGAGCTGAAGGAGATTGTGCTTCGCGGGATGATCCCGCCGGAGCCGAGCGACTCGCGCAACACGGTGATGGAAATCCGCGCGGGCACAGGCGGTGAGGAGGCGAGCCTGTTCGCCGCGGAGCTTTGTCGGATGTACACGCGCTACGCGGAAGGGCGCGGGTGGAAAATCCAGCCGATGAGTTCGAGCATGTCGGAACGCGGCGGTTTCAAGGAAGTGATTTTCTTGATCACCGGGCAGGATGTTTACCGGCAGCTAAAATTCGAGAGCGGCGTACAGCGCGTGCAACGCGTACCGTTGACCGAGGCGAATGGGAGAATCCACACCTCGACCGTGACGGTGGCCGTCCTGCCCGAGGCGCAGGAAGTGGATGTGCAGATCGATCCGCAGGATTTGGAGATTTTGGTTTGTCGTGCGAGCGGACCCGGTGGCCAAGGGGTGAATACGACCGACTCGGCGGTTCAGATTTTTCACAAACCGTCGGGACTGATGGTGCAGTGCGCGGATGAACGCTCGCAGCTGAAGAACAAAGCGAAGGCGATGACGGTGCTTCGCTCGCGGTTGTTGAAGTTGAAGGAAGACGAGGAGCACGCGAAATATGCGGCGCATCGCAAGAGCCAGATAGGATCGGGTGGGCGCAGTGAGCGCATCCGCACGTATAATTTCCCTCAGAATCGGCTAACCGATCACCGCATCGGACTGACGTTGTACAGTCTGCCGCAGGTGATGGAGGGGAAAATTGATGAGGTGATCGAGTCGCTGCAACGCGCGGATTTCGAAGAGAAGCTGGCGGCGTTGACGGGCGTGGAGTTCGCGGGCTTTTCGGGGAAGCGCGGGAGCGATGACGACGAGTGAGGCGGCAGAAAACTGAGAGCGGCGATGGCGACTAATTCACGAATTCCTATCCACATGAGCCGATGCTGAGCGTTTTAGAGATCATCAAAAAGACCACGGACTTTTTCGCGTCGAAGGGCGTGGAGAGTCCGCGGCTGAATGCGGAGCTCTTGATCGGCCACGCGCTGGGGCTGAAGCGCATGCAGCTTTATCTGCAGTTCGAGCGGTTGCTGGCGGAGGCGGAGTTGGAGAAAATCCGGCCATTAGTGCGGCGGCGGGCGCAACGGGAGCCGCTACAATACATCATGGGCGAAACGGAGTGGAGCGGACTGAAACTCAAGACAGACAAGCGCGCGTTGATCCCCCGGCCGGAGACAGAGCTGCTGATGGAGTTTGCGGCGAAAGCGGCGCGAGATGCGACAATGTCGCCCACCCGTATTCTAGATTTGGGCACGGGGACGGGCGCGCTGGCGTTGGCGCTGGCCAAGGCGTTTCCTGAAGCGATCGTGACAGCCGTGGATGCGAGCGAGGATGCGCTGGGGCTTGCGGGAGAAAATGCGGTGATCTTGGGGCTGAGCGAGCGCGTGACGTTTTTGGGGTCGGACTGGTTTTCAGCCGTGCCGAAGTCCGCAGCTAGTGACCGAGGGTTCGACCTGATCGTGAGCAATCCGCCCTATCTGACCGAATCCGAGATGGCCGAAGCCGAGCCGGAGGTGCGGGACTTCGAACCTCACCGTGCGCTCGTCGCAGCCGATGCAGGCACCGCGGATTTGAAGAAAATTATTGCGCAGGCGCCGTCGTTCCTAAGCGAGAGCGGAGTCTTGGCGCTGGAGACTGGAATCGCCCAGCATGCGAACTTGTTGGCGGCGTGTGCGGAGGCGGGTTTTGCGCGGAGCGAGTCGCGTCAGGATCTTACGGGGCGCGACCGGTTCGTAATCGCGTGGCGGTGAGAGCGGGCGAGGTGGCGGCGAGCGGAAGAGGATGAGCGCAGGGGAACAAAACGCCCAAGACGCGGGGGCGCGGACGTGAAGTCCGGCCCTACACGCAGACGCTTAGCCGCGCTTCACTGCTTGAGCGGTGAGGGGAGGAGCGTCGGTGAACAGGCGGCCGAATTTGGCGGTGAGCTCGAGGGCATCGTTCACGACGCGCAGGGCCTCGCGGAGATGGATGTCGAGTTTCTTGGCGTCCTCTTCGGATTCCTGGCCATCGGCGATTTCTTCGGGCGTAAGCTCGGGTTTGATCGTGGGCGGCTTTGGCGGACCGAGGATAAACTCGCGCGAGACGTATTCGCCTTTGGCGAGGCGCGCTTTTTCGTCGCGCATGAGCTTTCGGAAGGCGGTGTCGGCTTCGCGTTGCTGACGACGTTCGTCGAGGTTGATGGAGACCTCTTTTTGGTCCTGTTTGGTTTTGAACCAGTTGATGTTTCTTTGGAGGTAGGAAAATTCTTCGAGAGATTTTTGGCGCTCGCTGCTGGCCGTCAGAAGCGGGGTGATGACTTGGTTGCTCAGAGGCTGGCCTTCGAAATTGCTCGTGGGAATTTCATCCCAGACCAGAGCGCGGGTCAGATCCTTTTCGCCGACGGGCAGGAGGTCTTCGATCGAGGGTAGGACGATGTCGGGGACGACGCCTTTCAGTTGTGTGGAGTGGCCATCGGGCAAATAGAATTTCTGGATAGTTAGCTTGGCGGCGCCGGCTTTTCCGGTGGGGCGGGAGAGCATCAGAGGAGGAGCGGCGTTTTTCATCTCGATGAGTTGTTGCACGCTGCCTTTGCCGTGGGTGGAGCTGTCGCCGATGATGATCGCCCGGCCGTAGTTCTGGAGGGCGCCGGCAACGATTTCGGAGGCAGAGGCGGAAAACTTGGATACGAGGACGGCGAGCGGGCCTGTGTAGGCGATGCTGGAGTCTTCGTCGTTGTCGATCTTCACTTCGCCGTAGTAGTTTTTCACCTGCACGACCGGGCCCTGTTTGATGAATAAGCCGGTAAGGTCGATCGCTTCGGAGAGGAGACCGCCGCCGTTCTGACGCAGATCGAGGACGAGGCCCTGGATATTGGACTCCTTAAGTTGTTTGATGAGTTCGGCGACGTCGCGAGTCGCACTGGCTTTGTCGGCGCCATCGCTGCCGCCATCGGGACCGTAGAAGGCGGGGAGCGTGATCACGGCGATGGGCGATGTTTTACCGGAGGCTCCGGGAACTTCGTAAATGGAAGCCCGGGCGCGGGCGGAGTTGAGGTTTACCACGTCGCGTACGATCAGCACCTGCGTGCGTTCGGAGGGGTCGGTGGCGGCAGCGGGTTTGATGACGAGGCGGACTTTGGTGCCTTTTTTGCCGCGAATGAGATCGACGATCTTGCGAAGCTTCATGCCGGTGACCTCGACGGGCTCGGCGATGTCCTGGGCCACGGCCATGATCTTGTCGTTCGGCCGTAGTTGTTTTCCCAAGTCAGCGGGGCCTCCCGTTATGATTTCTTTGATCACGCAGACATCGTCTTCGATGCCAAGCAGCGCGCCGATGCCGACGAGCTGAAGACGCATTTGAATGCTAAAATCTTCATAGGTCGCGGCTGAGAAATAGGTGGAGTGCGGGTCGTAAAGGCGGGTGATGGCGGAGAGGAAAATTTCGCCGATTTCGTGGTTTTCGAAGTCGGTGAGAGTTTTCAGGCGGCGCTCGTAGCGTTTGCGGATATTTTGTTTCGCTTCCTCGATCGTGATGGTCGGAGCGGGTGCGGGAGTGGCTGCGACCGTGGGCTCGGCGGGTTTTTCCGCGGGAGTTTCTTTAGCAGCTTCAGTGGATGGAGTCGTGGTGTTGGCCGCGACAGCTGGCAGGGGCTTTTTCTCGAGCAACTCTTGGATGAGTTCGAACGTGAGGCGTTTGCGCCAGAGTACGTCGGCCTCCTCGGGAGTCGAAGGCCAAGCGCTCTTCGAGCGGTCGACGAGGTAGGTTTCCTTCGTGCTAAGATCGATGTCTTTTTTCAGTTCTTCCAATATCCAATTAATGCGGGCGGTGGTGCGCTCTTCGTAGATGCGGAAAATTTCGAAAGCGGGCTCGATGCGACCGAGGTTGGATATGTTGTTATAGAGCCAAGCCGAGGGCCAGCGGGTCTGAAAATCTTGTTTATCGCTCTCAAGGAAAAACAGGCGCATGCCGTCGAACTCGGCCATGAAGTCGGGAATGATCTGCGTGTAATCCGCCGATTTCACGCCGTCGCGGTTATAATGATATTCTTCGAGTAGGCGGATGAGCTGCGTGACTTCGCGCTCGAAATAGGCGTCGGGTTTATAGACGCGTTCCGCAGCGCGTATGGACGGGACAACGAGGATAAGAGCCAGCAGCCAGGCGTTTAGGAGGGGGAGCGGAAAAAACTTCATCGCGAGAGAGACGTGATAGGGGAGGAAATGTTTCGTGACGTTTTGTTGGCCAAACGGCTCGGTTGTCTAGGCGGCTAGCGCGGCTGAGTTAATGGGAGCGAAGGAGAGAAACGTGACGCGCCTGCTCCCACTTCGGCAACTTCCGTTCCGGTTTTAGTGCTGTAGCAACTGACAGGGCGCTGGAACCGAGTGCCCGGTATTCAACGTGTTGGCGGTCAACGGCGGCTGATCTGATCACGGGCGTTGTCGAGGAGGCGTTTTTCTTCCGCCGTAAGGGCTGCGAGGCCCTCGGAATTAATTTTATCTAAGATACGATCTACCTCGGCTTTGAGGCTTTCCCGGCTAGTTGAGGCAACATCGACCGTGTATTTCGCGGGCGGTTTGGCTGCGGCGGTCTTGGCGGTTTTCGAGAGCCAATGGGGAAGTTCAATGTCGGCGCGGCCGTCTGGCGTCCGCCATTCACGCACGTGGACAAAGCGATAATAGAGCCACGCAGCGAGCATGCCGCCTAAGTGTGCGGAGTGGGTGATGTTAAGGCCAAAGCGGTCTCCCGGAATTTCGCTTACGGCAAGCCCGACTGTGGAGATGCCGGCGAGAGCCCAAGCGAGGTGCTTGGGTTTAATCGTGACGGGAAAAAAGAAAAACAAGAACGGCAGGCGCCGGTTCGGAAAGAGACAGGCAAAAAGCATCAGCAGCCCGCAGGTGATGGGAGTCGCACCGATGAGGGCGCCGCCTCGATTGAAGTGAACGAGCAGCCAGACGAGTGCGCCACACACCGCCGAGAAGACGGAAAACCACGCCAACCGGCGCTCGCCCATGAGCGGCAATAGTTCACGTCCGATAAAGTAGATCGTCGCCAAACTGCCTAACCAGTGGAGCACATTGGAGTGGAGAAGCGGGTAAGTCGCAAAGATCCAGAGCCACGCACTTTTGATTCCGAAAAAAGTGAATCCGGCAAGTTCGTTGAAATGGGGAGACTCGAATGCCCGCTCGAAGACGGTTTGAATCAGAAATCCGGCGGTCAACGCACAGAGCATCCAAGTAAGCGTGGATGTGGTGGTGCGCCCATAGCTGTCGCGCATGTAAAACCGGTCTGAAAGCATCGCGCTCGCACGCTAGGTATCCGCTGTGGCAAACACAAGCAGTGTCCCGGGATTTCGCGCGGTTCCTCACCTGAATAGGACGCTAACGACGTGATTCACATTTTTTCTGCATCGGTCCAACGAGTGGTGTCGCGTCTTCAGAGAAAATCCACGCGTTTAGCTTATACTTTCACTAAATTGAAAGCGCGATCGTGAGAGCGTAGGGCTCACCGCTTGACAGCAAAATCATTTCCTTTTTGTTGCGGGGCACCATGGCCAATAAAGCAGACAAATGGGAACATAACGTTCCGGGTAAGTTTTATGTCGATCAGCAGTGCATCGACTGTGACCTGTGTCGCGAGACGGCACCGGCCTTTTTTACCCGACACGATGAAGGCGGCTACTCCTTTGTTCACAAACAGCCCACCACTGAAGACGAAATCTCGCTCTGCATGGAAGCTCTTGAAGGCTGCCCGGTCGAAGCGATCGGCAACGATGGCGACGAGTAAGCGACCCTTTCGAAGACTCTGCTCTTTAAAAAACCTCCCGCTTTAACCGGGAGGTTTTTTTGTCTGTTGAACCTGAACCCTGAGCGCACAGGCCAGGCGGTGAAAGGGTTCTAATGTTAACAAGAAATGCGAGTAGCTGTTAACCAAGGCTTGTTTTGTGAAACATGGCTGGGTAGCGCTTCCGACGACCATGAAGTTTTCCACCTTCGTTTTTGTATCTTCCCTCAGTGCGAGCGCTGCGGCGTTCGCTCAAAATGCGTCGATAGAGTTGCCCGAGCTCTCTGTTTATTCGCCGCGCGTGGCGATTCAGGAGCCAGTGGGCACATTCGCGATGCCGGTTTCAGCACTGCGATTCGAGCCGCTGGTTGATGTTCAAGGACGCAACATGGCCGAGGGTCAGGCGGATATCGCGATCCGTGGAGGCATCTTTGAGAATACTGGATTTCGCGTGGGAGCGCTCTCTCTGTACGATCCGCAGACTGGACACTACTTCGCCGAGATACCGGTTGCCCCTGCCATGCTTTCGGCCCCGGAGATTTTGACGGGCGCGGAGAATGCCATTCGCGGTTGGAACGCGAATGCCGGGACAGTTGCTTATCAGTGGCGTCCCGTGCGCACCGCGGGGCAAGTGACGGCGACGGTTGGCGAATTCGCGACGCGACGCGGTGAACTTTATCAGGGTTGGAAAAGCGGAATGGCGCTGTCTGGTCGGACTCTCGCAGTCGACGGCGCGTTTGCGCATTCGCGCTCCGATGGAGCGCTGCGTTTTAGCGAGCATGAGTTCACGCGGTACAACGCTCGCGTGCAACTGGCGGGAGAACACGGACAGACCGATCTTTTTTATGGATACCAATCGAAATTCTTCGGATGGCCGAATCTCTACACGCCATTCGCCAACGTCTTCGAAACGGAAAACATCCAGACCAATCTCCTCGTGCTAAATCACCGTGAAGAGTTGGGCGCGGGCGATTTCATCGCGGTTGGCGGCTACTACCGCCGGAACAAAGACAACTATGTCTTCAACCGTGCGACTCCGGGAGCGTTCAACTCGGCTTTTGCGACGGGACCGGCGCAGCATGAGACGTGGGTTTATTCGGTTGGCGCACAAGCGCGGCTCACGACGGGAGAGATCCGCTGGAACAGCGTGGCGACTTTTCTCGATGACGAGCTCACGTCCTCTTCTCTGACATTTGGCAACTATCGCACCCGGCAGCACGTGAAGTTGTCGGTCGCACCCGAGCGTTCATGGACGCTTTCCGAGGGCCGCGTATTCGTCGTTCAAGCAGGAGCGGCGTACGACGACACCGACAGGAATGGCTCGGCCGTTTCCCCGATTGCGCAGCTCACGCTGGACCGGGTCGCGCCTGCGATCGGGTTCGACGCGGTTTATGCGTCCTATGCGAAAACAACGCAGACGCCGACGTACTTTGCGCTCAACTCGCGCGCCTCGGCCGGTTTGTTTCGCGGCGACCCAAACCTCGGTCGTGAATCGGCTCATAATATCGAGATCGGCGGCCGCGGCACGTGGGCAGCCTGGAGTGTTACCAGTGCGCTGTTCCAGCGACGCGACGACCAGCTAGTCGACTGGATCTACAGCACGAGCCTGCCCAATGCCCGGACGGCGAGCGCCGTCGATATCGAGACGACCGGCTTTGAGGCAGTTGTGCGATACTCGAACAAAACCGTGGATTTGGTCTTCGGGTACACCGCGCTGCTTAAGGACGCCGATTACGGACTGACGACCGTCAACGCGAGTTTCTACGCTCTCAACTTTCCCAAGCATCGTTTGACGGCGGCGGCTATCGTGCGGCTCGGCGGAGGCTGGGAAGTGCGTGTGGACAACGAGGCGCGTGTTCAGGAGAACAATGCGCTGCGAAAGTCGGATGACGATGCATTGATCAGCTCGGTGGGGCTTTACTATTCACCCCCTGCGATCGAAGGGCTGCGTTTGTCGGTCGAGGTTGAGAATATTTGGGACTCCGAGTTTCAGGAAGTCCCCGCCGTTCCTGCCGCGCCGCGGCAGCTCTCGGCCGGTATCGGGTATGCTTGGTGAGAAGCCCGCGACCCAAGCTGCCATGCCCGCCGTGAACCCTCCGCGTCTGCCCGTCTACGACCTCGACGCGATCCGCGCGATTCACGATCTGCCGTTCTCGCGCCTGCTCTTTTTGGCGCAGTCGGTGCATCGTCAATTTCACGATCCGGAGCAGGTACAACTGAGCACGTTGATCTCGATTAAAACGGGGCGGTGTCCGGAAGACTGCAAATATTGTCCGCAATCGGCGCATCATAAGACAGGTCTGGAGGCGGAGCCGTTGCTCTCGCCGCAAACCATCGAGTTTCAAGCGAGAGCGTCGAAGGCGGCGGGGGCGACGCGTTTTTGCATGGGAGCGGCATGGCGCGAGGTGCCGGACGGGGCGGCATTTGAGTCGGTTCTTCAATCGGTCCGGGCAGTCGCCGCGCTCGATCTCGAGGTGTGTTGCACCTTGGGAATGATGCGAACGGATCAGGCAGACCGGCTTCGCGACGCGGGCTGCGATTACTACAACCACAATCTCGATACGTCGCGCGAGCACTATGCGGAGATTATTTCCACGCGCACGTACGACGACCGGTTACAGACGCTTCAAAATGCGCGCGGTGCGGGTCTGAAACTTTGCTGCGGAGGGATCATCGGCCTCGGTGAGAAACTCGAAGACCGGTTGAAGTTATTGCAGGAACTCGCGCGAGTGGATCCGCACCCCGAATCGGTGCCCATCAACGCATACGTTCCGGTGGACGGAGCGCCGCTTGCCGATCAGCCCTCGGTAGACCCTATCGAGTTCGTCCGCATTCTGGCGACGGCGCGCGTGATATTGCCGACATCGAGCATCCGCCTTTCGGCGGGGCGCGCGACGATGAGCGACGAGCTTCAGGCGCTTTGTTTCGTTGCGGGTGCGAACAGCATTTTCTTCGGAGAGAAATTACTGACGACACCGAATCCCGAGAGCGACGCGGATATGCGCCTGCTCGCGCGGCTGGGGATGAGACCGGCGAACGCCTGAGTGTTGGCGAATCTCCCGTTGACAAAGGCGCGAGGTGGAAAGTCAGTGCCGGCATATGGCTAATCCGTTTCTCGAAACCGATTTCGAAATTCGCTGGTCGCAACTTACTCCCGAACGCATCGCTCCGGCGATCGAGCAGGCTCTCGCGGAGGCGCAGTCATCCATCGATCGGATCGCCGCGGCCGAGCTCTCCCCGGTTTTGTTTGAAAACACATTTCTGGCGCTCGAAAAAGCGACTGAGGCTCTCAATCAGGCGTGGGGAAAAGTAACGCATCTTCAGTCGGTGGCAGACACTCCTGCATTGCGTGATGCGCACAATGCGATGTTGCCGAAGGTGTCGGCCTTTTTCGCGCGCATTCCGCTCAACGCGAGTTTGTGGGAACGGTTAAAAGGCTTCGCCGTGTCGCCGACGGCGGCGGCGGTGACCGGAGTAAGGCGGCGATACATGGAAGAGACGGTTGCTGATTTTCGCCAGCAAGGCGCGGATCTCCCGATGGAAAAACGTGCGCGCTTCGAGGCATTGCAGAGCGAACTCGCGCAGCTCACGCAGAAATATTCTGAGAACGTCTTGGATGCCACGAATGCGTGGGAGCTAATCGTCGGAGAGCAGTCGCGTCTGGCGGGACTGCCCGAGCACGCCAAAGCTGCCGGTCGTAGAAGCGCGGAAGCGAAAGGACGCCGCTCTCTAGAAAAACCGATCTGGAGATTCACGCTGCACATGCCTTCGCAGGAACCGTTCATGACTTATCTCGAGGACGAGTCCTTGCGGCGCGAGATGTGGAGCGCGGCTGTAGCGGTCGGCGCTAAAGAGCCGCATGACAACACCCCGCTGATTCCCCGAATCCTGGCGTTACGGGCGGAAAAGGCGACGCTTCTGGGCAAATCGAATTTCGCGGATCTCACTTTGGAGCGTCGCATGGCTAAGTCATCCGCGACGGCCCTAAAATTCGTGAACGATATGGGAGCGCGTGCCCAAGCGGCGTTCGTGCACGAGTGTCAGGAATTGGAAGAATCCAAGGCACGTCAGCTCGGTCGATCCATCGGGCCGTTGGCTCCGTGGGAGCTGGCGTACTGGGCGGAGAAACTGCGCAAAGTGCGCTACGATTTCGAGGAAGAACAACTCCGGCCCTACTTCCCGATGGATCGGGTGATTGGTGGCTTATTCGAGCTGGCCACACGTGTATTCGGACTTCGGATTACCCAACGGCCAGCGGAGAATGCGGCGGAGGTATGGCATCCGGAAGTGACGTTTTACGATATGTACGACGAAGCGGAGCGCCATGTGGGGTCGTTCTACGCCGATTGGCATCCGCGTGAGTCGAAGCGGGGCGGCGCGTGGATGAATTATCTGATCACCGGCGGTCCGCGGTCCGATGGCACGCGCGCGCCGCATCTTGGCTTGATTTGCGGCAACATGACCCCGCCGGTCGATAGGAAGCCGGCGTTGCTCACGCATCGCGAGGTGGAGACGATTTTCCATGAGTTCGGCCATCTACTCCATCACCTGTTAGGTGAAGTGGAAATCAAAGCCTTGAACGGCGTGAACGTAGCGTGGGATTTCGTCGAGCTGCCCTCGCAGATCATGGAAAATTGGTGTTGGGAGCGCGAAGGACTGGACTTGTTTGCGCGTCATCACGAGACGGGCGCGCCGATTCCCGACGACATGTTTAAGAAGATGCTGGCCGCGCGGAATTTTCGGTCAGCATGTGCCGTGATGCGGCAAACAGCGTTCGCGAAAATGGACCTACTGTTGCACGCCCGTCCGGATCTGTCGGCTCGTGTCGAGGGCGACATCGAACCTGTAACGAGAGCGACGATCGCGGAGTATCTTATCCCGACCGAACCACCATCGCCCACGATCGTGAAGCGTTTCACCCACTTGTTCTCCGACCCGGTTGGATATGCGGCGGGCTACTATTCTTACAAATGGGCCGAGGTGCTGGATGCGGATGCGTTCACGCGGTTTCAACGTGAGGGTGTTTTTAACCGGAAGGTCGGCGCGGCTTTCGTCGAACACATCCTTAGCCGAGGAAACTCGGCCGATCCTGCGGAGCTCTTCCGGGCGTTCATGGGACGCGATCCGGATCTGACGGCGCTCTTGAAACGCTGCGGACTGCTTGCGGCTTAAGCTTTCGTTCTAATTTCCCGCGGCATTTCCAAAGTTTTGGCGGCGGCTTGCTAAAATCGATTTTCCAGTGATTTCAAAGACCACACATCTTCTCCTATGATCACGCTCCTCGCATTCGCCTTTCTTCCTACTTGGGTCGTCCTGGTGCTTTTGCTGCTATCGTTCGTCTTCGCGCTATATGCGCAGACGCGGATTTCGAGCGCCTACAACAAAAACGCACAAATCCCCTCGCGGGGCGGAATAACCGGCCGTGAAGCCGCTGAGGCCGTGATGGCCCGAGCGGGCGTCACCGGAGTTTCTATTGAGGAGACCGGCGGACATTTAACCGATCACTACGATCCTAGGAATAAGCGCCTAGTACTTTCGTCGGAAAATTTCCGCGGCACGAGTCTCGCCGCTCTGGGTGTCGCCGCGCACGAAGCGGGTCATGCGATCCAGCACAAGGTGGGGTATTCGATGTTGAAGACGCGCATGGCATTGGTGCCAGTCACGCAGATCACCTCGCAGATCCTCCCGTTTATCATGATTGGCGGTTTTTTCTTTGGCAGCCTTGGTCCGATGATGCTCGATATCGGTATCATGTGTTATGCGGTCCTGACGCTGTTTCAGCTGGTAACTCTCCCCGTTGAGTTCGATGCGAGCCGCCGGGCAAACGTCGAACTAGCAGGTCTCGGAATAATCGGGCGCGACGAAGCGCCAGGAGTGAAGGAAACGTTAGACGCCGCTGCGCTCACGTATGTCGCCGCGTTTCTGACCTCGCTCCTTCATCTGCTCTATTTGCTCTCGATGCGACGCAGTGACGACTGAGCGTTTTCGACGTTTCCTCTGTGGTTAAGTTTCACTTGGCCGTCCGCTTTAAAGGTGGACGGCCTTTTGATCCGGTTTCGAGGGCGAGGTTGCCAGAGCAATGGAGCTGCGCATCGTGGATGCGATGAAAGCAGTCGTTATCTCGGCAGTAAATCAGCTCTCGGTTGCGGACGTGACGGCACCGCGTCCGGCGGCGGGAGAAGCACTGGTGGCGATCCACGCGGCGGCGCTGAATCACCGCGATGTGTGGATCAAAACCGGCCAGTATGCGGGGCTGACGTATCCGTGCATTCCCGGATCGGATGGCACGGGTGTGGTGAGCGCCGTCGCTGACGGAGCCGATTCGGCGTGGATCGGACGCGAGGTGATCATCAATCCCAGTTTTGGATGGGGCGGCTCGCCGGCGGCGCAAGGCGAGGAATTTTCCATTCTCGGTTTGCCTCGTCAGGGTACGCTCGCGGCGAGCGTGGCGGTGCCGATCGGCCAACTGACGCCGAAGCCCGAGCATTTGGGGTGGAAGGATGCGGCGGCGCTTCCGCTCGCGGGACTGACGGCTTATCGGGCGTTGTTTACACGAGGCGGTCTTAAGTCAGGGGAGCGAGTTTTGATCACAGGGATCGGAGGCGGCGTGGCGCTCTTTACGCTCCAGTTTGCGGTCGCGGCGGGCGCGGAGGTGTGGGTGACGTCGAGTTCTCCGGAGAAAATCGAGCAAGCGGTGAGTCTCGGCGCGAAGGGAGGATTTAACTACACGGAAAAAACATGGACGGCGCTCGCGTTGAAAACGCCGGGGATGTTCGAGGTGATCGTCGATAGCGCGGGCGGTGAGGGTTTCGATGGGTTAATCGATGTGGCCGCGCCGGGCGGGCGGATTGTTTTTTTCGGTGCGACACGTGGAAATCCAGCCGGGCTGGCGATGAGGAAAATTTTCTGGCGTCAGCTATCGCTTCTCGGAACGACGATGGGCAGCCCCGACGACTGGGCTGCGATGGTGGAGTTCGTGAACTCGCGCAAAATCAAACCCGTCGTGAGCACACTCCTGCCGCTTGAGCATGCAGACGAAGCCTTCGCACTAATGGAGCGTGGGGCACAGTTTGGGAAGATCGTGCTGACGACCTCGGCGTGAGGAAGAGACGACGTTCGGACTGGGACACAAGGACACTGAACGATGACACAGAGGGAGCGGGAGACCCGAACGCGGGATGACGCGGGTGCGGCGAAAGGTAATGTATTGTCGGAATGAAAACTCAAACCGGGCGGGGTTTGGTCTCCGCTACCGCGACCGCTGCGACGAGAAGAGCGCCGCCGACAGCCAGGCGCGGAAGATCGGCTCTTTCGCCGAAGAATAGGAGCGAACACGCGACACCGAGCGGAACCTTCACGTTGTTAAAAACGGCAAGGGTGCCGGCGTTGACGCGGATAGCGCCGAGATTCCACCAAAAAAAGCAGACGCCTGAGGCAAGAATGCCGAGATAAAGAAGCGTGCCGATCTGCGTGGAGTTGAGCGTGGGAAAACTCAGGCCGATGCGCGCAAACATGAATGGCAGCGTTATCGCGAAAGCGCCGAGATAGAGAAACCCGAAGATGTGGCGGTCGCGAAGTGCGGGCTGACTCGAACGGAAGCGGCGGTAGAGCACTTGGCCGAGCGCGAATGCGAGATTGGCGAGCTGGACGAGACCGAGGCCGGTCAGGGTGCTTTTGAGCGTGGAGCTTGGGACGATGATAAAAGCCGCGCTGACCATCGCGAGTAACGCGGCGGCGAGAGCGCGCGGACGGAGCGTGCGGTCGAAGGCGTCGGCCAGCAGCGTGACAAAAATGGGAGTCGTGAGCGTGAACAGAACGACCTCGTGCGCGGCGAGGTGACGATAGCTCTCGTTGAGGGCGAGGTACATCAGGCCGAACTGAAGTGCGCCAATGCTAACTAGCGAAAGCGCCGCGCGCTGTGTGATCTCACGGAAGCGCAAAAAGGGGAGAAACATCGAAAGCGCGAGTCCTAGCCGCGCCGCGGAGATGAAGGCACTGTCAATCCCGGCGAGCTTTCCCTTCGTAAGCCCGAAAGAGAAAGCCCAAATGATAGATACGGCGAGGAGGTAGAGCACGGGCAGTGAACCGAGAAGACACGCGAGAATGCGGTTCGTTGAATCGCAAAGATGGTTGAAGGCAAAGCCCAGAAAGAGGAGCGGCGGCGATTTGGCGTTACACTCTGAAAATCGCGCCGAGTTTTTTCCCGAGCATTAAACTGAGTCCGACAATCGTGACGCCGAGAAAGGCCATCGCCCAGACACCGAGAGCGCTGGCGATGAATTTGCCGTCACCGAGCAGTTGAAAGAGTTCGAGGATGGCTTTCGTGATCGGATAATACACCTGCTTTTGCGCGAGGATGAGCGAGTCGCTGACCTCGAGCATGGCGAAAGCGAAGGCGAGCAAGCCGCCGGCGATGAGGTTGGCGGCGATGAGTGGGAGCGTGATCTTGAAGGTGGCTTTTAACGGTGGGCAGCCGAGGTTTTGAGCGGCTTCCTCGAGCGTCTCGCTGGTCTGCTCGAATCCCGCTGCGGCGGAACGGACGACGTAGGGCAAGCGGCGAACCGAGTAGGCGATGATCAGCAGGATGGTCGGGTCTTTGGTGGGATTGATGAACGCGAAGAGTTTTCCCTCCTGACTCATCGCGAGATAGCCGAACGCGAGAACGAGCCCGGGGACGGCGAGCGGGAGCATCGCAAGGAAATCGAGAACCTGGCGTCCGGCGATTTTCGTGCGGACGACAACGTACGCGATCGCGATGCCGAGGATGATATCGACGACGGTGGAGATGCTCGCGAACTTGAGGCTGTTGGCGATCGCCGGGACGGTGAGATCGTGGCCGAGCGCGATCTGGAAATTGTCTAACGTATAGTTTTTCGGCAATACGCTCGCGTACCAGTCGCTCGAAAACGCGACGAGCACGACGCCGATGTGCGGAAGTACGGCAATGAACGTGATGCCCGCGAAGAGCGCGGTGCAAAACCACGCGCGACGGGAAGAAAGCGCGCGCGGGCCGCCGGAGCTGGTGGCCTTGGCCATCATGGCGTGGCCTTGGCGACCGAAGAGACCTTTGCCGAGCGCGTAGAGCAGCGTGGTACTGGCGAGCGTCACGGCGACGAGCGCGTAGGGAAACGGACTGCCGCCGATGTCTTTGAGCCCGTAGAAAATCTGGACTGACGTGACATGCGGGTAGTCGAAGATGAGCGGCACTCCGAGCTCCGTGAACGCCCAGATGAAGACGATGGTGGCGCCCGCGAACAGCCCGGGGCGCATGAGCGGGAGAGTGATTTTGAAGAATCGGCGCAAGCCGGTGCAGCCAAGATTTTGCGCGGCCTCTTCCATCGCCGGATCGATGTTGGCGAGGGCGGCGGTGGCGTTGAGGTAAATAATCGGATACAGCGAAAGTGCCTGCACGATGGCGATACCCCAGAACTGGTTCGCCGCGAACCAGTCGTAGGTCCAACCCTCGGGCTGGATGCCCAGATTGATGATCAGCGCGTTGAGCGCGCCGTATTGACCAAAGATTTGTTTGATGCCGATGGCGCCGACGAAAGGCGGCAGAATCATCGGGATGAGGACGAGGGAGCTGAGGAGTCCTTTACCGGGAAAAAAAAAGCGGTCCGAAACGAAGGCCAGCGGCAGCGAGATGAGCACGGCGAGCGAGGTGGTGGCGCAGGCGAGCAGGAAAGCGTTGCCGAGTCCGCCGAGGTAGGTGGGGTCGCTTAAAAGGAGCGCGAGAAATTCGAACGTGAACCGGCCGTCGGCGTCGATGAAGCCGCCTTTTAAGATTTGAAAGATCGGCCAGATGAAAAACGCGGCGAAGAAAGCGGCCGTGAGCGCGAATACGATGCGGGCGAAATTCTGCGACATCGGGCGCGAAGTAAGGATCGGATGCGCAGCGCTGGAAAGAGGGAAAGCGGCTAACGCGGATTCTTTGCGGGGCTTTGTGCGCGCCGCACTCGAAGCACCAAGACCACACCCGCGATGAAAACGAAGAAAGAGTAGAACGTTCCCCGACTAAACACGCCCCAGATCAGCGACGCGTCTGGCTCGCGGAAGATTTCACCGATCACGCGCATGATCGAATAGCCGATGAGAAATTCGCCGGCGAGCTGGCCGGGGCGGACGCGGACCACGTCCTTTCGCCAAAACCGCCATTGCAGATAGGCCAGCAAGACGACGCCTTCGAAAAAAGCGGCATAGAGCTGCGAGGGATGGCGGGGCGAAATTTCCGAGAGCGGCGTTCCGAAAGGCGCGCTCTCCGGGAAAATGATTGCCCATGGCACATGCGAAATTTTCCCCCAGAGCTCGCCGTTGATGAAGTTGGCGACGCGCCCGAACATCAGCCCGAGCGGCGCGGTCGAAACGATCACATCCCCCACGTGGAGAAAGGAAACGCGCGTGCGGCGAGCAAACCACGCGAGCGCCACGGCGACACCGATAAAGCCTCCGTGACTGGCCATGCCGCCTTCCCAGATTTTGAAAAAGCTGAGCGGATCGTCGAGGAGCTGTTCCGGGTGATAGAGAAGAAACGACCCGAGCCGTCCGCCGAGCATGACGCCGATGACGATGGCGATGAGAAGATCTCCGTTTTGAGCAGTCGTTAGCTGCGAGCGTCCGGTCTTCGTATAGCGCTGGAGAAGCCACGCGGCACCGAGGAAACCCAGGACATAGGCGAAACCGTACCACCGGACGCCGAGCGTATCGGAGAACTGGAGGAAAGGCACAAACGGACTGAGATCATGTGTCCAGTATGCGAAGATCGGCATGAAGCGGATTTCATTTCAGCTCACCGCGCGCGAGCCAAGCGGAGAGTGGCGCGGCGTTTTGAAGCGAAGAGGTCAGGCGGTGGTGCGAGCGCGCCGCGCGTAATCAACCTCGGGGCGCTTTTTCCCGGAGGGAAGTTGGAGGTGAAAGGACGCTTCGAACATCGTCCTCCCGTTGAGTAGAAGTTCGATGCGATGCGCTCCGGCATAGTGGATGCGCGTCGTGAAATTTTGGAAAAGCTGGGATTTGTTAAGAGCGAGGCGCCCGCGCGCGGGCAGGGCGAATTCGGAAAGTTTGAAAACTTTGCGGGAAAGCCCGCCCGATTTTTTTATATAGTGGATCGCGTAGTCGGCGACGATGCGCTGTGGCCGGACGTCGGTGGAAACGACGTCGCACGTGAACGCGAGGCGCTCGCCGAGTTTTACGGTGTTACGAGCGAGACGAAAGTTTTCGATATGGATGGCAGCGTTGGTTTTCACACCGAAGAGGCCGAGCGCTCTCGGGTGGCCGGCTTTGATCAAGGTGCGCAACGCGCGGCGGGCGATCCAGGCGGTGTGCGGATTTTTCGTCGTCCAACGGCGAAGCGTGGCAAGGGTCCAGTCCGGGTGATCCTTGGTGATGTCGTTGAGATGATTGGCGACGGACTTGCGGACGTAGAGGGAATCGTCGGCGCGGAGATTTTCGAGGATGGGCGCGACGGGCGAGGGATCGGCGATGAGTGCCGGCAGTCGGAAGGACCATGGGAGGCGCGGGCGGCAGCCCTCGCTGGCGAGGCGACGGACGTGGTCGTTTTCGTCGCGGGACCAACGCTCCATGACCGCGAGCGTGCGCGGGAGATCGCGTTTGAGGAATTCGCGAATAGCGAACTCGGCCGAGCCGAAGCGGGTGAAAAACGCGAGTGCTTCCATCGAGCGTTCGAAATCGTCGTGACCGAAAAGGCCGACGAAATCGGGGAGAACGAGACTGACGAAATTGTGTTCAAAACGCGGGGCGAGTTTCTCGAGGATAGCGAGAGCCTTTCGGTAGTCACCGGGCAGGGTCGCGCGCAGGGCTTCGGTCGTGCGACGCAGGCGCTGGAGCAACGAGCGCGAATCGAGATCGGAAAGAGTGAGGCCTAGAAACTGGGCGTGGTCGAAGCGCGGAGCGATGTCCGCCAGTTCGCGGGCGAACCAACGGTAGCGGTCGGCATTGAACCACTCTTTGAGAGCGGATGAGTCGGGCATCGGAGGAGAAAATCAGACGTCTTCGCTGCCCGACTCGCCTTCGCCGCTGCTACCGGGAGTCGCGCTAAAGAAGCCCTCGTCCTCCAAGATGGACATGACGCCGTCGGTGACGTGCTTGCGTTCGGCTTCGGTGAGCGCGTTGTGCCGCACGGTCAGGAGTTCCTGGATACCCGCACGAGCGTCGGCGCGGCCGGTGAAGCCGTCGAGGAAGTCGTCGGCCTGGGCGGCGATTTCGTCGATGAGTGCGCTGAGGTTCATGGCGCGCCCAATTTATCGATTTGTGCGAGGATGCAAGCGAAGCGACGGCGGGCCCTTTACCGAGCGAGGAGCGGGCGAATCCACGCGGGGGCGGGCGCGAGCGGAGCGAAAATCGGAACGAGCAGGACGGCGGCGAATGAGCGCGACGGCGCGGAAGTGGGAATCGCAAACGCGCTCGGAGTGCGCGTTCAACCTGCTCAGCGGCTGAGCTGGGCTTTGAGGAATTCGACGCTGCCGCGGACGGACGCGTCTTGCTCCATCATGTTATCCACGGCTTTGCAGGCGTGGATGACAGTGCCGTGGTCGCGGCCACCGTAGGCGTCGCCGATTTCCTGGAGCGAGTGCTTCGTGAGCGTGCGGGTGATGTACATCGCGATCTGACGGGGGATGGCGATGTTGTTGGGGCGGCGCTTGCTGGTCATGTCGCTGTGGCGGATCTGGTAGTGATCGG
>WUUC01051534.1_pt1 | contig 19001 bp, 17 predicted proteins | sample 6278441 | NCBI WGS metagenome assembly WUUC01 (sample SAMN13675441, study PRJNA597444) | soil metagenome | isolation source: soil | place: USA: Washington | collected 2017-10 | reverse complement strand
TCGGATCGCTAAGAAAAGATAGCTCAGCGAGGACGCCAGAACAAATTAAAAGAGAAGTCAAACATATAATACGTGCTTTGGGAAGATGGATTTACAAGCATCATCCTGAGCTGCATTCTTGTTTTGAACAAGAGCTTACAAAAATAAATTAAGAGTCGCGATATTCAAGTAGATCACCAGGCTGGCAATCCAGAGCCTTGCATATCGCTTCCAGTGTGGAAAAGCGAAGAGCTCGGGCTTTTCCTGTTTTTAAGATCGATAAATTTTGTTCTGTGATGCCAATGGCTTCTGCTAACTCTTTTGAGCGCATTTTTTTCTTAGCAAGAATAATATCAATATTCACTATGATGGGCATGTCTCTTATGTCCATATTTTTATAAAAGCCAGCAGATTGGTGAGACAGCGAATCCAGCTAGTTATCGTATCCCTTAACTACTATACTTTTAATCGATTAATTTTTAATTTTAAACAACTTTCCTTTTTCTGACAAAAAATCTACGGCTGCCTTATTTACAGCATGCTGTTTTTTTCAGATTGTCATGGAGTTTTCTTCATATAAGTGACGCCCTTCTTCCATAATATAGGCGGCTAAAAAGACTATGAAAGCTAAAAATAACATTTTAATTTCATTAGGTCCATAGGCGAGAACCACCACTCTTTGTCCCGGAGGATTAGGCAAAGATAAAATGAAACTATGTAATGCAATATAAAAAGGATGAATAAGTAGTTTAATGACAAGGACAAATCCTGTCTGACGGATATATCGTACGGTTGTTTTAGTAAAAAACTCTAATCTTTCAAACCGTTTGAACAATTTTAACATAATATATAAGGAAATTACAAAAAAAGTACAAGGGATAAGATCTGTTAGAAACCCTGCTAACTTTAGCTCAGAAGAGAGCTCATCAATAGATGTGAATGGAGCATCCGCGAATTGAAGCAGCCATTTAGTTTTTTCGAAATAAAAAATGCGAAAACCATCATGGATCCAATAATAAGCATTTAAGGTAGGGGCCATGATCATTCCAAAAATACAGCTATATTTTAAGAAGCGACTTAAACGACGAATCTTTTGGGTATGATTCATTTACATTTTCTCCCTAAGAATTAGGAGGTTCTTTAAATATTCTAGCTGAGAAATAACCAAATATTTTTAGTTCTTGCTGCTAAAATCTTTTCAAGAAAACTCTTTTTACAAGTTTGGAAATATTAATTATCGCCAATCGATAATTAATTATCAAGAATCAATAATGATTTAATGAAAATCAGATCCCTTTTTCAGGAGCTGTTATCGCTAAATTGTTTTTGACGTCCGGGACTTGTTGTTCTTGCTCAATGAAGACAATTTTATTGTCTTCTAAAGTAGCCAGATAAGCCACGGCTTTATCAGGGTTAAGGAGTAACTTCTCAGCCAGTGGATCTTCGAGGTAAGTCTCGATCACGCGGCGGATCGGTCGTGCTCCCATTGTGGGGTCAAATCCTTTGTCAGCCAAGAAGTCTTTCGCTTTTTGGTCGAGATTGAGAATGATGTGCTTGCGGGCAAGGCGCGCTTTAACTTTTTGAACTTCGAGATCGATGATTTGAGGCAAATGATGCGTTCGATCTAAAGCTCTGAAGATTACAATGCCATCAAGACGGTTGAGGAATTCAGGTTTAAAATGCTTCTTGACAGACCCTTCGATCGCTTCTTGCATCTTTTTATAATCCATGATCGATTCCTGAGCAGCAAAGCCGACTTCAGTCTGGCGACGGATCAAATCGGCACCCAAATTCGAAGTCATGATGATGATCGTATTGCGGAAGTCGATCTTACGACCGAATGAATCTGTCAAACGCCCTTCTTCCAGCACTTGCAGCAGCAGGTTCATGACATCAGGATGCGCTTTTTCGATCTCGTCAAAGAGAACTACACAATAAGGCCGTTGACGGACTTGCTCAGTGAGCTGTCCTCCTTCTTCATAGCCTACATAGCCTGGGGGCGATCCTGTCATACGGCTGACAGCAAACTTCTCCATATACTCAGACATATCGACTTGGATCAAGGCATCTTCACCCCCGAATAAGTTAATCGCAAGCTGTTTAGCGAGGAGTGTTTTACCAACGCCTGTGGGTCCTAAGAATAGAAAGGCTCCAATTGGACGGTTCGGATCTTTAATATCTGCGCGGCTGCGGCGTATTGCACGGCAGACGGTGCTAACCGCATCGTCTTGTCCAATCACAGTAGCCTTAAGGATCTCTTCCATTTTAAGGACTTTGGTGGTCTCACCTTCGGTCAGACGAGTCAAAGGGATGCCTGTCTGTTTAGAAATAATGGCGGCAATTTCTTCTTCATCAACAATTACTTGGTGTTCTTCTTTAGAACTTTCCCATTGAGTGATCATAGTTTGGAGTTTTTCACGGAGAGTTTTCTCATTGTCGCGCAGTTTTGCAGCTTTTTCATATTCTTGTTGAGAGATTGCTTCTTCTTTAGCAAGGCGTACTTCTTCAATTTCAGCTTCAAACTTCGTGAGATTTTGCGGCTCATGCATCGAAGCAATACGGGCTTTTGCTCCGGCTTCATCCATGAGATCGATGGCTTTATCAGGCAGGAATCTCCCGGCAATATAACGGTCCGAAAGTTTCACAGCGTTTTCAATTGCAGCTTCGGTGTATTTGCAGTGGTGATGCTCTTCGTATTTGGTTTGCAATCCATGGAGAATTTGGATGCTGTCATCGATAGAAGGAGGGGCGACCAAGATCTTCTGGAAGCGGCGTTCTAACGCAGCGTCTTTCTCAATTTTCTTCCGGTATTCATCAATCGTAGTTGCGCCAATACATTGGATCTCTCCACGGGAGAGAGCAGGTTTTAAAATATTCGATGCATCAATCGCGCCTTCAGCAGCTCCAGCGCCGACAATCGTATGGAGTTCGTCGATGAAGAGAAGGATGTTCCCGTTCTTTTTGATCTCATCCATCACAGCTTTGATACGCTCTTCAAATTGCCCGCGGTATTTTGTTCCAGCAATCATGAGCGTCAAGTCGAGGGCAATGAGTTTTTTCTTCGCTAAATTATCAGGAACTTCCCCACGGACAATCGCTTGGGCAAGACCTTCGACAATAGCGGTTTTTCCGACCCCAGCTTCACCAATTAATACAGGGTTGTTTTTGCGGCGGCGGCAGAGGATCAGGATCAATCGTTCAACTTCTTCTTTACGGCCGATAACAGGATCGAGCTTTCCTTCACGGTAGAGTTCGGTTAGGTCGTGCCCATAGGCACGAAGAGCTGGCATCTTATCAGGAGTAGGAGCTCCTTTTTCTTGCGACTTTGAAGGTGTTCCGCCAGGAGGAGGCGTAGCAGGACCGTTACTTCCCATACCCATCGGAGGGAGCTGGAGATTGAAGGTTTCGAGTTCTTTTAAAACTTCTCTGCGAATGTCTTTTAGACTGACATTAAGGTTCTCAAGCACTTGAGCAGCAACGCCATCGGTTTGTCGGAGGAGGGCTAAGAGAAGGTGCTCAGTGCCGACATAATTATGGTTGAGGCTTGCGGCTTCTTCATTGGCAAATTCAAACACTTTTTTTACTTTAGCGGTCAGAGCTGGATCGCCATAGACTTGGATCTCAGGGCCGAAGCCGACCAGTCTCTCAACTTCTTGACGGACAGTCTCATAGTCTAGGTTGAAGTTGCGAAGGACATTGACGGCGATGCCTTGGCCTAGTTTTAACAGTCCCAGAAGGACGTGTTCTGTCCCTAAGTAGTTGTGGTTCATACGCTGAGCCTCTTTTTTGGCCAGCTTGATGACTTGTTTGGCGCGATTAGTAAACTTGTCGAACATAACTACCTATGCGTTTATGGGGAGGCAATGACACGACCCCTGTGATTATTGTAGGTGCTTTGTCCTTTTATTTGCAAATTTAGGGGTTGAATATCAAGTAAAATCTTTAAAACCTTGTTTTTAGCTTCCTTTTCATTAAATCTTTATCGAAGTAGAATGTTATGAATGGCTTGGAATATTCTGGAGACAAAGGCAGCCTCTGCTGAAGCTAATATGCAGCTGGATGCCAAATTATTGGAAAACTTAGAAGGTCAAGAAAGACCTATTCTCCATCTTTATGAGTGGGCAAAACAGAGCGCCACATTTGGATATTTCGTTAAGCCAGAAGAATTACTGAACTTAGCGGAAGCTGAAAAAAGGGGATTGGACCTAGCTCGGCGTCCGACAGGAGGAGGAGTTGTCTTCCATCTATGGGATTTAGCTTTTTCGGTGCTCGTGCCTGTAAAATCTCCGTTGTTTTCAACTAATACTTTAGATAACTATAATTTGGTCAATCGGGTTGTCAAAGAGGTCGTTAAAGAATTTACCGGTATATCTGATGAGATTGGACTTATTCCTGACGACGCGCCATTCCAGGACCAGACATGCACCCATTTTTGCATGGCGCGGCCGACCAAGTACGATGTGATGCTGCAGGGAAGAAAAATTGCTGGAGCTGCCCAGCGGAAGACAAAAGATGGTTTTTTACATCAGGGGACAATTGCATTACTTCGGCCTGATCAAGAATTGTTAGAGGCTGTGCTTCCTTCTGCAGCGGTCCGAGAGGCGATAATGGAAACGACTTTTCCTCTTTTTTCTGATCCAAAGGATTTGAGAGAAGGACGCCAGCAACTTTGTGAACATTTAAAGAGAAGCTTTATAAAATTATGAGTACCCAAGAGAATAAAAAGACGGCGATTAATCCTAGACGACAAGAAAATTATCCGGAGTGGTACCAAGAAGTGATGAAGGTCGCAGATCTGGCGGAACATTCCGCGGTCCGTGGTTGTATGGTTATCAAGCCGTGGGGATATTCGATCTGGGAGAACATGCAAAAGGCTCTCGATAACAGATTTAAAGAAACCGGCCACCAAAACGCCTACTTTCCGCTTTTTATTCCGCTCAGCTATTTGCAGAAAGAGGCTGAGCACGTTGAAGGTTTTGCTAAAGAATGCGCAGTCGTCACTCATCATCGTTTAGAGACAAATAAAGAAGGCAAGCTTGTTCCAGCAGGACCTTTAGATGAGCCGCTCATTGTCCGTCCAACTTCTGAGACAATTATTGGAGAGTCATTTGCTAAATGGATCACCTCGTACCGCGATCTGCCGCTATTAATCAACCAATGGTGCAATGTGGTGCGCTGGGAGATGAGAACTCGCTTGTTTTTACGAACAACGGAATTCTTATGGCAGGAAGGTCATACTGCTCATGCGACAGCCGAAGAAGCTTTGGAAGAGACAATGAGAATGCTCAATGTCTATGAGGAATTCGCAAGAAAAACATTAGCCATCCCTGTGATTAGAGGAGAAAAAACACCCATTGAAAGATTTCCAGGTGCCATCTCCACATATTGCATCGAAGGGATGATGCAAGATCGAAAAGCTCTCCAAATGGGAACCTCACATTTTTTAGGCCAAAATTTCGCAAAATCTTCTCAAATTAAGTTTCAGGATCAAAATGGTGAAATGGCTTATGCCTGGACAACGTCATGGGGCATGACAACAAGAATGATTGGAGCTTTGGTGATGACGCATAGTGATGATGATGGGCTTGTCCTTCCGCCTAAAATTGCCTCTGCCCATATCGTGATCATTCCGATTATCCACAAAGAAGAAACACGAGCGGAAGTCTTGGCATGCTGCCATAGTTTAGCAGGAGAGTTGCGCCATGTGCTTTTCGATGGCAAACCTCTTGTAGTAATCGTGGATGAGCGAGATGTCCGCAGTGGAGAAAAAACATGGGGCTGGATCAAAAAAGGCGTTCCTGTCCGGATCGAAGTAGGGCCTCGCGATATTGCAAATGACTCCTTCCCACTAACACGCCGTGATAAACCTCATAAAGAGACGACACCTTTATCCCGGGGCCATTTAGTAGCCCGTATTTCAGATATTCTGGAAGATATCCAAAACAATCTCTATCAAAAAGCACTGACATTCCGCGACTCGCATATCAAGAAAATTGATAGAAAAGAGGATTTCTACGCTTATTTTACAGCTGTCAATTCAGAGCAGCCTGAAATTCATGGTGGCTTTGCCTCAGCTCATTGGTGCGGAGATCCAGCTGTGGAAGAACAAATTAAAAATGATTTAGGAGTCACGATCCGTTGCATCCCCATTGATGGAGAAGCAGAGGAAGGCACCTGTGTGATCACAGGCAAGAAAAGCGCCCAGCGTGTAATCTATGCAAAATCTTATTAGGATTAATTTATGATGAATTTTTTACGTAAACATCAAAAGAAACTGTTCATTGTCGTCACAGTGATGATCATCGCTTCGTTTACTTTCTTTGGAACTTCTGTCACTCTCGCTAGCCGAGATATTCCGGATAAGAAAGTAGCAGCTGCCCTCGATGGCTCGCCTATTATGGAGCGTGAATTGCATGCGATGGTCCGATTTTTGACAATGGGTTCAAATGAAATGTTAAAAAACGACCTCATGTCGACAGGGCTGACAACGCTTCTAGCTGAACGGTATTTTGATGAATTCAAAGATGAATTTGAAGAAAGGCTTGAAAAGACCAAGCATTTTACTCCGTATGCCCATCCTCAAGCTCCTTTTTTAAGCGCGCACCAAGTCTGGAATGCGTATGCTCCTCAAATTCCTGCCCATCTTGCAGCTGTCCAACAGGGAGACCTTTCTCCAAAGACTTTTTCTGCTTATTCCGATCTCTATCTTGACCAAGTTGCTTTTCCTCCTGAGCTTTTACGCCGCGTCTTGATCATGCAGCAACAACAATTCTCATGGATTTCTTCTGACCGAGGCCTTGCAGATTCTCGTCATTTAGCTTTATTTGGTCACCAGTCTTTTGAAGAATGGTTCGGCCCTCGATTTACTGAGGTTTTGGGAAAATTTCTTTTTAATGCTGCCGCTATCGCAGAAAAAAAGGGATATAAAGTCACAACCAATGAAGCACGTGCTAATCTTCTTCAGACCTGCCTCCAAACTCTCCGTTCTATTCCCTCAAGAGATCAAGCGAACTTTGCCGATGCCAGCGAATTCTTAAGATTGCAAGTTCAAATGGCGGGCATTGATGAGTCGCAAGCGGTAAAAATCTGGAGAAAAGTCATGCTTGTCCATCGTCTTTTTAATGAAGTGGGACAAGGGATTTTTGTCGACCCTCTCAGTTACCAGCAGTTTGCTTCCTTTGCGGAAGAAAGTGCCACTGTGGAAGTTTATCAACTGCCGGATGTTTTAAGGCTGAGCGATTTTCGATCTTTGCTCAAACTCCAATACTACATTGAAGCAGTTGCCCCTAAAATGAAAAAAGTAGTCGATCTTCCTCATCAATTTTTATCTGTCGACGAAGTCGAGAAAAAAGCTCCTGAGCTTGTAGTCAGCCGTTATGAATTAGAAGTTGCCAAGGTGACTAAAGAAGAAATCGGTGGCCGCTTAACTTTGAAAGAGACTTGGGATTTTGAAGTCAGCGATGAATGCTGGCAGCAGCTCATAGCGGAATATCCTATCTTATCTAAAACGCAAGGTCAAACTCGCGCCGAGCGTTATTCTGCCCTCGAAGCTGTGGAGCCGAACCTCCGCTTGAAGATTGATCGATTTGCACGATCATCTTTGATCAATCAACATCCTGAATGGATTGAAGAAGCCCTCTTAAAAGCAACAAGTCAAAAACAGAAGATTGCTCTCCGTTCGCGCGGTCATGTCGCTCCTTTTGATGATATTGAAGACACATCGACACTCCGTGCTTATCTGCAGAATGCAACAATAGGGGAGCCTGGACCTTTCTTTACCCAAGACCAGCAGACTTATTATCGCATCGTTGTCTGGAATAAACCGGCTTCTAAAGAAGTGATGACATTGCAAGAAGCCCTAGACGGAGACTGGCTGGGACAGCTTTTAGATGAAAAACTTCAAAATGCTTACGCTGATGTCCGAAAAAAAGATCCCCATGGCTTCAAATTGGAAAACGGTTCTTGGAAGCCCTTTTCAGATGTCCGAGATCATGTGGGTGCCCTTGTGTATGCAGACCTTTTGAAACAAATCTCCGACAAACAGCTCGCTTTGGACCAATATCCTGCCCAGCGCTTTGTTGCCTGGATGCAAAATGCTAAAAAAGCCATCAAGACAAGTGGAAAAGACTCTTCCTTTCTAAAAATAACAGGCCAGCCCTTGATCGATCAGTGGACATTGGTTCAACAGATCAAAGACATTAAACGCAGTGATCCTACAACCTTTTCCAAAATGGAAATGTTTAAAGCTCCTGAAGGAAAATGGTCGAAAGTTTCTATCCCTCAAAATGGAGATCTTGCTTTCTACCGGTTGATTAAAAAAGGGGTCACAGAAGCTGCGATCAAAGATAAAATCATCGAAGGACAGCGGCTACTTGGCATGGATGCTAAGCGTGTGCTCATGCATCAGATTCTTTTGCAAATGGATAATCATGGTCCTCGGTGAAAAGTTTCCACCCATTGCTCCCATCCATTTTTTTCGACTTAGTGTCGATCTAAAGTATGGGAAAGAAATCGCGCGGAAGCTTTTCTGTAAAGGGTATCAGCTGCCGGATACTTCTTCATTTCTGGGTGAAGAACATTTTGCTGATGTTGCCTTAGCATGGCAGGAAGGAGGGATAGAAGTGCAAGTCCAGGTCCATCAAAAGTTTGAAGGGGCTTCCTATCCTAAATTTGATGAAGGAGATGCTATTGAGCTCTTTATCGACACCCGCGACCTTAAAGAGGCTGGATTTCCGACCCGTTTCTGCCATCATTTTTTAGTTCTTCCTCAAGAAGTGCAAGGAGTCCGTGCTTTAGAGCTCACCCGTTTCCGGAATGAAGACAGCCATCCTCTCTGCGAGCCTGAAGCGATCCAAGTAGAAACCGAGATGACTTCGAGAGAATATACCGTCAGAATCCGCTTGCCTGCTGAAATTCTGCAGGGCTACGATCCCCAAGCTTTTGATAAAATGGGTTTTACTTATTGCATCCATCGACCCAAAAGAGAGTCGCAACATTTTGCTGTATCATCCAAGTATGTCCAAGCTGCACAGCATCCCTCTCTGTGGGCAACTTGTAAATTAGTGAGGTAAGTATGTATTTTACAGACTCGCATGAATGGATAGAAGTTGAAGACGGCCTAGGCACAGTGGGTGTCACCGCACATGCCAAGCATGAACTGGGAGAAATTGTTTATCTTGAGCTGCCTGAAATCGGGCGCCAAGTTAAAGTCGGCGAAGAAGTCGTCATTTTGGAGTCGACAAAAGCTGCTGCTGACATCTATGCACCTGTCTCAGGAGAGATTGTAGCTGTCAACGACGCTGTCCGAAATGCTCCGGATCTCCTCAATCAATCTCCTGAAGAAATAGGCTGGCTTTTCAAGGTCCGGCTTTCCAATCCGGAAGAGCTCAATGCTTTGATGAATAGAATCTCTTATCAGCAGCTTATCAACTCATGAAGAAGTTTTTCTGGCGCTTTTCAATCCTTACTGTTCTTCTTTTCTCTCTGTACGCTTTCCGCCATTTTTTTATAGGGACTGTTCTAGAATTTGGCTTAAAGCGAGCGACCGGAAATTCTATTTCCTATAATAACCGTTATTGGGAAGACGGCAGACTTTTTTATGAAGGTTTTTCTCTAGGTCAGCAGGTGTATGCTGAAGAAGCGGCATTTGACTTTGATTTCCATCTTTCCCCTTTCTCCATTAACGCTGCTGTCCATTTGGACTCTCCGACTGTTCAGCTCAATGATACAGGAGAGAAATCGAATTTGGCCTTTTTGCTTCCTGCAAAATTTTGGACAGTCAAGCTCGACATCGAAAAGGGAACTCTTCTTTCAGCTGAAAAAAATCTCTGCCTCTTTGATTTTGCCAGTGGTAATGAAAAAGAAGACATTGGGACATTCTCTATCTACCAAGAAGATGGCGCTCCTCTTTTTACCTGTGCATTTAATTACAGGTCTGGAAGTTTAGCTGCCGATTTTCAGATGGAGGATGCTCCCTTAGATAAAACGCTTCCGCTGGTCTCGCTTTTTTATCCTCTGCCTTCATGGAAATTACTCGAAGGAACTGCCTCCGCTGCAATCAAAGGAAGTATTGATGTTGAACAAGTGACTTTCTTACAGGGCTATTTTTCTTTGCAAAATGTCCGTTTGGAATCGGATGATTTAATCTTTGCTGCTGATAAAGCTTCCAGCATGATTGATTTTCAAGGAGAGATCGAAACGTTTGCCTTAGATACGGATTTCAATGGAGTTGATCTTTTCTGGAAAGATCTCGAAGTTCTTCACGGAGAAGGCTCGATTGTTTTTAAGCCTGAGGAAACTCCGATCTTTGAAGCTCATGCTGCTGTCCATATCGCAGATTTGGAAGGGCGCGCTGATGTAGTCGGGAAAGGGGAGATTCATGATAATCACTCTCTGTGGTTAGAAGGAACCCTCGATTATGTCACAGCCCATAGTCCTTTAAGAGTTGAATTCTCTTGGGCCGATGATGGGAAAGCTCAGGTGCTTCAGACCCAAATTCATAATCTTGGAAAAGAGATATTAGGCCTTTTGAATACTCGATTTCCCTGGAGCATCAGGCAAGGTAGCCTGGATGGTCAAGCTACAGCGTATTTAGACCAAGGGATCTTTGACCGGCTCCAGCTCGATAATATCAAAGTCCATCAGCTAAGCATCGACAACCTTACTATTCGAGAGACCGAGCTCCAGGGCTCTTTGAACCTTCTTTCTGGTGATATCGAGCAGCTCATAGTGCAAGCTCATGATGCAGAAGGAGAGATTCAAGGCTGGAGAGTCTCTTCTGCTGAAATGACAATCGCCATTCAGGATAATAACTTTGAGCCTAGCTCGGCATTTGGAAAATTTGAAGGCGTTCCATTTGCTCTCCAATGGCAAGGTCCTCTTTCTTCTTTCCATGCTTCTGCAAAGCTCTCTGCTGGAGCTTCTGAATGGATGAAACTTTCAAAAAATGCTCAAGAACCTCCTATTATCTTAGATCTCATTCTCGATCGTAAACAGGAAGAGCTTCAAATCCAGGGAACCCTTGCCTGTTTAGAAGATACAGTCCAACTGAGCGCTCAAGCAAATATTTCGTCTGCTGTTTTGAAGGGAGGGTTTCAAAGTACTCGCCTTCAATCTTCTTTCTATACGCCGTTTTTAAAAATCTTTGCCCCTACTCTAGTCATGCAAGGAGATCTTTCTCTCCATGGGCAATTTTCTGAAAAAACCATCGATATCTTAACACAAGGAGATGATCTCATCGTGACTTCTCCTGAATTTCAACTTTCCATCCTAGGACAAAGCCGTGAGCTTTTATATCACTTTGACTTTCATGAAAAGCAGGGGACAGGAAAAGTAAAACTATCTCCAATTCTTTTCACCAGCCCTCAACTCTCTCTGCCGATTTCCATCACTAGCGGCGAGCTAGTCTTTGATAATACCTCCCTCTCTTGCCAAGGAGTCACAGGGCAAATTAGTGGAATAGATATCCAAGGAGATCTGGCAGCTAATTGGGAAGAGCAGCTCGAAGCCAGTTTTTTATCTCAGAAAATCCAAGGATCTCTTGAGAGCCTCATCACTATAGCTGCTCCTTTTTACAAGGTACCGGTAGCAATAACAGGGGGCCTTTTCACTTGTCCTCCAGAGGGAGTGCAAGTGCACTATGCAAATGGCATATACAATTATCGCTTTGACTCTCTTTTTGAGAAGGTTGAGGGAACATTAACTTCCAAGCTCCATGTGCAAAACACCTCTTGCACCCTTGCCTTTGATTCTTTCGAAAATCAACTGATTGTTCAAAATATCAAAGGAACGCTCTCTGGAGATTTCACATTTTCTGCTCAAGAGATCTGTTATAAAAACGGACAGTGGGATTTTAATGCAGCCTTGGGCGAGGGAGAACGAACTCTTTTGTCTCTGCAAGGAAAAGCCATCGAAACTACCTTAGGCTACCAAGTTACTCTGCAAGAGGCAAAAGCCTCTGCAAGTTATCTGAAAGGCCCTCTATCTTTCCATTGGACTCCTCCCTATAAAATGGAGCAAGTCCAAGGGGTTGTTTATATCGATACTACAAATTTAGCCGAGCAGCTCAGCCTTTTGGATCGATTGGGTTTATTTAGCTTTACTACTGGCATGCAAGAAACATTAAAGCAGTTACAAGGAAGCATGACGCTCCGACTGATCATCGATGAGGATTGCTCTGAATATGAAGTTCAAGGTTCTCAAGTCCGCTATGCCTCAACTTTGTTCGATTCAGTCGATGTTCATCTAATCCGGCAGGGAAATCAATGGTCTCTTAACCATTGCTCTCTGGATGATATTCAAATCAGAGGACAGGCGGCTTTCCAGAATGCAAAATGGGTTGTCTCCGTCTGTGATATCGATTGGAAAGGTCTTAAGGTGCATACTGCCGGGATCTATGAGAAAGAAAAATTTGATTTCAAAGTCGAAGGACAGCTTAGCCTTCGCTTTTCTCTCAAAGGTAATGGCATCTTTTTCTCTCCTACATCTCACTTCCAGAATCTCTATCTTAAAGTCTTCGATCAAGCTGATCCACTTGCCTCTGTGAGTTGTGATAAGCTTAACTTTCGCAATGGCAGGTGGGAATCTCCAGTATTGGATCTGACGATTCTCTCTAAACAGCTATCCGAGCCTCTACGCTCGAAATTACAGTTTAGCCTGAGCTCTAAGTCGACAACTTTCCAAGGCCCTGCCTCGCAAGGAAAAATTAAACTCGGAGAGGGTACTCTTAAGATCACACAGATTTATGGACTCTATGAAGCTCCCTATCTCAACCTCAAATGTGTAGCGACTCTCGATGATGAGCCTCTTCACTTTTTAGCCAAGTTTTCTAAAGATCATCAATTTGGAGGAGGAGTCAACATTCAAAGAGGAAAAGAAGTACTCAAACTTTCATTTTCTGATCCTAGTACATGCCAAAAAGCAGAAGGGGAACTTTTCGGAATCAATGTCAACCTCCAGCGCGATGCTCAAGGATTTAAGGGCACTATCCTGTTTAAAGACACAGCAAAAATTGCCGCATTAACTGACAATGAAAGCTTCAAAGATTTCTCAGGACTGCAGCTGACAGGCCTCTTTACTCAAGAGACCTTTAAAGGGGAACTGGAAGGTCATGATGCCCGTTTAAAAGATTATCTCATCCATGGGCTCCATGCTAGTGTCGACTATTCACCTACACGCTTTCAGCTCAAAAACCTAACCCTTCAAGACCCTGCAGGTTCTTTGGCTATCAAAGAATGCAATGGGTTCCGGACAACAGCTTTAGATAAATGGAATATCACTATTCCATTGATTAAGGGCCAAGAGATCAAACCCAGCATTATCCGTAAATTAGGAGCTTCTCAAAAAGAGATTAAACCGCTTCAAATCCGTTATTTTTTGATGACTGATGTCCTAGGACAGCTCGGGGATTTAAAATCGTTTAGAGGCCTTGGAAAGTTTAATTTTACCCAACATGTGAAAAAAGAGCCTTCGCTCTTTGATATTCCTTTAGCACTCTTGAAAGATTTTGGGCTCGATCTTGATATGTTTTCACCCATGATGGGAGAGGTCCAAATTCAACTCAAAGATGGCAAACTATTTTTCACAGATTTGCAAAATGCGTTCAGTGAAGGAAAACGGTCTGAGTTCTACTTAGCCGGAGAGCCTTCCTATATTGATCTCAATGGCGGTCTTTATCTAAATCTTCGCATGCAGCAAAATGTCGTTCTCAAATTAGTCGAACCGTTTATGATTGCTGTCCGCGGAACATGGGAAAAGCCGAAATACTCGCTCCAATAAAGAAACTCTTAGAGGTGGTCTTTCCTCCTTTCTGCTGGCATTGCAACGATCCTGCCGTTTTGTCGCAGCCGCTCTGCTCTAGCTGTATAAAACTTTTAGATATGCTGCCACCTGCGGACCCCTTAGTAACTTTTGAAGGACAGGGCCCCGCATGGACCCTTGTCAAAGCATTGAAAAGCGGTAAAGCTCCGCGTCTTGCCCAAGGTCTTGCCGGTTACATGGCCCTGCAATATCTCAAAAATGATCTTCTTTTACCGGATTTAATTGTACCTGTTCCGCAATCTTTCCATCGCTCGTTACAAGTCGGTTATAACCCTAGTCTTCTTCTAGCTCAGTATTTGGGCAAAACCCTCGATCGCCCTGTTGTTCAACTCTTAAAAAGAAAAAGACAGCTCTTCTGTCAAATGAAAGTCGACCGTGAGCGGCGCTATCATTTGTCCATGGAAAATTTTCAATGGAAAAAAAGACTGTCAATCGCAGAAAAAACAATCTTGCTCGTGGATGATATCTTAGGAACAGGAGCTACTCTGCGCGCATGCGCCCAGCGGCTCTATGAGGGATTTCCTCTAAAGGTAATCAAAATGAGTTGTCTTCAGCAAGAGTTGCCGAGGCCGTCATAGTACCTTAACCTATAATAGAGACTGCTTCGTCAACAGAAAGACGGGGAGTGGTGATATCAACTTTGACTTCAGCATTGCCACGCAGGCTCAGATGGTATTTGACATTCATTTAGTAATAAATGACTTAAGAATAGATTGTTGTCTTTTCGATAATAGCGTAGGGATGGAAGCTACTTTACATGCATGTACTCAGAGGCTCTGTGAAAGATTTTCTCTGAAAATTACTCTTTATCCCTCTGTTTTTCTCGATAGAATTCTTGCCAAGAAAAAGTAGGAAGGAAGGCTTGGCTAGGGACAATAGCCAGCATAAAGAGCAAAAACCCTACAGCGACAGAATTTTCAAGAGACGGGGAAGCGATCAAAGGAAATGTGCTATAACCAAGGCCCCAAAGCCAGAAAGCTATCCCCAGAGATAAAAGATGGATCTTCTTCAAAGGATTCCAAAAAGAAAGCAGTGCAAAAAGAGCAATGAGAAAAGCGCAAATAATAGGGTGAGCCCATGAAATTGCCCCTTCAGAGGTGTCATGCAAAATAAAAGGGCTGATTGCAAGCCAACAAGCGAGCAAGATTTCAGCGATGCGAGCCCACATCTTTATCTTCCTTCTTTTAACTTGATGAGGCTTTCTCCTGCTTCATAGGCAATTTCAGAAGATTTTCCCCAAAATGTATTCCAGACAAGCCGTTTATTTTTGCTTTTTTTCCAAATGGCATGCAAAAAAAGAATGCAGGACCAAATCTCATCATAAGCTAGAAAGATCAAGACAATTGAAATGATTGCTGTGATGAGGCAAAGAAAACACCATGAGCCTACAACGGCTCCTTGCATGAACACCAGGACAGCACTAATACCCCCTAATGGAATGACATCCAGACCAAAGAGAATAACTAGCCAGGGACGATCTTGCCAGCGACGTGTAGAACCCGCTAGTGCGAAAATAATATCACCTAGATAAGCAAATGCACCCATGATTGAATCGGGAAGGCGGAACCATTTTCTCAAGGTATGGGAAACATCGGAATCAAGCACATTCTGTGTTTGACTTCCGAAAATAGGATCCCATACGTGGTCAATGACTCTCCATTGGTATAGGCCCATGTAAAGGGCAATAAGAAGCGCAATAGCTGCTACACAACTGATTACAATTCTTTGTTTCCAGGCGGAAGGATTATAACTCCAAGGCTGAGGATTAACATCTAAACGAAAAGAGCGTTTCATTCATTATCCAGGATTTCCGAGAGTCCTGAGGCCGTCACATACACTTGTCCCATAATAGAGACGCCTTCATCGACAGATAGAAGGGGAGCGGTGATATTGCCTTTGACTTCGGCATTACCGCGGAGGATGAGACGGTATTTAACAGTGATATTACCTTCGACTTTGCCGGAGATTTCAGCTTCATCGAGTTCTATATCGGCTTTGACAAAGCCTTCAGGGCCGATAATGATTTTGCCCCTACCTTCAAACTCTCCTTCAAAGACGCCATTGACACAGATTTCTCGTTGGAAAGCAATTTTCCCTGTCACTGTGACATTGGTCCCGATGGTTATTTCCGGTCCCATCTCAGATTCTTGATCTTCATAGTAGGGAGCTTCTTGGGTGAAAGGTGCTGGAGCAGCTACAATGCGACCTTCTTTTTGAATGCCTCGGTCCAGTAGATTTTTAGCAAACTTGAACATAAAAAACTCCGTCTTTAATTTCCTATTATCACTACAAGGACTTAAAAACTACTTTTCTAAATTACGCCGGGCAATTTCAATTTGTCGTCTTAAAGTCTCATCGCTTTCGAGCTGCTGGCTGACTTTTTTCCACGCATGGAGCAAGGTTGAATGGGTTTTTCCGCCAAAAGCAGAAGCTAATTTCATTAGAGAGTCAGTCATAAGCTCTTTGGCTAGATACATCGCGACTTGGCGGGGGAAGGCGACATTTTTTAGACGGGAGGTTCCTCTTAAATCACTGATACGGACTTCAAAAAGAGTTCCTACACAGTGAAGAATGTTATCGACGGAAACTTTTTTCTGAGGGTTATGTTGGAGAAGCTCACCAAGAGTATTTTCGACGACTTCTTCAGTGACTTCTTTTCCCATATGGCGGGAAAAAGCAGAAAGCCGGTTGATTGCGCCTTCTAACTGCCGGACGTTATTGAAAATATGCTCTGCGATGAAAAAAGCGACTTTGTGAGGAAGGCGAATGCCGCGGAGCTCAGCTTTATGTTGTAAAATAGCGACACGCGTTTCAATGTCAGGCGCACCGACATGCGCGACAAGCCCCCATTCCATCCGAGCGACAAGACGTTCGGAGAGCTTAAGTTGAGAAGGCGGTTTGTCACAGGTAATAACGATCTGTTTATTTTGATTGATCAGACTCTCAAAGGTATTGCAGAATTCATCTTCAAAATTAAGCCTGTTTTGCAAAAACTGAATATCATCGACGAGTAAGATATCGAGCGAGCGATAGAATCTTTTCATTCGGTCCATCGATTTATTTTTTAGATTATCAACGATGTCGTTGATAAATCCTTCGGTTGTGATGCAATGGATTTTCAGTTTTTTGTGATGCTGCCTGACATAATGGCCGATGCCGTGGAGGAGATGCGTTTTTCCGAGGCCTACGCCGCCGTGGATGAAAAGGGGATTATAAGACTTGCCGGGGTGGGAAGCGACTCCGAGCGCGGCTGATTTGACAAATTGATTCGAGGCGCCTTCGATGAAGTTTTCAAATGTGTAATGAGGATTGAGCTTGAGATTATCTTGGGCTGCTGGTGGAGCTTCTTCCTGCATAGGCTGTTTTTTGACTTCTTCAGCAATGATAAATTTTAAAGCAAGGTCGCCATTGGTCTTGACAGGGACAAAACCAGCGAGATCCTTTTTGTAATTTTGCAAAAGATATTCTTGGACGAAGATATTCGGAACTTTTAATACGAGCTCATCGGTTGCGCTTTCAGCGACTTGGATAGGAGCAATCCAATTTTGAAATTCAGCTGCAGAACATCGCTCTTCGATGAAGGCTAGAAAATAGGACCAGATGTCTGCCTGATTTTTTGTTAGCATAGGCTTAAAGTTTTATCACGCGGTAGAATTTAAGTATAAGACAGAAGAAGCGCCGAAGCTTGGTTTGCAATCATCACATCGGAATGGCCTACAAGAGATTTAGCTTGAGCAATTGCTTGGCGTCGATAACCTAAAGCAAAAAGAGCTTTGACACGGTTGAGCAAAGTTGTGGCATGGTTTGGTTCAATTTTTAAAGCCTGTTCAATGGTGCTGAGAGCTTGGAGATTATGTCCTGTTTCTAAATAGAGTCCGCCGAGAGTTTGCAAATCATAAGCATCGCTTTGATTAAATGTGACAAGGGCCTCGAAAAAAGATTGAGCAATATCAAACTTGCCCTGTTTCAGATAGGCATATCCCAGATATCTTAAATCTTCCAGCGCCTCTGCATCCCAACCTACGATTTCTGACCATTTGAGAGAACTCATGATGATCACCCCTTTTGGTACTGTTTACAACGCGATACAATATCTATCAAGTCTTTGTTTAAAATACTCATCAACTTCATGACTTGCAAGAGCAGTCCTTTTTCACGGTCCCAGGCATCTTTGTCTTCTTTTTCGCCAGTCGCACCTTGGATTCTTCCGATCAGTGTGTCTTGTTGCTCATCCGATCCTAAAAAACCAACCAGCTGAGAAGTGAACAAGCGGCGCTTTTGCCCGACAAATCCTTTGGGCATTTGGAAAAGGGCCCATGTGGGGTTGCGGGTATAAAGACCTAAGAGAGCATCGACCTGAGATTGAGAAGTGGGGAGATTGACATCAGAAATCGCATGCTTAGAAATACTGTCCGCATCTTGAGTAATCGGCTGGGTTTGAGTCAGAAACTCTTGATCTTTTGCCCATCGAATAGAAACATCGAGAGGGAGATTGGAGACGGTTTTTGGTTCAACCACGATTTGCTTCCTTTTGCTGGGTGAGCAAGTTTAACAATCTTAGCCTTTTAACGCAGCTCCTTCGAAATTGTTCTCGCAGCTGCGCCTTTATTCTTATTTACTCTGATTCAAAATTTGTCTCAACACCCAATTCACATCTGCATCTTAATAATTCTCTCCATGAGCTTTTCGATATTTTTGCTTTAAATTGGATGATTGACTATGACTCAATTGAAAAATATGAGTTATAAAAAATAATTTGATTTCGATCTGAAAAATGCAAAAGAATCATGTGAGAAGTGATGCCGTTTCCCAAATGGCATGAGCTGGTTCTATATCCTATTGTTATAACTGTTCCTCAAGGCAGGTTTAATTGATAAGTTTTATTTCTCTATTTTGTTAAATTTGTTCTAAAGTGTTATATATTAAATCGTTTAATATTATTATTTTGCCTGCCAATCTTTTTTTGAGAGCTATCCCTGTACAAGAAGACTCAGAAAACTTCATAACAGGACCGGCGCCTGCGTGGGTTAAACCCTGCGATTTCGATATAGAAGCACTTCCCAGTGAAGATTCTGATGTCAACTACCAATACTTACTTGAAGACAAACAAATAAATTAGGAAGAAAGAATCAACTATGCCTATGAGATGAAAAGAGAAGGCCATACAGCCGACTTTGATTTCGAGCTTCAACATCTTCAAGATC
>WUUC01039629.1_pt1 | contig 19020 bp, 11 predicted proteins | sample 6278441 | NCBI WGS metagenome assembly WUUC01 (sample SAMN13675441, study PRJNA597444) | soil metagenome | isolation source: soil | place: USA: Washington | collected 2017-10 | reverse complement strand
ACCTTGACTCATGGCATGCTGGCACCGGTGCAACCGACAATGCTGCCGGTTCGGCTGTAATGATGGAAGCTATGAGGATCATTCAATCGCTCGGGACGAAACCGAGGAGGACAATACGCATCGGGTTGTGGAGCGGAGAAGAGCAAGGGCTTATCGGCTCACGCAACTATGTGAAACGTACCTATGGCCAGCGTCTCGACAAATCTGCTCCGTACGATTCCATCAAGCTCACACCCGCTGCTGAAAAATTCTCCGTGTATTTCAATATGGACAATGGCACCGGAAAATACCGCGGTGTTTATTTGCAGGGAAATGAAAACGTCCGGGCGATCTTCCGCGACTGGATGAAACCTTTTGAAAAATTGGGCGCCACTACACTAAGTTTCTCCAACACCGGCGGTACCGACCACCTGGCGTTCGACGCGATCGGGTTGCCCGGTTTCCAATTCATCCAGGACCCCATCGAATACTCTTCGAGAACACACCATACCAGCATGGACCTTTATGACAAGCTGGTGGAAGCGGATCTGAAACACAATGCAGTTATGACTGCGGCCTTTGCATGGCTGGCGGCTAACCGCGATCAGAAAATACCGAGGAAATGACGTGGTGACGTGGTGACGTTCTTTATGCCGCCACGTCCTACGTCCCTACGTCCCTACGTTTACGTTTCCAATACAGGTAGAAAGGTATTCCCGATGCGATCGATCCAAGCCCCAGCAATGCCTCCCGCGGCTTGGACATGATGGTGATCACAACCAGTGTGATACAGAACACGATGAATATCGCCGGTACCACCGGGTATCCCCATACTTTGTAAGGCCTGTGTGCATCGGGCATTTTATATCGAAGCACGAATACACCGGCTGCCGTGGCACCATACACAATGAACGAAGCGAAGACGAGCATGTCGGTTAGCTGATCGAAGCTGCCCGACAGCACAAGCACACTGGCAATAACCGCCTGGTACACCAGGGCTGTCGACGGCGTGTTGTATTTTGGGTGGATATAAGCTGCGCCCTTGAAGAACAAACCTTCCTTCGCCATCGCGTAGTACATCCGTGGCGGAGTCATCAGCGTTGCATTGGTCGAGCCGAAGGTGGTGAGCGCAATCACCAGCAGCATAAACAACATTCCCGCGTTGCCCAGGAAGTGCCCGACCACCACTACGGCCGCGATCGTATTCGTAGAGGTATGGTATGTATCGATGACCGTGTCGATCGGTAAGATGTAGAGATACGTGAAGTTGATCGTGCAATAGATCAGCATCACAAAGAACACACCCATGATGAGTGCAAGCGGCAACGTCCTGTTTGCATTCTTGATCTCACCACCGAGATAACCCACCGATGACCATCCCTCGTAAGCCCAGAATGAGGATAGCATAGCCATGAAGATGAGCTTGACAAAGCTTCCCGACCACCACGGCTGCTCGACATATCCCGCGGCAGGCGTTTGAAAATTCTCCATGCTCCCGCCGCCCAGGCTCAATCCCAGTATGATCACAAGGAAAATACTGGTGATCACCACCAGCGTCACGACCCTGTTCAGCCCATCGCCGAACTTCACTCCGGCGTAGTGGACGCACGTCAGCCCGACGATCAGCAGGATCGTGAAAGCTTTCACACCGAAATTATCGAAAGGAGTAAAGATCCCGAACACCGAAATGGATGCAATGGAGTCGGGCAATTCAGGCAAGGGAACGATCGAATTGAACGACATGGCGAACACATAGCCCACCGATGCCGCCGATGCCGACCGTATAGCCGTGAAGTTGGCCCACCCCACCAGGAACGCGAAGAACTTGTTGTATATCTTTTTGAAGTAGGCGTACTCGCCTCCGGAATCGGCAAGCATCCCCGCAACTTCCGCGTTGCTCAGCGCGCCGCAGATGGTGATCAGTCCGGCCAACACCCAGCAGAGGATCACAAGCGAAGGAGAGCCGAGGTCTGCCGACATAGGGCCGACCTTTTTATAGATACCCGAACCAACCGTGGAGCTTACTGTGAGAAGGAAAACAGAGAAAAGACCGAGGGAACGAACGAGTTGTCCTTGCTTATCCTCCATAATTTCTCGGGGGTTTATGTAATATACCCTAAGAATCCAATATTTCTACCACGTTGTCTTTGACGAGGGGTTTTACCATAAAAGCCTTCACATTCTTGTTCGCGTACGACCGCTGCTTATCGCGCGGATCGACCGATGAAGAAAGGATGAATATCTTGAAAAGCTTTTTTACATCGTCCTTCAGGTTGTCAAAGCGCTCCAGGAATTCCCAACCTGACATAACAGGCATGTTGATGTCGAGTAAAAGCACGGATTGTTTCTGGTCCGGTTTTCCGGAGTACTCATTCACTATGTAGTCGAACCCCTGCGAGGGGTTGGTGAACGTAACGATCTCAGGGTTGTTGGCCACCATCTCGATCGTCAGCTTACAGATCATGTTGTTTACAGGGTCATCGTCGATGGCAATAAACCTCATGTTATCGGAAGATGTGCTCATAGTTCTATCGTGAATTCGGTTCCTTTATTTACTTCGCTTTTAATGCTGATCTCCCCACCGAGTGTTTCAACCTGCGTCTTTACCATAAACAGACCCATTCCCTTTCCTTCGGCGTGCCCCGGGTGAAACCGCTTGTACAATCCGAACACCTTCGTTCCCTGCGTAGTCAGGTCGATCCCGATGCCGTTGTCCGAGAATACCAGCTTCGTACCCTCTGCATCCACAGCGCTGGTGATCCTGATGACAGGGTCGGCGTCGGGCTGCTTGTACTTTATGCTGTTAGTGATCAAGTTAAAAAAAATGCTCTGTAGATAGCTCCTGATCGTGGAAATGCTTCTCACACCGCTGAAATCGGTGATGATCTTCACATTGTTCTTGACCAGCATCCCCCTGATCCCGAGGGAGATGCTTTCTACCAGCTCGTGGAAGTCGACTTCTTCTTTCTTGTCGTTCACCTCCTGTTTTGTTTCCAGGATGCGATTCAGATCTCTGATCACCTCGTCCAGCTTTTCTGTTGCCGAAAATATTCCAGTGAGCGCTTCGCTTTTCTCACTGGCGGCAAGTCCTTCGTACTTCAGGATGTTGGAGATGCCTAGAATATTCGCGACCGGCGCTCGCAGGTTATGCGACACGATGTATGCAAATTGTTCAAGGTCTTTGTTTCGCTGCATGATGTCCCTGGTCATCTGTGCTTGCTGAAGCTCGGCCTCCTTCCTCTCCGTCACGTCCCTGAAGTTTGACACGACGCCTTTTACATCGTCGTTGTGCAGCATGTTCGTGACCACGCCTTCCGCCCACACGTAATGTCCCAGCTTGTGTTTGAGTCGTGCTGTGGTCGGCACTGGAACGCCCCGATTGTTCCGTGCAGTCTCATACATCCGGCTGATAAGTGCGGCGTCATCCGGGTGAGCCCCTTCGTCGACTTTGACGGACCGCATTTCCTCATACGAGAATCCGAGCATGCGTGCTACGGACGGGCTCGCATACATCAGGTTCCGGTCTTCGTCGCGGAGAACGATCGCGTCGAAGTTGTTTTCGATCAGGGCGCGGAAGCGCGACTCGCTGCGGGCCAGATTTTCCTCTGCCAGTTTTTCTTTGGTAATATCCAGAGCGACGCACGCCAGCCCCGTGATCAGATCGCCTTCCAGGATCGGGTTGATGCGGAAATTGAGGAACACCTTGGTTCCATAGACGTTGAATTCTTTCGTGGCCTCTACAGTGACTCCCTGCAGCGCCTGTATGTACATATCGCGGTACACATCTGCCTGGCTGGCGTCGAGCTTGTTGAGGAATTCGAATATCACATCCCCAACCTTGATGTCGAGCCCGTACACCATCTTCATGGACTCCTTCAGGAACGAATTGAACGTGATATACCGGAAGGAACGGTCGAGCGAGTAAATACTCACCTTAGAGTTCTCCATGATCGCATTCAGGTTGGCCCGCGACCGTATGATCTGGTTAATGAAATCCCTGTTATTTCGTTCCGCTTCCCATTTTTCAACAGCATTTTCGATCGCCGCAGGCAACCGCTGAGGCCGGTCTTTCAGAATGTAGTCCGCAGCGCCCTCCTTCATCATCGACACTGCGAATTCTTCGGATACCGTGGCTGTGACGAGAATGAACGGGATATCGAGGTTGCGTTCCCTCAGCAAACGAAACGCTTCGACAGACGAAAAACCAGGCATCGAATGGTCCGAAAGCACAATATGAGGCGAGAAATCCCGGAGCGCTCCGACGTATTGGTCTTTATTCGATACCCACTTCCATTCGTAGATCAATCCGCTTTTGCGGATCACGTTCTCGATCAGGCCCGACTCATCGTGTATATCGTCCAGGTGGATAATGCGGATAGCGCTACTCATCGATCGCTTAAATCGTTTGCACGGCCGCCGTTTGTCATGATACCGTGGTTCATGTTTTACAAGTGTTCAGTAATAAGGTTTGCTGAAGGCGTGTTGAAGCCTCAATTGAAGCGAAAACTACTTGGGGATCGATCAGCCAAAAGAGACGCAAAACGACGTATCGGATTAAAAGTGATCGGGCGTTTAATGTCATTGAAAAAACCCCCCAAGTGAATAAATTTAAACCACAAAAAAAATCAGTGTTTTCACGGATAACCCTTTAATCGTTAAGCATATCGTGTTTTCACGATGTTACCGGTTCATTTTATGAAACCTTATCATAATTCTTACATGTGGTTTACAAGGTCCAACATGTATCATCCGGATTGCGTACCTTAATCATCTGCTGTGTCCGGAGTTGGCTCCGGTTAACAAACCCTAGGCCGAAGTTGCTTTTTGTAGTTGTTCTGTAGGGCTGTACTAAAAATTTTAGGGAATGGAGACCGAAAAAAAACTGAAGATCCTCATGTTGGAAGACAATCCTGAGGATGCATTTCTGATCGAGCGCGTTCTGCGCAAAGATAACATGGTGTTTGTCACCGAGCGTGTCGATTCGCGCGAGGAGTTCTGTGAATCCATCGACAGGTTTCAGCCCGACGTAGTCTTGTCCGACCATGGTTTGCCGCGATTTAACTCCCGTGAAGCCCTGAGGATCAGTATGAAGCAGCGTGCTACCGCGCCGTTCATTCTCGTTACCGGAACGATGTCGGATGAGATCGCTATCTCCTGTCTTCGGGACGGTGCCGACGATTATATCTTGAAAGGCAATCTTTCACGCCTTCCTTCCGCCATTCGCAGAGCGATCAAACAACGCAGGCTGGAAAAACTTAAAAGAGAAGCACGTTACGCCCTGCGTAAACAAAACATAGAACTGGTAAAAGTTAACAGCGAGCTTGATAAGTTCGTTTACTCTGTGTCACACAACCTGCGTGGTCCGCTTGCTTCGGTGATGGGCCTGCTGAATATCGCCGAAGCGAAATCCGGCAGTATAGAAGATATTCATTCCATGATCCGTCAGAGCGTGATGCGCCTCGATGAAACCCTGAAAGAGATCATCGACTACTCGAACAATGCACGATCGGAACTCGGTGTGACAGAGATCGACTGGAAGTTCATTATCGATGCGTCGCTGGGCAAGCTTCAATACCTGGCGAATGCCGGCGACATCGAAACAACATTCGATGATTCAGAAGCAAGTTTGCCTTTCTACTCCGACCAGGGAAGGTTGATGCTTATATTCAACAGCCTCTATTCGAACTCGATACTCTATTGCGCGTTGGACAAAAGGCCCGTCATTCACACCAAAGTGTCAGTCGCTTACGATATGGTCACCATCACCGTCACCGATAATGGTATCGGTGTCACTGAAAAATGTTTGCCGCACGTGTTCGACATGTTCTATCGTGCCAACGAAAGAAGCAGCGGAGCGGGACTGGGATTGTACATCACGAAGGAAACCGTGAAGAAACTTGGCGGTCACATCGAAATGCACGCGAAGGATAACGAAGGAGCGAAGGTGATCATCACGTTGCCAAACACCAGGAATATTGTCGCTTTGGAGCCTGAGATTGAAGCCGAAGCAGGCGTCGATCTTGATCAGGCCGCAGGTTGAGATCTTTCTGCCGATAACTGCGAAAAATAGACGTCCTCCAGATCAGCTTCGGCTCTCTCGAAGCCTTCAGGCCTTGAGTGCTCGAGTACCCTTATTTCCGGGGATCCGGCGATCAGTTTTTCCGAGAGAACCGTATAATTCTTTCGGCATTCCTCAAGTTCACTCTTACGGATTTTCTTCTTCCATATTTTCCCCGAGACCTCATCGACAGCCGTCGAAGGATTTCCCTTGAAGAGGACAGTTCCTTGGTTGATGATCGCCATCGCCGTACAAAGCTCTTTCACATCCTCGACGATGTGCGTCGAAAGGATCACGATGGTATGTTCTCCCAGCTCCGAAAGTAAATTCAGGAAGCGGTTGCGCTCCGCAGGATCCAGGCCGGCGGTGGGCTCGTCAACGATAACCAGGTGCGGGTCGCCGATCAGCGCCTGGGCAATACCGAACCTTTGTTTCATACCGCCTGAGAACGTGCCGAGACTCTTGTTGCGCACATCCCACAGGTTCGTCCTTTTCAACAGGCTTTCAACCAGATTGCTGCGTTCGGTTTTGTTGGTGATGCCTTTCAGCACCGCGATGTGATCCAGCAGCCGGTCCGCTTCCACCTTGGGATAAACACCGAATTCCTGGGGAAGATATCCAAGCACTTTCCGGACCCTTTCTTTTTCTTTCAGTACGTCGATATCGTCGAGCCGGATGGTACCGGAGTCAGCTTCTTGCAGGGTCGCGATGGTCCGCATGAGTGTCGACTTGCCGGCACCGTTGGGTCCGAGCAGCCCGAACATACCCTGCGGTATTTCGAGGTCGATGCCCTTCAGCGCCTGAACGCCATTGTCGTAAGTTTTCGTAAGGCCCTGTATGACGAGTTGCATTGCTTTTAATTTTTTAATTGAGAGGGCTCGTGGCCAGCTCCACTACGGTACCTATTGGTATTACATTGTCCGTGGTATGATGGTCGACAAGCTTATGCAGTGGATCGATCCCTACCCTGGTCGGCTCACTCCGGGTAACGATGGTCAGTGTGGTCTTCTGCTTGTTGAATTTGTGTTTCTCCAGGTAGATCAGTTTTTCGACTCCGTTTTCGTCGTTGCCGTAAATGCCCACGTCGATCCAGTCGTTGATGGGCACACCGACTTCTTTCCCCTTGTTGTCCACCTGCAGCTTTTCCGTCGACACGGTCATCGTTATTTCAAATCGTCCTTGTGAAAGCGGCTTGTATGCCGCTTCCTGTGTGTTGTTCTCGTACAAAGTGATGTGGTCGAACAGGTCGCTGATCAGGTACTGAAGACTGTCGGGTGTCACGGACCGGATCTCACGAAGGAGATCTTCGGATGACGGGTACGGCGGCCCTTTGAATGCCCACGTTTTATAGAACCTGCTGAACGCTGCATTGAGACTGTCTTCGCCGACGTAATCCTGTATGGCGAAAAAAGCCAGGGCCGACTTGTGATATGAAATGTACTGTTGATCTTTAACAGCCAGGAGCGGGACTTCACTCATCTTCTCTGCACTTCTGCCTTTCAGGTAGGCATCGAGCTCATATTTGAGGAACATCTGCATCGTTTCTACGGGAAATGATTGGGTCATGACCATCAGCGCGGAATACTGGGCCATCCCTTCCGAAAGCATGGCCTTGCCGACCTGGTCGGCTTCCATCACTTGCTGGCCCCACCACTGGTGGGCAAGCTCGTGGGCCGTTACATAATAAGGCACATCGAGGTCCTTTGCCGGATCGGAGATCCTTAAGATAAAGCCGGCGCCCTCCGAAAAGGCGATCATGCCGGGAAACGACTGTGCGAGCGTGCTATAACGGGGGAATTCAACAATCTTTAACTGGGAATGAGGAAACGGCCCAAAGCTTTTCGTGTAGTATGTGAGGCCATCTTTCAATCCCTGCATCATTCGCTCCACGTTATAATTATGTGCAGGATGGTAATAGATCTCGAGCGCCACGTCATTCCATTTGTCACGCGCTACTTTGTATTTGCCTGAAAGGATCGCGTAGAAGTCGGGTATAGTCGACCTGGTTTCGTATTGCTGGTAGTGGCGGTCATTTTCGTACCACTCCTTTACCATTTCGCCAGGTGCGATGGCAACCTGGCTGCTGTCGGTGCTCAACTGTGCCTTGAACCGGATGCGGTCGGCTTCTTTTCCGAAAGCATTCATGGAGGACTTGTTCAAATTTGGTGATCCCGGGTCGCGGGAGTTGAGCGCGAATCTCCTGCGGTCGTCGCCGCCGGTCAGCTCCCGGGCCCGATCGTAGCCGATGGTGGGGAAGTAGTTATTGCGGAAGAATGTTCCGTTGTACACGAGATCGGTGTTGGCGCCCTTGCCTTTGAAACCTTTCTGGATAAAGTCAAGGGAGAAGTCCATGCGGAGACTGTCGCCCGGATCGAGGGGAGGAGTTATTTCGTAGACCTGGTATCCGAAGTCCTTCCTGTTATCTATAACGGTAGCCTGTCGTCCGAACGAAACGTCGTGGAGATCGACACTGGACGAGTTCATATACTGTAGCTGGATTTGACCGATAGGAACCGAATCGTGGTTGCGGAGGTAATAAAATCCGGTGGCCTTGAAGCTCCTGAGATCGGGGAACAGGTCGATCTTGAGGTTCACTTCGGTGATCTTGGGCTGAGGAGCCGCCTCAAACTGCTTCAGCTCTTTTTCGTAACGGCTCTGCCTGTTCTTTATTTCCCGGGTTGTTTCGAAACGATTGAGGATCGACGTGTTATAGTAAATGTAGACACCGCAGGTGATGTAAACGATTATAACTGCGAGGCTCACTTTCCGGAATCCCCCGGAGAAACGACTCTTCCCTGCCTTCCATTTATTTCGGAAACTGTTATCTATTCCCCTTCGGTAAAAGATCACGCCAGGAATAAAGATGATGAAGGCAAAGGCGATCCAGTACGCCTTCAGCCATGTGAAGGGACGGATGAAATGACCGAAGCCATTCATCTCCGAAAAGACACCCAGTGAACCACTTCCGAAAGCGATGAGGTCATGTTCTATACCGAAGGTGCTCATGAAGGCAATCAGCAGCATAAAAGCGACAGTGACGACGAATCCCATGAACCTGTTGCCGGTAAGCACCTGTATGAGCATCGCTGCGATCGTAAGCAGGCAGATACTGATGAAGCTATCCAGGAAGAGCGCGCCAACGTACGCGCTGATATCGATGTCATTATAACCTTTGCTGACCTGAATCAATATTCCGCAGATCATAAAACCGACGAGGAAGGTGAAGAACGTCAGCACAAGGGAGAGGAACTTTGAAAGGAGTATAAGCCCGCTGGGGGCCGGTGTAGCATCGACAATGGGATTTATCTTTAGCTGAGTCTCCTTCCAAACCATCTCTCCGGAATAGAATATCAATAGTATCAGGAAGAAAGACTGGAAAGAGCCGAACATGGTGAGAACCGCCGCGGTCGTCGGGTAAGAGCTCGTTCCATACATGTCGTCCATCTTTGCTGCATTCACGATCAGCACAATAAGTCCGGTTCCGGCAATGGCCAGGAATGGTACTTCTCTCCAGATACCCTTGAAGTAAAACAATGATGTATGCACAACCTGTGTCACCCTCGAGAATATTCCTCCTGTATGCATGACGACGGGGATGACAACATGGGAAGGCACGAACGTGCTTATGGGCAGGTCTTTCTTTTTAGCGCGGATAAGGCCCTTCCTCGTCGTGAAGGAGAACCGCCACCATGTCAACAGGATGGTTAGTATGGCTATCGATATCCAGACGACCCGATTCATCAACATCACATCGTCGAATGGAATAAGGAGTGAGTCCTGCTGAAGGGGTGTCCAGTAACGCGCTACATATACGAATGTGTGTACGGCAAGAGGATCGACGATCGCCGCCATCCGCTGGGTATCTGGATTGCTGAGGAATAGAAGATTCGCGATCTGGTAAAGCGCAAGGAGTATGATACTCTGTGTATAGATCACAATCGGTTTCTTCACCAGCGCACCCACGCAAAAAAAGATCGACCCCGTGATAAAAATGTTGGTGAGTTCGAACAGGAGGAACGGCTGGACATATACCCACAGATCGAACGGCAGCATCTCGCGGCTTTTCCACGCAACTTCCCACGGCAGGTACGGGCCAACGAGATATGCCAGCATCATACCCGGTATGATTGCCAGGTGCAGGAGCACGGTTACCGCCATCGAGCCGAACAGGCGTCCGAAGAGGTAAGCTGTTTTATTGATGGGGGTCGTGAAGAGTATCGACGACATGTCGTAGTCGAAATCGCGCACGACGGCAACGCCCATGACCCCGGCTGTTATGATCGAGAGGAACACCGAGCATAGGATGGTGATCACCGTAATAATGAACGAAGCGTTGCCGCTTCGCCCGGCGCCTACTGCAAGGGTTGGACTGGTTACAAAAAGAAAGGCAACAAGGAATATGAGGGCGAAATAGATATAGGTGGTGGCCCGCTGCTTCCGGTAGTATAGCTCGAATAGAAATAATTCCCGGAACATAGTTAGGGTGAAGAAGTAGCTTTTAAAAAACGGAATTTTTCCTTTTGAAAATTAATCAATCGGATCAGTATGAAACGAATTAAATTGATCTAAGGTTAATGTAATTGTCAAAATAGGGGACAATCAATACATTGAACTTACATCCGAAACATCTTTAACAGAGAATATTTGATAAATTATGCAGTCCAGTCCCTCGGGAGTTCACGCGGACACAGTTGGCTATGAAATTGTATATCAATCGAAACATTCTCGGGGGACTCATCATTTCCATATTTATCATCCTTGGACTCGGTGTCCTTTCGTATTGGTACTTTGTTAGTCTCTCCGCTGCTACCCATTGGACCAACCACGCGCGGCGGGTGCTTCAAAACGCCGAGCAGGTGCGGAGCACGCTGGTTGCCATCGAAAATACTCAGCGTGGTTTTTCCCTGACCGGCGAAGAAACGTTCCTTAGGTCATTTGAGGGTAACGTTTCGGGTCTGGACGAATTTGTAACCGAGCTCGATTCGCTTACCAACGATAACGTCAATCAACAATCCAGAGTTGCCGAACTCCGGCCGATCGTTCAAAGCCAGCTTGACTTCACCCGTAGAGTGATCGAACGGCGGCGCGTGAGCTTCGACAGTGCAGTGAACGAGATCAAAACACTCACCGGGATCAACAACATGACGAAGATCCATCAGATACTGAATGACATAAAGCAGGAAGAACAAGGTCTGATCCTCAGCAGGTCGTTGGGTGTGCAGAAAGGATTCTTCAGGTTCGTCATGGCTTTCCTCGGACTGATCTTCGTCACACTGCTGGTGTTGCTTGGACTCATGTGGCTGATCAACTCCAACATGCGGTCGCGGGCTATCGCCGAACAACGGCTTCGCGATGCGGAGCTCGAGACCAAGAAGATCAACCAGGACCTGGAATCATTCAGTTACTCTGTGTCTCATGACTTACGTGCACCGCTTCGATCCATCAACGGGTATTCGCAGATCCTTATCGAAGACTATTCAGGAAAGTTTGACGAAGAGGGTATCCGGTTGCTGAATGTGATCATCAACAACGCCAAGAGAATGGGCCATTTGATCGACGACCTCCTGGAGTTCTCACGACTTGGCAGGCAGGAGATACGACGGACCACGGTGAACATCGACGAACAGGTAAGGAACATCGCTTCCGAGCTGATGGAACGGGAGACGGGCAGGAAGATCGACCTCAACATTCAACCCCTGGGTTCTGCGCCGGTCGACGTCAACATGATGCGCCAGGTGTGGATCAACCTCCTGGGCAATTCATTAAAGTATTCCCGCAACAAGGAAAATGCAAAGATCGAGATCGGACGCATCGATAAGGGCAACGAGGTTGTGTTCTTTGTGAAGGATAATGGCGCCGGCTTCGACATGGCCTATGGAGACAAACTGTTCGGTGTATTCCAGCGCCTTCACAAGGCTAATGAGTTCGAGGGAACCGGCGTGGGTCTCGCGTTGGTGAAGAGGATCGTCGACAGGCACAAAGGCAAGATATGGGCGGACGCGAAGGTCGGTCAGGGCGCGACATTTTCTTTCTCGCTGCCTGTGGTTTAGATTTACAGCATGTCGTCTGACAGCATCCAACAAAAGAAAGTTGTCAATGAAGACTGGGCCGTGGTTTGGCTCGGCTTTCTGATCATCGCGGTCGCACTCTATATATATGCAGTGCCCGTTCCGTCGTTCGGCTGGAAAAGCTCGTCTGAAATAAGTGAGAAAATACTGTCTCCTGCCAATCTCGGCGCAATCCTGTTACAGTTCCTGTTTGTATTTGTGTTCGGCATACTTGCCATGCTCTCCACCGGCAAACCTGTTAAGCCATTCCTCATTGTCTTTCCCGTTATATTCCTGATCACACTCATCGCAGTATTCATTACGGGCAACAAATCGGTGAATGACCTGGGATTGGAAGCGGTCATTTTCAGTCTCTCGCTTGGATTGATCATCGGCAATGCTTTCCGGCTTCCGCAATGGTTCCGCTCGGCGTTGACGGCGGAGCTGTTTGTGAAGATCGGACTTGTACTGTTGGGCACCGGAGTGATCTTCGGCGACATTGTTAAAGCCGGAGCCTTGGGCCTGGTCCAGGCGCTGATCGTCGTATTGTCGGTCTGGTATTTCGCATACTGGGTGTGCAAGCGTTTCAAGCTAGACGAAGAAATGACGATGATGATATCGAGTGCGGTTTCCATTTGCGGAGTTTCGGCGGCGATTGCAACTGCCGGGGCGATCAAAGGCGATCCGAAAAAGCTGTCGTATGTGATCTCCCTCGTGCTGATCACCGCCATGCCGATGATGATCGGGATGCCTTACATCGCCCGCTATTTCGGGTGGTCGCAGGAAGTAACGGGCGCATGGCTCGGTGGGACGATCGATACCACGGGCGCCGTCGTTGCATCGGGCACGCTGGTCGGCGACGTTGCACTGAAGATCAGCACGATCGTCAAGCTTTCGCAGAATGTGTTGCTCGGTCTGGCGGCCTTCGCCATCAGTATCTACTGGACCTACTCCAACCAGGCGCCAGGCAAGGATGTACAGAAGCCTACACTGGGATTGATTTGGGAACGCTTCCCGAAATTCGTGCTGGGCTTCGTGGCCGCGTCGCTCATCTTCTCTTTTCTGCTAGACCCCAAAATAGTAGCGGCTGTGAAACCCAGCCTCAAGAGCATTCAGACCCTTTGGTTCGTGCTGGCTTTCACCAGCATCGGGCTAGAGACCCGGTTCGCCGACCTGTTCAACGCCGAAGGCAGGAAGCCGATGTATGCGTTCCTGATAGCCCAGGCCTTCAACATCATTATCACCCTCATCGTGGCGTATTACCTTTTCGGCTAAGTGTAGAAACCTCTCCACTTTTCCCGATCGGGCTCTCTCGTTTGCATGCCTTTTAAAGCGATGGCATGGAAATAGTGGCGTCGCGGGCTATGGGCCTTCTCGAGTATAAAAAGAAACGCACATTAAAAAAGACCCCTGAGCCCGCCGGAGGCAAATCCGACGGCGAGGTTTTGCGTTTTGTTGTACAAAAGCACGATGCCTCCCGGCTGCATTATGACTTCCGCCTGGAGATAGGGAACGTGCTAAAAAGCTGGGCGGTGCCGAAGGGACCTTCGATGGACCCGAAGGTAAAACGGCTGGCCATGGAGGTCGAAGACCATCCGTACGATTACCGGAATTTCGAAGGCACCATACCCGAAGGCAACTATGGCGCAGGTACGGTGATGGTGTGGGACGAGGGAACGTATCACGTAGCCGAAAAGCAATTCAAAAATAAAAAAGAGGAAGACGCCGAGCTCCTCCGTCAATGGAAGGCGGGCAAGGTACATATTGTCCTGTACGGCCAGAAGCTCAAGGGCGAGTTCGCCATCGTGAAGTCTTCCTGGAAAGGCGAGAAGAGCTGGCTCCTGATGAAACTGAAGGATGGATATTCTACCAAAGAAGACATCCTGGTGGAAGAAAAATCGGCGGTGTCGAATCGCACGCTGGAGGAGATCAGCAAAGGAAAGAAGACCGCAAAAAAGACTGTGAAGAAAACGCGGGATGTCGTGAAACCGAGGGAAGCAGTAGCTTCAAAAAAGACTACAAAGACTACGAAGAAAATGACGTTCCCGAAGGGTGTTTCCCCGATGCTCACCACGCTGGTCGATAAACCGTTCGACCAACCCGGATGGCTGTATGAAGTAAAGTGGGACGGTTACCGGGCGCTGGCATTCATCAACAACGGCAAAGTCGATCTCAAATCCCGCAACGATAAATCTTTCAACGATAAATTCTACCCGGTGTACCGGGAGCTCGAGCAATGGGACGTCAACGCGATCGTGGATGGTGAGGTGGTGGTGCTGAAAGCTGACGGCCTTTCCGACTTCGGTTCGCTTCAGAACTGGCGAAGCGAGGCTGATGGAGACCTGATGTATTTTGTTTTCGATCTCCTGTGGCTCGACGGCGAAGACCTGCGGCGAAAGCCGTTGAGTGAACGCAAAAAAATGCTGCGCACCATCATACCCGAAGATGGCATGATCCGGTTTAGCGACTCCTTTGAAGTGAAGGGTACTGAATTCTATGAATCTGCACGTCGTATGGGGCTGGAAGGAATCGTCGCCAAGAGAACAGACAGCCTTTATGCATCCGGGCAGCGTACCAACGACTGGCTGAAGATCAAAGTCAACCAGCGGCAGGAAGTCGTCATCGGTGGTTACACGAAAAATGCAGGATCTTCTAAGCCATTCAGTGCGTTGCTGGTGGGTGTTTTCGAAGACGGCAAGTTTGTTTATACAGGAAAGATCGGCACTGGCTTCAAGGACCTGCAGCAACGGGAGATGTTGAGGCAATTTGCGCCTTATGTGACCGAAAAACCTGCGTTCTATACAACACCCGATTATAATAAACCTTCACGGTTCAATCCTAAACCTGCGAAGGCCGACGTTACATGGTTGAAGCCGAAGCTTGTTTGCGAAGTCAGCTTTGCCGAGATGACCACCGATGGTGTCATGCGCCATCCGTCGTTTGAAGGAATGCGTGTCGATAAGCCGGCGAAGGATGTAGAGCTGGAGAAGCCGAAGCCTGCAAAAAAAGTGATCGCCAAAAGATCAAACGGTAAAGCACCCGCAAAAGACGATGGGATCATAGCACCCCATTCTAAGCGTGAGCGTGCGACGCTACTTAATCCGAAAGATGAGACACAGGTGAGGGATGTCGACGGACATTCCATCAAGTTCACCAACCTCAGCAAGGTTTACTGGCCGGCGTCGACGATGGGCAATAAGAAAGAAGTCACGAAGCGGGACATGCTTAATTACTATTACCAGGTGGCGCCGTACATTCTCCCATACCTGGCCGACCGGCCTCAGTCGTTGAACCGGTTTCCGAACGGCATTCGCGGCAAGGGATTTTATCAGAAGGATGTTACCGGTAAGGTGCCCGAGTGGGTCGACACCTATTTATATCATAACGCCGAAGAACCCGATGTGGACCGTCATTTCCTGGTGCCGCAGAGTGAAGCCGATGTGATGCTGATGGCATCGATGGGATGCATCGAGATGAATGCCTGGAGCAGCCGGGCGGCGAGACCCGATCATCCGGATTGGTGTATCATCGATCTTGATCCTGACAAACACTCATTTGACCAGGTGATCGAGGCGGCGCAGGTGACCCGGCAGGTGCTGGAGAGCGAAGGCCGTACGCCCTATTGCAAGACCAGTGGTTCGACCGGGCTCCATGTCTATGTTCCCCTCGATGGAAAATTCACTTATGAAGATTCCAAGGAGTTTGCCAGGGCGATCGTGACAAAGGTGCAGAAAGAGATACCTGCCTATACGACTATCGAACGGATCGTTTCGAAGCGCAAGGGAAAGATGTATCTCGATTTTCTTCAAAACCGTCCGCAGGCTACGGTAGCTTCGGTATATTCGCTGCGGCCAAAGCCCGGCGCGCCGGTGTCCATGCCTTTGCATTGGGACGAAGTAAAAAAAGGCTTAAAGATGACTGACTTCAATATTTTCAACGCTGTAGAGCGTATTCGTGAGACCGGAGATCTTTTTAAGCCATTGCTAAAATTTTAATTCATCGTGAGTAAAGCAGTTATCCATTATTCAGCAGACCAGGATCGTCTCATACAGAAGTTCTACCTGAAAGACGACGGTATATTTCCCAATAATCACTTGCCGGTTCTTTTTTATCCTGGCGTGTTGTTGCTACCCGGATTATTCCCCGCCGGGGAAGTGAAGGACATGTTCAGTCACAACGACTGGAAGAATGCCTGGCAGGCTGGTATTTATACTTTTCACCATTATCACAGCAACACACATGAGGCGTTAGGTGTGGTTCGCGGTGAGACGACCATCGAGCTCGGCGGCGATAACGGGGTGAGACTGAAGATCCAGAAGGGAGATGTTATCGTTCTGCCGGCCGGCACGGCACATAAAAATCTCGGCGACGAAAATGCGGTCGTTTGCGTTGGAGGTTATCCCAAAGGAAAAGAGTATGACATGTGTTACGGAAAAGAAAGTGAGCGCGCTGCCGCAATTGATAGCATCCGCAAAGTAAAACTCCCCGACCACGACCCGGTGTTCGGGCTGCAGGGAGGAGTTTTAAAGTACTGGATACCGGCGTCGCGGGCGTAGTCTACTGCGGCGTCAGTGGTGTCGATAAAGCCCGTATTTCATTTTGTGTGAATGACAGTATCCTGTCGTCGTTGCCGCTGGGATCTCCGCGACCGTCGCGATTGCTCACTGCGATGTAGATCATTCCATCGGGACTTTCAACTACGTTCCTCAACCGGCCAAACATCTCGTGTAAGTACCGTTCCACAGCGGTGATCTTTGTCGGGTCGGCGGGATCGAAGACTACGCGATAGAGTGCCTGTCCACGAAGACCGGTAAACAGGAAGGAATTCTTCCAGTCGCCTGTCGTCACAAAGACGCCGCCGGCAGGAGCCCAGGTCACCGTGTCGCCGCTGTGGAATTTCGAGGTCTCCATCCCAGCCTGTTGCTGACTGCCGCGTATCACCGGCCAACCGTAATTCTTGCCTGCTTCGATCAGGTTGATCTCGTCGTTGCAACAACCTTGTTCGACAGAAGGACCGTGTTCGGTGGACCACAGTTGTTTTGTTTCCGGATGAAATGCAATGCCTTGTGGGTTCCGATGTCCATATGAGTAGATCAAAGATCCTGCTATCGGATTATCAGCTGGTACTGTTCCATCGTCCATCATCCGCAGAATTTTTCCGTTGAGCGATGACAAGTCTTGTGCAAGCTCGGCTGAGTAATGATCGCCGCTGGTGACGTACAACATTCCATCCGGCCCGAATTCCAGGGCGCCCATATTGTGCAGATAATTTCCGTCTACTCCATCAAGTATGACGCGATCGAACATCGGTGTTTTGCTCGATGGATTTTCCTTGTAGCGAACAATTTTATTTACAAGCTTCAACGGAGATTTTGATACGGCGTACGTGTAAACCAGGTAAACGTATCCATTCTGACCAAACTGTGGATGAAGTTCAACACCGAACAATCCCGATTCACCGACTTCCTGTACGACAGAATCGAGCTTCAACCAGTCTTTCGTTGTTCCGTTTTCGACGACACTCACAATGCCTTTACGCTGGGTAAAAAATAAACGTCCGTCAGGAGCAAAGGTCATTTCCCAGGGTGTAGCAATATTTTCAGTGATGACGGCGGAAAATTTACCTTCGTTATCATTGTCTTCATCATCGTCCAGCCAATCCTCGCATGATGTCATCGCGACTGCAATGATGAGGAACAACAGGATAAAAATGATATTCAGTAGTCTGGGGAGCTTAGGGTTTGAAAAAAGAATAATAGGTTTCATAGGTTGACAGTTTTGTACTGTGGCGCCTGGAAATCTCATGCCAGAGAACTCTCTATAAAAGGAGTCGAGCGGTGCGATCTATCCTAACCGGTGACCCGGAAGTTTATGAAAGAATAAACCCTGCAGCTCAGGCTACCCTCCGCCTGAACCTGACGTCGGGTAGCCATAAACCACAAGATTAGCTTTACTATAGACAGTAATTTTCTCCGCCGGTCAGAACACCCTACTGTACTAACAGCGGTGGCGATTACTGATATAAAGATGGTCTGCCGTCCGGTAAAAATCCCGCCAACCCATAGCACAAACTCGCCATTTTTTTATTCAAAAACGGGTTTTTTGAAGGTTTGTGCATTGTAGCTAACTTCGACTCCCCCTTTCCGATGAAGCCACTGATATTGTTCCTGGTGAGCATACCTTTTTGGATGCAGGACAAGCCGCAGGTCTATGCCGACCGCGCCGTCGCGGCAGCCCGGGAGCAACCCGACTCGGTGGATTCTTATGTAGCCAGGGCTGTCGCACAGTACGACGCCGTGAACAACGACACTGCCGGTTTTCAGCTGTACCTGAAATTGTCGACCGCCTTTCAGGCTGCGGGAAACACTGCCGCCGCCTTTGAGAATACCCGCAAGGCGTGGGCGCTTGCCTCTTCCAAAAAACTCGGCGACAAATATCTCTGGGCTCTGTACGACCATATGGGCATTTATTATGGCAACATTGGCAACTACGACAGCTCGTTGTGGTATCATGAAAAGTCTATCTCTGTTGCCATCGATACCATTAGCGTTGTAAATTCTTTGCGAAAGATCGGCCTGGAGTACAATTCACTGGGCCGTCCCGTGCAAGCACTGGAAGCTTATCAGAAAGCCCTTCACCTTCTTGAAAACAAGCCGGCATCCCACATGAAGGGATCGGTGTACAACAACCTCGGCATTCTTTACGAAGACGACGGTAATCTCGAGAAAGCAGAAGAATACTATCTCCAGGCCGCAAGGATATTCAAGGAAAGTAAAATTGCGAGAAGCAATTACAACGTGCTTAATAATCTCGGCATCCTTTATTCGATGCAGGACCGTCACGATGAATCGCTGAAAGCACTGGCCGAAGCAGAGAGCATTGTACCCCAACTAAAGGGCGAGCTTGAGGTTGCGATCGTCAACCTGAATATCGGTA
>WUUC01068153.1_pt1 | contig 19022 bp, 13 predicted proteins | sample 6278441 | NCBI WGS metagenome assembly WUUC01 (sample SAMN13675441, study PRJNA597444) | soil metagenome | isolation source: soil | place: USA: Washington | collected 2017-10 | reverse complement strand
CAGCCCGAGCCCTTGTCGGCGTCGATGCGCCGCTGCTCCGCGTCGCCCAGCCGCTGGTAGTGCTCCACCCGGGCCGGGGAGCCCACGTTGCCGGCCGCTTCGGCGGCGGCCCGCAACACCACCAGCGGCAACCAGGAGACCACCGGCGCCTGACGATCGGCCTCCGCGAACACCACGCGGGCCAGCTCACCGTCCGCGGCGCCGGCCAGCAGGAACAGCTCCTCCACGTACATCCGGCCCAGACCCACCGTCGTCCAGCCCGGCTCGTCGTCCAGGGCCCGGTGGCATTCGCCGAGCGCCGCCCAGGCCGCGCGATGGTCGCCGGCCTGGCGCTCCAGCCCGGCCAGGTCCAGCTGCTCCGACGCGGCGCGGGCATCGCCGGAGGACACCAGGCGCTCCCGCTGCGCCGCCGCCGCGCCGGCGAAGTCCCCCAGCTCGGCCAGCTGGTATCGCAGCTCCGTGAGCGTGTCCTGGTCCCGGGGGCGGCCGGCAGCCCACGAGTCCAGCCACCGCCGGGCCAGTCCATGGTCACCGATCAGCTTGGCGCGTTCGATCCAGGTCAGCGGGTCCTCGTCGGCCGGATCCGCCGGGAAGGTGGACCGCTGGGCCCGCGCCCACGCCGCCACGGCCTCCTCGGTGAGCCACGGCCGGCCCTGCTCGTCCAGGAGGTGTTCCAGCACGTCGTCCCGGGCGGCGTGCCCGCTGTCCCGGACGAAGGCGAGGGTGGCCCGCACTCCGGCCGCGACCAGGTGCTCGGCACCGTATCCACACCAGGTGTCGAAGTTGGCCCGCTTCAGCTGCCAGTGCAGCCACACATCCGGCACCTGGCGATACTCGGCGAGCAGGAACCCGGCCAGCGCGCCCTCCTCACCGATCCCCTGGAACGGCGCCTCCGCGCGGCACAGCGCCTCCTGTTCGGCGAGCCACCGCACCAGCGGGAGGTCGTCGGGGCGGTGGTCGTACTGCAGCGCCCACAGGACCAGCGCCCGCCGTCCCGCGTTGGCGTCGTGGTCGTAGCCGTCGGCGCCGGTCGCGCGCTCGTAGCGCAGCTCCGGCCACCCGGCGGACGACTCCCGCATCCGCGTCAACTCACCCCGCGCGGTCTCCATCACCCGCCGAGGATACGTTGGACCTCCCGTGGAGACTTCTCGGCCAACTGGCGGGACTGTGAGCGACAACCTTCACCGTACGGGCCGGCTCCGGCCGGTCGACCTGGCCCGCAGGCACGGCCTGTCCACCCAGGCGGTCCGGAACTACGAGGCGGCCGGCATCCTGCCGGACGCCGACCGCAGCCCGCACGGATACCGCACCTACACGCCGCGGCACGCCCGGGCCCTGCACGCGTTCCTCGCGCTCGTGCCGGGGCACGGCCACCAGGTGGCCTCGGCGATCATGCAGGCGGTCAACCGGGACGCCGCCGAGGAGGCGCTGCGCCTGATCGACCTCAGCCACGCCCAGCTCCTCGACGACCGCCGTACCCTCCAGGCCGTCGAGGCCGCCCGCACCGACCTCGATCCGGTACGCCCGGAGCGCGGCGACACGTTCGTCGGCCCGCTGTCGCGACGGCTCGGCATCCGCCCGGCCACCCTGCGCAAGTGGGAGCGCGCCGGCCTGGTCCAGCCGCGCCGTGACCCGCAGACCGGCTACCGGGTCTACGGCGCGGCCGACACCCGCGACGCCCTGCTGGCCCACCAGCTCAGACGGGGCGGCTACCGGCTGGAACAGATCGCGCCGGTGATCGCGCAGATCCGCTCCGCCGGCGGTGTCGCACCGCTGGAGCCGATGCTGCGCGACTGGCACGCCCGACTCTCGGCCCGGGGCCGCGCCATGCTCGCCGGCGCCGCCGCGCTGGACGCCTACCTGGGCGACCGCCCCGTCCCACCCGGATGACGAACGGCCGCCCGCGCCCGGATGACTGCCGGCCGGATCACTGCCGGCCGGATCACTGCCGGCCGGATCACTGCCAGCCGGATCACTGCCAGCCGGATCACTGCTGGGCGGCCTCGGCGGGTGCCCGGCGGGCGGGCCCGGCCACCGCGTACGCGGCCAGCCCGCCCAGCGCGAGCAGTGTGGCCGTCACGGCGGCGGCGGTGCTCGTCGAAGGTTGCGCCTGCCACGTCAGGATCCGCCCCACGACCGGTTCCGACTGCGGGAACAGGATCGCGCCCAGCGTCCAGCCCAGCGGGAGGAACCAGGCCCGGGCGGTGCCGATGGCCGTGGCGCTCAGGGCGGTCAGCCCCAGCAACCCGGCCGCGTCGCGCACCACCAGCCAGCCCGGGCCGAAGCGGGCCCCGGTCGCCAGCGTGGCCACCAGCAACCCCGCCACGACCAGGAAAGCCACCAGCAGGTGGGCCACCCGGCGCGGCGGCCAGCGCAGGGCCGCCGAGAGCTCCAGGGCGTCGTCGGGCCCGCCGAGAGTGGCGGTCAGCGCCGCGACCAGCAGCAGAACCGTCAGGACGACCATTTTCATGTCCACCGTGCGGTCGTCGGAGAACACCGACCACAGTGTCCACATCACCGCCATGCCGCCGGCCGCCGCGGCCAGCGCCGTCGAGGTGCGCCGGGAGCGCAGATAGAGCGCGAGCCACCTCATCGGGTGCTCGGTGCCATCAGCCGGTCCTCGACCGCGCAGGTCATGGCGGCCCGGCGCAGCGCCAGCACCCGGGCGTCGGCCTCGCCGGCGGGCAGCTGCCGCAGGTTCTGCCACAGCTCGGCCGCCTCGGCCACCGCCGACGCGTCGTCGACGAGACCGGCTTCGGCCATGATCGACGGCTCGGAGCTCTTGGCGACCGAAGGCGCCCGCCCGATCAGCCAGGAGGCGGCGGCGAGCCGGTCCGCGGGGTAGGTGGATTTGTCGCACTGGGGTGGGCTCGCGAACGCCCCGGCCACCACCTCGGCCAGCACCTCGTTCCGGTTCACGAGGTGACCGTCCTCGCCGACGATGACTCTGAGCAGGACGACGTCCTCGCGCCGGGCCGGGAACCGGTCGGGGAACCACGTGGTGGTGTCCTCGTGCACCTCCTTCGGCCCGCCCGGCAGCTTCGCCAGGATGGTCAGTGCCTGCCGTGCCTGCGGGGTCACCTCGGCGAGCAGCCCGGAGTGGACCCGGCTGACACACACCGGCGGGTCGCCCTTCGCGCACACCAGTTCCTGGGCCACCGGGTCGATCGCGTCGTTGACGTACCTGTCCTGGTGGGGCACCACCGTGATCGCCAGCGCGGCGCCCAGCACCACCGGCAGCACTGCCGCCGCCCGGACCCGCCAGCCGTCGGAGGTGAACAGCAGCACGGCGGTGAGAGCGAGAGCGGCCAGCCAGACGGCCTGGGCGGCGCTGGCCCGGCCGGGCACGGTCGCGTAGGCACCCGGCATGTTCATGTCGTAGATCGGCGAGAACACCAGCGCGAGCCACCCGTGCGGGCGGGTCGCCCACGGAATGGACAGCAGCAGCCCCAGGCCGGCCACGGCCAGCGCCGGCGCGGTCACCAGCGCCGGCAGCAACCGGCCGACCGCCAGGCCGAGCCAGACCGCCGCGACCAGCGCCAGCGCGCCGACGGCGGTGACGACGAAGAAAGGCGCCGGCAGATACTCGGCGGTGTCCGCGATCCACAGACCGCCCGCGAGCCCCATCATCAGATATCCGGACACCACCGCGACGGCCATCGCCGCGAGCGTCGGCACCGTGCGCTGCGCCCGCGGGCGAGGGGTGCTGGCGAACAGCTCCTGGACGTTCGAGCGGTGCTCGCGGCGGGCCTGCCAGGCGCCGGCGGCCAGCGCCAGTGGCCACAGCACCGCCAGATAGAGCCGCTGCGTCATGGCCAGCTGCATCCAGCCGGTCGAGAACCCGATGCCCTCGGCGAAGAAGAGCGCCACCACGCCGAGCACCAGCAGAGCCAGCGCGGACCCGAGCGCCGCCGAGCGGCGCAGTTCGATCCGGAAGATGCGGTTCATCGGCCGGCCTCCGCCCGGTGGGCGCGCAGCAGCGCGGAATAGCCCCGTTCGGCCGGACTGTCGCCGGCGTCACCCGTGCCGCCCCGGGCGACCAGGTCCGCCGGGGTGCCCTGGAAGACGAGCCGGCCCTCGTTGATCAGGACGACGTCGGTGCACGCGACCGCCACATCCTCCACCAGGTGGGTGGAGACCAGGACGCAGCTGTCCACGCCCAGGTCCCGCAGCATCTCGCGGAAGTCGACGCGCTGCTCGGGGTCGAGCCCGACGGTGGGCTCGTCGAGCAGCAGCACCGGCGGGTCGTTGACGATCGCCTGCGCGATGCCGGCCCGGCGCAGCATGCCGCCGGACAGCGTCTTCATCCGCGCGTCGGCCTTGGCCGTGAGGCCGACCCGGTCGATCGCCCGCTGCACGGCCCCCGGCACCGCGCTCTTCGGCATCTCCTTGAGCCACGCCATGTACTCGACGAACTCCCGGACCGTGAAACGCGGGTAGAAGCCGAACTGCTGCGGCAGGTAACCCAGCCCGCGCCGGACCCGCCGCAGGTCGGCGCGGCCGTCGACCGACTCCCCGAGCAGCGTCAACCGGCCACCGGACGGCTTGACCACGGTGGCCAGCGCGCGCATCAGCGTGGTCTTGCCGGCGCCGTTCGGGCCGAGCAGCCCGTGCACGCCGGTGCCGATGGCCAGGTCGAGCCCGTCAACGGCCAGGTGCCGGCCGGCCCGCACCCGCAGGCCTTCGGCATGGACCGCCCAGGGGTGGGTGGTGGCGGCCGTCTCGGCCGAGCTCACCGTACGCATCATCAAACCTCCGAAAATGGGGAGCGCCGACCGTCCCGGTCGGCGTTCCACCCAGCAAGACGACGGCTCAGCGCCCGCGGTTCTCCGAAGGATGTGACGTGGGCCACACTCAGCTCAGGCCCACTCCTCCGGGTCCGCCGGCAGTTCCATGACGCCGAAGAAGTCGAGGGTCAGTTCCTCATGAGGAAGGAGGGTGTAATCCCAGCGCAGCGTCCAGGGCGTGGCGGCGCTGAACCGCACCAGATAGAGGTCCTCGGCCGGGTCGTGCTCCAGGATCTCCACCGAGTGGCCGTCCACGTCCCGCCCGGAGACGTACCCCTCGAACGTCACAGTCACCTCGACATCGACGGTGCCGACCTCGGTGTCGCCGGCGTAGGACTCCACCTCGTGCGGCACAATGGTCTGCGGGAGGGACACGGCTTCGTGGATCGTGACATTCTGGGCCCAGTGGCCGTCCAGGCCGATCCCGCCGAACTGGAACCGGCCGGCGCCGACCTCTTCGCCGCTGAAGCCCTCGCAGAGACCGGGGATCGTCTGCTCCAGCTGTTCCTCCAGCGACAGCTCCGAGAACTCATCGGCGGCCGAGCCGGGTTCCTCGCGTACGGCGGCGACGACGGCGGCGGCCACCTCGGCCCAGCGCGCGGCCGGGTCGGCCTGTTCGAGCAGGGGCCGGCCGTCCCGGGGCAGCACCTGGGTGTCACGCAGGCCGGGATGCTCGTACCACCGGCAGGGCCGCACGACGACCGGGAGGACGGGCAGGCCGGTCTCCTCCCGCAGGCGCAGCAGCGCGGGCAGTTCCTCGTTCATGAGGTGCGGGGACTCCAGGAAGTCCGCACTGAGCAGCAGAACCGCCGCATCGCACTCGGCAAGCCCACGGGACAGTTCCTGCCGCCAGAGGACGCCGGGTGCCATCGTCTCGTTGCTCGATATCCGCAGGACGCCCTCCCCCTCGACGGCGGCCAGGTGCTCGGCCAGCGCTCGACGAGCTCCCTCGTCTCTCGAGGAGTACGAGACGAAGATCTGGGGGCGGTCCAGCGCCCTCAGCTCCGACAATTCCTGCGCCAGAGCGAGACGGACCGACGCGAAGGGCTCCAGCCGCTGCTCGAGCGAGTACAGACCCACGACGAGATCGAACAGCCGTACCAGGAAGTCCGCGTCGTCATCGAAGCCGATCGACATGACAGGACGCCCAGGGCGATGCAGTTCCACGGCCCGCCTCGGTGGCCCTCCCGGCACGGACTTCACCAGGACGAGCGCGGCGTCGTGGTCCGGGACCGCGCCGGCGTCCAGCACTCGTACACCAGCCGCTCGGAGCTCCTCAGCCAGCGCGCCGCCCCACGCCGCGTCCGCAACCGGGTACATGAGGTCGCACCGCGGCCCAGCCGGCCGGACCACCCTGACCTCGCCCAGCCCGTCCTGGTAGAGCGAGCGCAGCCGCGCCTTCGACGCCTCGGTCCGCGGCCTGGGCCAGCGTTGCTGATCCAAGGGCACCTCGACCCGCGAACCGCACCTGATGCAGTGCAGCGAGGGCCGGCCCGCCACGACATGTTGCCGGATCAGGTCGTGGTTCTGCGGGTGGCCCCGTTCGCACACGACCTCCGAGAAGGCGGTGACCTGCACCTCCCTCTCGTGGAGCAGCCCGATGAACAGCCGGGCGAAGCTCTGCCGGTCGGCCGGCGTCGCGGCCGGTTCATGGTGGAGCGTGAGTTCGACGACGTCGCCGTCCTCGAAGGTCACGCGGAACCCGCACACCGCCCCGTCCCCGCGGGGGTCCACGCCGGCCTGGCCCACTCTGACCACCATGGCAGCGGCAAGGTTCCCGGTGTCGCCGCGCACCAGGTAGTGCTGGTAGTCGACGGCCGCCGGCGACCGGGCCGCGGGCGGGGTGATCAGGCGGGGGAAGACGAGCAGCGACTCGCGGCGGACCCGCTCGCGGAAACAGACGTCGCGCTCCAGGAGGCGGCCCACGACCGTATCGATCAGGATCCGGCGATCGTCACGGTGGACGCCGTGCAACTGCGGCACGTAGCCGGCGATCGCCGGCAGGGCGGACTCGTCGACCGCGCCCAGGCCGCGGGAATGGCGCTTCGCCTCCCCCACGATCGCTGACGCCAACCGGAACAGCAGGTGCCGGGGCACCAGCACGGTGTCGTCGGCTGACGGCAACGCTTCGACGTACCCACCGGCCTCGAGGCGCGCGGCCGCCGACCGGAGGGTGTCCTGGTCGAACGCCTGGACCGGAAGGAGGTCCGACTGATCCCGCTGGACGTCGGCCAAGGTGATCAGCCGGTCTCCGGGCTGCCACCGGTACTGCAGCCGTAGCGCCGCATCGGCGAGGCGTTCCACGAAGGCCGAGGACTCGTGAGCAGGCAGGGAATTCCACGGGATGAGGCCGTCCAGGACGTCTCTCAGCTCGGAGATGCCCTGCCCGGTCGAGACGCTGGTGACGACAAATCCGCCGCGCACACCGTGCTCCCGGCAGAACCGGGTGAGTTCCTCGTCGGTGAGGGACGACCTGCCACGATCGGCGCGGCTCACGACGAGCACGGCCGGTGGCGGGCCGCCCTTGTCGCGCAGCTGGCGAAGCCAGTAGGCCACGCCCTCCAGCCCGCCCGAGTCGCGGACCGGATCGAACACGACGAGCACGGCATGGGCCCGAGGGTGGACCGCTCGGGCCGGGTCGTCCGGTGGCGCTTCGGGCAGATCCACAACCGACACCTCGTGCCGGACGACGTCGGATTGCGGATGCGCCGGGCTGTCGAATGTCCAGGACTGTGGTCCATCGATCGACGGGCTCCCCCGGAACGCGCCGCTCGAGAGCGCCGCGCCGAGGTTCGTCTTGCCGACGCCCGGGTCGCCGACCAGCACCACCCTGGCTGTCTTGATCCGCACCGAGCCGTCGGCCGGCCCGCCGCCGAGCAGGCGGAGCACATCGACGTCCCAGATCCGGACCGCGGTATCGCCCCGGCCCAGGGTGGCCAGCACGCCGGGGTCGCGGGGGTGGAAGGCGATCGCGCCGCCCGGCTCGGCGCCGACCGGCTCGGGAAGCTCAGCCACCGCCGCCCAGGTGTCACAACGCCACAGGCGTACGGAGCCGTCGCGGGACTTCGAGGCGAGCAGGGAGCCGTCGGTGTTGAAGGCGACCGAGACGACACCGGCGGTGTGGCCCGCCAGCCGGGCCACTTCTCCGGCCCGGCGGTACTCCCAGATGACGATGGTGCCGTCCTGCACCCCGCAGGCCAGAATGCCACCGGCCGGCGAGAAGGCCAGGCTCAGCACCCGGGCCGGATGCAGCAGGCCGACACCCACCCGCGACCGGGTTTCCGCCGACAGCATGATGACGAAGCCGTCCCCGCTCGGGACCGCCACGCTCCGGCCACCCGGCGACCAGGCCACGTCCTCGAACGGGCCGGGCAGCGGACCGACTTCCTCCGGCTCCGGAGCGTCGCCGGCCAGGGGCCGCCACCAGTAGGCCCGATCCGGACCGCCGATGATCATTTGCTGCCCGTCCGGTGACCAGGCGGCGGCCCGGGGATGCGGCGGGCCACCACTGGGCGGCCCGGCCGGTCCCCGCAGATGCGGCCACCGGAAGGCGATTCCGGTCGAGCCTCCGCCGACGGCGATCATCGCGCCGCCGGGCTGCCAGGCGAGCACCCGTACGGGAAAGCCCATCGCGATGGCCGGTGTGGTCTCGCCGTTCCGGGTGTCCCAGGTCCGCACCGTCCCGTCGAGGGAACCGGACACCAGGACCACGCCGTCGGGGGCCCACGCCAGCCGGCTGATGCTTCCCGCCCGGCCGGCCAGGATCCGGCGGAGGGTCACTCCGGGGGCCGGGGCGGAACCGATGTCGACCTCGTCGAACGGCACGGGACGCCCGGGACGGGGACTGCCGGCGGGCAGGTGAGCGGTCCCGGGACCCGTCCCGGCGCGCCGCCGGTCACCGGTGTCGACCCGGACGCCCGGGATCTCGGTCGCCGCGGCCACCGCGCTTGCGTCCAGCGGCAGTTCCGCCGTGTAGAACGGCACGCCGCCCGCGGTGGTCAGGGTCAGCCACAGCGCCGCGCCGGTGAGGTCGTCCGGCAGCTCGGCGAACTCGGCCGAGAAGTAGGCCGGCCCGTAGGTGCCGCCGAAGCGGTGCAGGACGACCCCCGCGTCGCCCAGGGCTCGGACCACGCACCACGGCCGGCCGTCGATCATGCAGCCGACCAGGAACTCCTCCTCGTCGTAGGGCCACGCGGCGGCGGGATCGCCCATCCGCAGATCCACCGAGATCACGTGCGCGCTGCCCGCCCGGACGTCGCGGGGCCAGCTGACCACCGGCTGGATCTGCACCTCGCGGACCGGGTTCATGACGGCTCCCCCAGCGTGAAGACGAAGTCCGGGTGTCCGAAATAGACGTAGAGGGAGTCGTGGAGGAACGAGAGTATCGCGTGCTTGTGACGGTCGGTCAGCTCGAGGGTGTCCCTCGGCAGCTCCCGCGCCGCGTCCTCCCGGCGCCTCCTCAGCAGCTCCGGCAGGTGCACGCCCTGCTGGCGGGCCTCGCGGACCACCTTCCGGGCCAGTGCGGCCGAGGAAGCGATCGGGACCTCGCCCAGGGTGGCCACCACCGCCCGGGCGTGATGGCGCAGAAAGATCTCGGCGAAGTTGCGGTTGGCCCGGTCGCCCGGTGCCGGGTCGAAGACCGGCCGCGCGGAGCTGCACGCGTTCAGCAGCACGACCGAGCCGGACGTGCGGATCGCCCGCAGGTGCAGCGTCTCGAACGTCGCGAGGTCGATGTCGCCGAGGGTGGTCGTCGTCATGCTGCCGCCGTACTTGCCGTGGGCGCGGACATACACCAGCCCGTACTTGTCGGAGTCGGAGTCGAGGGCCCGGCACAGGCGGACGAGCGTCTCCATCTCGGTGCAGAGCGCGATGTTCGTGATGGTGTGGTGCGAGTTCTCCGGGACCAGGGCCCGGTCCTCGAAGCAGAGGATCTCGGCTCCGGACGGCCGCGAGTTCCGGACGGCGCTGAACTGGTCGTGCCGGTCGGCGTCGTGGATGGTGGTCCACCTGATGACCTGCATGGCCGCCCCCAGCCAGAGGTGCTGATCGTCCACCTGGAAGCGGTACAGCTCCCAGGGCAGGCCCAGGTCGGTGTCGTCCCAGACGACCAGCCGGAGGTCGGCGCCGACCACCCGGCGAAGGTCGGTCAGCCAGCGGTGCAGCGAGTACTTCGTCCGCGACCAGGCCAGGATCAACTTGAAATAGCCGACCGCGGCCTCCCGCAGGACGGGGTTGTCCACGTTGCCGTCCGCGGTGTCGAGCACCTCCCCGATGGACTGCTCGGGCTTGAGCTGGCTCGACAGGTCGGTCTCGCTCCCGGTCCAGATCTGCCCGCGGAAGTATCCCTCCAGCCGGAAACCGGGCTGCCCGCCGACGTCGGCCGGGATGACCTTGAGCAGCGCGACGTCCCGCGGCAGCGGTTCGCTCAGATCCTTGCCGGCCGGCCGCAGCGCGTTCGGCTCCGCGATCTCGCCGGCCGGCGTCACAGAGGTGTACGGCCGGGTCGCCGCGGCGGGATCGAGCCGACGGTACGGTTCGTCCTTCAGGGGGCCGACCACCGGGCTGACCGTCATGACCGGTCCGCGGGGCGCGCGACCAGGCCGCCCATGGCGTCGGCCAGGGCGAACGGCAGGTCCCGGTAGTGGCTGAGCTCCGGCGGCGCCAGGACGACGGCCCGGACGCGGCGCAGCGCCGGCACGCCCGCGGCGGCGACCAGGGCGTCCTCGACCCCGCGCCGGCCCACCGACCGCGGCTCGACGTCGCGCTGGCTCGCCTCCAGCGGCACGTTGCCCCGGCCGTCGGAGACGACGACCAGCCACGACTCGCCGTCGCGGATCGGCATGTTGCGCTGCCGCAGCCGCATCTCCTGCACCGCGAGGTCGAGGCCGTGGGCCAGCGGGGTGGCCGGGCCGGGCCGCCGGGCCAGGGCCACCGTCAGCGCGCCGTCGAGCACGCCGGACAGCCGGCTCCGGACGGCCTTCAGCCGGTCCGCCGCGTCGAGGTGGCCGAGCTCGACGAGGCTCAGCGCCGCCCGTTTGGTGTACGCCCAGCGCAGGTAGGGCGCCAGCGCCGCGGCGACATCCCACCCCGCGCCGCACGAGTGGTCCAGCACGAGCACGAGCGCGGCGTCGGGCAGCGGCACCCGGCGGTGCGACCGCAGGTCGGACGGGTGCACTCGCAGGCGGCCCGCGCGGCCGTGGCGGATCACCCGGAACTTGGCGGCCTCGAGGATCGTGGCCACGTAGGCGATGTCGACCGGCCGGCGCGCCGGCTGCGCCCCGATGATCGGGCCGCGCAGGGGCTGCCCGCCGCCCGCGTACCGCCAGGTCAGGCGCAGGCTGGCGAAGTCCGGCAACGCGCCGGGCCGGTCCTCGGGATACAGGTCCTCCCGCGGGTCCTCGGCCGGCGCCGGGACGGGAGGCAGCGCGCCGGCGACCAGCGGGCTCGCGTCATCGTCGGCGGCGACGGTGTCCCACTCGGCGGCCACGTCCGGCTCGTCCGCCGCCTCGTCGAGGACAGCGTCGGGGACGGGCGCCGACGCCGGCTCGGGCGCGGCCGGCTCCTCGCCCTCGGAGCCGTCGGCTTCGGCACCGCCGGCATCCGGCCGGACCAGGCCGAGGAGCTCGGCGGCCCGCCGGGCGTGGCGCGGGCCGATCGCGGCGGCCCGGTCCGAGATCGCGACCGTCCGGGCGGCGCGGGCGAGCGCCAGATCGCGGCGGTGCGGAGCCGGGCTGTCGCCGACCAGCTCGGTGACCAGCCGGGCCACCTCCGGGGTCAGCGGCGGGATCGGCCCGGCCGGGCGCACCGGCGGTGGCATGCCGGGCAGCCGGTCCAGGACGTGGGCGTCGTCCAGCGCCGCCAGGAGGCTGTCCGGGTCGTAGGCGGGCGTTCCGAAGGTGGCGGCCGCGACGCGTACCGGAAAGCGGTCGAGCAGGTGCGGCGACAACCGTTCGACGTCGGCGGTCGCGCAGGCGGCGAGCCAGCGGGACCGGGGCTGCCATTCGGCGTGCAGCCCGTGCCGGTCGGTGACGGCCCAGTCGGCCCCCGCCAGCACGGTCGCCGCCCGGGTGACGGCGAGGTTCGCCCGCGACAGGTCGGGAATGACGGCGATGAGCGGCGCGTCCGGCCGGTCGGTCAGCGGACCGGGCACGGGTACGGCCGCCGCGCCGACCTGCCACCACAGGCTGTCGTCGCTCTCGTCCGCGCCCGGAGCGAAGATCCGCGGCGCTGCTCCGCCGTCCGCGATGGCCGCCCGCAGCCACCCGGCCAGCCCGTGCAGCAGCTCCGGCCGCAGATCGAGGAAGAGGACGCCGCCCAGCCGGTGATCACGGGCCAGGCACGACAGCACACCCGCGATCCGGTCGGTGACGGTGTCAGCTCGCAGCACTGATCGCCCGCTCAACGATCGCGTCGTCCTCCTCCGACCACCGGCGCAGGGTGCCGCTCTCGCTCGTCCCCCGCCGGTGCACCAGGGTCAGCGGCGCCGCCTCGGCCAGGTGGTCCGGGCGCACCTCGGCCGAGCCGTCGATCGCCGCGAGCGCTATCGCGGCGCGCAGCATGGCGAGGTCACCCCGGTGTCCTTCCAGCTTGAACGCCGCGGCGACGGCGCCGGCCAGCTCCGCGGTCGCCCGCGTGGCCACGACCTCGCGCACGCGGTCGCGGGCCTGCCCCAGCTCGTGGAACTTCTTGCGGTCGGCCTCGTACGCCTGCTCCAGCTCCGCGGGCGGCCCGGCGAGCAGCCGCTCGAAGTCCAGGACCGTGGTGAGGATGTCGGCGCGCGCCTCCCGCGAGCCGGCCGAGTCGACCCACACCACCAGGCCGAAGCGGTCGAGGAGCTGCGGCCGCAGCCCGCCCTCCTCCGGGTTCATCGTGCCGACGAGATTGAAGCTGACCGGGATGTCGCGTTCGGACACGCCGTCGCGCTCCACGGTCAGGATCCCGGTCGCGGCGGCGTCCAGGATGATGTTGACGAGGTGGTCCTCGAGCAGGTTGACCTCGTCGATGTAGAGCATGCCGGTCCGCTCCCGGCCGTCCTTGTCCCGGCCCCCGGCCTCCTGGATCAGGCCGTCCTGCCAGTCCTTCTCGCCCTGCAGCAGCTTGTCGATCTTCCAGCCGCCGATGACCCGGTCGTCGGTGGCGCCGATCGGAAGGGTGACGGGCAGCTGCCCGAAGACCATCCGGGCGAACGCGCGGACGGTGGTCGACTTGGCGGTGCCGCGACGCCCGGTGGCGAGGACGCCGCCGACCGCCGGAGAGACGTACGCGATCTCGAGCGCCCGGCGCAGCCCCACCTGCTCGACGATCCGGGTGTAGGGCAGGACGAACGGCTTGGCCGCGGTGTCGGGACTCGTGCCGGTCATGGTCTCTCCTGGGCCGCGGGCTGCTGATGGACATATCGCGTGCGCAGTGGCACGCCCTGCCGGAGCAGTTCGCACAGTTCCTCGTTCGCCGCGACCTCCGCCGCCGGGTCGGCCGGCAGCGGCAGGTGCAGGGCGGTGCGCAGGTCGAAGCGGTGGAGCTCGAGACCGGCGCGTACGCCCACGCCGTAGGCCGCGGCGGCCCGGACCGCGCCGGCATAGCTGAACGCCGAGACCGCGAGCGGCACCAGGGCCAGCAGGGTCCACCAGCCCGACCGGCACGCCAGCAGGCCGGCGGCGGCGACGGTGGTCAGCGCGCCGGCGACGCAGAGGCGGGCCGCGCCGTCCAGGGCGTCGCGCTGGTCGTCGACGACACCACGGACCTGGTCGCCGAGCAGCGGGTAGAGCCGGGGCCAGACGACGATCGGGTCCAGGCCGTACTCCCGCCCGGCGTTGTCGTTGGTCGCGGCGAGCACGTTGCCCAGCCTGGTCGCCCGGACGGCGAGCTCGTCCGGATACCGGGTCCGGAGCCCGGCGGACGCGCGGCCGGCCTCGATGACCAGCCTCTCCCGCTCCTCGGGGGTGGTTGCGGCCACCGCCTCGGCGATCGTGGCGTCGACCCGGTCGGCCAGCTTCCGGCGCAGCGTGACGTGCCGGCGCCGCCGCTTCGAGGCTCCCAGCCAGCGCGGGAACTCGCCTTCCAGGACCCGGACCAGGCTGGTCTGCACCGGCTGCAGAACCACCGCGACCAGCACCACGACCAGGCCGATGAGCAGCGCCTCCAGCACGCCGAGGTCGGTCGCGGTCTGCCACGCGTCATCGAAGTGGACCCGGCGGCGGGGTGCGCCGGCCCAGACGAGCGCCACGACGAACAGCGCGGCCGCGTAGGTGGGCAGGTACGACGTCCGGAAGAACCGCGGCGAGGCCAGGGCATCCGGCGGGTTGGCCAGGGCGTCGAGGCTCATCGCTGCAGCTCCATCCGGCCGTGCGGGCAGCGGGGAAGCTCGCGCGGGTAGTGCACGAGGTACCTCGGCTCGGCGCAGGAGGCGCAGGTGAAGACGAGCAGCCGGTAACGCGTGGAACTGCCGGCCAGCTCGAGTCGCTCACCGGTGCCCACCTCGGCCGCTGTGCCCGCCGTCCCGAGGCTCTTGCGGGTCACCACACCCACGGGACACTCGCCGACGCCGACGGTGACCGCCTGCACGCCGGGCTGCTTGAAATGCTCCCGCAGCCGGTACTCGGCCGCGTTGAGCGTGCCGAAGCCGGCCAGGTCGATGCTCTCCGGAGCCTCCGGCGCCTCGCGGTCCACAAAGATCTTCAATTCCAAGGCGAGATCGCCGTCGTCCACCGAGGAGGCCCATCCGATCGTCGACAGCCGCCGCGGGGAGCGGCGGACGGACGTCCAGAGGACACGACGCTCGGGCACGCAGTCAATCCCACTAACGACCCGGCTTGCCGAACCGGCCCGGCGGTTCATCGCACCGCGTAGTCTGCGCCTGAGCACGGCCCACCCGCAGACCAGCAGAAACGGTTCCCTGTCGTGATGCCGACCCCCGAGATCGCAGTCACCGGCGCCACCGGTCAGCTCGGCGGCCGGGTCGCCCGCCGCCTCGCCGCCCGGGGAACCGCGCAGCTGCTCGTCGTCCGCGATCCAGCGCGGGCCCCGGAGCTGCCCGGAGCCACCGTGGCCAGGGCCGGCTTCGCCGACGCCGCCGCCGTCCGCACCGCCCTTCGGGGCGTCCGCACCGTCCTGATGGTCTCCGCCTCGGAAAGCCCCGACCGGCTGCGCCACCACCGGGCGTTCGTCGACGCGGCGGCGGCCGCGGGCGTCGAGCACCTGGTCTACACGTCCTTCCTCGGCGCCGCTGCCGACGCGACGTTCACCCACGCCCGCGACCACTGGCACACCGAGGAGCACATCCGCGCCGCCAAGATGGGCTTCACGTTCCTGCGCGACAACCTCTACGCCGACTTCCTGCCCGCCCTCGCCGGCGACGACGGTGTCATCCGGGGCCCGGCCGGCCGGGGGCGGGTCGCCGCCGTCGCCCTGGACGACATCGCCGACGCCGCCACCGTCGTGCTGGGTGACCCCGCCGCGCACGACGGGCGCACGTACGACCTGACCGGGCCGGAGGCGCTCACCCTGGACGAGGTCGCCGGCATCCTGACCGGCGCCACCGGCCGTACCGTCACCTACCACCCGGAGACCGTGGCCGAGGCGTACCGGTCGCGGGCCGTCCACCAGGCACCGGGCTGGCTGGTCGAGGCCTGGGTCTCCACCTACACCGCCATCGCCGCCGGCGAGCTCGCCACCGTCACCGACGCCGTAACCACCCTCACCGGGCGCCCCGCCACCTCACTCGCCGCCCTGCTCGCACCGGAGAACCGCCGGATCCCACCTGCGTGATCCGCTTCCGGCCCGGCGGTGGGCCTTCTTCGGTTCCGGTACGGCGCCGGGGGCAGTCAACCGCAACACCGTCGCCTGCCCGCACACCCATCCGGCCCGGTTCCCCTCACCCGTCTGCGGCCCCGCCGGGCCGGCGCTGCGCGGTCATCGGCACCGTGACCTGCCCGGTCAGCCCCGCACGGTGACGATCACGATGATCACCGCCAGCAGCGTGTCCAGGACGAAGCAGAACTCGGCCATGGAGCGCACCACGACCTTGTTGATCCGGTGGTGGTACACGTCCCAGGCCGCGTGGCCGAGCAGGCCGGCCGCCACCAGGTACGCGCCCACGCTGTTGCCGAGGAGCACCGCCACCGCCGCGACCGCCCCGAAGACGGCCATCGCGATCGCCTGCAGCGGCAGGCCGCCCGGTGGGCGTACCGCACCGGTCAGCAGGCCGTAGCCCATCAACGGCACCGCGAGCCCGAGCAGGATCCAGGTCGGCTCGACGGTGGCCGCGCCGGGTACGGCGGCGGCCAGGACCCGGGCTCCGGCCAGGACGACGAAGGTGCCGAAGAACACCACCCATGCCGCCGCGGGTCTTCGCAGGGCGGCGGCGCCCAGATAGACCAGCGCGGACGCGACCACGATCGTCGCCAGCTCGCCGCCCCCGGTCAGGCCGTCGGCCATGAGGGCGGTCAGGCCGGTCGCCGCCAGGCTCGGCCACCGGTGCAGCAAGCCCTTCGCCGACGGAGCCTCAGCGCCACGGTCGTGGTAGGACGTCGTACCTGTCATGAGATGCCTCCTCAGCGGACCGCCGAATACCCATGGGGGGTATGGCGATGCGCTGAACGTACCCCCAGGGGGTACGGCTTTCAAGGGTGTTCGCGCGACCGAAAAAGGCAAGGGGCGGAAATCGGCGCCGGCCGCCACCGGCGCCGATCCCTCCGCGGAATGCATCGCAGGCTTTTCTGCGAGTCACCGCTTCCCCCGGGCCGGCCGGAAAACAGTCCCGGCGGGCCCGCGCGTCTCAGATTAGAAGTTCGCCCGGAACGGCAGCAGCGGGGAAAACCCTCAACCACGATTTCACCCGCGCTGGGCGTCCAGCCAACGCAGGATGGCCAGCACCCGCCGGTTGCGGCCGGGGTCCGGTGGCAGGTTGAGCTTCCGGAAGATGCTGGTCAGGTGGCGCTCCACGGCGGACTCACCGATCAGCATCACCCGGGCCACGGCGCGGTTGCTGAGCCCCGACGCGACGTGCCGCAGCACCTCCCGCTCGGTCGCGGAGAGCTCGCCCGGTGCGGAGTCGGAGATCCGCTGGGCGATGATCTCGTCCATCACCACCTCCCCGGCGGCCACGCGCTTGATGGCGTCCCGGAGCACCTCGTCGTCGCGGACCCGGTCCTTGACCAGGTAGCCGATTCCGGTGGGGATGCGCTCGACCAGCCGGCGGGCGTACGTGTGGAACTCGTAACTGGAGAACAGGAGGATGCCGACCCGGGGGTACAACCGGTGGACCTTCTCCGCGGTGCGGAATCCCTCCTCGTCGCCGGACGGCGGCATGCGGGCGTCGAGCACGACGACGTCGGGCGGCTCGCCGGCGATCCCGGCCAGCAGGGCGGGCCCGTCGCCGACGGCGAGGACGACGTCCATCTCCAGGGCCCGCAGCAGTTGGGTGAGGCTGCTGCGGAGGATCGGGCTGTCCTCGGCGAGTGCTACTCGCACGGGATCACCCCCTCGATGACGGTTCCCGTGCCGGGACCGCTGGTGATGGTCAGTTCACCGCGCAACGAGCGGACCCGCTCCCGCAGGGACGCCAGCCCGGAGCCCGGCTCGGGGTGGGCTCCGCCCCGTCCGTCGTCGCTGATCCTGGCCGAGGCGACCCCGTCGGCGATCCTGGTGGTCACCGTGACACCCGTCGCCTGGGCGTGCTTCAGCGCGTTGGTCACCGCCTCACTGACCAGCCGGTACATGAGCAGTTCGACCTCCGGCGGGGTCCGCCGGTCGTCGATGTCCATGGTGATCGGCAGCGGAACGCCGTCGAACTTGCGCCGCAGCGCGGGCCGGAGCCCCTCCTCCAGCACCTCCGGGTGGATGCCCCGGGCGAGATCGCGGAGCTCCTTGACGGCCACCTGCACGGCCGCCTGCGCGTCGTTCACCGCGTCGCCGAGATCGGCGGTCCGGTCCTGCCCGGCCTCGTGCCGGCGCAGGTGGACGCGGATCCGGGTCAGGTGGGCCTGGACGGCCTGCAGCGTCGAGTTGACGCCGTCGTGCAGCTCGTGGCCGATGCGCTGCAGTTCGTTGAGCGAGTCCCGGGTCAGCCGCCGGCGCGACGTCTGCGACTGGGACAGCTTGCTGGTCAGGTCCCGCTGCAGGACGCCGTCGTTCAAGGCGATGCCGCAGGCCACGGCCGCGGCCCGGACGGCGTTCTCGCGCCGGCGCAGCGTCGGGTCGACCAGCAGCACGCCGATCGACCGGCCGCTGCGGCCGGGCACCTCGACCTGCCACCGGGTGTCCTCGACCGGGGCCATCGGATATCCGTTGGGGGTGAGGTAGCTGGCCGTCGAAGCGGATCGCACGGCGAGCACGAGCGTGGGGTCGCCGAGGACGCGCCGGAGGGCGGACTGGACCTGCTCGATGGTGTCGCACCGGGAGAGCAGCCGGATCTCGGCCTCGCCGAGGCCGCTCTTGAGCCTGCGCTGCAGCAGGCTGACGATGAACGCGATCGGCGCCACCAGCGCGGCCAGCGCGGAGAGCGCCCGCAACCCGTCGGTGACATCGCCCTTGACGTGAAATTGCACCGCGACGAGATAGAGGCCGCCGACCACGCCGATCGAGACCGCGGCGGCCGTGGCGGGCAGCAGGTCGAGGCGTTCGAGGCCCTGCGAGCGCCGGACGCGGTACAGCAGCAACACCGGCAGCAGCAGCGCCAGCCCGGTCACGCCGGCGCCGACCACACTGCTGGCCACCTCGGACAGGTGTCTGTCCGCGGCGATCGTGGGCCACCAGGCATCGGCGTTCCAGCGTTTCCACTCCGGCCGCGACACCGCGGCGACGAACAGCTTGCCCCCGAAGACCCAGATGGCGAGGGTCACGAAGTAGACCCGCTCGTGGCGTCGCCCGAGCGCCGGTTCCGGATAGCGGACCAGCGCGAGTCCACCGACGACGAACCAGCCGTAGCCGAGCACGAACGAGATGATCGGGACCGGTCCCACCTGCCACTCCGGGGGCCAGATCCACCACCACGACACGGCGTAGCAGAACGCCGCGCCGATCATGCCCCAGCCGAGCCGGCCGGTGCGGCCGTCGGAGAGCAGGAAGCCGCCGGTCGCGGCGAACGACGCGACGTCCAGCACGTAGAGCACGCCGAGGAGGAACTCCTCGTCCCACCGCGGTGCCCAGGAGAACCCGGCGACCAGCCCTGCGACGATCGTCAGGATCACCGGGCCCCACCCGATGACGCGCCTGTGCTGCGGCGGGGCGTGGACATCG
>WUUC01134672.1_pt1 | contig 19028 bp, 9 predicted proteins | sample 6278441 | NCBI WGS metagenome assembly WUUC01 (sample SAMN13675441, study PRJNA597444) | soil metagenome | isolation source: soil | place: USA: Washington | collected 2017-10 | reverse complement strand
TCGGCGTCACCATCGGCTCCATCGTCATCGCCATGTACCTCCCCCTCTTCTCCCTCATCGGCAAGATGGCTGCTGGCGGCCACTAACCCGACGCGTAATTTGTTCAGATGAATTAAAGTCTTGGAATCTAAATTAAAGTCTTGGACTACGAATTAAAGTCCTGGACTAGAGCAACTGGTTTAAACGCCCGCACGACCATTTAATGGTCGTGCGGGCGTTTAACTTATCACCATCTATTACTATGCACTTTTGGCACTATGTGGCTTCGTTCCTGCGTTTATTAGATTTCGCCGGCGAATATTTGGGCAGGTCGATTTCATCATCTATAAGAATCTCAAGCGGCACACCAGTAACTCTCGAATATTCGAGCAGCACTAACAGTGAAGGCTCACGTATCCCTGCCTCGAAGCGGTGAATGTGCGACTTATTAGGCGGTGATTTCTTTACTTTAGCCAGCGCCAACGCCATCTCTTCCAAGGTGTAGCCGAGCCCAATTCGAAGTTGACGAAGCTTTTCGGCAAGACGATCCGGTTGCGGACGCGGGTGTCGTGTCCCCATCAGAGTAAACCTCCTCCGGCGACACTCCTGCGACTCTTGCCCGCAAATCCTTTTCGTCGTATGCTGCGCGTTGGGTTTCCATAAGGGAACCCAACGCGCGTCTTAATCTTTGCTGCCCGAATGCTTTTTAGAGCTGGGGCAGCCCACCTCATCCGTAAGCTTGTGAAATTACGGTGCGCATAGGACGCGATTGTCAAATAAGCCTAGAAGCACTTTATATCAAACGGCGTATTCCCATGCCACATTCACAATTACTTCTTACGCTAAGGATTACCTTTATGAATAGAATTCTCACCATTTTCATAACCTACCTGCTACTGCTTACGACTTGTGCGATGGCTCAGCAAGATGCTGAGGGTACATGGACACGGTATAAACCTAGTAAGTTGAGTTTAATTGTTAAGGCGCATTCCAATCCGGCTGACTCACGCGATAAGGGAGTAGACTTGGGCTCAGACCCAGTGCGGGCACGAGTCACTTATACAGGAGTGTCTCGTACTACAGTACCAGTTACGCAACGCTTCATCGTCTTCTACATGGAGTCCATTGGTAGGGCGGAAGCGGCGAACAGATTCACGACAGAGATGCTCTTTATTGAAGATGGAGTTGAGTTCTGGCTACCAGTTCAGAACGTACTACTCCCACATTTAAGAAAGGAACTTCGTAAAGGAGAAAGCATCACCATATTCGCCAACTGGATTGGCATTACCTATCCTGGACAGGGCGGGAAAAGAACTCATGTCTTCTTAGTTAATGAGTTTGAGAAGGCAGGAAGCTCTCAGGCAACCCAGCCAATAACTGAACAATGGGGAACGCTCACCGGTCCGGATAGCGACTTCCAGATTGATTTCCCCATCGAGCCGAAGCATGAGGAATTTTTCAATAACGCTAGTGGAATCAGGGCGGTCGCGCGCAGATACTATGCGCATACAGATACATTGATGCTATCCATTGGCTTTCAGGACTTAGGGTATCCGCCTAACAGTCAGTTAGCTAACACCCTGCCGATGACATATGAGCGTAAAGTTATGGACGCAGCGAAGCGAGTCGGCTGGAAGGTCGTGAGAGTTCATCGGTTATCGAATAGTGCAGCGGAAGTAGAGGAATGGGAGCGAATGGATGGCTCAGAAGACTACGCTCATTCAATATCGCGCACGGTTGTACGTAACGGACAAGTCTATGACCTGAATTGTAGATCGCTGTTCGCCAAGCAAAAAGTAGATACGCATGTTTGTCTTCGTTTCTTCAATTCATTCCGTATCATCGGCCCACCGCGGTAACCTCAAGTAGAACTGGAATGGCTGCGAAAGGCCACGCCCCGCTTAGAGAACGTGCCACGCGTGCTTGGCAAAAGGAGCGCCCCAGGCGCGTAGCCCAACTCGTGAGACGAGCCAGGTTATCCCTTGAACTACGAAAGAAAATAAAAGAGGTTTTAGGGGAAGACCTGCCCATGAGAATCATAACAGACCCTCAAGATCGGACGTTCTGCATAGTGCCGACGAGTTGGTCGAGCGTCGGGCGGTCAACCGGCGTCTCCTGCGACTTCACCTGTACGCAGATTCGCGGGCGGCCGAAGCCGAGCGGGCCGGGGCGGCGAGGATGTCCACGCCCTTGTCGGCGCCTTCGGGGCTGCGGTAGGTGATATAGCCCTGCGCCTTGAGGATGGGCTCAACGAGGCGCTCCATCCCGTGCCCCTTGAACTTTCCGATAATTAGGCGGGCGATGCTGTCACGCCCTAGACGTTCGAGGTCAATGGCCTCTTCTGGCGCTTCCGTGTCTGCCGCAACCGCGGCCTCTTTGCCGGGGGTGAATGCTTTGACGGTCGAGCGCCAGTTGTTCTGTGCCATCTGCCGGACGCGCCGCTCGGCGTCGTTGCGCTTGATCTGGCAGAAAGTGAGGAAAGCGCCGAAGGAGTAGAGCAAATCTTGGTCGAAAGTCGAGCGCAGCACTTCTTTGGCGAGCCATTGCACGTCACCCCAAGACGATAAGACGGTCCGGCATTAGCGTCGTAGGTAAACTTGTTTTTGATTTCACCGACGGCTATGGCTGACTTCATTTTATGCAGGAGCATGACTCAACCACCAACGTTCATCCTCAGTAAGAAAGCCCAGACCTTCCCGGCATTGTTGATGGTCTTCCCCGGAGTGGCTTAGGGTGAGTCGGTAGCGCGCACGATTGCCTTTATGTCTTTGTAGCTGTTTACCTTCATCAGATCTGTGTTACGACGCCGCTCCCAGTCAGGCGGACGAGATCGATGTCGGGAAGGGATTGGAGGGATGCACACCCTTTTTAATCGGAATAATTCTTGACAACCTTCCCATACCAGTATAAAAGGCACCCCGTCAGACAGGATGCGCTCTGCTGGAGAGTCATTTGGATGGCTGCTTATCTAGCCTCACTTTACTTGCCTAATATCTTCGACCCAGTTCTGTTTGGAATCGCTTGGGCACAAATGTGAGGTTAGGTTAACACGCTCTAATAGGCTCCGCTTCTCGGTCGCACTATTTGTAGCCTTAGCCCGGCGGCCAAGATTTAATCCCATGTTCTAAGGAACGGCCTGCGTTTTCTCATTCACTCAACCCACTTCGGAGGGAGGTATTATGCGAAGTCTCCGTCTCCGCCTTCCCCTACTTGCGGCTCTTTGTCTGGCAACGCTCGACAGTTCCAGCACCTATAGCCAGAGTCTGCTCCCAGCTGCCCACCCTAACCACTACATCATCCTCGTAGACGCTTCCGGCTCAATTGTCCGCCCCGCAGAGAAGCAAAGAAATCTTAACAAGGCACTCACGGAGCGGCTGCTGCCGAGTCTTTACGGCAGCGGATTTGGCAAGATTATTCCGGCATTTGACCCTAGCCAAGACCTTCTCACGCTCAACTTTTTCGGCGTCGTGAGGGGCGGCCAAGGTAACGCATACGATCACTTGGCGGACTACGACTTGCGCGACGACTTCATTCATGACGAACTCGTCCGCGGCAGAAACGTCTCACCCGAATCCTTGGCCGAGCGCATTACGCCCGCGACAACCTATCAGTACACGATTCTCTCTTGGGCCAAGCAGTTGGCGTTGTATAACTCACGCCCGAGAGATGCCGGTGAGGTGAGCCACCGCACGTTCCTCATTGTCGTACACGACGGCGTCTCGAACGAGAACTCGGTCGCCGAGGAGATCGAGATGGTTCGCCGCTGGTCGAAGGCGAACTACGAAGAGGTTCTGCCGGTCGTCAACTCCATTAATGGCGATTACAAATTCACGGACGGGGGCGGGGAGAACAGGCCCGCCTGGACGGAGGAGGTGGACGAGGCGTCTGGCGGCGGCACACGCGCGCCTGTCTTCATCGAAGCGTACGAGGTGGTTTCGACCAACTGGGCGAACTGGGAGGCCGAAGGCCGGCGGCTCGACCCGCTGGACGACTTCAGCATCCGCTGGACGAACGAAGCCGGCGATGCCCCGCGGGGCGAGCTTAGGGCGGCCCCGAGCGAAAAGTTCAGGGCATGGCTCGGGCCGGCGGAGAACGTAGAGGTCTCCCTCTCCGTCGAGCAGGACGGCGAGGTGATGAGCGGGGCGGCCCCCTCGGTGCCCTTCGTCGCGCGCGGGGCGCTGTCCTGCGACCCGCGCCTCTTCAAGGCGGCGTTGAGCGCGACCGCGCAGCAGACGGACAAACTCCTCGGGAGCCGCGTGGTGCGCTACACCTATCCGCGCGTGTTGGAAGCCCCGCAGCCCTCGCGCTGCACGGCCGCCTTCAGGACTGCGGTCGCCGTGGGGGCCGGGCTCCTGTTGCTGCTTGTCGTCTACTTCCTCTTCTACCTCTACTACCGCTATTACGCCCCGTACGTCGAGATTGAGTTTCCCGGGACAAGGGTGCCCATACGACTTGGGCGCAAAGGGCCGCCGCCCGTGGCGGTCCCCGTCGTGCCGCAGAAGGGGCTGGAGGCGCTGACGCTAAAGCTGCCCGGGCGCTTCAAACAGTACCTGTTCCACCACGGGGCGACGGTCTCGCTCACCCCCGCGGACGGGGAGACGATTCACTGGGCGGACGGCGACGACGGGCGTGTCATCAGGCTCCCGCTCGCGAGCCAATACGTCCCCGCACACTGGGGCCGCCTCCCCTCGAAACCTTCACAAGTCACCGTCAGCTACCGGAAAGGGCGCCGGCAGACCGAGGTTGACCTCTCGTACCCCGGCGGCGCGCAGACAGTGACTCAAGGAGCGCAGGAATGATCTACGTATCTTTGGACCTCGGCTCAGAGTCGATGGCCGCCTATTACTCGGACGCCTTAGGCAGAGGCGACATGATCCGGCTGCAACAGTCCGCAGACAAGCTACTCGACACCCGCGGGCTGGCGGGTTTGGAGATCGACTACCTCAGGGAGGAAGTGCCGGGAGGCAACGGCTACGGCCCCGTATCGCCGCGCATGTGGAACCGCGTGTCGCTGAAGGGAACGCGACCACAGCCCCAAGAAATACCGGAAGCGCACGCCTGGTTAAGGTTTCTGGACAATGGCCAGAGCAATAACAACTATCAGGAGTCGATATTCAACTTATTTCACAATATCGGCGTGTGGCCGCCCGCGGCCGGCGTACTGCCGAACCCGAAGATACTCTTCCAGTACCAGGCGGAAGATATCCTGCCGAAGATGGAAGCGAAGGGCGGCGGGTTTTACAACCTCTCGCCCCTTATGCTGATCAAGCACCTCTCTTTGCAGATCATCATCAACTTCGTGCTCGACTCCGAAGAACTCCGGAGGTACGACCGGAAAGATATCCACCTGACCATCACCGTGCCGAACATCTACAGCCTGACGCACTCCGAGAACATCCGGAGATTCGTCAGAGAGGCCGTCGGCGTCGGCGAGGTGGAGATCATCTCCGAGTCGGACGCTGTGGCCTACTACGTGCTGTCGGGACAGGACCCCGAAAAGGACCCGCCTGACCTCTACAATTTCAAGGGCAAGCTGACCGAGAGCCTGACGCGCAAGAAGCGGGTCTGCATCGTCAGCATTGACGTGGGCAAGGGCACCACCGACCTGAGTTGCATCCTGAAGGAGGAGCCCCGGAAGCACAAGTACAAGGGCGAGGCCGAGGACATGGACATGCGCCAGAGGCATACCGTCCAGGGCAAGACGGGCAAGAGCAGCGGCGGGAACTACCTGAACTACATCTTCGCGGAGCACTACGACAAGCGGCTTAAGGAGGTCGCGGCTCAGCTTGAGGCGGCGACAGGCGTGAATATACAGTTCGGCTTCCTGAACGAAGCCACCAACAAGGAACCTCAAAGCAAGACCGTTTTCGCGCTCGTGAATCTGATAGAACAGGTCAAGCGGCACATGACCGAGGAGTACGAGATAGACGAACAGGGCTTCCCGCCCGAGCGCGAGCGGGAACTCCTCAGGGCCGTGGCCGACGAGTTGCTGAACGCCCACGACCCGACCACGCCCCCCGAGGCCATCGAGAGGTACGAGAACTTCAGGCGGATGTTCGCGGACGCGCTCATGCTGCCGCGGCGGCTCGGGGAGAGCGGCTGGCGGACCGTCCTCCCGCTGCGCCGGCGCAAGTACGACCCGACGGCGCTCGACGGCCCTTCCCCCCACCCGACGCCGCTGACGAAGGAACTCAAGCGCCGGATCGAGAACTACGTGAAGGAGAACGTGGACGAGATGCTCAACAACCTGAAGGGCCTCGTCCGGGAGCACGAGCCGGGCGCCTCCAGCCGCGCCGAGATAGACCGCGGCGCCTTCGTCGTCGTCTCCGGCCAGGGCTCGCAGTTCAGGCCGCTCCGCCGCGCGATTGAGAGGAAATGTGACCGCATGCACATCCGCAAGTCACACCGCCACATGATGCGCGGCGTAGACTCGAAGGTGGCGTGCTGCAAAGGGGTCGTCAACTTCAGGCTTGAAAACGTGCTGCACATCAACCAGAAAGAGCTACACGGCACCTACGGCTGCCTCGCCCACGGCGTCCGCCCCAAGCTGGAGCAGTTCAAGCCGTTCGAGATGGCCGACATCAAGAACGGCGGCAGCTCGACGATCAGTTTCGTCACGCCGACGACCTACTACATCGTCTTCACGCCGCGCCCCCTGAGTGAGGTCAAGAAGACGCCGCCCAAGAAGAACGACGGCTCGACGGCGGTCATCGCGGTCTTCGAGAAGACTCGCGAGTTCACTATCCATTACGACAGAGACCGGCTGGAGCTGAAGGTCAACGACAAGCTCCTGGAGTTAAAGACGTTCGGCAGCGTGGACGGCTCGATCTACCCGAAGGTGTGGCCCGAGGTGCTGAAGAAGCCCGAGGCGAACCAATGAGGAGGCGACAGGTGAAGACTTTACGACTGGCACTGCTGCTGGCGCTAGCGCTCGGCGCGCTCGCCCTCGACGTACGCGCGCAGAAGCCCCCAGCGGACGTGCAGTACTTCTGGGCCGCGCCCGACCGGGTCTACCTCTGGCGGACGCCCGAATCCCCGCAGCCGGTCATCGCGACCCTGATCAGCGAGGCCAACAGCAACTGGAGCATCCAGCCGCCCACGGCCACCGAAGAGTGGCGTCAGACTTTGCAGGAGATACTCAAGCACTACAAGCCGAAGGCGAAGCTCGACGCGACCAACAACGACCAGACTCTCTGGGATTTCGTCCTCACCAAACTCGGCAATGAGCCCACCACGGCGACATGGGCCAAGCCGCGGAAGCCGGCGGTCGAGATTTACGTCCGCAAGACCGATGCCGTCCCCCGTAAGTCCGATGCCATCGCCGACGTGGTCTTCGTCTGGAGTGATGGCGGCACGCCGAAAGTCGACTCCTATCAGTTCAAGTTTCAAACTTCGAAGTGGAAGCAGGCCACGCAGGAGCCGATCCCGGTTGAAAAGTTTCTCAACCTCGACCCGTTCTCGACCGAGCTGCGCAAAGTCCTCGACATCCCCGAAGCCGAGGCGATTCCCCAGAGGGACTGGAGCGCCGTCTGGGATAAGTGGTTGAAGGCTGCCCTCGACAAGGAGGAGCCGCGTCCCGTCACATACTTCGATAAGAACCAGACGGCCCAGTGGCTCTGGCGAGAACGCCTCGCGCCCGGCGCGGCGCTGCCCAAAGGCTTCAAGGAAGCGCCCAAGCGTGCCTCACCCCTCAAAGAGCCGTTTATTTCCGAGGAGCAAGGGCAGACACAGACTTGGTGGGACTGGCCTTACACTAAGGTGCTCATAGTCGTCGCCGCCGCGGTTGTGATAGCGGCGCTCATCCGGCTCACCGTCTTCCTCTACGGTAAGTGGGGACACAGGCTCGTCGGGTTCGTTCGCGGCGTCGTCCCGCGCCGGTGGCGGCGCGGCGCGAGGTCGGCCGGGCTGGCCGTCTCGGCCGAGGGGCTTAACGCCCTCTACGACCTGTTGCAGAAACAGGAGCAGGAGCAGCCGATCACTCCCCTCTCCGAGTTTGATAAGAAGTTCCACCTCGACGCACTCCGCTGGGTGCGCGAGCGTTCAAAGCTTGTGCTGGTCTCCGACCAGTTCCGTGAAGTTTCGGACAGCCTCAAGCAGAAGGCCATCGAAGAGTACGAGCAGGAGTTGGGCGTCGAGCAGGAGACAGACCGTAAGAAGGTCAAGGAATGGGTGACGCTGGGTAGCGCGCTGGAGAAGAAGAAGGAGGAGTTCGAGCGCGCCCGGCAACTCCCCCACGTCAAGGAGGCGCTCGACGGCTTGAACAACGGGCAGAAGGCCGAGGGCATCCCGGCGCTGTCCGACGTGCTGCCTCAACTACCGGGACTACTCACGGGGCTGAACGAGCGGCTGACGACGGTCAACAAGAAGCACGAAGACCTTCAAACAGAGCTTCAGCAACTCAAGGACTCGCGCGACGCCGACCACCTGAAGGTACAGCAAGACACCAAGGCGAAGTGGCAGGGCGAGGTCACGAGGCTAGGAAATGAGCTGACGACCAAGACCACCGAGCACGCCACCGCCACTGAGCAGAATAAGGTAGATGTGCAGACGATCAAGGATTTAAGAGAAGAGGTCGCGAAACTTCAGCGCGACCTCGGCACGGCGCATAGGGGGATAAGTACGGCCGACACAGAGCGCGGTGTCTTCGAGAAGAAGGTCAACACGATCAAGGAGGTGGAGCAGCTCTCGCGGTACATGCGACAGTGGATTCAGGCTTACTACAACAAGCAGCAACCGCAGGCGCACGACACGCGACACGTCGCGCTCCTCGCGGCGCTGGTCAACCAGTCTGTGTACCAACTCTGCTTCAGCATCGTTAACGACCAGATGGAGCTGAGAAAGGCGGTGACAAACAACCTCTTCCGGTGCATGGAGCACATCAACATTTCCAGCAATTACCCGGCGGCGCTCGACATCCTGGAGCGCATCGACCCGAAGGCGCAGGCGGCTCTCAAAGAGTTGCGCGACTTCAACAAGGACGGGACGCTGGACGACCGACTCATCCAGTCGTTCCTGAGCACGCTCAGGGCGGACTCTGGGCTCGACCTCAGTCCGTTCTTCATCGACATCAGCAAAGAGAAGATTACGGTGACGAGCGCGAGCTGACATTCCCCGCTTCGGACTCCGCGGGGCTCCCCCGATTCGCGTGCGGCCCTCGCACCGCGCCCGTGTACGGGCCGCAGTCCCGGCCCGACACCCTTACGATTAGAGAAAGGTCCCCAAGCATGTCCCCACTCGGCTCCTTCCTGCTGCTCACACTGATCGTCACCGTCGCCTACGCCGTCTTTGGCGGGCGGGCGGCGGCGGGCGGAACTAGCGCCCTGCGCCCCTTCAAAATCCTGACCGCCGCGTATGTCGCCCTGACATGCTTCTCACTGATCCTGATGGTCTACTACTTCGTCGGGATGGGCGAGCACGGCAGCCCGCGCGTTCCCGTGCAGCAGCAGCGGCGCATCACCTATGCCGGCTACTACTTCGCCCGGGACGGTCAATTGTTGCTCACGGAGGCTCCCGAGTCGCGCCGCGCGGGATCGAGAGACAACGAGTCTGCGCAGGAAGAACAGGGCGCGCCGCAGGAGCTGAAGATCATCCGCCAACTCCTGGCAGCCGAGCCGGCGGCGGGCGATGCTCCGCCGGTGAATAACTTGGCCAGCGAAGGCTTCACGCACCCCGCGCTGGGGGCCGGCGAGAGTCTAACGCTGAAGCCGCTCTGGGAGAAGAAGGGCGCGTGGTCGCTCAAGTACAAGGCGACAAACCGCCCGCTCAGGTTCGAACGGGAAGAGGGCGGTCGCTTCGTTAGCAGGTGCGTCAACCTCGGCGAAGACCAATGGCTGAGCCCCGGCGATTCGATCTTCATCGCCTTACAGCACGGAGCCGAGCGGCAGTTCGTCACAATCAGATGGCAGGCTGGAACCAAGTACTCCTGGCCGTTCACCCGGCCGGTGAACTCTTACTACTACAGCCGAGGCACTCTCCGCGGGGCCGAGCTGGTCTACGACAAGGAGCGCGACCTGCTCCTGTCGGAGTTGATGCTGAAGGAGGGGGTCGCCCTCTCCGACCTGATGAAGAGGGGTAAAGAGGAGTTTCGCAAACAGGCCGGGAGCATCAACGAGGAGTGGTGGAGCATCTTTAAGGGCCTCACGCTGGTGCGAGAGGTGAAAGGCGACGACGACTCCAGGGTCGGGCTCATCATGGCCGACGAGTTATTCCAACAGCCCGGCCTGACGATCTATAAAAACTATCGCGGCGAGGGCTCGCCAGCCCTGTCGCCCCGTACGCAGGAGGTTTCTGCCGAGATTGACGCCGCGACCGTCGTCGCCTATGGCTTGGGCAGCCGCGACCTGCTCAAGCTGCGCCTGACGGATGACGTGTTCGAAGACCCGATCTGGGGTCAGGTCGTCAGGGTCGGCCTCGACTCGCCACAGTCGTGGCCGCTCCCGCCGACCCCCACCTCCGACTTCATCATTACAACGGCCAACGACTACATCCCGCTCGACGGTTACTTCATCAACATCGGGAACTCGGCGCACTCCTTCTACGCGAAGGCGAAGCTCAACGACGCGCTCGACACCCTGACCGTCAACGACGGCAAGACCGCCGAGAGCGAAACCTCTGACGACCGGGGCACGCCGCAACAGCCCCCGGAACAGTTGGCGCGAACGTTCCGGCTGGGCGAGCCGGTTTCGCTCGGCGACTTCCAGCAAGGGGTACTGCTCAAGCTGACGCAGGAGGAGGCGGCGTACCCTTACGTTGGGCCGTGGGCCGCCATTTTGCTGATGCTCAACTGTCTGGCCTTCCTACTGACCGTGCGCCGTCAAGACGAGCGGCCCAAACTGTTTCTGTGTTGGACGGTCGCGTGGGCGCTGTTCCTGACGCTCCTTACTGTCCGCCTGCTCCTCTCGTACCGCGCCAGCCTCCTCCCGCCTCTGGACGCGAGCGCGAAGGATATTCTGAACGTCTTCGACAAGAGCGTGAACGTTAGCCTGCAAGGGCTGGCTGGGGGCGTCGCGCTGGCCCTCGGAGTGCCGCTGCTGGCGCGCGCGTGGGGCTGGCTCAGCGAGAGCACGGTGTTAGCGCGGCTGAGCGGGAGCAACTGGCCGGCGACTGTCTTCGCCGCGGTGTGGGCGGTTCTGATTTCGGGCTGGATCGTGGCGGGCAAGTACCTCGGCTCGAACCAGTCGTTCCTCGGGGGCCGTATCAACATCGCCGTACATCTTCTGGTCGTGCTGGGGCTCGCGCTGCTGGCCAAGCGAGCGCTCGACACGGGGTGGCTGCTGAAGGCGTTGGTCGTGGTCGTCGTCGCGGGTTCCATCGCCCTGCAAATCCTGTTCGTCGGCGACGCTGGCTCCGTCATCTACGGCATCTCGCTGGCGATCTGCGTGGGGCTCCTTCTCTTCTGGGATAGCCTGCTGAGCTGGCCAGCGGGGCTCCTCGGCAAAGCCGGGGTGGCGGCGGCCTTCGCGGCCGCGCTCTTCCCGCTACTGATTGTCGGCGTGCTCCTTACGCTGAACCTTTTCCTGCTCCCGTACGTCACCGAAAGCGAGTGGCTGCGTAGCGCGACGCGCCCAGTCATCCCTTCAACCACCTTCTACCGCTTCGCCAGCTTCACGGACTCGGAGGAGGCCATCCTCATCGCGCGCAGCACCGACCGCGAGGAGGACATGGGGGCGCTGCTGGACAACTCGCGGCAGGATTGGCAGATGCTCCTGTACGCATCGCACGGAGCTTCTAACTACGCGGGCTTTGGGAGCGCGCCGCTCTCAAAGCGCGGCATGACCTACCCGACCTCGATGGCCGACTGCGTCTTCTCGGTCTACCTCCTGGCGGAGCACGGGAAGGCCGCGGCCCTTTTCCTGCTGCTCATCTATCTCGCCCTCGGGGCAACCTTCGTCCTCGCGGGCTGGTTCCTCCCCGACGATCTGAGGCACAGGTACGTCCCGCTCGTCGCGGTCGGGGGGTTCTTTGCCTGCAATGCTCTCTACATGGCCGGGGCCAACATCGCCCTCACGGTCTTCACCGGGCAGAACATCCCGCTGCTCGGCCTCTACTCCCCTTCAGACTTGGTGCAGGGGCTGCTCCTAGTCGGCCTAGCCGGCTGCATGCTCCTGTCCACGGAAACAGATACCTCCCCCACGGCTTTGAGAGAGGATCACCCGGTCGCCTTGTGGATGGGCGTTTCGCTGTGCGCCAGCCTGCTGGTTTGGTTGGCGATGGTGGGCTGGCGAATGGCCGAGGTCGGCGGAGAGAAGAGCTACCGCGAGAACCACGATTTCAGCAAGGCCACCTTTGACCGTATCAGGAACGACTTGCCGCCGAGCGATGACTCGCCCGGGAGAAGACAAAATTCCCCTTGGGAGTTGGTCGGCGACAGGCTCGTGCCCAAGAAAGGCGCGCCGGTCGAGGAGATCGAGGCGCAGTACGCCAAACAGTTTAACGAACGGAATGACAAGTTCAACCCGAACGGCGGCCTCTATTACCTCGAACAGGCCCGCGACGCGCAAGGACAATCCGTCCTCCGGGTTAAAGTCAACGACCGTTACTTCCGCGCCCGCTCCCCTTTCAAGTACGCGCCGATGTGGTACGGCAGCATCGTCGCCCAAGGCGACCACGACCCCGCCTTCAGCGCGCTTGGCGGGACGATGACCGTCAGCCTTAAGGACGAGGGGTATCCCGGGAGCATCGACATCGGCAGCGCCCTGCCCATACGCGCCAACTCCGCGACTCTGCTCAAGGAGGGGGGCAGCGAGTTCTGCGAGCTGCGGCGAGAGGGCGAGACGGTCTGGCTCGACCCCAAGCTGCGCGGCAACCTGTGGGACATCTACGTAGACGGCAGAAGGATTACCAAAGGAATCCCCTTGTCGCCATTGAGCGTCATCGTCATCGAGCGCAAGAGCCCGAAGTTTCGGCGCAACCTGATCTATCTGGGCGCGACCCCGCCCATCCTCGCCTTCACGCGTTGGCGCAACGGCGAATACCGTCGGCTCTTCCCCGAGACGGCGCTGCCGCTGGCCTACCTTATCGGGAAAGCAGCCGACGCGGCCGCGCAGATGGAGAAGGATGTGCCCGACGCCGACAAGAGACTGAAGGAAGTTCTGCCCATCAACATTGACGTTGCCCTCCAACGCACGCTCCAGCAGAGGGTGGCCGCCTACGCCAAGGGCAACGCGAACTACACGCCGTACCGCCTCCTGCCGAATCGGCTGGCCGTCACCGTGATGGACGCCTTCTCCGGCCAAGTTCTGGCACTGCCCTCTTGGCCCGCACTGAACCCGGGCAAGTCAGACTACGAAGGGCTTATCGACAAGCTGCCCGAGTTGACGCGCTCCCGCTTCGCCTATAACCACAACCTGTCGAATCACATCGCGGGCTCGACGGTCAAACCCCTCGTGTTCAGCGCGATGGCGACCCAGTTACAGCCGGTTGGCTATGACCTCGCTGACGTGACAATCTATAACCGGCCCGACCGCTATACCCCGCCCGCGCCGGAAAAGCCTGGCGAACGAAAGCCCGTCAAACACCCGCACCTTCAGATCGGCAAGTTAAAGATCAACATGTGGGACTGTAACAGTGCCGACCCCGAGTCAGGTATGAAAGAGTTCCTCGTGCAGTCACGCGACTACCCCGAGGGCGTCATCGGCATGCTCGGCATGGTGACGGAGGCGGAGCAGGTCAGACAGATGCTGCGCGCCAGCGAACAGCCCTCCGACATTGACTACCGCGGCCGCCATTTCACGCTCGACCTGACGAAAGCCTCCGAACAGACGACGGCTTTCACCCTCGAAGAACAGTTCAGAGGCGGGCTCGCCAGCACGCGCGGGCCCGATGTGATTAAGAAGACCATCCTCTTCAGGGGGCTTTCCGAGGTCTTTGACTTCGACCTTGACGGTGGCGGAAACGCCTGGCTCCACAAGGTCTGCGACCACTTCTTCCCGTCATTCGGGAACCCTCGGCTGTCACTCGAAAAAAACAACTACATAGATAACATCGTCCCCGAACCGGTCGATATGGCCGGAGGCACTTTCCAAGACATCAGGGGCGGAGTGATCTCCTGCCTGCTCGGCGGAGGCGACTGTAGATTCAATAACGTCAAGATGGCCGAGGCGACCTCACGCCTCGTCACGGGTCTGCGCATCTCCTCGCGACTGGAAAGCAACCCCGCGACCGACGACGTTCCCCTCCCGGCCCCCCTGAATAATTTCGGGTGGCGGGAGGCACATCTCATCTCGTCGATGAAAGAAGTAGGCGAGGCAGACGGGGCCACCGCCGCAGTCCTTCAGAATCTTGTCAGGTTGCCCCCGCAGTACCTTGCGATCTACAAGACCGGCACCATACTTGAGGGCGCGAGCGGCCGCGAGAGTGAGGCGCTCATGTTCGTTATTGGCAGATGGGGGCCGACCGGCTTCGTCAGGGGTCAAACCTTATCAGGGTTTCTTTACATGGAGAGTTCCAAGGACTCAGACCCGAAGCAGCCTGACGGCAAAATGAAGAAGTTTAACTTTGCCTCTCCCATTCTTAACGAGTTGGTGAAGTATCTTTCCCAAAGAGACAGGAATAATTAGCCGATTGCCATACGCGTTATTAACTTAAGGGAAAGATGATTCCGGCGTACTTGGCTAACAGTTGTGAGCCAGTTCCCTCTCTTTTGTGGCACCGGTCATTTGAGTGAGGAATGTAGGCCAGCAAGGCAGATATCAGTAGCAGGCGCACAAGTCCGAATATGTAATGGGTTTTAATTTTGGGAATTATGCACTTGACAAACCCAAGTGCTGAGACTTAACGGGCCTTCTTGAGTTTCTTCTTAGGGGTAGGGGTGGCAGGTGGCTGCTTGGCTGCTTCTAGTTCTCGCTCTAGCTGCGCAATCTTAAGTTCCTTCTCTCTCGCGTCCCGTCTATCACTTCTCCAAGCGAGGACGAGTGCCGAGATGGTACCAATAGCTGAGATGATAGCGGTAAAGGCAGGAACCCAAGCGAGTATCGTAACTTGGTCTACGCCAGGAGTCGGGATACACTGGGTGTTGCCTGGACATGGCACCTCAACAGGCCCCGGCCTTAAATAGTAACTGTAACTCAGAAGCACAACCGAGAAGATGAAAACGCCGCCGAAGATTATAGCGGCACGGTATCTGTGCTTTGAGTCTGCCATCTTCATCTCGCCCGCTTCTTCGCCTCTTACGGATTATAGCACCAGACACGAAGAGGCCGCGTGAGTATGAGCGTGCGCGTTCTACTCGTCTTTGATGATACTCCGACGCCGCTTCACTCGCGGCGTCCGCTTCCGCTGAAGACCCTTGTGCCTCTTTTCCAGCATGGCGATGAAGGTCTGATGTTTGAGGCCGAGCAGTTTCGCCGCTTGCGTCACGCTCCCGCCCGTCTCTTCTAAAGCTTGCTCTATCAGCTTCGCCTCTAATGACTGCACCGCGCTGTAAAGCGAGAAGTTCTTATCATGTAGGCTCATGTCTGATAGCCGCTGCATGACTATCCGAGCGCACGCCCGCAAGCGTGCTATGTCTTCGGCGTCCTGTGTGTCTTTTAGAAGTTGGTCGGCGCGTCGGTACAGGTTATAAAGTTCCGACCGCGACAGTACGCCCCGCGCCCCGTACTCTTCGATGAGTGAGAGCGCGGCGAGCCCCGCGTTAGTCAGAGCGCCCACACCTTCGGCCAGAGCCATCGCACGGCGCAGGATGTTGATAGAGTCTTCCGCCCCACGCCGCGCCCGCGCGACGCCCTGAATGGTGAGCGCGTCCGAGAGGTAAGCGGACGCGCCCCCCTGCTCTAGCGTCTGGACGGCGCGCGTGATAACCCTGTCGGCTTCCGCGTACTTCTTCTCGGCTATAAGTACGCGGGCGCGCGTCTCGTCAACCTGCGCGAGCAGTCCCGCGTCTTTCAGTCTCAACAGCGTCGCGCCCGCGCGGTCTAAGTGTTCGTGCGCGTCGCGGTATCGCCCTAGCCTGTAGAGCAGCATGGCGACGTTATTGCGATTAGTCGCGCAGTATCTTTCATGCCCCGCCTGCTCGTAATGATAAATAGCCGCCGTGAACTCTATGATCGCCCTGTCGGTATGAGCCGCGTCTCCCTCCACATCGGCAAGTCTAGCCAGAACTAAGGCCATCTGCCCGTGCCATCTGCCTTTGAGCGCGTCGTTCGCGGATTCAAAGACGGGCCGCGCTTCATTCAGGATGTTGAGGGCTTCATAGAACTTGTTCTCGCACAACTCGACTATCGTTCGCCTGATTAGGATTTTCGCCTTTAACTCTACGTCCGCGTCCTTCAGAGGCTTCAGCGCCTCGACCATTACCAGGCGTGCTTCGTCATACGCGCCGACTCGCCAGTAGCATATTCCTAGCTCGTATTGAGCCTCCGACGCCCTCTCATATCTGCCCTGCGAATTAAAGAGGCGTTGTGCCTCTGAGATTAAGTCTTTGGCCTGCTCCTGCGCGCCTTTAACGTTCCGCGCGCTACCGAGCCAGCTCGTGAGCGCCCCGCATTGGAGCAACACTTCGGCGGCTGTCACCGGCGGCAGCTTCTTCACTTCCGGCCGATGCCCGATGTCCGACCACAACTCGCCTAAAGCCTCGCGCGCCGCTTCGTATTGCCCCGCGTGGATGAAGCCAGCCGCAACCCGGCAGCGTATCAGGACGCGCTCATTCTCTGTTAATAAGGGGTTATCTAGTTCTCTCAGGCGCTCGTCTGCTAAAGTCATGTGAGGACAGCCCTTCTTAGTTCATGTCACTTTTTTGACATGAACGGCAAAGCCGCCGGAAATAGACATTCCGGCGGCAACTTTGGTCAACCCTCATAAAAGCGAAAGGTGTAAGGAGATGGTTAAAGCTATCCGAGCCTCAGTGTTAGTGCTTCTACTCGCTTGCTCCGCACAGGCGGGATGGATACAAAACGGTTCGCCCGTGCCGCCCCCGCCTCCGCAGACTAACACCGCGCAAGAGCCAACGAACGCAGATCAAGAGGCTACCACGGATGGCGCGGCGGACGTACTGACGCAGACTGCGTTAGACCTGCTCGCGCTCTTGCCGTCGCTGCTCTAAGTCACGCGCCAATCCGAACGGGGCAAGCTGCCTAGTGGCGGCTAAGTATTAGTGTGCCTGATGTGAGGGTCGGAAATTAGAGGCGACGCCCACGGACGCGAGATTAACGCCGGGCGCGTCAGATTGCAACAGATTTATAGAAGGACAGCCCCGCACGTGAAGGTGCCGAATAGCATCAAATTAACTCATCAATCTGAGACATGTGACTTTTGAGATTTGGCACCTCAGTTCACAACTTTATTGTCTCAAACTCTGAGACCTCAGCCCTTCGATCCGACTCTAGTTCACAACTTTAATTTTGTAGTAGGGAAAATCTCGGACGAAGAATCAACAACTTAGAGGCAGTTCAGTTCACAACTTTATTGTTGGTGGACAGAAATGTGTTTCGGGAATAAAGTCCTTAACTGGAAATGGGGCCTGAGCATTAATGCTCAGGCCCCATTTCCAATATACGATCTCTTTAAAGGGCTCGACCGCGACGCCTCGGTGATGCGGCGAAGGCCGCGCTGCTCGACCCGCCTTCGTTGCGCTTTATTGTGAAGGCCGTCGGTGGCGGCGGGCTGCTCGTCGGCGTGCCGCGCTACGGCTACAGCCTCGGGGAGAGACGCAGCCTGCTCTTCCTCCACATGACAATCGGCTAACTGCTCTACGTCTATCCGTCATCCTGCGGAGGCGGCGCTCTCGATCATCCCGCGCAGGCTGACCTGGCCCGTGTAGTTACCGAAGAGTACGCGGCCCGGCTCGGCGCACCATGTCTCGCGCGCCTTCCGCCACACCGCCGGGAGTGTGATGGAGTATCGAGGGATGGCGCGCGTCCGGCGGCTGATGACCAGCTCGACCAGCTCGCCGCGCAGGCCGAGGAGCGAGGCGAGTTCACCGCGCACGGCCTCTTCGATCTCCTCGTCCGCGGCGTCAATCCATTCGGAGTGTGACGAGCCGCCGAGCAGGACGGCGAAGGCGACATAACTCGTCTCGTCCGAGACGCGGCCGCCGAACGAGCTGGAGGTAAAGAGGACGCCGAGGCACTTGCGCCCCTCCTTCGCGGGGGCGAGCACGCCGACGCCTTTGACGGGGATTGCGGTTGACGTTGGGCCGGTGAGTATCGAAGGGGAACAAACGGCCTGTCGTGGAGCGTACTGGTCTGATATGAGCATTACACAGACCGCTTCACAGGCCGACGCGCAGACCGACAACCTGCCCGCTCGGAAGCCGTTACGTCTGTGGCCCGGTGTGATCGCCGTGGCGTTGGAGTGGTTGTTCTGGCTCGTCGTGCCCGCCGTCTATCCAAACGCCGTCATGCTGACGGTGTTTGGCGGACTCGCGTGTGGGTTGGCCGTCTTCGTGTGGTGGCTCTTCTTCAGCCGCGCGCCGTGGGCCGAGCGCGTGGGCGCGGTCGTGCTGATGGTCGTCGCGGTCGTCGTGACGAAGCGCGTAGTTCATCCGTCCATCGCGGGCGGGATGATGGGGATGATGCTCCCCGTCTACTCCATCCCGGCGCTGAGCCTCGCGCTCGTCGTGTGGGCGGTGGCCACACGTCGCCTGTCGGCGTGGCCCCGGCTCGCGTCGCTGGTCGCCGCCGTCGTGCTCGCGTGCGGGGTGTTCGCGGTTCTGAGAACCGGCGGCATCACAGGCGCGGCCGATTCCGATTTCCACTGGCGCTGGACTAAGACTCCGGAGGAGCGGCTTCTGTCGCAAGCCTCCAATGAGACTGTCGCACCCGCGTCGCCCCCGGCGGCGGCGTTGGCGGAGACCGGGGCCGACTGGCCCGGATTTCGAGGCCCCGAGCGCGACGGCGTCGTCCGAGGCGCGCGGGTCGCGACCGATTGGAAGACGTCGCCGCCGGTCGAGCTGTGGCGCAGGTCGGTCGGGCCGGGCTGGTCTTCCTTTGCGGTTCGAGGCGAACGCTTCTACACGCAGGAGCAGCGCGGCGAGGACGAGCTTGTCACCTGCTACAACGTGGCCGACGGCAAGCCCGTGTGGACGCACCGCGACAAGGCACGCTTCTACGAGT
>WUUC01121327.1_pt1 | contig 19036 bp, 26 predicted proteins | sample 6278441 | NCBI WGS metagenome assembly WUUC01 (sample SAMN13675441, study PRJNA597444) | soil metagenome | isolation source: soil | place: USA: Washington | collected 2017-10 | reverse complement strand
TGAGCCGCTCTATATTCTGTCAGACCTTGCGGTCAAGTATCCGGTGGGCAGCGATGACCTTTCGCGCGAGATGCTGGAGTATGAGCACTTCGCCACTCTAGTCCAATTCGGCTATGAAGAGGCGGACTTGAGAGCGACCGGCGAAGTCCTGCCGCTGAATGACACGCTAGAGCAATGGCTAGACGGCCAGCAGCGGCTTTCGGCCTCCAGCTAAACGAGCGTGCACGGTGTAACAAGGGGGATGGCCTGCCCCGAGTCGATGCGTGAGTTGATCCAGCTGGTGCGGGAGGATCTTGTGGCTCATCGCGGCGAGTGGAGCCGGCCTGGCTTTCACGCTGTAGCGACCCTGCGCTACAACCAGTACGTTCACACGCTGCCGCGCAGCTGGCCCCGAAAACTTCTGGTAGGCCTCGGGCGCTTTGCCGAGACGTTCTGCCGCAATGTGGAGAACCTAGAGCTGCCCTACACGGTACAGCTCGGCCGCCGCGTCGTGTTCGAGCATCAAAGCATCGTGGTGCACGGCGACGCCGTAATCGGGGACGATTGCGTCGTTCGACAAGGGTGCACGCTCGGGAGCCGTTATCCTGAATACCCGCGCGAAGCCCCTACCCTTGGCAAGGGCGTCAATCTCGGGTCTGGGGCCACAGTCCTAGGTAGCGTGCAAATTGGCAACGGAGCAAGCATCGGGGCCAATGCGGTAGTGCTGAATGATGTGACGCAAGGGGCGACGATCGTCGGAGTGCCCGGCCGGGAACGCAAGCATCGCCGCGTCGCGGCTAACCCCTCGAAGTCCACTCAGGGAAGTTAGCGCTCGCAAGGAGACTGAGTATGAAGCGCTGTCCAGAGGGTGGTGTGTGCTCCTTCGTTTGGGACGACGAGGAGGCATCGTGCGCACGATGCGGATGCTCACGAGAACCGCCGTCCGAAACGGAACTGGCCTTCAGAATGCTGGAACACGCGATCGATCGACACCCAAGGTTGAATCGACTACAAAGCGTCGGAGGCGAGCCGGAGATTAGGTTGAGTCGCCTTGGGGTGATGCTGCGTATTGCGGTCAAGCTAAGCGGGGAGAACGATCGCGTTGGGGATATCTCGGCCCGCGGTCGAACCGTAAACGATGCGCTGGTCAGTCTGCTACAGAACCTCGACACCTGGGCTGTAGCTTTATGCACTCAGCTGGGCAGGCAGTAAGCGGAAAGTAGCCAACTAGATATGGCCACATCAGAGTATGAGAAATGGCGTTTGGCGGATCTTGAGCAGCAAGTTGCTCAGTTGCAAGAGATTGCCGTGCGGGTGAAGGAGGGTCAGCTCGAGTACTGGCCTGATGCGAGCATGACGAGTATCGGGAGGTCGCTCATGGAAGCGCGTCGCGAAAACATTCAGCTCACTCAAGCTCTCGAGAACATCATCCGTTGCTGGGCCGACTACGCCCCTTCGCAGCCGGACAAGCCAGCGGCGTTGAAGGCTCTGCAGGCGGCGATTGAACTAGCCGCCGCCAGGACAGTGGAGTGATTGACGCTTTAGCTTCAAACGCGCCATCAGCCTCTTGGTCTCGCCCCGGTGACACTGGAGACAAAGCGTACGCAAGTTCTCTAGACCGCAATCTCCCCCACCCTCAGCCACGGGGAGGATGTGATCAATATCCCAGAGGCGGCGCTTGCGGTGAAGGGGGATCCCGTGCTTGGCCTTGAACGCAGCAAGGTGATCAGCGAGCGCGGCGACTGCTCTGCTTTTTCGCCCGCGCGACCGATCAGGGTCGTTCCATGTGGACCAGAACGCTCGAGTCAGTGACCGCAGCTCACGGCTAAGTTTCTCACAGTCTAGCCGGCATAGCGCGCAAATGCCTCGGTCACGTTTCTTCATGGCGCGCTCGAGCCCGGACCCAGTGCGAATCACCCATCGTTCGACACATGCCTTGCTGCAGAACGTACGCCGTGGGGGCGTTACCTCAGTTCCGCATTGACGGCAGAGGCACCAGCCATGGGGGCCTTTGGGGAGCTTACTGGGGTCACAGTATCCGCCCTCGATGTGTCTCGGTGGCTTTGCCATACAACTAGGCGAACGAAAAGAGCCTTACTAAAAGGGCAGCTCGTCCATCTCGCTTGATTCAGCCGGAGGCGTGGCGTCAGGTAGCCCCTCGCCAAGGAAACAGCGATTCGGCAAGGGTTCAAACCGGTGGTCAGCGAACACCTCAAATATATGGTCCGCAAGAATCACGTCCTGGAGCGTGCCGCGGCTCGCGTGCCATTGAAAAGGCGTCAGAGAGTACACTTCTCGGATCGTACAATCCTCTCTACCCGCGGCGGTGCGCCACCGGTCAGCATCTATACGCGTACGGAACACGTACTCTTCACATGTCACGTGCGTGGGATAGCGGCCGTAGACTATGAATCCGCGAAAGAGCTTTTCTTTCGTGACTCCGAAGTCACAAGCATCGCAAACCTCAGTCACGAAGAGCGGCACCATCTCACGTTTACATACTGGGCACTGCATGAGAGCAAACATCTCCGGAAGTGGTGTTGTTAGGTATGTGAATAGACATGAACCGACCGACGCTAGGGCACTACACCGCCGAGAACCACATGCGATCACTCGGCTTTGTCAATACGAACCGACAACGTGCGCTCAGCAAGTCTCTGTGTTGGCAGGCGCATTCAAGCGCTCCAAGGTGCGCCGAATGGGCGACTTCGGTGTAATAGGAGGAATGGAAGAGCACCCTGTTCTATTCGATGACTCTACAGGTCGTGGCTACATTGGCTTCAAAGGTCGATTGTGGGAGGTGTTATGTCCTAGTATTCGTCACGGCTTGACCGGTCCCGGCGGGCTTCTGGCGCGTGAGCCTCGCCTCAAGCTGATCTCAATTCACAAGCTCGATGAGGAGAGGCTGCGCAAAGGGGGCAGCCTACGCGTACTGAAGGTCTTACGTGGCGACGTCACGGTCCAAGCCGCAGCGCAGCTTGTGCTTTCGGAACAACTATACCGCGCAGTGCACGAGGAGAGTATGAAGTTGCCCCCTTTGACTGTAGAGGCTGGAGGTTTCGGCCCGGTGTAACAGACATGGATGCGGCTCATCGCTGTTTTGCTCGTGACCGTGTGGCTAGTTCACCTTCTGATCTTGCAGTACTACACTAGGAAGGTGTGCGATCGTTGCCTGGGGCTAGGAGGTTGGTTCGGTCATCACGGATGGATTCCTTGCGAGGATTGTGAGGAGCGTGGCTACTCGTGGACTAAGCGCTAGCGGTAGACCATCACAATGAAAACTATCGCCGCAATGAAGAGGCCAAACGTGGCGCCGCAGAAGAAGCCGTCCCACAACAACCCTATGAAGCCTCGCTGAATACTTTCCCCTAGGGCCTCCCAAAACATTTGCTCTCTAGGTTTGAGCTGGCCCCATCGAGCTAAAGGCGTGGTGGGGTCGTTGTGCCTCAACCAACTTTGCCCCATGTTGTAGATGAGCTGACCCGGGCTCGGCCGAGGGCGTGGAGGAGGGGACATCTCTGGCTCTACACCGGGCGCGATGCAGGCGCACTCGGTCCAGGGGCCGGCCGGTGTAAGTACGGTCGATGACCAGCGCTGAGCTAGAACTCTATATGCGCCTGACCGGGGCTATATCTCACCACGAGCAAGCTCTCGAAGCAGCGGTCAAGGCTAAGCAGCAGTTGGCCCGCACGCTGTATGAGCGCTACGGGCGTCATGCCGTCTATCGCATTCGCGACGGCGCAAATCAGCAGGACCTCATGGTCTCCCGTACCAAAACGGATACGTACTACTTCGCTCCACGGGTCCGCTACCCTAAGGAGTCTCGGTACGCGAAAAAGGAGCGGCTAAGGCTAGATAGGGCCGCACGGCTACAAAGCTTCCCTACACGAGATAGCGTAGCCCTTCCGACGCACGCGGCGATAGATGCAGCGGCGGAGCACGGACGCCACGATCGGGATAGATCGACCCCCGAACGCGCCGCGCAGATAGCACCGTTCGATCCCGAGGCGGCCAGGCTAAGGCTACCTATCGTCGGCGACGTCGACCAACCACCGGCGCCCAGGGAGCCCCGCTTGTTAGACATCCAGGAACCGAGCGGCATCCTACTAGGTGACAGAGATTAGCCGGCTCAGCTAGTCTCTAGACGCCAGCCAATCAGATCGCCGTACGAGATGGCTTACGCATCTCGCGCAAGGCCGTCTGAAGATGCCTGGAGGGTCCGAGGTTGGGACACTCGGGGGTATCGAGGTCAAGGATTCACCTCGGACCCTCCAGCGCGGCTGCAACACGTGACGGGTTGGAAGCGAAAGGGACGACGGGCCTTGTCGCTTCCAGGCACAGAGGCAGGGGTTACGACGCCCTCCGCCTCGAAACTTCTTGCTTCAGATGAGAGTGCTACCGTTTTAGCGTGCTCTCTAATCTCTATTTACACCGCTGCTGGCGAGCGCAAGCTGCAAAAGCTACGGCAAGCGACAGAAAACTGCAACCGAGCGCACTTTCTACCTTCGCATCTACCTGGCTGTTCCGCCGCAGGCGGGTCTAGCTCCTAGACCTAGAATAATCGCTGTGCGGAGCTAGCCGGCCGCCGGCCGGTGTAAACAGTACCTGTTAGATCACGAAGCGGCGTAGGGGTGACGTAGGCACGAACCTCAAAACTCCTACACTACCTTTCTCCAACGCTAATCAGCACGCGTCATGGCCGAGCGAGCCAACAGTAGAACCTACTGACTAGCTCTGGCTATTTAGTCACTTATCTAGCGGCAATGCAGTCACCGCTAAGATTTGATGTTGCGCCCCTATCGATAGAGGCGTTATCAGCAAACTTCCGAAGGAGGAAACAATGGAAAAGGACAAGGAACAGAAGCAGGCCCAAGGTGGAAACCAGCCGCAAGGTGGCCCACCCCAAGCTCCGAGCCCTGAGAAGGTCCAGGAGCAAGTAAAGAAGCAGGTCGGCAAGGTGCGGCAGCATCAGCAGCAGCTGGGTGACGCACAAGTGAAGTACTTCCAGAAGGTTCAAGAGACGTGGAAGAACTACCACGAGCGCAGTGATAAGGCCTACTCGGAGTACCTTGACACGCGCCGTAACATCTTCGAAGGCGAGCGGAAGGCTGCTGCTCAAGCTCCGCAAGGCTCCGAGGATAAGTCCCCGGAGCAGAACATGGAGGCCTACAAGTCGGCGCTCTTGAAGAGCGGGCATCAGGTTCGTGAGGTCAACGATAAGCTCCGAGAGGTAGACGAAAAGTACCTCATGACACGTAAGGGTTTCTGGGACGACGTCGTCAACTCGGTAAATGACGCTGTCCAGGACTTCTGGGAGTGGCTCGTGGGTTGGTGGGAGGAGCCCCCGGTAGAGGGTGGCGCACCACTTCGTGCACTCGCCGATCAAGCTTGGCGTTCCGCATTCGACCCAGCAACCGTCGCGTACTACTCCGGGTGGAACTATGGGCAAAAGCTCGACTGACGGCCTGATAACGTTAGTACGAGGTAAAGAACAGATCGCCGCGATCGAGGCACTTCGCAAAGAGGCGTATGAACGCGCTCAGGAGTTTCAGGTCGCTCGCAAGGAGGCGTGGTCGTGGACCGACGCTGATGCAAAGGGGCTCGTGCTTGCTGTATGGGATCGTGAGGGCCGAGCGCTCGCCACGATGCGCGGGATCTTTGCACCTAACCGCACCGAGGCACAGAACCAGCTCGAGTGCATCGTCCCGTTACCGCCTGCATCATTCCCTACGCTCGTGCTCGAAAAGGCTGCCACAGATGGCCGCATTGCTCAGCGAGGCCTCAACTCACTGCTTCGGTATGTGTTCATCGAGACAGCAATCCAACACAAGCTGGGGTCAGTGATCGGAGCCGTGTTCGAGGGCGCGCCGAGAAACAAGACGCTAGTAAAGCTTGGGTACCAGTTTTCGCTCGTAGAGCGGATGTGGGATCCAAACTTCAATGAGCACCGGCCCGTACATATAGTCGCGTTGCCGCGGAAAGAAATGGCGATGGCTAGCCTGATGCTTCGCAACGAGTTCGAAAACATCATAGAGCGGTTCCCATATCGCGACTCACTCATCCAGCTTCCCATCGCGCATAGCGATGAGGTTCGAGATGTGGAGTCCTGACAGGTTCGCCCTATTCCTTGATAACTCCTTCGACTCACTGTTGCCGCGCCTGGCATCGTTTTCAGGGCTGTCCTTAGTTACAGCGCCTTGGCAACGATGTCAGGTGTCTGGCAGCAGTGTGTCGATTCAAGGAGCAGTTAGTTATCGAGGAGGGACAAGGTTCGAACACCCGGGGACGCTTACGTTCGCCCCTGCCCTCATTGCAGTGATCGACCCGAACCAGAACTCGCTGAAGCACGGCGAGCGTCTCGCGTACGCCACTCATGCGCTATGGGCGCACTGCAGTGCGGCACAACCGCGCTGGCCGTCATGGGTAAGGCGCGAGGAACAGTGCATCGATGGCGTGATTGTCCAGCACGACCCCCGTAGCCCGACCGGCTTGACCGCCTCGGCGCCATGGGCGAAACGGCTGGTGTCAGATCCGCATTCGTTGCCCCTTTTCAATATTGAGCCCCTCCGGAGTAAAGTGCTAGCTCCCTGCGGGGTCTTGCTGGCAGAGGAAGGTCCCCGACTCATAGACGGGTTTGCTCGAAACTGCCCCGACCATGAAGCTCAGCAGCGTCAGCTCGTGCACTGGCTCAACACGGCCGTTGCTCGCGCCCACACGTCGCCCCCTATCACACTCACGTCTAGCCCGTTTCCTGAGCTGTTTGAAACGTCGCGCTATATCGATACTGAATACGAACCTGACGCACGACCCCTGTATCTTGACCCTAGCCTCGGCCTCACAACCCCAGTGGAGAATGTAGAGCAAGGGTTGAAGCAGCTCGTTGCCCGCCGACGAACGAATCGGTTGTACGCCAACGCCGAGGATCAGCGTGAGGTCGAAACCGGCGTCGGCCGCGCATGCCTGGTCTCAGGTCTACGCTCCGAACACTCCGATCTGGTCGATTTCACGGTCCTCGGTATAGGGGTCACTCCATATAGCGAGGGTGGATTCGTCGAGGTCGGGCGCGCGATCGACGGTAAAGCCACCGTGCGCCGCGGCTGGCATCGGAAGAAGTGCGCCGAGCGGCTCGAAGATGCTGGCTGCCGTGCTGGACGTGTTGTTGCCATGTATGAGGTGCCCGGGAATGGCGTGAAAATGCTCGACGGCACCATCTCGCCCGAGGCACTCATAGTGCGAGCTTTCCGCTCGACGTACCGGGTCAAGAACCTTGACCCCCTGATTTGCAGCCTACACAGCACCCAGCATACGCCCTTGGTTCACGCGTATGTGGCTGACCGTGCTGTAGCACTGCACCGACGCCGCGGGGGGCAATACCTCAACGAGCTGGAACTGGCGCAAGCTCTCGGTCGGTGGGATGCCTCGCAAGAGTCTCTCCGGCTGCTAGTCAATGGCGCCGCACCCGCGGTGCACGACACATCGGCTGCCGCGGTTGTCCGCCAAGTGCGACTCGACGTCATCGCGGAACAAACGCCGCGACTCATGTCGCTCATCTACCAACGGCTGGCGGGCGACCTGAAGATCTCGGAGCAAGACGTTGATGCGGCGTTCTACCTTCGGTGGTTCGCACGGAGCTGCGGGACACAGCTCGCACGCTGGCGTGATATGCGGTTTCTCTACGACTACCACCACCCCGGAATTAGTCGTTGGACCCTCGGGCACATCTACACACTTGGGGAAAACAACGTGAGCTTGCTCGCTGAGTTCGTGGACCTCGACACGGGGACCTTCGTTGATGATCCCGACGAGGAGCTGCTCTCCATCCTGCAATTGCCGCCTGAAGATCTACCGGTACTGCGGGAGCGTTTCGATTTCTTTCATCAGCGAGAGGTCACGGCGGCAAAGACGGTGATCGAAACACTCACGGCTCTCTTGTTTCACAGCTATGGCCATCTAGATGTGAACCCTCTAGCCGAATTTGATGGAGCTTACGTATGCTGAATGAACTTGCGATATCACACCCAACTACAACGAGCGCAGACGAGAAGTCGATCGCTTTGCCGCGGGTAGCATTGCGGTTCTTGCCGCGGCAACCGAAGGACTTCCAGGCGCTCTTTGGCATCGCTGATCTACCGCTCGCTAGACGGTACCTCCGTGAGCAGCTCTATCATCGTGGTATCCGTGACGAGGTTTTGGATGCGCTAGACATTGCTCCGAGGCATGTATTCGTCCCTACGCGTTCCTCACTCGCCTATGTGGACATCTCCCTCCACGCAGAGCACTCGTTCGTCCACTCTCCCGGGGTCGTCGCTACGACGGTTTCCACCCTCTCGAGCCCTGATGCTCAGGTGCTCGAGATCGGAACCGGCACTGGGTACCAAAGCGCTGTGCTCGCGGCTTTCGGTGCCCATGTCACAACCATTGACTCGAACGAGGCTAAGCAGCTCGCGGCGCGGGAGCGGTTCGGGAAGCTCGACCTGAATATTCAAACCTTGATCCGTGTTGCGGATCCAATAGAGGGCTTGGAACACAAGACCTACGATCTGATTGTGGTGAACGAGGCGCTCCGTAGGCTGCCTCGCCGGCTGCTCGGAGTACTCCGCCCCGGAGGCGGCATCGTTGCTCCAGTCATACTGGCGGACGGCACAACACGGCTTATGCGCTATCGCCATGCGCAGGACGAGATCTCGGCAGTAGACCTGGGGCCTTGTTTCGCACCCACGCAACGTAAGGAAGGGGCGGCATGACTGTTCGGCAGATCAACCCGGATTATCTGAGACGCGCGGCCCAGGCGCCGGACATAGCAGCCCTGAAGAAACGGGCCTACGAGCAGCTACGACTCAAAGATGGGGGCTACGTCGTGGACGTTGGCTGCGGCCCGGCCATCGATACGCCAGCGCTCGCGAAAATCGTTGGAACCAAGGGCTGGGTGCTGGGGATCGATGGCGACCCCGCGATGGTGGCCGAGGCCAATCGCGCTGCTGTGGAGGCGGGGCTAGGAACCATTGTAAAACACCAAGTGTCTGACGCTGGGAATTTGCCAGTCGAGAGAGGTAAGGTTGATGCGGTGTTTTGTGAGCGAGTCCTTCAGCACATCCCCTGGGCACGTTGCCCCGCGGTAGTGCGCGAGATGCTTCGGGCGCTCGCGCCAGGGGGCCGACTCGTGATCGTAGACACTGACTGGTCCACGCTATCGATCGCGACGGATGACCCCCTCTTAGAGCGACGCGTCATGGCGGAGCACACCCTAGGGTTTGCCAATCCGTTCTCGGGTCGCAACCTCCTAGCGCTACTACGCGGAGTGGGCGGGCTGGTCAATGAGGTGACGATCGAACCGGTCGCGATCCGGGTCAACTACGAGTCCGCGCGATTCCTCCTTCAAGAAACACTCAGACGCGCAGTTTTCTCAGGTCGGTTGAGCTTCGCTGAGGCTCAGACCTTCATTGCATCACTCGTAGGTGCTCGCGACTACCAGCTATGGTCCGCGCATCTAACCTTGGTACTGGCTACGGCAACAAAGAGGGCTACCTGATGGACAAGCGTGCACAAGCGGCACTGGACGTGGTGAGGACGGTCGATGACCAGTTGATCGCGCAGTATGCCCTGACTGGAGTCGGGATCGGCCTAAGAGTCGTGAACGGTATGGTCACAGACGAGCCCTGCATCAAGCTCTTTGTACCGGTGAAAGTTTCGAAAGACGTCCTACCTAAGCATGCGGTGATTCCGCGCCGGCTTAGCATAGGACCCGAGACGCTGGTTGGCTTACGCCGGCTGGACGAGGGCGGACCTCAAGACGTTGTGACCGATGTAGAGGAGATGCCGCCTGTATTATCCCCCCCGTGGCGAGATCCGGTGACTGAAGAGACCCAGCATCTGATGCTGGCCGACAAGCGCCGACTGCGCCCTGTAGCGTCGGGGCAAAGCATTTCGCATGCGCTGGGCACCCTGGGGACCGTGACAGCGGTCGTGACCGACCTGTACGACGGCAATCGTCCCGCAATCCTCAGCTGCAACCATGTGCTCGGCCAGCTGAATTATGCGCGCTGGGGAGACGCTGTTGTTCAGCCGGCGGCGAATGACGGCGGCACCATCGCACGAGACCTCTGTGCGACACTCACACGTTACGTGCCGATCAAGTTCACGGGCGCCCCTAACTATGTGGACGCCGCGATCGCTCGTGTGTGGCTACCACCCGCAAAGCTTCGCGCTCTCGTACCTTGGATGGGCAGCATCGCTGGCATCCGCGCCGGCAATACGCTTCGCCCTGGAGAGAGCGTCTACAAGGTCGGACGCACCACCGGGGTTACAACGGGTAAAGTGCTGGCTACCAACGTCAGCGTCTGGGTAGACTACCCCCCCATACTCAATGGAAAGCCTGGCGCGTATGCACTCTTTAAGGACCAGATCGTCACGACTGGAATCGCCGGCTTCGGCGACTCTGGTTCGCTAGTGCTCGACGGGAAGAAACAAGCCGTTGGTATGCTCTTCGGTGGAACCAAAGAGCGCACCTTAGTGAACGATATTGAGCACGTGCAAAAGCAAATCGGCATCAGGCTTCGGCTTGCCCGTGGTCTAGACGAAGTGGAGGACGAAGAGGACGGCAACGACTGACCTCTGTTGGCTATAGCCGCAAGAAAACGATTTGGCCGTAAACTTTCTGAGCCTGTAGATCTTGCTAGCCGTAGTACGGAGGTGGTAGTCGATACTAAGGTCGGACGTAGCACCGACCCGGGGCAAGGGAAGCTTCCGAATCTGCTGCTTGTGCTGACACGCGCCACTTCCCTTGCCCCCTTCGTTGTCGCTGTTTTGTTTTCCGCGCGTCGCGGTTCGGTGTAGTGCCCTTAGGAACGAACCAAACCACGCGCTGCCTTGCAATGCGGAGGACGAAGTGCCTGAGACATGCAAAACTGCCGGTCAGCTTGCCTATGAAGCCGCTGGCGCATGGGTGACTGAGCACGATGCGCCGCCAAAGGCTTTCCCGACCTGGGAGATGTTAGATGCTCGAGCCCGTGAGTATTGGGACCGTATAGGCTCCGCGGTTAGAGCACCGCTCATTGCGGCGCTAGGCGTGAGCGACCTCGAGAATCGCCGCCGATCCAAGATACGCTGGGAGCACAGCACCATCCGCGGTTTGTGGTGACACTACCGAGCCCGAACCCGAACCCCTCGCTCCAGCAGCTTCCCTCCAGCCAGCGACGATACCACACATAAGCACCTCACGGATCGGTGCAGGTATGAGATTTCGCGTCAAGAAGCCCAAACTCGCCACCGTCCATCACTTACCGGTCGCCTCGAGGTTGCAGCGGTCAAGAGCACTTCGGCGCAAGGTACGAATCGACCTTAGTAAACCGATAACGCGCGAGGCTGTGACCACTGTAGTCTATCAGCTACGAGATGCCTGGGGTTACATGATGGTGTTCCAGGATGATGACGTAGCCCGTGTGGAAGCCATGCTAGATCAAGTCTACGTCTTGACCGGCGAGCTGTTCATCGTGGTCCCTAACCTGCCGACCGTCGTTCACTGCTTGCTGACCGCTGGCAACGTCGAGTCGCGGTGCTGACCTACATGGACTGGCTTGTGCAGGATAGAATGGAGTTCCTCGACCGCCCGTGTCTGACACGCTCCGTCGTGTACGGCGGCACCGCCAAGAACCAGCGGCGGGGACTCCAGCTGATTCCGGCTGGCACCGAGGGCGTCGCACGCGTGCGTGTGACGGATGGCGCAACAGGCACTCAACACGTTCTGTGCACCTTTGAGGTTGGAACCACGAAGCTTTGGGCAAGGTGCGCGCCCTCTACCATAATGATACAGGGCGACTCCCGTGAGCCGCGATAGCGCGCTACAAGTGGCCTAGCAGCCAGAGCACGACAATGATGAACAAGATGGCTCCGAGTATTCCGGAGGGACCCCAGCCCCAGCTGCCGCTATGTGGCCATGCCGGAAGCGAGCCGAGCAAAGCCAGAATCAAGATCACAATAATGATGGTGGTCAACATCGCTGCACCCAAACCCTTTCACCAAGGGCAAAGTATAGAAGCATGTTGCGGGGCTCATTTGTGGCTAGACGGGCAAGCCCGTCACTTCGCAATGGGCGCGTGTGACCGCGTCAAGCGTTTTCCCCGGTCAGCTTGCGCGTGCCGTGGATCTCGGCGCCGTTCTTTTCAGCCCAGGCGTTCATAGCGTAGTGGTCCGCAAACACGCGGGTCCAGCGCTGCGACTTCATACCCTTTACGCCATAGGCCTCGAGCTTTTCTCCGCGCCCGCAGCCGCCGAGATCGCGGCAAACCTTGATCGGATTGAGACAATCTGGGCAGGTACGCGAGGTCATAACCTGACTACGCTCAGGCTGGCGCGAACTTCAGACCAATCGCCACACCACACAGGACGACATGTCGCACAAAGCAACCGAGCCATCAACAGTGCTAGCTCACCCCGTGACGCTTGATGGGCTAGTCGCGCGGTTCGGAGGGCCTATCGAGCTGACGATTAACCCTCACCACGGCTTAGTGAATGGGGAGAGGCTGACGCGAGAGAGGTTCCTTACCCGCATGCAGGACAGCAACATGAATCCTCCGACCGAGGATGACCTCGATTGCTGCAACGCTGATCCCGGTGACGGCCTATACATCCTCGACCTCTGGATCAAGCCTGCGGACGAGGACCGCTTGGTTCCTCCGATTTGGCTTCGTTCCTACGGCCCCACGATGGCGTCCGTACTGGAGCGCATGGAGCAAGAGCTTGCGGTGCCTTAGTCACGGACTCGCCATATCCGAGGGACGTAGCTCCGCCACTAGGCACTCGTATTGTCGTTTGTTCGTTATGCGGTAGAGCCGATGCATCTCGTTTTCGACCCCTATTTCGCGTGATCGCCCAGTCCCCGTGCTCAGCCCATAGGGACTTGCGTAGCTCGTGAGACTCGTTTCCGCGCCTGTAGGAGTTGTCCTGCGATCGATCTGCAGAACGTGGGTAGCACCGAGACTCGCCGCGTATTCAGGAAGCCCCGCATAGTACTGGTAGGTACCTCGGCTATCTAAGGACCCGTTTGAGTCGCAGTCAGGTTGGCAAATGATGTACCCGATGCGCTGTACACGGCACTGCTCTATAACGCGCTCGCCGCGCGCACTCAGCGGAATCGCGCGCTCAATGATAGCCTCAAGGTGCATGTAGTCATACTTGGTGGGCTCGAACTTCACCCACTGCGGGCTGGCGCAAGCTCCAAGAGCGAGTATCGCCGCAATGCCGAGGGGTCGCATGCAGCGTGTTTACACCGGTTCTCCGTAAGCGATCGCGCTGCGCATAATTCAGTTATGGCCCGGCCCCTATGTGCGTTACCTCGGGGGCAAGTCTCGGCTTGCTAAGCACATAGTTGCCGCCATTTCAGAACAGATAGGGGATGCGCCTATCTGGGAGCCGTTTTGTGGTGGGCTGTCAGTCACGGTAGAGCTGGCGAAGTCTCGCGACTCGGAGGTCATTGCCTCCGACGTCCATCCGGCATTGATCTCGCTCTACAAGGCGTGCCAGAGCGGATGGACGCCTCCTGAGCAGGTCACACGCGAGATGTATACAGCGGCAAAGCGCTGGCCTGACGACGACCCCCTGAAGGCGTTCATTGGCTTCGGCTGCTCGTTCGCCGGCAAGTGGTTCGGCGGCGGGTCCGACGAAACTTTAAAGGCGCTGACGCGAGCGTCGCGATCTTCACTGCTCCGGCAGTTTCGCTACTTGCCGAATGTGACCTTCAAGCACCTCAATTTCCTTGAAATGACTCCGTGTAAGCTTGCGAATGCGCAGGCCATCTATTGTGACCCGCCGTATGAGGGCACAACGGGGTATGGTACCGGCGCATTCGATCACGCCCTCTTCTGGCGTCGCACTCAGGAGTGGGCTGACCGCGGTGTCCGGGTCTTCGTTTCAGAGTTCCAGTGTCCGGTCCCGCACGAGGTCCGATGGTCGATCGAGCGCAAGATTGCCGTCACGCACGGGCACGGCAAAGTCCGTGTCGATTCGCTGTACGAAGTGCTCCCGCGCTAGCCCGCAGCTTCAAGATTCCGAAAGCGCTCGGCCACCTCGGCACAGCTGAGATCTCCGTCCCAGAGGCCAAGCAAGATGTAACGGTTGCGCTGAATGAAACGGAACACATGGCGCCCTACCGCAGGGGTCAGCGCACCTTCCAGGATGTAGGGCATAGCTGAAATGCTCACAACGGCGTCGATGCTCAGCTCCAACGCGTTGCGTTGAACCGACACTTCCAAGTGAGGCCCTAACCCTGGTCGCTCGTGAGGCGCGGTCGCGAGGACGACGCCCTGCAACCCAGTTGCACTCGGATATAGACGGCAGCCCATGACCCTAGGGTCTAACTACACCGGGTGGGGATTGCCAACGGACTAGCGGCGAGTGGCGGATTTCGCGAAATCACGCCAGGCGCTCAGCTGCTCGACAAACTCGTCAAATGACGGCATCCCCTTCGGGTAGGCCGCGTCGAGGAACGTCGTGTCGTCCAGTTTCTCCCAGGCGTTCGAAAGCCTGCGAGCCGCGGTCACCATATCAGTCAAGGCTCGAACCGCCTCGGCTTTTTCTTGAGCTGCCATACCCCGTCATACACCGGATGTGCTGGCAGATCCTTTTTTTTAGAATCGTTGGTGATGAACGCTTTCCCCGCGCGGTTAGATCCCCAGGCGAGGGCCGTGCTCGCTCAGTTTGACAAGCGTGCCGAGCTGCTCACGAAGCAATGGCTAATGGGGGTCCGCCGTGGCTTCCTGAGTCTGATCCCAAAGACCGTCAGCGGCTTCAATGAGGCCCTGCGGGCTATCGGGAAGCTGCAGCGGTTCATGGGCAACCTCGAGGATCAGGTAACGCTGATACGGAAGGGGGCGTATACCTGGGGTGAGGGGTACGACGAGGGTAGGCTCTTCAGAAAGAAGCTGAAGCTGGTCAACGACTCGCTCTATGCCGCTGAAACAGCAGCCGGGTATTGGAAGAACATGTCCGAGGGCAAAGGGCTCGGCGGGGGTGTCATATCCGACTGGGACCGTCAAGCGATCGAGCAAACGCTAACGCTGTACTCGCGCAACTTCGTCGAGGTCTTCGAGCACCACATCCCGACCAAAGGCCGCGGACCGAAGGGCACCCGCCGCGCTGGACTGGTCGAGGTCTTCGACGGCATGCTGAAAGTGCTCTACGCGGATGTAAAGGCACTAGAGACGGAGAACTTCTCCGAGCTGACCCGCAAGAACGTCCTCGAGATCGAGACGCCACGAATCCGCTCGATCGGAAACATGACCTTTGTGGTGGTCGCGAAGTTCAAGAGTGCTCTCGACACTCAACGGTACTTCAAAGAAGCGCACAAGGCATACGAGAAGATCAGAAGCCGCGGGCTCGACAAAGGGTGCTGGTACGGCGTGACATTCGTGATGGCCGAGGAGCCGCTGAAGCTCACTGATGAGGAAAAGGCTGAGTACAAGCACGCGGGATACGACATCGAGTACAAGGGCGGAGACTACAGTACTCGCGGCAATGACATTCGCCTCTGGACAGGTCTCGACCGCTTACAGAGCACGCTCATCCACGAGATCGGGCACCGGTACTGGTTCAAGCACATGAAGCAAGAGGAGCGGATGCAGTTCATCCGCTCCGTGTGGACGAAGGACAAGGCGGAGATAGCTAGAAGCGAGGGACGGGTACCAAGGCTGGACCGCGCTGAGGCCAAGAAGCAACTCGACGATGCGTATGAGAACGCATGGAGACAGTTAGTCCAGGGTGTCGGCGAGCTACCAGAAAATATAGACAAGATCAAGCAGTGGTACGACGCGCACACCTGGGGTGCCTCGATGTTCTACCAGCCGTTTGACTCGTTCTACGGCCGAATGCAGGAACCGTTCGCGATTATTAGACGCCTCGCACCTAGAGGGTTGGCCGACCAGATCAAGAACCAGCCTGCCTTGAAAGCATTCTGGGACTTCCGCGATAAGGCGGTCGACGAGTTCTACAAAGAGGTCTCGGACGCGGTGAAGCAGCTTGAGGCTAGGGTCCAGCCGAAGGGCCAGAGGGATACCGACGTCCTCACGGACGAGGCTAGACTGGCGCTCGATAAGCTTCTGAAAGACTTTGCGGGCGAGGCTTGGTCTATGATGCTCAAGATCGGCGGATTGTTGCCGGTGGCGGTCGCCGGGCTCCTCGACGCGCTCTATGCTAACGAGGATGAGATCAAGCGCCGACAGGTCAAGCCCGTATCGGACTACGGAGAGACCAATGCAGATGAGGCCTTCGCAGAGGTATTCGCGGACTATGTGATGGGCGTGCCGATGACCCGAGAGCAAGCTCAATCGTTTATCTCGGTCATGAAGGGAATGCGGAAGCAAGCCGCAACGGTGGTGACGCGGTTCGAATACGACGCCTGGGGCCTACTGGGTCACGGCTCGATTGTGAACCAAGCGGTGCGATAGGTATAGCTCATGGTTCGCAGCGCATTGAGTTCGAAATGGTAACTCACCACGATTCTAGCGTGGCCAGAACCGACTGCGGTTGTTGATTCTATTGGAAGGTTAGCTGGGATCCTTGCCAGCGGAACCTTCACCTTATTGCACCCAGACGTTGGCGGCGGGTACTGAGTGCGCAGTAGGTACAGCGACCCCTCCGCGTGCTCAATCATCGTTTCCACACGCGCTTGGTAGGGCTTCGGCTTGCAGTAACTCATCCACGCGTACAACGTCTCGCCTCGAGGCACGCGAGCATTGACAAGCGCAAGGTTCCCTTCGCTCACTCTCAAGGGTTCGAACGGCCAGAACAGCGCGTAGAGCGCCCAAAGGATCAATACGGAGGCAAGCGCCAGCGTCATGGTCGATAGGACCATGAACCATGACACGCGTTTCCGCCCCCTGGGGCTTCTGCCGGAATCGACCACAGATTCCTCGTACACCAATATGAGTCGCTTGGTTTTCTTTCTATCCCCCGCACTAAGCGAGGGCGAAAAGACCAATGCCAGTGTACCAGTCCCCGGGAACGCTCGTTGTCCCGCTCCAAAGTGCTGTTACCGCGCTCCAGGTCGAGAACACTGCACAAGCACGCGCGATCAGTAGTCTGAGCGGCGGCTTCTATGTCGGGGACTTCACGCCTGGCGGAGCTGCGCTCACAGACATCAACTTCGAGGCGGCATTTCGTGCTGCGCTTACGGCCGCTGCTGAAGTTTGCGGGATCCCGGAGAATGGGGGCGACCAGAGAGGCGGAGCCTGTGTGTATGTGCCCCCCGGAACGTGGCCCATGGCCAACGGCATCTTTATCAATGCCGTGTTCCCGCGCTACGCACCGAGCATCATTGGTATGGGATCTGCTGGATCAGTCGCGTTGGAGTTTTCACGTGACGCAGACTTCCCCGGGATTTCAATCGGCTACTACGCCAACGGTGACAGACATAACACTTTAACAAACAGTGTTGTGCTGCAGAACCTGCGCATCCAGTTTCCAGGTGGTGCGAGCCCTCGAGGAGGCATTCGGGCGCGTTCCACCTGGCACTGCACGCTGCGCGATGTGATCGTTCGTGGCGTATCGCAAAACGCGTACTCGATAACCGACACACCGTGGCACGAAGCCGTCGGCTTTGACTTTCGCGATAATAATGTCGGGGAAGTGCTTGCCCCTGACTTCGACCGGAATCATCAGCATCTTTATATCGAACGTTGCAATGCGATGTACTGCACGATCGGTATTTGGTTCGGCACTGCAGTGTGGTCAGTGACGGCGATCGATTGCGACCCCAACGGGTGCACATACCCCGTGCTGTATGAGTCCGCCGTTGTCGGGTGGTTCGGCGGCAACGTGCAGGGCGGACTTTCGTCGGGGTCGCGCCATCGAAGCGGCGCGATGTACACGACTGGGCTGCCTTCTGGGTCGGGCGCCAGCATAACTGCAGTCGTAGGTGGCAAGTCAACGGTGACAGGGCTTGCCGCGATGCTGGGATATCGCGGTGCGCCCAGCCATGTAACGTACAAAGATAGTTGGATCGTACTCAATCAGCACATTTACATTATTGCAGAAGTGTTGAGCGCGACGAGTTGCACTGTTTATCGAGACGTTGGTTATACGCACGATGACGGGGCGGCACGCACTGGTCTTGCCTACCAAGTTCGCGGATGTAGCGGTGGCAATAGCGTCATCCTTACAGGCGGCATCTATCAAGAGGGTTCCAGCAGGTACTACCTGCACGTCGGGGCGGACCTGGCCACGAACTCTGCGTGGGTCATCGACTCGGTACAAACGAAAATAACCGATGCTGTGGTTTGCGCTACAGGATGTAGCGGCACCATCACCGTCCGCTGCACTCGCGAGTTAGGAGCCTTGAAGCACGCCGTGCTCAATCAAGTCCGTTCGTTTGTGACTGACAGCACGATCGATCGCATCGACACTGACGATTATTCCCGGTCAGGAGTCATTGCCCGCGCGCCCGCCCTATTTGCCAATGTACAGTCGTACGCGTGGGACGCTAGGCCTAGAGGCATACGGTATAACTCCGCATTGCTAGAGCGAGGCGCCATCGTCTTCGATGCGCGTAAGACCAGCACCATCGTTCGAACGGGAACGGATGTAACCTCGTGGACCGACCTTGCAGGCCTGTCTACGTTGACACGGGTAACCCCAGCTAACGCGCCGCAGTTCATTGCGATGGATGTCGGAATGGGCGCGCCAGCGGTGCAACTCCTCGGAAACCCAAATGCGGGGTTAAGCGGCGACCTCGGGGCGCGGTTTCCAGCAGGCCCATGCATGCCGACGTTGATGGTCGTGGCGCGTATCTCGGAGGCCGTCCAGACAGTTGGAACGCGGCGCATTGTGCTCGATGCGCCAGGACACCTTCAGGCGTACATCGGCTTTGACGACTCGTCTCATTCGAACTCGCGCGATCTGTACGCTTACTATTGGACTGATGTTGCGGGCGGCCTGGCTCCGGATCTTGTCGACAGTGACACAAACGCTCACTGGTTGTTTACAGGCATAGTGTCAGGACAAGAGTCAATCGGCGCGGGCTCTGATGTAGTGCCCTACAAAGCTATAGCGAATCAGCATGGTGCTTTCC
>WUUC01232479.1_pt1 | contig 19037 bp, 14 predicted proteins | sample 6278441 | NCBI WGS metagenome assembly WUUC01 (sample SAMN13675441, study PRJNA597444) | soil metagenome | isolation source: soil | place: USA: Washington | collected 2017-10 | reverse complement strand
TTTAAACATTTACGTTTTCGCAAATAGCGCTTTGGCTATTTGCTTCAAACGATAAATGAATTAAATCTAACCATTTTTGCATCGAATCTCATAGACAAAAAGTTATGCAACACACCCCCGATGACTTACAAGAATGGGAGCTAATTGCCTCTATCATTTTAAGTCAAAACAGTAAAAGCAGGAAGAAAGCCTGTGGATTCCAAAAGAGAGATGTTAAAACGCCATTTTTTACCTTACATTCTATATTGAGCAAAGATGGAAATTAAAAAATAAAGACTCAATGAATCTCTGGAAGGCAGGACCACTGCTCACTTTTGTTTCAACTCATGTCAACATGGCACTCAGTACAATTCAATATCAGTAGAGAAGCTGAGGCAGCAGGGATTAAACCAAGGATGAAGCGAATTCCTGAAAGGCAGGATCGCTGCGTATGGAATCGAAGGTGTTTTCTAAAACGATTTCTTTGAGATTCTCCACGCCGCTTTGGCGGGCGGTTTGCAGCCACCCAATGGATACTTCGGCAAGTTTTAGATTTGCAGCAGCATAGGCGCTCCGGAGAGCAACTTCAGCTTCAGGGGAATTTTGAAAAACAGAGCCGGCTAGTTCCATCACTATTGAGAAATCTCCTTGCTCAAAGGCAACACGATGAAGCAAGCTCAGCGCATCGGGATCGAGACGCTCTTTTAAAGGAATCAAGATTTTATACGCTTCCTGAATATGCCCTTGGTCATAGTGTAAAAAAGCCGCATATTGGGTTGCTGTATCATAGATGAGTCCTTCTTTGGAAGAAGCACGTAGGGCCTCAAAAGCTGCCAAGGCCTTCTCTTTGTTGCCTTGCCGAAGGTTGATCTCAGCTTCTAAAAAGATCTTCTTGTACTCGTCACGTTGGTCGCTTTCCCGGACTAAACGGCTTTTTCTGTAGTTGTCAAAGTTTTCAAAGGAAAAAAGAAAAAAGACAGCGCCGGCAAGAAAATTCTGTGTGAGAAAAAGCAGCAGACAGAATCCTAAGCTTAATATCGCACTCCATAAAAAGGCATACCGTAGGCCTTTATAAGCAAAAAACTTCTCGAGGGTGAGCCTCAAAAGCTGTCCGCCGTCAAGAGGAAGGACAGGGATTAAATTGACAATAGTCCAGATCACATTGACAACAAGAATCTGCTCTAAAAGCTGGCCGGCATATCCCGAGGAAAATAACGGAATATCTTTCAAGAGATAGATAGCGATCACAATCATAAAACCAAAAACAGGTCCATTCAGGGTAATGAAGAATTGCTTCCAATAGGGAAGTTTATCTCCATCGTGATAGGTCAGGCCTCCCATTGCAACCAGCTCAATACGAGGGCTACGGCCAAAAAGAAGCGCTGTCAACGCATGGCCAAATTCATGGAAAAGAACCGAGATAAAAATGACGCCGACCCAGATGAACATTTTAAGAAAATCGCCTTCTCCAAAGAGAATGGCAATTAAAGCCGCCAAAATCCAAAATGTCGGATAAATAGTAATCGGGATTTTTCCTGGGATACGGATCATTTTTTCATGGCCTCAAGCATAGTTTGTCCTAGGAGAGCAGGACTGTCGGCAACATGGACGCCGGCTTTCTTAAGAGCTTCGATTTTATCTTTGGCAGCACCTTTTCCACCGGAGACAATTGCGCCGGCATGCCCCATTCTTTTTCCAGGGGGAGCCGTTACACCTGCAATGAACGCAGCCATAGGCTTGGTACAATGATGCTTGATCCATTCGGCAGCTTCCTCTTCAGCATCTCCGCCGATTTCTCCAATGAGCAAAACACCTTCGGTCTGCGGATCCTTTTCAAAGCATTTTAGCACGTCAATAAAGTTGGTTCCATTAAGAGGATCTCCCCCGATTCCGACGCAGGTGGATTGACCGAGTCCCAAAAGAGACGTCTGCCAGACAGCTTCATAGGTTAATGTTCCGGATCTAGAGACAATTCCAATTTTTCCTTTTTTGTGGATATAGCCTGGCATGATGCCGATTTTGCAAGCATCAGGCGTGATGATCCCAGGACAGTTAGGCCCGATAAGGCGACTTCTTTGTGACTGGCGCATGACACGGCTGACTTCGACCATATCGCGGACAGGAATCCCCTCGGTGATACAGATGATTAAGTGGATCCCTGCATCTTCAGCTTCTAAAATGGCATTGGCAGCAAAGGGAGCCGGAACAAAAATCATCGTGGCATCGGGATGAACGGCTTTCTTGGCTTCATAGACTGTATCGAAAATAGGAAGATCTAAAATCTCTTGCCCACCTTTGCCCGGTGTGACGCCTCCAACAAATTTAGAACCATAGAGCAGGCATTGTTCTGTGTGATACCGTCCGGCCTTTCCAGAAATCCCTTGTGTAATGACGCGGGTATTTTTATCGATTAGAATGGGCATAGTGATGCGCCTCCTTGACGACAAGAGTTGCGGCATCTTCTAGCTTATCGGCCGTATGAATTTTCAAGCCCAATTTTCCTAACATTTTTTTTCCTTGCTCGACATTAGTCCCTTCCATCCGAACAACCAGAGGAATTTTGATTGGATGTTCTTGAAGGGCTGTAAGAATGCCCTCTGCAATTGTCGCACAATTCATGATCCCACCGAAAATATTAACCAGGATAGCTTTAACATGAGGATCCGAGACTAAAATCTTAAATCCTGCAGCGATCTTTTCAGCTGTTGCACTGCCGCCGACGTCGAGGAAGTTGGCGGGCTTTCCTCCAGCATGTTTAATTAAGTCCATGGTAGCCATAGCAAGTCCAGCGCCATTGACCATGCATCCAATATTACCTTCGAGGGCTATGTAAGCTAGATCATGCTTTTTGGCGGCGACTTCATTCCGAGACTGCTGGCTTGGATCGTAATAAGCGACGATTTCAGGTTGGCGATAGAGAGCATTATCATCGATACTGAGCTTAGCATCAAGAGCCCAGAGTTTGCAGTCTTTAGATTTGACCAACGGATTGATTTCTAAGAGAGAAGCGTCTTTCTCAATGAAGAACTTGCCAATAGCAGCAGCGATCTTCATTCCTTCTTCCAAAGTATGTTTTTCCCATCCCATGAATTTTCCTAGCCGTAGCAAGTGGTATGGCTTGACAAAGCCATCCATCCCGATGGGAACGGTTAAAATTTTATCCGGATGTTTTGCCGCGATCTCTTCAATTTCCATCCCTCCTTCCGGAGATGCAATTAAAACTGCTTCAGCCTTGCTGCGATCAACAATGGCTCCCAGATAATATTCTTTCTCGATATCGATCGGTGGTGCGATCAGCACTTTATGTGCAATGACTCCTTCAGAACCTGTCTGGTTGTTGACCATCTTCATGCCAATCAGATGCTGTGCTACAATCAAAATCTCTTCCGGAGTCTTCGCGAACTTGACACCACCCGCCTTTCCCCTGCCACCTGCATGAACTTGTATTTTGATGACCGCCTCTTTGAGATGAAGGTCTTTAATAATTTTTTTAACTTCTTGAGGCTTGCCAGCGACTCCAAATGCTGGGACAGGGATGCCGCAGGCGAGTAAGAGTTCTTTTGCTTGGTATTCGTGAAGATTCACAAGTAGCTGCCTTTTTCTTCCTTATGTGATACAATGGATTTCTAATCAAGGTTTGACATGTTTGGCATTTTTAAAAAAATTAAATCAGCACTGACAAAGACCCGCTCATTCCTAGGATCTAAGATCAAAGCCCTCTTCTCATCTCCCTTGGATAAAGAGACGCTCAATCAACTCGAACAGATCCTCTACCAAGCTGACATCGGGACTAGTGTAACTCAGGAATTCATTGACGATCTCAAAGAATTTCTGCGGAAAAATCTTAACCCTACCCCTGATGAGATCCTCGCCTGCATGAGAAACTATGCTCAAGCTCTTTTGAATAAAGCTCCAAAAACTGAAAGTAAGACCGGTAAGCCTCAGATCTTTCTCATTGTAGGGATCAATGGTAGTGGAAAAACAACCTCGATCGCCAAACTGGCTTATCTTCTGAAAAATGAGGGTAAAAAAGTTCTCTTGGCTGCAGGAGATACTTTCCGGGCCGGGGCTGTTGATCAACTCTCCCTCTGGGCCGATAAGATCGACGTCGATATCGTCAAAGCTCAAAGCGGCAGCGATCCTTCCAGCGTTGCCTTTGATGCTCTGACCGCAGCTAAAAATCGCAATATGGATGTTGTTTTGATCGACACAGCCGGACGTTTGCAAAATAAAACCGACTTGATGAAGGAACTCGACAAAATCCGTCGCGTTTGCAACAAGGTTGTTCCTGGATCGCCCCATGAAATCATTTTAGTCTTAGATGCGACCATCGGACAAAATGCCGTGGAGCAAGCGCGAGTGTTTCATCAGTTTACTCCACTCACGGGCATCCTCATGGCCAAGCTTGATGGAAGCGCCAAAGGAGGCGTCATCCTACCCATCTATCGTGAACTAGGTATTCCGATCCGCTGGGTCGGCATCGGCGAACAAATTGATGATCTGACTCCTTTTAATTCTTCTGACTATGTTACGGAATTATTTGAGTAGTTCTTGTCCATAATTCCGTAAACCTATATTTTCGGCTTTAAATGATCACTCAACAACTATTTTTTCATTCGCCTTTCTCACCTAGTACTGTCGCAAAAGGCGAAGCACCTGCGTTGCTTCTTCAATTTATTTTAAAAGAACTTCTTAGATCTTCAGAGTATTTAACTGAAAGCGCCCCTTTTCGAATGGCCCCTTTTGATTGGGCTTTGAAACAGGGCTCAGCTAATAAAATGAGAGAATTCTCACTTCTTCTTCCACTAGCCTTTCCAGAGCTTGCTCATGAGGCAGCTCAGTTTTTAAACCACCTCCACTCTCCTTGTGTGGAACTTTTCGCTCTTTTAGAGCCCTTCATCAGGGTTTCTCAAAAGAGCGAAAATTTACTTTATTTTTTATTGAAGCATCAAAAGTCTCCAACCATTAAATTAATGCTGGATAAAATTTGCCCGGAAGGCCTTGATCAGCTTAAAATGGATATTGTCCTTCAATACCAAAAACGGGGCTTTTATCCCTCTAAATGGATAAATTAATACACGAGACAATAGCACTTCTCAAAGAAGAGTCTTTAACTCAAGACTCCGTCTTGGCTACGCCTGAAGAAGCCGCCTATTTTTCGCCTCAGAAAAAGCAAATAGCCCCCAAAGAAAAAAAGTTATCTGAAATTGATGCTGAGATGAAGCTGATGGTTTCCAAGTTTCTTCCTGAAGTTGCACTAACCTCCCATATTCCCGATGATGCCACTGCAAAAAAAATGGCCCATCTTTATAAAGAGCAGCATCTGACAGCCAAAGTCCTCGTCCTTTCTTTTGGAGAAACCGGCCCTGCGCTGAACTTTCTGCAAAACGTCACAAAGGCCATCGACTCTCTTTTGGTTCCTGCTAAATTGATTGAAATGAGGAAAATAGAAAGAGAAAATTCTTGGGAATTGACGCTGAGCTCTCCGACACTGCAACTCATCCTGGCTCCTCCTTTTCAAGCATGGAAAAGTATTTCGCTGTCTCGTTTCTACCGAGAAAATCCATCTTCTAAAAGCCATTTCTTGAAGGACACTCCCCTGCTCATGATGCAGCTAACAGAAGCTTATCTGAAAAATCCCGAGCTCAAACGTGAATTATGGAAAATGCTCTCTATGCTGCTGTCTATGTCGATGTAGCACTGGACAAACCCCTTGACTATGCGGTCCCTGCGCACCTGATCGATCAAATCAGACCTGGCACCCGCGTAAAAGTGCTTCTCCAAAAAAGGAGCTGCACCGGCACGGTCTTGCACTTAAAAAACTATACAGACTCGAAAAAAACCCAGCCTATCCAAGAGCTTTTTCCAGATAGCATCCCTTCTGATCTTCTTCAACTGGGCAGCTGGCTCGCGAAATATTACTGCGCTCCTTTTTTTAAAGTGATCAAACTCCTCCTGCCTCCTCCAATCCGGAAAGGAATGGAAGAAAAACGGCAGCTTTTTGTCCAATCCCTTCTTTCTCGCCCACAGCTAGCTGAAATCTGTACTAAGCATAGGGGAGCACAGGCCAAAATCTTAGAAATTTTACTGCGTCATCCTCAAGGCATTCTTCTGACCGAGCTTCTAGAAAAAGCAGGGACATCTCGTAGTCCTATCACAACGCTGGCCGAGGTAAAAATTCTATCTCTTGAGCCCATCGCCATTGACCGTAGCATTCTGGCCGATCATGATTTCTTCCAAACCAAACATAAAACTCTCAATAACGAACAAGAAGAAGCGTTTCAGAAAATTCTCAAGACCATCAATAGTGGAACTTTTGAGACCCACCTCCTCTATGGAGTGACGGGCAGCGGAAAAACCGAGGTCTATCTTCAAGCTATTGATCGAACGCTGGAACTTGGCAAATCAGCGCTATTTCTTGTTCCAGAAATTGCTTTGACTTCTCAGACAGTTGAGAGACTTCGCAGCCGCTTTCAAGAAAAAGTAGCCATTCTGCATCATCGCCTCAGCAATGGAGAAAGGCGTGACACATGGCAAAAAATCCGGGAAGGGACCTTTTCTCTTGTGGTCGGTCCCCGCTCCGCTCTTTTCAGCCCTGTAAAAAACCTTGGCCTCATTGTTGTGGATGAAGAGCACGACTCGGCTTACAAACAAACCGATGATACTCCCTGCTATCATGCGCGTGATGTCGCTGTCGTACGAGGTAAATTCTCAAATGCCGCTGTCATTTTAGGAAGCGCAACTCCCAGCGTTGAGAGTTATGCCAATGCTCTCTCAGGTAAATATATTTTAAGCCAGCTGACGCTGCGGGCAGATCATGCCCATCTTCCTGCCGTCCGTTTGATTGATATGCGAAGAGAGTTTGATAAGGCCAAAGGATTTACTCTTTTTTCCGAATCGCTTTTAGAAGCTTTGAAAAAGCGGATTGAAATTGGCGAGCAATCACTAATCTTTCTCAACCGCCGAGGGTTTCATACCTCCGCCTCCTGTGGCGTCTGTGCCCACGTTCTCAACTGCCCCCACTGCTCGATCAGTCTGACTTTTCATAAAGGGAAAAACATCCTCTCCTGCCATCTTTGCAACTATGAGCTCTTTCCTGTTCCTTCCCAATGTCAGAGCTGCAAAGCAGTCGATTGTTTCAAGTTCAGAGGGGCCGGTACAGAACAAGTCGAACAAGCGCTCCATGCGATCTTTCCACAGATCCGCACGATCCGTCTCGATGCTGATACCACACGCCACAAGGGAAGCCATGATAAACTCTTCAAGCAATTCCGTGCAGGGAAAGCCGATGTTTTAATTGGAACACAGATGATTGCTAAGGGACTTCACTTTCCTTCAGTAACACTTGTAGGAGTGCTCAATGCCGATGCGGCACTACAGATCCCGGATTTTCGAGCTGCTGAACATGTATTTCAACTCATTACTCAAGTCTCGGGCCGCTCAGGGCGCAGCAGCCTCAAAGGCGAAGTGCTTCTTCAGACACAACTTCCTGAGCATCCCACGATTCAACACGCTGCGCGCCTGGATTATCCTGCTTTTTTTAGAGAAGAGATCGAGTCGCGAAAAATGTTTAATTTCCCCCCTACAAGCCACCTAGTCAAGATCACGTTCACCAGTAAAAGCTCAGAAGCTGCACTTAAACATGCTAAAGAAATTCGTACGCTTCTCATCTCAGCACTTCCTCGGGATTTTGAGCTCCATCCAATTATTCCTTGCGGATATGCTAAAATTAAAGACCATTATAGATTCCAATGTCTCGTCAAAGGCGAAACAACTCGTCCGATCACCGAGATTTTAAAACCCCTCCCAAGAAATCCCCATGTCCATCTTCTGGTAGATGTCGATCCTTTATCGACTTTTTTTTAATTTTAAAGAAGCATACTATTCTTTTGAAAAAAAGTTATCAGGGTGGACATGTGAAAAAAATCTTGCTGGCCTTATGTTTTTGGTGTATTTGCCTTCAGGCAGTTGAGACAGATTTTGATTATATTGTTGTAGGTTCAAGCCCTTTCTCTCTCTTTGAGGCCATCTATAAGGGATGCCTAGGAAACAGGGTGCTTGTTGTCGAACAAGACTCCGAGTGCGGAGGCGCCTGGAAAAGTATTACCATCTGTGGCATCCCACATGTCGATTTGGGATGCCATGAGTTTGGCCGGGATCCCCAATTAATGAAGTTTTTAGAAGAATACGCCGGATGTAATATTGTCAGTACTACCCCCGCTCTGCAAAAACCTGCCCCAAATGGAGAGTTCTATCCTTCTGAAGGATGTTATGAATTAACGCGCAATTTACAACTCCTCATGGATCATTTTGGAGTTGCCCTTCTTCTCAATACCAAACTAGAGAGCGTGTTCATCGACACCTCGAGAGAAATTGCTGAAGTGCGGATCAACGGCATACGTTATACAACACCGAAACTCGTAGTGACCAATAACAGCGAAATCAAAATTGAAAACCCTGGAGCGCAAAACACACCTGTTCATCCCCACACCTACTATCACATTGGGATGTTGATCGAAGATCCTACTCCTTCCCGTTTTACATACAGAAACCTCCATGGGAACGGAGCTTCCCGCTCGACAAACTACACGCCTTATTCTATGGAACTCAAAGGAACAGGAAAACAGTTGATCACCATTCAGATCTACGGCGAGCAAAACTTGGCTCATGCAGATAAATTCATCGATGAATTAAAAAAACAAAAACTTATTGATGCTGACGCCAAGCTTTTGCAAATGGAGAACTATATTTACAAACAAGTCGCTTTGAATCAAAACGCTCTCCATCGACTTGGACCGCAAGCTCAAGCGATCTTTGAGATCATCAATACTGGGCATATTACCAACCTTTCCAATTACATTGATAAGTGGAAAAAGGTGATGAAACCTTGGAATGAAACTCTACAACCTCAACTGGCTCGTGCTGCCGGCTGAGTCAAAGTAAATTCAGACAAGAATGATTTCATTTTTTTAGAAAGCTCGGGATCTAGACATTGATTCACCAAAATGGCAAAAACAACATCATCAGCATAGCCCACATAACCTTTCACCAACGACATTCCTCCTGATTTTGCTTTGACATGCTCACTTTCTTCTGGAAGTGACTGCATAAAATCAGGAAAAGAAACTGTTTCTTTGATCTGTGATAATATCGAGACAAATTGCTTGGCAGTTACGAGATTTTTTCTAGAAAGTCCTGATCCATCGGCCATATTAAAACCTTCAAGATCGATCTTTTTAGACCGCCAAAAATTAGTGACCGCTTTAATACCGGCTTTTGTAGAGCCTTCTTTAAAAACAACCTCTCCCATTTTTTTGAGTAAATGCTCGGCAAAAAGATTAATACTCTTTTGATTGGTCCAAAAGACGATCTCTTTAACCATTGGCGAAAAGGTGGTATGAAAAACATTCCTTTTTCCATCACCTCTTTTTTCATGCTGAATTGAGATCCCTTTTGCTTCTAAGGCTTTTGAGAGTAAATTACCGCACAAACTTGCAGGGTCAGGAATCGATCCTCTAATTGAAAATTTCTCGACACCAGCAGGAATAGTCCCCCTGACATACTGTATAGTCGAATACTCCGAACCATAAATACAAGCGTTATCGCCAGATCCTACCGGACCCGTAGTAACTTCATTTTCCACTGTCAATGTAGCTATCTTAAGATCTTGGTCTGAGATGGTCGTCTTGTCCCCCACTTCTAGGCCAGGCTTAAAGGTCAAAGTATAGGAGTTTTCATGGAACGATAAGGCGCAGGCTCCCGCTCCGTAATAATTTCCTAGATCTTCCCAAAGCCAGCTCGGCGGAGCCAAGGCTTTTTCCCAAAGCGTAGCATCAGCAACCACTTCTCCTTCAATTTTCTTTACACCCAGCTTTTGGACCGCGTTGACCCAGCTTTCTATTTGTTTTTCCCAAGAAAGAGAACCCTTAATTCGGTCAGAGCCTAAGCAAGGATCTCCTCCTCCCCGGATATAGAGATTGCCATGCAATGTTCCTGAATTATCTAGGACTCCATCATACTCCAAGTCTGTCTGAAACCGCATCTCAGGTCCTAGAATTTGCAATGCTGCAGCTGTTGTAATAGTCTTGATGCAAGAAGCTGGCATCAAGCTTTTTTCGCTACTTTCATCCATCACAACTTCGCCTGTCTCTGTATTGACAGCATAAGCGCTGGCGGAGGCATGGTCCCAAGAGGAATCCATACCTCTGAATAGTAATGTCGTAGAAAGAAAAAGGGTTAATATCATGTAGAGAAATATAGCTCAGTTGGTTTTTTCTGAATAGAATTCAAATTTCAGCTTTTACTAGGTAAGTGATACAAATTCTTTGGCAGGAAATTTAGTCGTTTGATACGGTTTCTCGTGATGTTAATAAAAAGAAGAATTACATTTGGATGATATGCAGAATTCCCTTCTGGATAGTTGCCGTTCAAACTTTCATTCTATCCCCTTATTCCAAGAAATTCTGGAGCCAGACTCTAACTATCACCAGATACACCGCATTAATAATTTTAGCCTTGAGCCTCAGTCTAAGTCCCTTACATGAATATCTCCCCCATTCACAATTCTTTAATATTTTGAACCGGCATAAAAGAGAGCTCAGCTTGTCTGCCTTTTTCTACGCAACTTTCGTTATTGCAACAGCCGACCTTTATACCATCATGGAGTGTGATACAAGGTTCCAAATAAAAATGTTCTACTCATCTCTGAGGCAGCCTTAAACTTTGCAAAAGAACGTATTGACATTGGCTTGAAACGCTTATCCAAATGCACCTATCTTGAATATCGGGATTATTCCCTTAAAAATTTAAGCGACTCCAAAGAAATTGAATAACTTCTGATGTATCTGTTGGACCCCTCGATGGCCAGTTTCTAGACCTGCGCCTAGTAGATGTATCCCATATGTTTGAGGGCTCTCCACAACCTAATTGGGTAGCAGCCAGCCTTGTTGAATTAAAACGAATACCTGCCAAATAAAAAATTGATGGCTTTCGAAAAAATTGACTTTGACAGGTGTTTTATCTAGAATGCTCCTATGCAAACACCATCTTATCATCAGCACGAAGAATTTCAGAACCGCTCGACTAAACTCACGGAAATCCGCGCTTTGGGAATCGATCCTTATCCAGCGAAGTTTACCCCCACTCAGACAGCTCATGCTCTGCAGCACAAATACGAATCCCGCCAGCTTGCAGGCAGCGAAGAGGCCGAAGCCGGCAAAACCGAGCATGTCACATTAGCTGGACGCTTAGTTTTATTCCGTGCGATGGGAAAGAATGCTTTTGCTCATCTCCAAGATCCTACCGGCCGCATCCAGCTCATGTTCAACCGTGATCAGACCAAAGTCGAAAGCCTTCCAGAATCTCCTGAATTAACATCTTTAAAATTTATTGAAAAAAAAATCGACTTAGGCGACATCATCGGCGTCGAGGGGCACATTTTTCGCACCCATACCGGAGAAGTTACTGTCTATGTGAAAAAACTAACCCTTCTCTGTAAAACGTTGCTTCCTCTTCCCGATAAACATAGCGGACTTACCGACAAAGGCGTCCGTTATCGCAAAAGATGGCTTGATCTGATCACCAATCCAGAAGTTGCCACGACTTTCCGTCTCCGCAGCCGGATTTTACACTTGATTCGCCATTATTTTGAAAAAGCCGAATTCATGGAAGTCGAAACACCTATTTTACAAAATATCTACGGCGGAGCAGCAGCCCGTCCTTTCACTACTGAACTCCATGCTCAGCATCAGAATATGTATTTAAGAATTTCGATAGAAATCTCGCTAAAAAAACTTCTTGTCGGTGGAATGGAACGGATCTTTGAGATATCAAAGGTTTTCCGTAATGAAGGAATCGATCGTACCCATAATCCTGAATTCACCATGCTAGAAGCCTACGCGGCCTATTGGGATTATAACGATGTCATGGTTTTGACTGAAAATCTCTTTGAGTATATCGCCCTCGAGCTCTTTGGTAAAACAGAAATCACTCTTCAACGAGAAGGAACCGATTATACCATTGACCTCAAAGCTCCCTGGAAACGGATGAGCATGAAAGAAGCAGTCCATCAGTATGGCAAAATCAATGTTGATGATTTGTCCGACGATCAGATGCGCAAAATTCTTTTCGAAAAAGAGTTCGATCCGAAAGAAATCAAATCGGCTCCTCGGGGCATTCTCATTGCAAAGCTCTTTGAAGAGCTTGCAGAAGAGCATCTCATTCAGCCACATCACATCATTGACCATCCGATCGAAACAACTCCTCTCTGCAAACTCCATCGCGATCCAAAACTGCGCAAAGAACAGCTCGTCGAACGGTTTGAAAGTTTCATTCTCGGCAACGAGATGTGCAATGCCTACACTGAACTCAATGACCCTGAGCTCCAGCGCCAATTACTTGTCGAACAAAATGAAAAAAAAGATGCCGGCGATGAAGAGGCCCATCCTCTCGATGAAGAATTCATCGAAGCTATCTGCCAAGGCATGCCGCCAACAGGCGGTCTCGGGATCGGCATTGACCGTCTTGTCATGCTATTTACTCAAGCTCCTTCCATCCGTGATGTTCTTTTCTTTCCGATTATGCGCGCAGATGAAGGTGGAGCTGCTGCTCCTAAACGGTCTACTCAAGGAGTCTTGAGTATTGATCCTGCTATTACCCTATCCTACCCTCATGCCAAAATGGGTATTCTGATCTGCAAAGGATTAAATAATGAAGGACGTTATCCAGAAATCGAGTCTCTCCTACGAGAGACTGAAGAAGAGGTGCGTCAAAAATATACAGTCGAAGGCTTAGCAACCCTTCCTAAAATCTTGGATTGGAGAGAGGCTTATCGGAAGTTTGGATTTTCCCCTTCTACGCACCGCAGCTCGGTTGAAGCCCTGCTCCGCAGAGTCCTACAAGGCAAACTGCTTCCCTCGATTAACCCTATTGTTGATCTTTATAACATTGTCTCTCTAAAGTATGTTCTCGCTGCAGGCGGCGATGATTTAGACAAAATCGAAGGCGGAATTACACTGACAGTGGCTAACGGCTCAGAGCTTTTCATTATGCTCGGCACAGATAAACCAGAGCCCATCAAAAAAGGTGAAGTGATCTATCGTGATGATAAAGAAGTCCTCTGCCGCTCTTGGAACTATAGAGAGTGTGAAAAAACTAAGATCACCCCTGCAACGAAAAATGTCTGCTTAGTGCTGGAAGGGCTAGAGCACACCTCAACAGAAGAGCTTCATGCAGCGATCTCTAGACTAAAAACGTTTCTAGAAAAATATTGCCAGGGATCTTATCAAGAGTTCTTTTTAAATAAAGATAATATTGAAGCTCCTTTAAAATAAAAGATTATTTAAAAGAAATTAATGTTATAAATATAATATATTTTCACAACCCACTAAGACATCAGATTTTAGATTTTTCTAATTAACTGTTATATTATAAATTGCAAAGATCGAATGTCAAGTCTAACAATAGATAGAATGACTGAACTACAAGGCCAGCCTTCTTTTTCAATGGCCGATTAAAGCTCTTCCACCCGAGTTTATGGAATGCAGCATATTTTTACTGGCAAAGGGGATAAGTCAATTACCTGTTTAGTCTGCCGGACGTGGAATGATTACACTCACAGCTAGCAAATATCCTCATTAATAGAGTTGGAAAATTTCATCCGCCAGTTAACTGAAAATCTCATTCCAAAAAAACACCATAGACATATAGTAAAGTGGTTAAGATTCATGGCATGCTCAAATCCTTAATACCCTTCCTAGTCACCCCTGACAATCCGAACGGTTATTCTTGATCACACAGCAGTGCATTCTAGCTGTTTTAAAAACACTCTCTACAGCTAGGAGAACGCTCACAATTGGTCATCAAATACCACACTCGCTGACTCACCCTTTTAGCTTAACTAAGCTTAACCTTATGGCCGCCTTACATAATTATCCTGAACTTACTCAATTGTTATTATCTATGCGTTGGTCTAGTTAAAAAGAGGCGAGAAGATTTAAGATCTTTCCGTTTTAAGATGCTCTACAAGTCTAACTCCATGAGGCGTCAGATAGATGCAATCATCTGAACATTTCTTGATGAAATTGGCTTGGGCTAGATGTTTGATGATGGTATCGATCCCATGATCTTGCATCCCAATGGCCTTGCCGATGACATATCTATCGATCTCTTTTTCTGGACTGCCTTTTTTCACAGCCAGTTCATAGAGTTTTAAGAGAAAAAGTTCATCTTTAGTCGTTGCTTTTTTCATATTTACTTCTTTTTAAGCCGAGCTCCGGTAGGGGTATCTTCGATGATATAACCGCTAGCCAAGATTTGATCACGGGCAATATCGGCGGCTTTCCAATTTTTAGAGGCTCTAGCTGCTTCTCTCTGGGCTAGGAGCTCTTGCAGGTCATGAGAGACCTCTTCCGTCGATGTTTGGAGAGGAAGCACAGCAAGAACTTGATCAAACTGCTCCAAGAGATAGAGAACTTTTTGCGCTTCTTCTTTTCCCACCTTCTCTGCATCGCAGAGAACGTTGATTTCGCGCACGAGATCAAAAACAGCAGCGAGAGCTGGTGAGATATTGAGATCATCAGCCAAGGCCTCTGTAAAGAGACTGCGGGCGTTTTTAAGGAAGGGCTCCACTAACCCTAAGCTAGTCATCTGGTGGATTTGTCGTAAACGAAGAATAAAGTCTCCTAATCTCTCGATCGATTTAGCTGCAGCATCAAGCCCTGCAAAAGAGAAATTCAATTGAGTGCGGTAATGGGTCTGGAGCAAAAGATAACGGACCTGCACGCCGGAATATCCCTTCTGAAGAAGATCTCTTAGAGTAAAGAAGTTCCCTAGGCTTTTAGACATCTTTTTGTGTTCGACTAAAAGATGTTCCGAGTGGAGCCAATACCGGACAAATCTCTGATGAGTGAAGGCTTCTGATTGAGCAATTTCATTTTCGTGGTGTGGGAACATATTGTCGACACCGCCGACATGGATATCAATAGTTTTGCCTAAAATGTCCATGGCCATAGCCGAGCACTCAATATGCCAGCCGGGACGGCCTTTACCAAAAGGACTTTCCCAAAAGATCTGTCCATCACGTTCAGGGTCGTAAGCTTTCCAAAGAGCGAAATCGGCGGCATGTTCTTTATCATACTCATCAGTAGCAACCCTTTCAGAAGCGCCCTCTTTGAGCTCATTGAGATGAAGATGGGAGAGCCTGCCGTAAGAAGGAAACTTCTTGATGGCAAAATAAATACTGCCATCTGATCCTCGATAGGCTATTCCCTCGTCTAAAAGTCCTTGAACAATATCAATCATTTGAGGAACAAAGTCGGTCGCATGGGGATAGTGCTCCACTTTTTCTATCTTTAGAGTCTGCAGGTCATCGAAAAAAGCCTTGGTATACTGATCGGTAAATGTTTTGAGGGAAACTTTTTCAGCAAGGGCACCTCGGATTGTTTTATCATCGATATCGGTGATATTCATCACTTGCGTGACCTTGTAGCCAAAAAACTTCAGTGTACGGCGGAGCAGATCTTCAAAAACATAGGTCCGGAAGTTGCCGATATGGGCATAGTTGTAGACTGTAGGCCCGCAGGTATACATCCGAATATGGAGATCCTCGGAAGACATCAATTCTTCTTTAGTTCGTGTTTCAGTGTTGAATATTTTCATAGCATCTCGTCTAAAGCGTGGTAGTGGGTTTTGCCGGCGCCTGTCATGGGGATTAAAGGAACTCTCTTCACATCTGCAATTTTGATAAGTGCGCTATAGCCGCGGTCGCGGAGAGCCTGATTGATTTCATCTTTATTGATGTCAAAAGTTGAAAAAAGGATAATCAGCGGTTTTTCGCTATTTTTTTCTAAGACAGCAACTGCAAGAGGAGGAGCATCATCTTTAAAAGCTTGGATCCAATTTTTTTCATGAGCCATTTTAAGAAGCTCTTCTTCTAGGCCTCCCAAACTGATCATCTCGCCGCCAATTTTTACAAATCTCTTAAGACGGCCTGATAAAATGAGCGAACCATCAGATTCTAAATGTCCACAATCTCCAGAAAGATACCAGCGACGGCCATCAAGTTCAATGAAAGGAGATCTGTCCGTGCCGATATATCCTTTGAAAACATTAGGGCCGTGAATGCAAATTTCCCCTTCTTGACCTGGCAACATCACTTCACGGGTTTCCGGGCTGACAATGCAAAGCTCGATGCCTGGTAGAGGCTGTCCCACACCTTTGCGGGGCTTTTTAGGACGTGTGAGCGTGACAATAGGGGCACATTCTGTAATTCCGTATCCCTCTAACATCTCGCCTCCCCTTTTTTCCATGAAATCGAAAAGCTCTTGAGGGACTTTCTCAGCACCCCCAACAACATAGCGGAGCGATTTGAGCTGATCTGGTTTTGCAAGACGAAATACCCCTTTGATGAAAGTAGGAGCTGAAATAAAAAGAGTTATTTTCCAGTTCTCAATATCATGCAGCATCGCGCGACTATGAGTAGGATCTGGAGCAAAATAAACTTTTAAACCCATAAGTAGCGGCATCATCCCTGTCGCAGAAAATCCGAAGGAGTGGAAAGGCGGTAAAATTCCATAGAGAATATCAGTTGGGAAGACTTCAAAACAATCGAGCGCGGCCTTCAGATCGAAAAGAATATTCTTATGAGAAAGAGGCACGCCTTTGGGTAAAGATTCAGTTCCGCTCGTAAAGAGTAGCACCGCAGGGTCATCTTCTGAAATTTGAGAAAGGCTTTCATCTTTTAAGAGCGAATCTGCATTTTTAAAAAGACCGAAGATTCCACGAAGCTTATCTCCCAATGAAATCTTTTCACGGACATCTTCGAGAAGAAGAAGAATATCATCAATGCTTTCGAGATCTCCACCTGTCATATTATCTAGAAACCGGCGGGAGCTTAAGACATTTTTAAGATCGACGACCTTTTTACAATGAGCTAAAGCCCGCGCTCCCAGAGTAAAGTTCAACATCACCGGCACTTTTTTAGCTAGAAGGGTCGCTAAAACAAGTGCATAGACCATGGTCGAAGATGGCAATAAAATGCCAATATATTCCCCTTCCATCTGCCGGATTTTTTGACTCATGATCAAAACAATCATTTTCAAACGGCGGTAAGTCACCACTCCCATTGTTTGATCGCTGCAAGCTGCAAAGCTGTCCATCCTGTCGCAATTTCTCAAAAATGCTTCATGCAATGTTTTACCTACAGGCTTTAGAATAGGAGGACGAGATTCTTCATCAGGCCATTTCTTTGAATATATATATGAATCATCAATCTTCTTTTGTCCCTCGCCTTGTACTACCGCTTTCAGAACATCCTCTACCGTTTCTAATTGATCTGGTGAAACATCTTCGATCTCATACTTTTGCTCTATGAAAGTATGCAGCTGAGCAATATCTAGAGAGTCCAGACCTAAATCTCGATTGAGAGTTTGCGACCGTTCGATATTAGGACGGTGGGCCATCTGGCTGATTTTGGCTAGAATCTGTTGTTCTTTTTCAGGATCAATTGTCCAATGTTGATTATCGAGTTCAGCTTTTTTCTGATTTTCGACTTTAGGGAGGATTTCTTTCCAAAAGCAATCTGAAACAAGCTTGATAGGCTCAGGGCCTCGATTGTTATACCAACGCTCCAGATACTTATTAAATTCCAAGCGTGTTCTGACAACTGGCAAATCAGCAGGCGCTGGCTCGATTTCAATATTGATCTCACGGCGAGGTGTTAAAAAAATGAGATTTTTTAAAACAATTTTGAACCCTTCCCATATGACTTTGCCAAAATCAGGCGTAGTTCCTGTCAAAGCCCGGGAAAAACGACTTCCCCAGAGGCCGGTTGTACGGATTAAAATGACATTCGTCTCAGGACATTGTTGCAGCAAGGTATGGACAAAGGAAGCTCCTCCGATAATTTCTTCTCCTCCATGCTTTAAGCGGCCTGCAGGATAGATGAGGAAGTTGCTTCCCTCTTTCAGTTTTTCTCCAACGAAAGTAAAGATTTTATCAATTTTTTTTTGCTTCCATTTATTGACAGCGCCGTTGAAATCAGGAATAGGCACCGCCTCAATAAGCTTTTGAAAGTAGTGAAACCCTTTCAAGTAATAAAATTGCTCAACGACTAAAGGATGAACACGATATTTCTTCCAAAGGACCATCATCATAATGACAGGATCAATTTCAGCAGGATGATTGGGTAAAAATAAAATTCCGCCTTTCTTGGGAAGATTTGCTAGGGTAAGTTTTTCTAACCCTGTCACTCTTAATCGATATCGGATGCCAATCAAGCCCCGCATGATCAAGTATAGAAAGTGTATCCAGCATCTTTTGAGCATATTTATGTCATTATCCCCATCGGAGAGCGTAGTGTCAAACCCATTCTGCATCTACTTTTTGAAGAGCCTAAATTATTACATCACTTTGTTAAATTTTATGAATAATTAGGTGTCTTAATATGTCAGGGCGTATTTCTAAAAACTTTAAGTCCTATTATCCTCCATTGCCAGTTGTATCCGTTAAGCATAATCTCAATCGAAAATCCGAACTGGCTGCAAAACGAGTTAAAACTACAGTTGAACAAATTCTAGAGATAAGCCCTGCGGCCCTTGTCGAAAACTCCTACCCTACCAAAACAGCCCTAGCGTCCTCTCGTTGAAATCTCTCCTCCTTGCAGTCCCTCTATAGAAACCCCTGTCTTGCTTGAAAAAACAGAAATAAAAAAAATTTAGGAAGCTTTTGAGCTCTATCAGGAAGCTGAATACGGATCAGATTGTGAAAAGCGCATGCAGAGTGCGGAAGCTGTCTTTTTACTCTTTTGAAATGATTCCGGCCTCAAAAAATTCCTATAGCCAAGAGGCAGAGTATTTACAGGCATTGTGCTCCATGATGCTCGCAGCAAATGAATTCGATTATTATTTAAAATTAGATAAGCTCACTCTATCTCTTTGGTCTGTTTCAAAATATCCACGACCCTGCTCATCCTTATTACCGGGGTTCGCAATATTAGACTTCTTTCGAAACTCGCTTTGCATGGAAAAATCTAAAATTTTTTGAAGTTTTGGAGCCGGCTG
>WUUC01183158.1_pt1 | contig 19043 bp, 17 predicted proteins | sample 6278441 | NCBI WGS metagenome assembly WUUC01 (sample SAMN13675441, study PRJNA597444) | soil metagenome | isolation source: soil | place: USA: Washington | collected 2017-10 | reverse complement strand
GTATAGCTCAGTTGGTAGAGCTCCTGTCTTACACACAGGCGGTCATAGGTTCGAGTCCTGTTGCGCCCAAACAAGCGAAATATGCGGGAGTAGTTCAATTGGTTAGAGCACCGGCTTGTCACGCCGGAAGTTGCGGGTTCGAGCCCCGTCTCCCGCGTCCTTTTATTATCACGATTTTCTTCTTGTCAAATTTACAATTTCCTTATTATTAACTAAAATTGATATTATTAAACAATAAAATTATTTATTTGAATAATCATTACTATGTATATTTCTCATTCCTCTAAACGATCATGGACATCCGAGATTTTAACTTATTTTTGGATGGCCATAGGGGCTTTTTTATCTGCTTTTGCCCTTGAAGTCTTCTTTATCCCCAATAATTTAATTGATGGTGGCGTTGTTGGAGTTGCGATGATTCTAGGGAGAATTGTTGGTCAACATTTAATGCCTTTACTCATCCTCCTATTAAATTTACCTTTTGTTTTTTTAGCTTATCGTTCCATTGGAAAAAGCTTTGTGATTCATATGGCTATTGCAATTTTGATGTTTTCAGGAGGACTGTATTTGATTTCGCATTTTCTTCCTTGGAAGTTCCATGGAGAAAGCTTAGAAGTTGTCGTTATTGGAGGAGCCATTTTAGGATTTGGATTAGGACTCATTATTCGTGAAGGCGGTTGTCTAGATGGAACAGAAATTTTAGGCATTATTATTAATCGGCGGATCGGATTTACTGTTGGACAAGTTGTCCTCTTTTTTAACGTGTTTGTCTTTGGAGCAGCAGGCCTTATCTTCCAAGATTGGCATCCAGCCTTAATGTCTCTTATTACCTATATTGTTGTGATCAAAATGATGGATTCTGTCATTGTGGGCTTAGATGAGACAAAGTCTGTTTTAATTATTTCCGCTAAGTCTAAAACAATTGCCGATGCGATTATTCACGAGCTTGGGCTCGGACTCACAATCATGTATGGAAGAGGAGGATTTTCTGGAGATGAGCGGGAAATTTTATATGTCATTGCAGAACGCTTGCAATTAGCTGATTTAAAAGAACTCATTATTCGAGAAGATCCTTTAGCCTTTATTGCAATCGAGAATTTACATGAAGTCGCTAATGGACGTCCTGTTAATCATCAAATGGGTGGAATGACAAGAATGGATCGAATTTTTTCTAGAATCTTCCAAAAAGTTCTCCCTAAGCCTTCTGGACCTTCTAGTGAAAAAATGGGGCAGTTAGAAACAATCAAGGACACTTTCTAAGAAGTGTCCTAACTAACTAGATTTAGAAATTTCGATAAAGAAAATTTAAAGTTTTAGATCATAGTGATCTTCTCAAAATAGAACTGTGCCTCTTCTTCATTATAGTTTCTCATATGTGCTATCCTATCAACATTCGACTTCATCTGTTCTAGAATTTTTGTATTATCTTTAGTACAACGTTTAATTTCTGCATCAATAAGAGTAGGGTTGTCAGAAGTCCATACTTCGCCCTCTTTTGAGGGTTTGTAATTGCTTCTAGACATTTTATAAAAGTCAGCTTCATTTAATCCCTCATGAAAGCGTGCTCCAGCAGAAATGATTCCATCATTTTCATGATAAATAGCAAATTTCTTTCCTTGTATTTGATTCCAATTACCACGTGAATCATATTCCCAACCAAAATAAACGAGTGCCTGACTGGCGATTCTTCCAATGATTCCATTACCAACCGACAAGAAACGGTCTTATCTTGGATGGAGATGCTGCATTTCAATACATTCACTCTCAAAAGCAAGTTCCGCAAGAAAAAATACTATTACATGGCCATTCAATAGGTGGAGGAATTGCAAGTGAAGTTGCAGCCATGCATCCTCAAGTGAATTATTGTAATGATCGTTCTTTTTCTTCTCTTTCTAAACAAGTTCGAGTCATGGTTTTCCGTTACTCTTCCCAACTCCTCTATAATTAAAAACTAAAACATTATATTTTTGATCTTCGCATTTTTTAATATTAAATATTCGTCCTGATTTATATTCCTCATAATAGACCCCATTACCATTAAACAAAATGACAGTTCGATCATTTGCTTGATTATTTTCTGCTATAAAATGCATTCCATTAAGTGTGACACCATCAGCTGTTTTAAAACTCACCTCTTGCCCACTAGTAAATAAATCTGTTTTCGGACCTGTAGTTACAGACTTTTTTAGCCAGGCTGCAGGAAGAACAATTAATCCAATCGTTTCATGCATCCATTGATAAAAAAAATTTTTGATTTCAGTGAAAATTTCTACTGCTAAACATGCACATTTTTTATCAACAGGTTTAAATTTTTCATTATATTCAGCTTTAAAAATTTCCCCTCTATTCAAAGGATTTTCAATTCTAGTACTCATTTAATTGACCTTAATTTAACTTAATTACAATATTATAAATTATTTTCATAAAAATGTAAAGTTTTTTAAAGATCCAAGAATTTTATTCATGTATTAAAGCCTTCTTTAATCTCCTTTTTCATATTAAATAGGCAACTTGAAGAAGCTTTAAGCTTCTAAGCAAGAAAGGACAGAAATTTAATAAAAATTCTTGAATCAATTTAATAATTGTTTTATTAAGAAAGATCGATAGGACAAGACTGCTTAAAGTTTTGTTGTCTATTCAATCAAATATCCTCTTATAATTCATTACGCTTAGGCAAGCAAAGAATGTGAAATAATGGTTTATCGAATCGAGGAAGAACAACAATTATTTACGCATGACTCTTGGCGAGTTTTTCGCATTGTCTCCGAATTTGTAGATGGATTTGAAACCATGACGAATTTAGGTCCCTCTGTTTCCATTTTCGGATCTGCACGTTTGACTCTTGAATCCCCTTATTATCAATTGGCAACCGACGTTGCCCATCACATTGCCCAAAAAGGTTTTGCAATTATCACAGGGGGAGGTCCTGGAATCATGGAAGCGGCAAATAAAGGAGCGCAAGAAGTCAAAGGGCATTCTTGCGGTCTGGCGATTGATCTTCCTTTCGAATCAGAACCGAATTCATTCATTGATCCTAAATATCGGCTCCGTTTTCGTTATTTTTTTATACGTAAAGTGATGTTTATTCGTTATGCTCAAGGTTATGTGTTCTTGCCTGGTGGATTCGGTACTTTAGATGAATTATTTGAAGCTTTAACTTTAATTCAAACAAAAAAAATTAAAGCCTTTCCTATTTATTTAATGGGAAAAGATTATTGGATTCCGATGATTAATTGGATTCGAGACACCATGTTAAGCTACAAATGTATTTCTGAGCAGGATCTTGAATTATTTCAAATTACAGATGATCCAGCAGAGGTGGCAAATGGAATTGAACGGCATTACCAGCGTGATCGAGCTTTCAAAAACTTTTAATCCAGATTTTTTGGAAAGTGGCCTCAAGCCCGAATGCCAAGACCACTAGTTGTTTAATGAAGATAAGTTGTTCGAGTTGTGGTTGTTGTTTCCTTTGTATGTGGAGAAAGGACTGTCACAGTTCTGGTTTCGGTCGATAATGGAATTTGCGAAGGAGGAATCACTTGAGGTCGATAAACAGTTGTTGTGGTCGAAACTCCAGGAGTGAATGTTCTTGTAACCGTTTGCCCTTCTACGGGTCTAGGAGCTGTTGAAGCATAAGTAGTTGTGACCGTCCGACGATCATCATGAGGGGTAAATAAATTGATCATACGCGTTCCTAAGCCTTGTAAACTTGAAGTCTCTTCGACTTGTTCTTGAGGATATGCCCAAGAATCTCTTGAGCTTCCTGTTGGATTCACACCATTAGAATTCATAATTTCTCCTTTAGCTGTTAATAAACTTGATTGATAAAAAGGACAATTTTATTCCTTTTGAAACTGACATCCTCCAGCAATTAAATGATCAATATAAGTCAAATCAAATTCTGCTTTTAAAAATTTAGGGTCTTCAAGCATGTACAGATGAAATGGAATGGTAGAATGCACACCTCCTATATGAAATTCCCGTAAAGCTCGTTTCCCAACGGCAATGGCTTCTAAGCGATCTCTTCCTCGTACAATGAGTTTTGCAATCATGGAATCGTAATTAGGAGGAATCGAATAACCTGAATAACAGGAACTATCCACTCTAATGTGAGGCCCTCCAGGAGGAAGATAATACTCTAATTTACCAGGCGATGGTGCAAAATTTTGACTAGAATTTTCTGCATTAATGCGATATTGAATGACATGCCCATTAAATTGAATATCTTTTTGTTTATAACGAAGTGCATCTCCACGAGCAATACGGATTTGTTCAATCACTAAATCTACTCCAGTGAGCTCCTCTGTCACTGTATGCTCGACTTGTATACGAGTATTGACTTCCATAAAATAAAAATTTTGATTTCTATCTAGTAGAAATTCAACTGTTCCTGCTGAGTAATAACCAGCTGCTTTCACAACGTGAATGGCTGCTTGTCCAATTTTTTGACGCAATTTAGGAGTTAAAACTGGACTTGGAGCTTCTTCAATCAATTTTTGTCGCCTACGTTGAATCGTGCAATCTCTCTCTCCCAAATGGATATAATTCCCATGCTTATCAGCCAAGACTTGCACTTCAATATGCCGCGGTTGAATGACCATTTTCTCTAAATAGACATCTGGATTTCCAAAGTTGATTTCCGCTTCTGTCCGTGCTGCAGTGAATTGCTTTGTAAACTCCTCTTCATTATTCGCAATGCGAATTCCTTTTCCTCCTCCACCAGCTACTGCCTTGATAAAAACAGGAAAGTCTAACTTTTTAGCAATTTGTAAAGCTTCTTTACTATCAATGACCACACCATCTGATCCTGGAATGACAGGACAACCTGCACGATATGCTGTCGCTTTTGCCTTAGCTTTGTCTCCAAGTAAGGCGATTGCTTGAGGAGAAGGACCAATAAAATTAAGTCCACAACTTTCACAAATAGAAGCAAAGTTGGCATTTTCACTTAAAAATCCATAACCTGGATGGATGGCATCAGCTCCTGTGATTTCACAAGCTGATAAAATATTAGGAATTTTCAAATAAGATTTATGTGCAGGAGCTTCTCCGATACAAATGGCCTCATCGGCATGTAAAACATGCAAAGCCTCGGCATCTGCTTGAGAATAAATAGCAACGGTTTGCAGCCCTAAATCATGACAAGCTCGTATAATTCGAACAGCGATTTCTCCACGATTGGCAATCAATATCTTTTGCATAGTTCAGTCGTTTACTTTAAATAATTCGAAAAAGTTTAGTTCCAAATTCAACAGGTTGACCATTTTCAAGTAAGATTTCTGCAATCGTTCCATTTAAACCAGCTTTGATCTCATTCATTACTTTCATCGCTTCAATAATGCAAACAACCGTGTGTTTTTCAACTTTATCTCCTACTTTTACAAAACTGGGATCTTCTGGAGAAGCAGATGCATAAAACGTCCCAACCATCGGAGATGTGATGTACTGTCCAGCGGGTACTTCTTTAAACATTTCAGGTGGCACCATTCGCCCTGCAGGCATCTCAGCACCTCTTGACAAGGTTTGATTAGCACGATTTGTGACTGAATTCTCCCTAAGTTGTTCCTCATTTAAATCAGATGAAAAATCAGCCAACCGAATTTGACCACTTTCTTCACGTTCCAAAATTAACTCAAAATCTTCTTTTTTTAATTTAAGCCGCTTCGTTCCTGTTCGACCCATCACAGACATTAATTCTTTAATTTGCTTGAGCTCCACATTCCACTCCTAGTTAGACACGCTGAATGTATTCATATGTTTTCGTATTGACTTTAATCACATCTCCTATTTCAATAAAGGGAGGAACTTCGATTTCCGCTCCTGTTTCAAGGATTGCTACCTTTGTTCCATTAGAAATATGCATCTCTTCATCACTACGAATCTTAGTAACCATTAATTCTAAAAACTCGGGCAATTCCACTGAAAAAATTGTATCTCCATAAAAAAAGGCTTTAAGCTCCACTCCTTCTTTCAAATAATTAACCTTATTGCCAATAATGGCAGAGGGAACTAGAACTTGATTAAGACTGACAATATCTAAAAATAAATACCCTTCTCCTTCAGGATAAAGGAATTCCAAACGTTTTTCCACCATCGAAACATCTTTAATAGGTTGATTTACCTTGAAACTTTTTTCTATCGTTTCATTGTTCATCAAATCTCTTAACTTTGTTTTAATAAAAGGGGTTCCTTTGGGAACAGTTACTTTTACACTCGATTCTACTCGATATAATTTATTATTAATCGAGAGAGTCATTCCTGGAGTAATTTGATTGCTTGTTGTCATATATTTATACCCAATCCTTTCTCACGCATCTTCGTCATAGCTTTTTTTAAGTCACGCTCCTTAAAAAGACTTGTGCCAGCAACAATTCGATTTGCACCAGCTTCTACACATTCTCGAATATTATCGAGATGCACACCTCCATCTACTTCAATATCAAAGGAAGCCTCTTGATTTTCCGACGATTTAGCTTGTTGAGGAGTCTTTCCTGCGGCTCGAATATTTAACTGATTACATAATTTTCGAGTAAACTGTACTTTTTCCAAAACATCAGGAATCAATAATTGCCCTCCAAAACCTGGGTGAACAGTCATAAAAAGAAGTAAATCACATTTATCCAGGTATTTAGGAATCATGGAAATGGATGTCTCTGGATTAAAAGCTAATCCAGCCTGAACATTACACTTTCGAATATAATTTAATGTTTCTTCCACATCTTCAGTCGCTTCAAAATGGAATGTAATCAAGTCAGCACCAGCTTCCACAAAGCGTTCAATATAATCAAAGGGATTGTAGATCATGAGGTGCACTTCAAGAAAGAGATCGGTGGCTCGATTGATTGCCGCAACAGTTTGAGGTCCGAAAGTAATATTGGGGACAAAATGACCATCCATGACATCGATGTGAATGGCATCAGCACCTGAATCTTGAATTCGATGAGCTTCCTCTGCTAAATACCCAAAATCTCCTGCTAAAATAGAAGGAACTATCTGTATTTCGTTGATCGTCATGAACTTATCCTTCCTTACTATTTGCATACGCAAGGAGCTAATGTTATTTATTATCTAGTGAAAATGGATGTAAAGTTATAAGAAAGTTTCTCAAACTCTAACTATCTTAGCAGTGTAGCAAGCTTTTATTAAGAAGTCATTGTTTTTTGTTAAATTTCCTAAAACTGGACTTCTCTCTATGGAAGATGGAGACTGATCACTTAAGCGATCAATCACTAGACCAACGGCCAAAACGTGGGGCCACCCTCACAGGGTTGGCGGCAGCAGACTCTATATTTATTTTCTTTTGCACATAAGGAAAATGAGTCTATCTTTTAAATTTTACTTGATTGGACATAGCGCGCCTCTAGAAGCTCTTCAATTGTTCTGAATAGTTGTTCTTTTTTTGTTGGATCTTTGGCACAACAAATATATCCAATACAAGCACTTCCATTGATCTTTATATAAGCGTAAGCAAGCTCTGTAGAAGGAATGTCAATTTCATAAATGGCCTGATTAAGCAAGTTTTTTACAATAGAATCTTCACAAATCACGATAGCAAAGACATTATATGACTCTACGATCTTCTTGAAGAGATATCCCTCTTGCTTATACTCCTTTAGTCCCTCTACTAGCAACAAAAATAATGTTCTAAATGCTTTTGGATCCACCAAAGCTCTCACAACAACAGGAGCAAGAGAATAAAAAAAGTTTTCCAATAAAAATTCATCATGCTCTTTATCAACCAATAAAGCTCTTACGTGAGATAACAGTTCGTGCTGTTTAGAAATCATTCCTCCATTATAATCCCGAATTTCTCCGACAATACGAGAAAGCTCATTGACAACAGTTTGACGAGCCTTATAAAGATCAATTGAATGGTCTGCTCGCAAAAAGTCTTCCTTTGGAACCTTTAAACGAAAGACAACAGCTTCTTTTATGTATTTTTTTCTAATATATCCCATCAATTTTGTTCGATCATGGATGTATTCTAAAAAAGTATTCGCTTTTCTAAATAATTCTGGAATAGGGCGTGTGTCTAACTTGACCACTCTGGCTAAAATGACAGTAAAAAATAAATGGGAATGAGATTGTTCATCAAAAGAGATGAATACTTGAGGAATATCCCTTAAATAGCGAATCTGATTACTTAAGATTAAAATATTTCGCATCACTTCTTCTTCATTACGAGGCATGAAAATGGGATGTTGCTTATGTTCAATGCGATTTTTTAAATCTGCAGGTAACTCTCGACGTAATTTTTTTATTTCAATTTCTGTAAATTCAGTTCTATCATTCTTTTCAACTTCAAGATAAAAGGTATAAATGTTCTCAGAAGCAAATTTGTTCATAAAAAAAGATTGTTCGACAGCTTGTATGATTGGAATATGATGTTGAATCGCTTTTAACAAGTGCTTTTCTCCAAAAGTCTCTTGATCTCTTAAAAAGTTAACTCCAACCAATAATCCTAATACTCTTCTCTTACCAAGTGGAGTTTGAATAAAAGCTCGAAAAATTTTTAAACTCAAATGCCGTTTATTTGGTTTCTTCTTAATCGCTTCTCGTAAAGCTTTACGAAATAAATATTGAACACTGATGATACGGCTTAGGTGACGAGGTTGTCGAGCCGCTTTGAATTCATCTCGACAAGTCACCAAAACATGTTGCATTTCTGTAAACACATCGTAATCATAAGCATGAGGAAAACGTTTCACCAAAAAGGCAATAAAACTTTGAATTAAAGCTGTTTTGTCATCTGCAGAAAGACCTTTAATCTCTAAAATACGTTGAGCATAAAAAGCTGAATCAATCCCTAATACAATCTCCGCTGAAATAAAAGGAAAGTGTCGTTGAATCTCTTCGAATTCAGCAGCATTCTCAATGCTAATCATCACCTCACAAATCGTATAAAGGTCTCCACTAACTTCTGTTAAACGAAAGTCAGAAGCATAGACAAGGACAACGTTTAGACGACGTCCTGGAATTAACCAACGGCTTAACATTTCAAAAAAAAACTTGAATGAATTAGGGCGATATTTAGATAAAGCAAAAAAGGAGAGATTTCCTGGGAAATGACGAGTATCTGAACAAGTGATTAAGGGTAAAAGTTTATTTAAAATCATTCGTTGGTGCTCGTGAGTCGCCTCTTCAGGACTCAGTTGATCAAAAAACTCTTTAGGTAAAATTTTTTTAAGAGTACATAACAGAACCTCGCGATAGCAACGATTCGACTCACAATCTCCATTAGGAGTTTCAAATAAAGTTGTGACTAATAAAGAATTTTGTTGATTCGGAATTTTCACACCTCTTCATAACGAGCTATTTTTTCTCGCAAACGAATGGGATCTTCTATTAAGGTTCCTGGATGATTTTGATAGCATGACATAAAAGATCTCACTCGTAAAGGCAAACTATTTTTAGCTGCTAACAATAACGCGCGAGCATGTAAAACTTTAGCTCCTTGATTAACGATCTTTAAAGCTTCATCATATGTTAATTGATTATATAAAAAAGCCTGAGAGTGTTGTTTAGGGTCTTCATTAAAGATGCCTGGAACATCTTTAAAAAATTCTACTGTTTCAGCTCTTAAGGCGACTCCTAAAGCAACGGCTGTTGTATCGGACCCACCCCTTCCTAATGTTGTTACTTCTTTTTGTAAACTAACCCCTTGAAATCCAGCTACAATTGCAATTTTTCCTTGATTTAAACACTCCGATAAACGATGAGGCCGGACATCTATTACTCGAGCGTTTTGATGTTGGTGAGTTGTGATCATTCCTGATTGACTACCAGTAAAACTCATCGCTTCTATGTTTTTACGCCATAGAGCCATAGCTAATAAAGACATACTGATCCGCTCTCCTACACTAACTAACAGATCATATTCTCGTTGAGGTGGCTCAGGATGAACAGCTTTAGCAAGTTCAATCAATTGATTTGTTGTTTCACCCATCGCACTCACAACAACGGCAATTCTAGGATAAGTAGATCTTCTTGAGATAACTAAATCTGCAATGAAAGAAAAACTCTCTACTCTAGAAACTGCAGCACCACCGAATTTCATAATTAAAGTGTGCATCACAATAAGCTTGCTTATATTTCATGATAATAAAAACATCTTACACAAAATGTTTGATGCCAGTCAACACTTAGAAACTATTCACAATTTTCTTGATTCTTTCTCATTGATTTTTTTGTTTTATATTTGCTATTCTATCACCATTATAGAAAAATAAGGAGAAACCTTTAAATGTCTAAATACCCTCAACACACTTGGAATGATGAGAACATCGTAGATGATGTTGAATTTCAAGAAAAAGATGCTGAATTATTTAAAAACCTTCTTTCACAAAGTCAAGAGACACCTGTAGAAGAAAAATCTCAAATGAGTCCTGGTACAATCTTAAAAGGTCGCATTGTTGAAATTACGAAAGACCATGTCGTGGTCGATGTCGGCTTAAAATCTGAAGGACTCGTCCCTATAGAAGAATTTTCTGATCCTTCTTATGTGTATTTAGATGCGGAAGTGGAAGTTCTATTAGACCAAGCAGAAGATGATAATGGCCAGATCGTTTTATCTCGAGAAAAAGCAGAACGTCTACGACAATGGGAATATATTCTTCAACATTGTGAAGAAGGTTCTATTGTGAAAGGTCGAGTCCTTCGTAAAGTCAAAGGTGGCTTAATGGTCGATATTGGCATGGAAGCCTTCTTACCAGGGTCTCAAATCGACAATAAGAGGATTAAGAATTTAGACGATTACATTGGCAAAACCTATGAATTTAAAATCTTAAAGATCAATATAGAACGGAAGAATGTTGTTGTTTCTCGTCGCGAGCTACTTGAAGCTGAAAGAATTTCTAAAAAAGCAGAAGTTTTAGAACATATTCAGCCTGGTGACATTCGCGAAGGGATTGTAAAAAACATTACAGATTTTGGTGTCTTCTTAGATCTAGATGGAATTGACGGTCTTTTACATATCACAGATATGACCTGGAAACGAATTAAGCATCCATCCGAAATGGTTCAACTAGGTCAAAAGCTAGAAGTCATGATTCTTAGCGTCGATAAAGATAAAGGACGTGTTGCCCTGGGACTTAAACAGAAAGAAATCAATCCTTGGGATCAAATCGAGCAGAGATATCCTCCAGGTACCCGAGTAAGAGGAAAAATTGTCAATTTACTTCCCTATGGAGCCTTTATTGAAATCGAACCTGGCATTGAGGGACTCATTCATGTTTCCGAAATGTCATGGGTAAAAAATATTACAGACCCAAGTGAAGTTGTTAAAAAAGGTGATGAAGTAGAAGCCATTGTTTTATCCATCCAAAAAGAAGAAGGTAAAATTTCGCTTGGTATTAAACAAACAGAGCATAATCCATGGGATGATGTAGAGCGAAAGTATCCTGTTGGACATAATGTTAAACCAGAAATCCGTACTTTAACCAACTATGGAGCTTTTGTTGAACTAGAACCTGGTGTAGAAGGATTGATCCATATCTCAGATTTAAGTTGGATTAAAAAAGTGTCACATCCCTCTGAAATTCTTCGTAAAGGAGATGTCGTAGACGCCATTATCTTATCCGTTGACCGAGAGAGTAAAAAAATTACACTTGGAGTGAAACAATTAAGTAATAATCCTTGGGAATCCATTGAAAAAACGATGCCTGTTGGAAGTTTAGTCAAAGGGAAAGTTACTAAAATTACAGCATTTGGTGCATTCGTTGAATTAGATAGTGGAATTGAAGGACTGATTCATGTCACAGAACTTTCTGATCAAGCTTTTGGTAAAGTGGAAGATGTTGTCTCTAAAGGAGATGATATCACAGCAAAAGTCATTAAATTAGATCCAGAACACAAAAAGATTGCTTTATCTATTAAAGAGTATTTAATTGAGAAGAATCAATATAATCGTGACGATATCGTTGTTACTCCTGCTAAACGAAAGAAAAAAGAGCATGAAACAGAAGCCGACTTCAATGAAGAGAATGCTTCTAAAAGGCATAAAAAAAGAGAGCATGAAACAGAAGCCGATTTCAATGAAGAGAATTCTTCTAAGAGGCATAAGAAAAAAAAGCATGACCAGCTTGATTTTGAAGAATCTTCGGATGAAGACGGTCGCGAATTAGAAGATTAGAAAGAGTTGCAATCTTTATAAGAATCTTCTATAATAAAAGATGTTCTTATAGGTGAAAAGAGAATTTAAAATCTTTAATTCACTTAGTAAAACCTCCAGAGAGGTCTATGTAATTGTTCAAGTCTTAGCTTGTCAATTGCATCCTCATTAAGGAGGTTTTATTTCATCATACGGATTTTGAATTAAAACTTTTTTCTGATTGCAAATGTTTAATCACTATTAATGATTTGTGCTGAATATTGAAAGAATCAAAAAATTGTACCGTATAATTGTTCTACCAGACTAGAGGCATCAAGAATGAATAAAGATCTCATCGCCATCTTTGAGTATTTAGAAAGAGAAAAAGGGATCAAGCGCGAACTTGTGATTAAAGCTATTGAAGAATCTCTTCAAGCAGCAGCTCGGAAGAGCATCACAGGTGCTTCAAATGTGACTGTCACCATTCATCCAAAAACTGGGCATATTGACGTTTATTGTGAAAAAGAAATTGTGGATGAAGTAGAAATTGCTTCTCAAGAGATTTCATTAGAGGAAGCTCGAAAAATTGATCCGGATTGCGAAATTGGTCAATTCATTGATGTTATTGTCACTCCCAAAGACTTTGGACGTATTGCTGCCCAAAAAGCTCGACAGGTCATCACGCAGAAGCTTCGCGGAGCTGAAAGAGATGTGATTTATGAAGAATATAGGCATCGTGTGAAAGAGCTGATTTCAGGAACTGTTAAACGCTTTGTACGTGGCTCTAATTTAATTATCGATTTGGGAAAAGTTGAAGCAATCATGCCCACAAAGGAGTATCCTAAAACAGAAAAGTATCAAATCGGAGAGAAAGTTCTGGCTTTATTACTTGAAGTAAAAGATACAGAAAATGGAGGAGCAGAAGTCATTTTATCACGTAGTCATCCAGAGTTTGTACGTCAACTTTTCATTCAAGAAGTAGATGAGCTCAGAGATGGAGTCATTATTATTGATAAGATTGTACGCGATGCCGGTTACAGAACAAAGTTGACAGTTCGATCTACGAATTCGAAGGTGGATCCTGTTGGAGCTTGCGTTGGAATACGAGGAAACCGAGTCAAAAATATTATTCGTGAATTACACAATGAAAAAATTGATATTATCCCCTATTCCTCCGATCCCATTGAACTCCTACAAAATGCTTTAGCTCCTATTGAAATTAGAAAGATTAATCTAAATGAAGATGATAAAGTGATTTCATTGATTGTTGAAGATGATGATCTTGCAGCAGTCATTGGAAAAAAAGGAATGAATGCACGTTTAAACAGTAAATTGATTGGATATGGGCTGGAAATTCAAGCAATGACTGCTTATACTCGGGTCATGGACTTAGAACGTCGAGCATTAGCAGAAACAGATGATCCGAATCTTGATCTTCCCCTCCAATCTATAGATGGAGTGAACAGTTTGATCTTTGACCATTTAGTGGATAAAGGTTATCATACCATGCGTTCACTTTTGCAAGCGACTCCTCAAGAGTTAGCTGCCATTCCTGGAATTAGCCTTGAAATGGCTGACAGGATTTTAGAACAAATTAGAAAACAAAGGATATAAGCATTGGCTAAGAATCTTAAACTGAATATTAAAAACACTCAAATTGCTGAAGCTGTTAATTTAGGTGGATTGAAAAGCAAGCTTGCTAAAAAGAAAGAGGAAACTTCTCAAAATTCTCCTCTTGCTAAAAATAAAAGCGAAGCAGAAGAACAATTAAAAGAAGATGCACCTCGTATACGAGCCCGTTCTAAATCAGCTTTTGCCGAACCACAGGTTGAGCCCAAAGAGAGCCAAGAAATGATTGAAGCGGAGACTATAGGATTATTCTCTCGAAACGAATCAGTTACGGAGACTTCTTTTTTATTTGCAGAAGAGGTCCCTAAAACCAAAACAAGTGCTGATTTGCGAAGAGAAATTTTTGGAGAAGATATCAAATCGACTAGCAAAGAACAATCCGAGCCTATTTCTATAAGTAAAGGAGAAGAAAAACTCAATCCATCCATTGGAGAAAGTAAACCTTCGCAACCTGCAAAAACAATCACACCATTAAAACATGAGACTAAACACCACGATAAATTAGGTCCAACAGGAAGACATATTAAAGATTTTACAAAACCAAAAGAAATCTCTCATCCAGCTATTAAAACGGCTAAACCTCATTTCAAAGAAGCTCCTTTTGCAACTGAAGCTGTAAAAGAAAAAACAGATGAAAATCAAAAAATTCATATAAAGCCTAAAATTAAATCAGTTGAAGAAGAAACACTATCTGAGGAACCTGCGAAAAAGGGAGCGAAAGTACCTAAATATAAAGAATTTCGCGATATTAAACCTTCTCGTCGGCAAGAGCCTACTAAACAATTTGATGCACGAGATCGACAAGGCTTACGTACTAATGAAGAAGAAAGTCAGCAATGGCGCAGGAAACGAGGTAAACAAATCCAACTTCAACAAGAAGAAACCATTCGTCCCACCTCTTTAAAAATCCGAGTCCCGATTTCCATTAAAGACTTAGCTTCTGAAATGAAATTGAAAGCCTCTCAGCTTATTGGAAAGCTTTTTTTGCAAGGCATCGTTGTCACTTTAAACGACCTCCTAGAAGATGAAACAACTCTTCAATTACTAGGTCAGGAATTTGGTTGCGAAATTTCAATTGACACAACAGAAGAAAAACGAATTCGTATCACAGATGAAACAATTCGAGAAGAACTTCAACGTTCTCCACTTGATCAACTCATGATACGTCCTCCTGTTGTTGCCTTTATGGGTCATGTCGATCACGGCAAAACAAGCTTAATCGATGCCATTCGAAAAAGCAATCGAGTAGCTGGCGAAGCTGGGGCTATCACCCAACATATTGGGGCCTTTCGTTGTCACACAGCTATTGGAGATATTACTGTCCTCGACACTCCTGGTCATGAAGCTTTCTCGGCTATGAGAGCAAGAGGAGCCGATGTAACAGATATTGTTGTATTGGTGGTTGCTGGGGATGAAGGATTGCGTCAACAATCCATAGAAGCTATTCAACATGCTAAAGCTGCTAAAGTCACAATTGTCGTGGCAATTAATAAGGCAGACAAGCCTAATTTTAATCCTGATCAGGTTTATCGCCAATTAGCTGACCAAGGACTTTTACCAGAAATTTGGGGTGGCCAAACGATTACGGTTAACTGTTCAGCCCTTACTGGAGAAGGCATACCGCAGTTACTTGAAATGCTTGCATTGCAAGCTGAAGTGATGGAGCTACAAGCAAATCCGAACACAAGGGCTCGAGGAACTGTTTTAGAATCTGAAATGCATAAAGGATTAGGAGCAGTCGCCACAGTTCTAGTTCAAAATGGAACGCTTCGCCGTGGAGATGCTTTAGTATTTGGACCTTTATGGGGTCGAATCAAAAATATGCATGATGAATTTGGACGAGACTTAGATCAAGCAGGTCCTTCCACTCCTATCGAGATTACAGGGCTATCTGGTTTACCTGAAGCTGGTCAAGAATTTATTGTTGTAAAGAATGAAAGAGAAGCTCGTGAAATTGCTGATGCTCGTTCTGAAGGAGTTCGCCAAAATTATATGGCTCTTCAACAAAAACGAAAAATATCTATGGAAAACTTGTTTCAACAAGCTTCTGAAACAGGCAAAAAGGTTCTCAATGTCATTTTACGTGCTGATGTTCAAGGTTCATTAGAAGCTCTTAAAGTGGCTTTAATGAAAATTGAATCAAATAAAGTAGATCTAAACATCATCTTTACTGGCGTTGGTGAAATATCAGAATCTGATGTTCAATTAGCAGCGATTTCAAAAGCGGTGATTATTGGCTTCCATACCCAAATTGAAAGCCATGCAGAGCCTTTAATTAAACAACTAGGAGTGCAGGTTCGCCTACATGATATTATCTATCATGCCATTGACGAAGTTAAATTGCTGATGACTGGAACTTTAGAAAAACTCGCTCAAGAAGCTGAAAAAGGAAAAGCTCTTGTCAAGACGACCTTTAAATCCTCACAAGCAGGAATTATTGCAGGCTGCCAAGTAACGGAAGGATCCATTCACCGTAACCAGTATGCTCGAGTTCGAAGAGGCAATCAAGTCGTTTGGAAAGGTGGAATTTCTTCTCTTAAGCGTGTGAAAGATGATGTTCGTGAAGTCCAAAAAGGATTAGAATGTGGAATTATTTTAAATAATTTTACTGATATACAAGAAAATGATGTTATTGAAACTTATGAATTGATTTACATCACTCAGGAATTATAAAATTATGGGTGTTCAACGAACAGATCGATTGAATTCTTTATTAAAAGAAGTCATTTCCGAAGTCATTAAACGTGAGGTCCGTAATCCTCACGTTGTTGAGTTAGTGACAGTCACACGCGTGCAGATTACAAAAGATCTTCACTATGCAAAAGTGTATATTAGTGTCATCGGAAGTGAGCAAGAAAAGGTAGTCACCTTACAAGCCTTGCAGTCAGCAGCTGGTTTTATCGCCGTCCAATCCGCTCAAAAGGTTGTCATGCGCTATTTTCCAGAGCTCACATTCAAATTGGATGACAGTGTTGAAAAACATATGCGAATTGAAGAACTTTTAGACCAACTGAGTCAAGAAAGGGAGTCTCGTCAAGGAGAGACTAGCGATGAACAACCGTAATTCTCCAGAAGGGATTTTATTAGTAGATAAACCAAAAGGGGCACCATCTTTTAGTTTGATCACAGCATTGCGTCGACGATTAGCAATTCAAAAAATCGGTCATGCAGGTACATTAGATCCTTTTGCTACAGGGGTCATGGTTCTATTAGTGGGTCGACGCTTTACTCAACTCTCTGATCTTTTTCTTTGCAAGGATAAGGAATATCGAGCTCAAGTTTATTTGGGAATAACAACAAATACGTATGATTGTGAAGGAGAAGTGATTTCACACTCTCCCTTCATTCCTTCATTAGAAGGAATTCAGGAAGCTCTTCACGCCTTTCAAGGTGAACAGGAACAAATCCCTCCCATGTTTTCAGCAAAAAAAATCCAAGGGCAAAAATTATATGACTTAGCTCGCAGGGGAAAAGAGATTGAACGACCTGCAGTAAAAGTTTGGATTAAAATGGACTTATTGAGTTATCAATACCCATACTTAGACTTATCTATTACCTGTAGTAAAGGAACTTACATTCGGAGCCTTGCTTTTGATCTTGGCATTAAACTGCAATGTGGGGCTCATTTAAGCAATCTACAACGGACACGTAGCGGTTCTTTTCTATTACAGGATTGCTTAAATGGTTTAGAGATAAAAAATCCAAATGTGAATATAGAAGAAAGATTGATCCAATATTCGCCATTCTAATCAACGCGGATGTTAATCACAATTCCATAATGGGCTATGAAATGGCCTTCCGGCCTAGGATCTTTATAAAAGGAGATTTATACATAGCTGGCCGTTTTGATATGAGATTATTCGGTCTTTGAGGTCTTTAATAGTCACTCCTTTAGGATAATTAATAAGATTAACCATTGAATTAGGAAGTTTACCATAAATTACATTTTCTTTAATTTCTTCTCTATCGGCGTATGCATAAAGGTAGTGATTAAAAAATGCCACACAAATTGAATCAGCTCCAGCCATATCTACGACAAGTTCGATTTGATTAGTTTGATTAATTAAACCATAATTAGCTAACACAGCACCCTGCTTTAATTCAATGTCATTATGTTCAATCATCTCAAATTCCCGATGATCTTTAGTCCATCGATAAATGCATTTATCTTGAAATTGAAGTTGCTTTATCGATTCATTTATCTCTTTTATGTATCGATTATCAATAGATCTATCTTCAAATTCAAGTTGCTTTATCGCTTCACTTACTTCCTTAATAATAACTTTCAACTTTTCTAAGTTTTGCTTCTCAAGGAATATTTTTGTCGGCATTGGATATCTATCTCTCTTATACTTAGATTGCTTCAAGGCATATTTAATACTTGTTTCTTCACTTGAATGAGAGATGGGCTGTAGCGAATAACCACCTGCTTGGTAGGTTCCGTAAGATTTCTTAAGTATTTCCATTTCTAGAAAAAATAATTGCTCAATATCAGGGTATGGAAATTCTAAAAGATTTTCTTTATTCTTTAGAATAAAAGTAGCCTTTTTACCTTCTGATGGATTAATTAAAAGATGAGAAGGAATCATCATCTTAATGGTTTCTATTTTAATTGGGATTGCATAATCCCCTTCTTTGAAAATAATGGGCTCCCCATTAGGCAAGGTAATATTCGGATTAATTAGCCAAGGACTGCCACCTTTTAGTAGTTGGTTAGTAAATGTCTGATCATTTCCACAAATAAAACCCCCTGTAAAATATTCTATTTTCTGTGGGTCAATAAATTTTAATTGATAAGAAGAAAGAAGGTTGGATTGGCTGATAATATCAGAAATTTGAGCAAATTTTATCTCATCTTCTATATCAGCGCGCCAAGTAACCTTTTTCTTTCCTTCGCAAACTTCTTTCCAAAGTTTTTCTACAGCATCATTTTTAATACAGGAAAAGCATGAAAAACAAAGTTTTGGAAGGATAAGAAGCAACCCATAGCCTAATCTCCAAAAGTAAGAATGACTTTTTTCGAAAGTTAACTCAACTACCCTGTACTTCAGAACCTCATTAGACTGCAGTTCCTTTAAAAGATCTATAATAGATGTGGCTAGTGTACATGAGTTTTGGTTATATGGATTGATATTTTCGGTCGATATCATAATATAATTCACCTTTATTATTTAATAACATTATTATAATGTAAATTATTTTTTTGTCAATTAATTTAAATGAACTTGTGTAACTACTCAGGTTATTAAATATTAATAGGACTTACGCAATTATAGATCCTGCTGCCATCTGATATGGACTGCAGCAAGAAATGAAGCGATTCCTC
>WUUC01206049.1_pt1 | contig 19044 bp, 15 predicted proteins | sample 6278441 | NCBI WGS metagenome assembly WUUC01 (sample SAMN13675441, study PRJNA597444) | soil metagenome | isolation source: soil | place: USA: Washington | collected 2017-10 | reverse complement strand
CGACCACGGGAATGAGGCGGAGCTCGGCGTCGGCCTTGATCTCCGAGAGCACGGCGCGACCGTCTTTTTTTGGCAGGTTCAGGTCGAGCAAGATCAGATGCGGGCGCACCGCGTTGGGGTCGGTGGCCCCGGCGCGCAGGTAGGCCATCGCCTGTTCGCCGTCTTCCGCGAAGTGGAGTGTCGTCACCAGCGGTGCGAGCTTGAGCGCCTGGACGGCGATCAGCCGGTCCGTTGGGCTGTCCTCGACGATCAGGATGTGCGGCGGGTGAGCGTCGAGCATCGGATCACGCTTCCTCCGCGCCCAGGTTCCGGTGAGCCGGCAGGGTAAAGTGAAAGGTGGCACCGCTGCCCTGTTCGGAATCCACCCAGATGCGGCCTCCGTGCCCCTCGACGATCTTCTTGCACAGGGCGAGTCCGACGCCAGTGCCCGGGTACTTGCTGCGGGCGTGCAAGCGCTGGAAGAGCACGAAGATGCGCTCGAAGTACTGTCGTTCGATGCCGATGCCGTTGTCTGTGATGCTGAAGCGCCAGAAGTCGCCATCGCGGCTTACACTGACTCGGATGACGGGTCGCTCGGTCCCATGATATTTGATGGCGTTATCCAGCAGATTCTGGAAGAGCTGCACGAGTTGCTGTGGGTCCGAGGACACAGACGGTAGCTCACTCGACTCGATCGTCGCTCCCGCCTCAGCGATGGTCGTTTCGAGCAGGCGGATCGCATGGCCAAGGGCGTCATGGCTACTGGCACAGACGCGGCGCAACTCGCGTGTGTCCAACCGCGAGTAATCCAGCAAGGCAAGCACGAGCCGTTGCATGCGTTGGCCACCCTCGATCATGTGATCGAGCAGCTGTCGGGCCGTCTCGTCGTGGGTGACGGTCGCGTACTCTTCCCGCAGCAGCTGGCCGCAGCCGACGATCGCGCGCAACGGCTCCTGAAGATCGTGCGAAGCGATGTAGGCGTACTGCTCGAGCTCTTCATGGCTGCGGGCCAGCTCCGACCTTTGTCGTTCGAGATCGGCCAGCGTGGCGAGCTTGTTCTGCGTGATGTCGATGCACACGGCCACATAGTGCGACGCCTCTCGTGTGCCGCCCGCGAGTGGCGCCACGCTGGCCGCAACCCAGTGCTCGGCGCCATCCTTTGCTCGGAGCTGGAGCTCACCTCGCCAGCTCTCACCGCGTGCTAGTTTTTGCCGGAGCTCGCGGACCGGCTCGCTTGCGTGATGCGCGGCGCTCACAATGTCATGGCCCCTACCGATCAGCTCCTCGCGCGTGTATCCCGACACCCGGCAGCAAGCCGGGTTGGCGAAGGTGATGACCCCGGCGCTATCCGTACAGGCCACGATCGCGTGTTGGTCGAGCGCGGCGGCCACGTCCGCTCGAAGCCACGGGTCGCGGGACGTCTCGAGAGCTCGTTGCTTTGAGTCCGAGCTCACCCTTGGGACGTCGGGCTGTGAATGATCGCGCCGCAGCATGTATTCTCGCAGATGGAAAAATGACGATAGTCACCACGACGAGTGGAGCGGAGCCCTACGTCTAATCTTCCGAGCCCCCCAGCGCCGGTATGCTGCCTAGGATACGGCCCGGAGCGCGATGAATTCAGGCGTACCGGAAGGGCACACTGTGTCACGGCAGGTCCGGGGCGCCTGCGTGAGCGCGAGGACGGTCGACAGGATCAGCTGCGGCGGCGGGCCGCGGTGGCCAGGCGCTCGAGCACGGGCAACGTCTCGTCCCACCCGAGGCACCCATCGGTGATGCTCTGGCCGGGCGTGAGCTGCGCGCGCGGGCGCACGCTCTGGCTGCCGCCCACCAGAAAGCTCTCCAGCATGACACCCATGATGCCGCGGTTGCCGGCCTCGATCTGTTCAGCCAGGTTCTCCGCGACCCGGGGTTGATTCTTCGGGTCCTTGTTGCTGTTGGCGTGGCTACAGTCCACCATCAGCCCCTCGGCAATGCCCGCCTCGCGCAGCGCCTTCACGGCTTGCTCGACGCTCGCCGGGTCGTAGTTGGGCTTGCCGCCGCCGCCGCGCAAGATCAGATGCGTGTGCTCGTTGCCAACCGTCTCCACGATTGCCGCCAGGCCTTGCTTGGTGACGCTCAGGAACTGATGCGGGTAGCGGCTCGCCCGAATCGCGTCGATCGCGACTCCGATCGAGCCCCCGGTGCCGTTCTTGAATCCGACCGGCATGGATAGTCCGCTCGCGAGCTCGCGGTGCACCTGGCTCTCCGAGGTGCGAGCGCCGATCGCGCCCCAGGCGACCAGATCGGCGACGAACTGCGGCGAGATCGGATCGAGGAACTCGGTGCCGGGCGGGACGCGCTGAGCCAGCAGGTCGAGCAAGAAGCGGCGGGCGACACGCAAACCTCGGTTGATGGCGAAGCTGCCGTCCAGGTCGGGATCATTGATCAAACCCTTCCAGCCGACGGTGGTGCGTGGCTTTTCGAAGTAGGTCCGCATCACGACCAGCAGATCGTCGGCATAGCGGCCCATCGCCGTCTTCAGGCGTTCGGCGTACTCGAGACCTGCCTCGGGGTCATGGATCGAGCAGGGGCCGACCACCACCAGGAGCCGCCGATCGCGGCCCGCGATGACGTTGCCCACCGCCCGGCGGTGCTCCGCGAGGAACGCGGCCTCCTCGCTGCCGAGCGGCAGCTCCTCGACCAAGATCGCTGGCGGGATCAACGGTCGTAGCCGTTTGATGCGGATGTCGTCGGTGTTGTACAGCATGAACGGAACCTGATGGTGCCCGGGAGGACACGCCTGGGGCATTGCCGGAGTTGCCGGCCCGTGTCGCGAGCAAAGGGCAGGGTACCATGCCTCGAATTCCCCGGCGCTGGGCAGGGGAGGTTTGCCGACGAGCGGGAAAAGGCCAGCAGAATCGAAACGTTTGTGGACAGTTCAGGCGCTCCGTACATTTCTGCATGTCGCAAACACATGGGCTGAGCATCAGGGCAGCAAACTGAATGGCATGCACGGGAGGCTCGACTCATGCTCCTGGCGCTGACCCCCGAGTCCTCGCGGCCGACGTCGGCGGGGCGAACGAACGCAGCTGGGGTAGAGCGTGCCCTGTATGATGCCATCCAGCGCGGAGATGACCGCCAGGCATCCCAGGTCTACGCCAGCCTGCTGCCAGCGGTGCAGGCAACCCTGCTACGCGTGCTCGGCGGCCCCTATCGAAATCATCGCGAGCTGACGCAACAGAGCATCGAGCAGGTGATCGCCTTGCTGTCGCGTCATCCGACGCCCTGGGAGTGTCGGATCGGAGCCTGGGCGACGACCTGCGCCGCGCGCGTCGCGCTCGAGGTGTTGCGCGGGCGTGTACGGTCGAAGGACGCTCTCCCGTCCTTGAAGGAACCAGCGGTCGAACCCGCAGCTGGCGGTGCTGACTGCGCCACGGTCAGCTCGGCTATCGATCGACTGCGTTGGCTGTTGGTCGAGCTGCCGCGGCAACAGGGGGAGGTCGTGCTCCTGTGCGACGTGATGGATCTCGACGCAGCGGAGGTCGCCGTGACGTTGCAGGTCGGTACGGACCACGTGCGGCGGCTGCTGTCTGCGGGGCACGAACGGCTCGCTCGCCAGATGGCCGTCAGCTCGCGAAGCTGAGGCGGCCGGCGAGCGCACGGCACCCCGCTCTCGAGCACGCCGTCGCGGGCTGCCAGGATCGCCCGTCACTCATGTCTCGGCGTTGGCCAGGAGATTCGAGCGTTTCACACCTTCCAGGAACTCGGTCAGGCTTCTGCTCGGCTTCAACACGCTTTGCGCCTGGCAACATTCGCGAATTTCTTCCAGGCGTGAGCGCATCGCCATGAGCGCATCCAGGACGAGGTCTACGCGCCGCTTGACCAGCGCCGGCGTCTGCACACCTCGGCTGTCGAGGAGCGTCTCGCTGACATGACAGAGCTCCTGAAGATCGAACAGGGAGACATAACCCGCCGTGCCCTTGATCGAGTGCAGGCCGCGCAGCGCCGAGTCGAGCTCATGCTGTGCCCCGGGTTGCTTCTCGAGCGCGAGCAGTGCCGTCTCTGCGCGATCCAGGTGTTCCTCCGCCTCCTCGGCGAACTCCAGCAGTAGTTCGAACACCTCGCTACCCCCTACCCCTTCTGCATCCTGACTCATACAGTGTTCCCTCAATTCCATTCAGGTCGCGACTCGCTGCCTTCACCATCGCGTCTCGGCCAAGCATACCAATGTTGCGAGAGCGGAAAGAACTGCCCGAGAGAGTCCCGCGTGGTACCGCGCGCCAGAGTTCGGTTCGGTCTCTGGTCCTCAGCTTCCCCGCCTGGATCATGTTTCTCCATCGCGTTGCGCAGCTGATGCGCTATCGGGTCGACGATGAGCTCCACGAGCCGCCTATCCATTGGCTGCGCGCTGTAATGCCCGGATCACATACGCCGCGTCCCGATGTGTCGAGGTGACGATCAGCGGAATGTGCCGCAGGTCCGCGCGACGCCTGACCTCCTCGCAGAATTCCATGCCATCCATCTCCGGCATCACCAGGTCGGTGAAGTTGATAACGAGTTGGCTGACGTCGCAGCACGACGAGCGCGTACGTCCTACCCTCCGCCTCGATGCAGGGTACGGACAGGCGCAAGAGGAGCTTGACCAGGTGGGTCCTCACTTGTGGATAGTCATCCACGGCCAGAGTTCGCAAGTCACTCCCCAATGCTTCCATCGCTCCGCCGCCCGGCTAGGCCGCGTCCCCCGATGATAACGACGAGCTGCAGACGCGCTTAACCGCGGCGCTTTGGCGACAACCCATCACCCGCGCTCTCTGAGCGATGAGTTAACTCCCTCGGGGGGCGGCCTCAAAGCATTGAGCTCACCTCATCGCCATGAGGAGGCGACCACTCGATCGAACGATCTGCAAACGGGGGGCGAGCTCCAGCGAACAACGTGGTCGCCTCGCCCAATCGAGCGTGCGTTAGTTGCTGGAGCGTTGTGGGACACCGCTCCGGTGCCTGCTTGTCAGGGGACGGCAGAACGATTTAGTTGTGCCAAGATCGGTCGTACTCGTCTCGGTGATGCATCTTGTCCAAGCAGAGAGACGAGAATGAAGATCTTAGTCGTGGATGACAGCAAGGCCATGCGTATGATCGTCCGACGGACGCTCCGTCAGGCCGGCTTTGGCGACCACACGGTGACAGAGTCCGCCAATGGGAAGGAGGCGCTCGAATCCGTGCGGGAATCCAAGCCGGATCTGATTCTCTCCGACTGGAACATGCCGGAGATGGATGGCATCCAACTCCTCGATTCGCTGAAGGCCGAGGGAATCGCGGTCAAATTCGGTTTCGTGACGACCGAACGAACACCGGAGATGCGTCAACGCGCCGAAAGCGCCGGAGCATCGTTCCTGATCGTCAAACCGTTCACACCCGAAGACTTCAAGAACGCATTGTCGCTCCTCCTTGGTTGAGCGCTCAGGAAGGGGCTTTCGTGGAACTTTCTGAGTGGCGCATCGCGGCGGCCGAGTCCGTCAAGCATCTGGCCACGGGGGCCCTCGGCGCCACCACGGCAACGTGGGAGGACTGTGACCAGGCCGCGTTGCCGAGCGATCTGTGCGGCGTGTACATCCCGTTGATGAACGACAGCCTCGCCGTGAACCTCGGACTGCTGGCGCGACGCGACGTTTGTGGTCACCTCGCGAAATCGTTGCTGGGTATGACGCCAGACGAGGCACTCGACAGTGACGAGGACGTCTTTGACGCGGTGGGCGAGATCGCGAATCTAGTGGCTGGCGATGTCAAAGAGCGCGTTCGAACGGCTGGGAATGTAACGCTGGGTGTGCCTTTGGCCCTGCAAGGTAGGGTATTCCCAGCTTCGGGTAGTCAGTCGATGCAGGGCATTGTCCGCATCGACGAGCACTGCGTGTGGGTGGTCGTGACCGGTACTCCGCGCAAGTCGCAGTGATGAGGCCTCCCAAGAGGAAGGGCCAGCGGCGGGGGCTCGCCGCCGGGGATTGGGGGGAGCTTCTTGGTAAACGAAGCGAATACACTCGAGATTAGGTTCAAGGCCGCCACAGCCGAGCTTCGGAACGAGCTGGAGCATGTCGAGGTAACTCCCCAGCTCCGGGGCGAATGCCTCAACCAACTCACGCTCGCCGAGCAGCAGGCAGCGACCGACGCCGAGTGGGGCGAGCGAGCACTCGTCGCGCTCTCCTCCCTCGCATCGCTACCCTTTGACGCGGGTGCGGTCTCGGCCCGGGTGTTGGCTCTGCGGCTCGACAAGGCACCAGCCCCCGCGGAGGAACGACGTTCTCCGGCGCTCGATTCGGACATCATTCGGGAATTTGTGACGGAGGGGAACGAGCAACTGGCAGAGTGCGACGCCAAGCTACTCGAGCTCGAGAAGAACCCGCGCGACAAGGAGGCGCTGAACGCCGTATTTCGCAGCTTCCATACCATCAAGGGGGTGGCCGGGTTCCTCAACCTGGAAGAGCTACAAAGCACCGCCCACGCCGCTGAAGATCTGCTTGACCGCGTGCGCGCCGAAAGGCTCCAGTTGGCAGGTGAAGCCATCGACCTGATCTTCGAGGTCACCGGCGTACTCAAACAGTTGATTCGTCAGATCGGGGAGTGCCTGGCCTCAAACCAATGGCCACCGCCCGGGAACCCTAAGACTCCAGCTCTGGTCCGCCGCATCAGGACCCTCTTGAAAGTTGACGTAACGGCGTCCGCTCCGGCGATGAGCGCCAGAAACGTGGCGCCCGCCGAAGATGCGGCGACGGACGACTCATCCGGACGCGCACGCAATGCGCCCAACGCCGAGCGCTCGATCCGCGTCGATTCGGAACGCGTCGATCATCTGGTCGACCTCGCCGGGGAGCTGGTGATCATAGGCAGCATGCTCAACCGCATGAGCACGCAAGGGGAGCCGGGCGCCCGGGAGTCAAGGCGGCAAATGCTGCGTCTCGATAAGATGACGCGCGAGTTGCAGGAGCTGGCTGGGGCCTTGCGTCTCGTGCCTGTCCAGGGGCTATTCCGCAAAATGGCGCGCCTCGCGCGAGATGTCGGCAAGAAGTCGCAGAAGCTCATCTCATTCAAGGTCTCCGGCGAAGAGACCGAGCTGGACCGCGCCGTGGTGGAGAAGATCGCGGACCCCCTGGTTCACCTCGTGCGCAACGCCATCGATCATGGTCTGGAACGGCACCCCGAAGAACGCCTCGCCCAGGGTAAGCCAGAGGCGGGTCATGTCTGGCTTCGAGCGCTGCACAAGAGCGGCAGCATTCAGGTCGAGGTCGAGGACGACGGCCGCGGGTTAAACCGCGACGCCATCGTGAAGAAGGCCGTGCACCTGGGCCTGCTTCGAGCCGGCGAGGCGCCTACCGATGAACAAGCATTTGCACTGATCTGCGAGCCCGGCTTTTCGACGGCGGCACAAGTTACGGAGCTCTCCGGTCGAGGTGTCGGCATGGACGTCGTCAAGCGCAACATCGACGCCATGGGTGGCGTGCTGAAGATTCACTCAGTGCCGGGTAAGGGGACGCGTTTCGTCATGCAACTTCCACTCACCCTGGCCGTGATCGATGGCATGCTGGTGCGTGCGGGGAATGAACGCTACGTCATTCCGACGTTATCGATCATCAAGTTGGTCGAGCCCCGAGTCAGCGGAATCGCGACGGTCCTCGAGAGCCATGAGTTGCTCGACGTCCAAGGCCAGATGGTTCCGATGCTGCGTCTGACGACCTTGTTTGGCTTCTCGCGCTCCGAGGACCGCGTAGCCGTCGTGACCGAGGCCGGGGGTCAGCGCGTCGCGCTCATGGTGGACGAGCTCGTGGGGCAGCAACAGGCGGTGATCAAGAGCCTCGGACAGGGCATCGCGGAGACGCCTGGCATCTCCGGATGCGCGATTCTATCGGACGGTCGCGTGGGATTGGTTTTGGATATCGGCGGGCTCCTGAGGCTCGCGGGCAGCAGGTCGGCCGCGAAAGCCACGGTCAGCTCGCCCGCCCTCGGCGCCGGAACAGCAGGGGTGGCAGCGTGGATGTCATGAGTGTAGCGGGTATGAAAAACGGCGAGAAAGAGGGCAAGTATCTGACCTTCAAGCTGGGCCGCGAGGAGTATGGGCTCGAGCTCGTGCGCGTTCGGGAGATCATCGCGTTGATGGACATCACTCCGGTGCCGCTGGCCCCCGACTACGTGCGCGGAGTGATGAATCTACGCGGCCGCGTGATCCCGGTGGTGGACCTGCGGCGCAAGTTCGGCATGAAGCCCACGGATGATCACGATCGAAAGTGCATCATCGTGTGCGACGTCGAGCGCAAGGGGCAACCGATCCAGATGAGCATTCTGGTGGATGCCGTCTCGGAAGTTCTACACATCAGCGGCTCCGACATCGAGGACGCGCCCGCGTTCAGCGCCGGAGTCGACACCAGCTTTATCCACGGCATTGCCAAGGCCAAGACGGGAGTCAAGATCCTCCTGGACATTGACATCGTGCTGTCCGCAGCGACGGTCGTGTTGCCGGCCATCAAAGCGCCGGCCCGAGTCGATGGCGCCGCGAGCGCCTAAAGGAGTTTCAGTCATGACCGACAGCAAAAACACCCGCAACTTCGATCTCAGCTTCGTCGAAAGCCTCCCCGCCGCCTCCTGTGCGGTCGACGCAAACGGCAAGGTGACACTCTGGAACGCTCGGATGGCGGAGCTCACGGGCCAGCCGCCGGAGGCAGTCCTCGGCAAGAAGGCCTGGAACGGGCTCCTCTCCCAACGCGGCGCGACTCCGATCGACGAGTCGCTGTCGAGCGGCGAGGCGGTCGACGAGGAGTTTACGTTGACCCACCGCCAGACCGGTACCAGCATCACGGTGCAATTCAAGGCATCTCCGGTGTTTCAGGAAGGCCAGGACGACCCCGTGGGCGCCGTGGCCGTTCTCGTCAGCGGCAGCGCAGTCGACGAAAACGCCGCTCGACTGCAGTCGGCTGTCCACGGCTCCGGAGTCGCCATCATGATGGTGGACCGAGACCTCGTCGTTACCTACGCCAACCCGGCGACCATCGAGCTGATGCGCAAGAACGCGGCCGCCTTTCGCAGCGCGTATCCGAGCTTCGACACGAGTCGGCTCATCGGTACCCGTATCGACACATTCGACAAGGACCCGGACCATCAATGGCGGTTGTTGGCAGACCCTCGGAACCTACCCCATCGCGCGACGATTCGCGTCGCCGAGCTGAGCATCGAGCTCAACATTTCGGCGATGTACGACGGGAAGGGTGGGCACATCGGTTCGGCCCTGGAGTGGAAGGACGTTACCGCTGCTCTGGTGCAAGCTCAGGAAAGCCTGACTCATCAGCGAGTCGTCGAAGCGCTCGGTCGTGCTCAAGCCGTGATCGAGTTCTCGATCGATGGCACCGTCCAGCATGCGAACGAGAACTTCTTGAGCGCGATGGGCTACAATTTGGCGGAAATCAAGGGCCGTCACCACCGAATGTTCGTGGAGAGTGCGTTTGCTCAGAGCATCGAATACAAGCAGTTCTGGGAGGCGTTGGGCCGAGGTGAATACCAAGCTGGCCAATTCAAACGCCTCGGCAGAGGTGACAAGGAGGTGTGGCTGCAGGCGAGCTACAATCCCATCCTCGACGCCGCCGGCAAATACTGCAAGGTGATCAAGTATGCGACCGACGTCACCCAGGACCGCCTGAAGAACGCTGACTATCAGGGGCAAATCGAGGCGGTTGGCAAGGCTCAGGCGGTCATCTCGTTCGAGCTCGACGGCACGATCATCAGCGCCAATGATAACTTTCTGGATGCGGTCGGCTATTCGCTGCCGGAGATCAAGGGTCAGCACCATCGGATGTTCGTCGAGCCCAGCCAGGCTCAAAGCGGGGAATACCGGAGCTTCTGGGATGCCCTGCGGCGCGGCGAGCTGCTGGCAGGGGAATACAGGCGCATCGGCAAGGGCGGCAAGGAGATCTGGCTCCAGGCGAGTTATAACCCCATTCTGGATCTGAATGGTCGGCCCTTCAAGGTCGTCAAGTACGCCACCGATATCACCGCCAGCAAGCTGAAGAACGCCGATTTTCAGGGGCAAATCGAGGCCGTCGGCAAGGCTCAGGCGGTCATCTCGTTCGAGCTCGACGGCACGATCATCAGCGCCAACGAGAACTTCCTGAACGCGGTTGGGTATTCGGCATCCGAGCTCAGGGGGCAGCATCACCGCATGTTCGTCGAGCCGAGCTTTGCCCAAGGCGGGGAGTACCGAAGCTTCTGGGATGCGCTGCGACGGGGCGAGTACCAGGCGGGCGAATACAAGCGCGTCGGCAAGGGCGGCAAGGAGATCTGGCTTCAGGCGAGCTACAACCCGATCTTGGACATGAACGGTCGCGCTTTCAAGGTCGTCAAGTACGCGACGGACGTGACCGCACAGGCCATCAAAAAGCGAAAGGACGAAGCCGACAGCAACGCCTATCGGGATGAAGTGACCCGGCTGATCGGTTTCTGCAAGACAGGTCAGCTCAGCGAGCGCGGCAGGACCGAGATGCTCTCGGAGTTCTATGCACCTATGATGTCCGGCATCAACGATGTGATCGACTCTCTCGTGACTCCCGTCCAGGAAGCCGCCCAGGTGCTCGGCGAGCTGGCGCAACAGGATCTCACCGTGCGCGTGACCGGCGACTACGAAGGCGATCACGCGGCCATCAAGGACAACCTCAACGCCACGGCGGAAGCTCTCGAGCGCGCCATGGACCAGGTGCTCCAGTCGGCATCACAGCTCAAGGCGGCGAGCTCCCAGATCAGCTCGGGCAGTCAGAGCTTGTCACAAGCGACCAACGAGCAGGCGAGCTCGCTCGAGGAGGTTTCGAGCACGGTCGAAGAGTTGAGCTCGATGACCGACCAGAATGCGGCGAACGCGAACCAGGCCAAAGGTCTGTCGGACAACGCCAAGAAGAGCGCCAACAAGGGTAACGAGTCGATGGACCAGCTCTCGGCCGCGATCGACAAGATCAAGGGCTCCGCCGACCAGACCGCCAAGATCGTCAAGACTATCGACGAGATCGCTTTTCAGACCAATTTGCTCGCTCTCAATGCCGCCGTCGAAGCCGCCCGAGCGGGGGACGCCGGCAAAGGGTTCGCCGTGGTGGCGGAAGAGGTGCGGAGCTTGGCGCAACGCAGCGCCGAAGCCGCCAAGAACACGGCGGAGCTCATCGAGGGTTCCGTGAAGAACGCCGAAGCGGGTGTGCGACTGAGCCAGGAGGTGGCCCGGCAGCTCCAGGACATCGTGGCCGGCTCGGAGAAAGTCAACGACATCGTCGCGGAGATCGCGGCTGCCTCGGCGGAGCAGTCCAAGGGCATCGCGCAGATCAATACCGCCGTCAGCCAGGTCAACCAGATCACGCAGCAGAACGCCGCCAATTCCGAGCAGTCGGCAGCAGCTGCCGAGGAGCTCTCGGCTCAGGCGGGGCAGCTCGCCGATATGGTCGGGCGCTTCAAGATCAACTCCGAGGAGTCACCTGCGGCGGCCCACTACAATTCGGGGAGCACCTCCCAGGGATCCTTCAACAAGCTGCCTCCGGGCAGGTCCGCGGCGGGCAAGCCCGGAGCCAAGCAGAGCCCGGGCAAGAAGCCCGTCGCGACGCACCCAAAGCTCGGCGCCGGCTCGCCCAAGGCCACTGGCAACCACGCTGGCAAAGTGATCCCGTTGACGGAAGAGGAGCTCCGCGATTTCTAGTCGAATCGCGAGGAAGCGCTAATGCTCGCCGCCGTTCCAAAGTCTCTGCCTTGGGAGCTCGATCGGGGCACGTTCCAGCGCATTCGCGAGATCGTGTATCGAGCTAGCGGTATCGTCTTGAACGATGATAAAGCCACCCTGGTGGCGGGGCGCCTGGGGCGGCGCATGCGCGACCTCGGATTCAATACACCACGCGATTACCTGAGCCACCTGGAGCGCGACAGATCGGGCGCGGAATTGACACAGCTCCTGGACGCGATGTCGACCAACGTCACCTCCTTCTTTCGGGAGGCGGACCACTTCGAATTCATCCGCCAATTGTACGCCCGCTGGCTCAAGGCGGGTCAACGGCGCTTCCGAGTCTGGAGCGCGGCGGCCTCATCGGGCGAGGAGCCCTACACGCTATCCATGTCGCTGCTCGAGCAAGGGGCTGACCCTCGTATCGATCTGCGCATTCTGGCGACCGACATTTCGACCGCGATCCTGAGTCGGGCCATTGATGGCGTTTACGCCGAGCGGGCGGTGGAGCAGATCCCCCGCGCCCTGCTCTCGCGCTATTTCAAGCGCGAACTGAGCGATGCAAATGAAGAGGCAAACTACGTCGCGACCGACGTGCTGAAGCAACCGCTTATCTTCAGGCACCTGAACCTGGCCGAGCTCCCTTTTCGGTTACGCGGGCCACTCGATTTGATCTTGTGCCGCAACGTCATGATCTATTTCGACACGGGGCTGCGAGCCAAGCTCGTCGCGGAGTTCGCGCGTTTGCTGAAGCCCGGAGGTTGCTTGATCGTGAGTCATTCCGAGAGCCTCGTGGGCATCGAGTCGAATCTGAAGATGGTGCGCCCGTCGGTCTACCTGAAACCGAACCCCGTCCCATCGAGTGGATGATGAAATGGCATCTGCGCCCCGGTTTCGGATCCTGCTGGCCGAGGACGACGCCAGCACCGCTAAGCTCCTCACGCTTCTGCTCGGGCACTGGGGCTACGAGGTGATCGCGGTGACGGACGGGGTCCGGGCGAGCGCCATTCTGGAAGCCCCCAACGCGCCGCGCCTGGCCGTGCTGGATTGGCACATGCCGGGCCTTGGTGGGGTGGACATCTGCCGGCGCTTGAGCCAGCGCAACGCTGCGTACGTCCACAGCATCTTGATCACCAACGCCATCGAATCGGAGCGATTGGTAGAGGCGCTGGGCGCTGGGGCCAGTGACTTTCTAACGAAACCGGTCGTTCCCGACGAGCTGGAGGCCCGTCTCGGCGTCGGCCGCCGAGTGCTCCACTATCACGACCAACTGGCCGAAAAGAGCACGATGCTGCAGAGGTACGCGGATGACCTCGAGGCACTGGCCGCCACTCGTGCCAAGCAGCTCCTGCACGCGGAGCGCATGGCGACACTCGGCTCGCTGACGGCAGGCGTCGCGCACGAGATCAATAATCCGACCACTTTCATCTCCGGCAACGCGCAGGCCCTCAGCCAATTCTGGCCCGACATCGAGCGCGTGCTCCGGTGTCAACTGGGAACGCTCGACGCCGAAACGCGCCGCCGCATGGACTTCGTGCTCGAGGAAGTCCCCCGTGTCATCAAGAGCATGCACGGTGGCGTGAAGCGCATCTCCAACATCGTCAAGGGTTTAAAGGCTTACTCACGTCAGGGAGCCGGCAGCCGGCAGGCCTGCGACGTCAATCATTGCGTGGAGAGCGCCATCGAACTGTGCGGCCACGATCTGCTCGCGCGGGGGGTGCATGCGGAGTTGCGGCTGGCGCCGGATCTGCCCCTCGTGCATGCCGACAGTCAACAGATTGAGCAGGTGTTGATCAACCTGGCGGTAAACGGCGCGCAGGCCATGCAGGCCATGCTTGAAGGCGACCGCGGAACGCCGGAGCGAGTGCTCGTGCTCAGCTCGACGAGTGACGGCCACTCCGTGCGCATCTGCGTGGACGATGTCGGGCCGGGCATACTACCCGAGCTCATGGAGCGCATCTGGCAACCCTTTTTCACCACCAAACCGGTGGGCGAGGGCACGGGGCTCGGGTTGTCGATTTGTCGGAACATCATCAAGGAACACGAGGGGGAGTTGACCGTGGAAAACCGAACGAACGGGGGAGCCAGGTTCACGATCGCGTTGCCGCTGAGCAGGAGTGCGACGAGATGAGAACTCGACTGTTGATTGTGGACGACGAGCTCGACATACAGGAGCTCCTGCAGCGGCGCTTCCGCTACGCGGGCCACGATGTCGAGACGGCATCGAGTGGGCCCGAAGCCTTGCTCAAACTGGCGCAGAATCGTACCGATGTGGTGATCAGCGACATCATGATGCCCGGAATGGACGGAGTAGACCTGCTCCGCACGATCCGGCAGAACCATCCGATGGTCCGGGTGATCATGATCACGGGTCATGTGAGCCAGTCGAGCATCCTGTCCTGCATGCGACTCGGCGCCGAAACCTGCATCTTCAAACCCTTCGAGGATCTCTCCGAGTTGGATGCCGCGGTCGCGCAGGGGATGCAGACCATCCAACGCTGGTGGGACATCCTGGCGCGCCTACAAGGCAAGCGTTCGGTGCCCCCTCCAAACTCGGAGCGCGCGCTCCAGAAAGGTAAATGACGGTGTCGGATGACACGCTGATGGATCCCGAGGTCCTGGCCGCGTTCCTGGACGAGTCCGACGACTCTCTGGCCGGGGTCGATCTGAGGTTGGTGGGCATGGAAACCACTCCCGATGATGCCGAGACCATCAACGGGATCTTTCGCGCCATCCACAGCATCAAGGGAAACTCGGCGTTCTTCGGGCTGATGCGTGTCAAGCGCCTCGCGCATCAAATGGAGGACCTGCTGAGCCTGATGCGCGATAAGAAAGTGTTGCCGGGGCGCGTCGAGATCTCCTGTCTTTTGAGCGGGCTCGATGTGCTGAAGGAGATGCTGCGCAACGTGCGCCAGGGTGATCCGGAGCTCTCGCCGGACGCTGATCTCGGCCTGGAAGCGCTGATTACACGCATCAAGGCCGCCGCCATCGCAGGCACGATTGCGCCCCCAGAGACCTGGGGTCATGTCTGGCAGGACCTCCTCCAGCTGAGCGAGCTGGCGAAAACTCCTGATGACATCGCGGCATTCGAGCGGCTGCGGCGCACGTTGGTCACGTTGGCTCCGCCCGACGCGGCGCCGAAGGCCGCCCCGATCAGCGTCCCGGTCAGCGTCCCGATCCGTGCAGCAGCGGCAAGCCCTGCCCATGTTCCTGAGCGCGCGGCGCTCTTGGAGCTCGAACAGCTGCTCTTGCCAGAATTCCAGGACATGCTCCCCGCCGGCCCCGCGGCGAAGGTCCTCAGCTTGCTCCAGGCCGTTCTTGCCTCCGCCAGTGGCGAGAGCGCGGAAATCGCGACGCAAGCCCTCGGGGAATACGCATCGCTGATGGCCGCGGTCGGTTTCCCGCCCATCCTGCGCGAAACGTTGCTCGAGCGCGTGGCCGCCCTGAAGGCCCTGGCTGGCGTCGCTTCGCCAAAGATGGGCGCAAAGACGGGCAGCGCAGTGAGCCGTCCGAGGGAGTCACACTCTCGCACGATGCGCGTCGAGGAAACCAAGATTGATGAATTCTTGGACTACGTCGGGGAGCTGATCATCACCCGCGAGATGTTCGGCAACGTGGGTAAGCGCCTCCGGCTGCTCCGTGAGCACACTGGCCTGTCCACGGAGTTTCAGCGAGCGATGGGCGCATTTACGGCGCTGTCGCACAACCTGCAGCAGAGCATCATGGAGATCCGCAAGCTGCCGATCAAGCTGGTCCTGCAGAAGGTGCCGCGCATGGTGCGAGACCTTGCGGAGCAAGAGGGCAAAGATGCCATGGTTTCGCTCGGCGGCTCCGAGATCAGCGTGGACAAGAGTCTGATCGAGTCCTTCGAGGCGCCGCTCGTCCACATGGTCAGGAACGCCGTTGACCATGGGCTCGAAAAGCCTGACGAGCGCCAGCGTCGCGGAAAACCAGTTACCGGCAGCATCACCGTGGATGTCAGTGAGACCTCCGATGAGATCGTCTGTTCCATCCGCGACGACGGTGGGGGTATCGACGCCGACGCGCTGCGCGCCAAGGCCGTACGCCTCGGCTTGTTGACAGAACGCGCCGCGGCTCAGCTGACCCGTCAGGAAGCGTACCAGTTGGTGTTTGCTGCCGGCCTGAGCACCGCGAAGCAGGTGACCGAGGTCTCGGGGCGGGGCGTGGGCATGGACGTGGTCAAGCGCAACGTGACCGATCTGGGCGGGCGCATCGTCATCGAGAGCGTGCTCGGGCAAGGCTCGACCTTCACGGTGCACCTGCCCAAAGCGGTCACGGTGCAGATCCTGGATGGATTTCTGGTGCAGGTGGGCAACGAGCGGTTGGTGCTGCCGTTACGGTCCATCAGCGAATCCTTCCGCCCCACCCCTGACCAGCTGCACACGCTCGCCGAACGCGGGGAGTGCGTGAGCCGACGGGGACGCGTCTTCCCGTTGGTCCGCTTCAGCCGTCTGTTGGGGCTAGATATCGAGGAGAAGAGCGCCAGCGAAGCCATCGTGGTCTCGGTGCAGGTCGCGGGCGGGCGCGCGGCGGGTCTGCTGGTGGATCAGGTGCTCGGCGTCCAGCAAGTCGTGCTCCGAGAGGTCGAAGGCATCGACTCCCCCAGGCAGGTGTTTGCTGGTGGTGCGGTGCTTGGGGACGGGCGCGTTGCCATGGTGGTGGACGTTGAAAAACTGGGGGCGCTGGTCGCTTGATGCCCGAGGGCTGAGGCCGGGATGGAACAACAATTTCTCCTTCCGGGCGATAGTGTGACGACACGCAAACCCATGCATCTAGCCACGCTGCTTGGCTCATGTGTGAGCGTGTGTTTGAGCAATCCCTTCAAGCATACGGCCGGGATGAATCACTACATGTTGCCGGTCGCGCCGGACCCGAGTGAGGCCGGGCGTTACGGTGACACCTCCATTCGACGCATGGTGGCGACGCTCTTCGCGCTCGACCCGGATCCCAAACATTACCGGGCTCGTATTTACGGGGGGGGCAATGTGCTCGGACATCTCGGTGCACTGGGTGACATCGGGGAACGCAACATCGAGATCGCTCGCAAGTTCTTGGGCGACCTCCGCATCGCCGTCCATGACCAGCAGGTCGGGGGGACCAAGGGGCGACGCGTCAACTTCAACACCGAAACGGACATGATCGACTGTCGTGTCGTTGGTGTGAATGCTGGACCCCCGGAGCGCATGAGCGATCGTACGACACGAGTGCTGATCGTGGATGACTCGCCGGTGGCTCGACGCGTCCTCCGAGCCGGCCTGGAAGGCTGTGAGGGCATCAGCATCGTCGGTGAAGCGGGCAATCCCTTCGAGGCGCGTGACCAGATCCTGTCGACCGATCCAGACGTGCTCACTCTCGACATCGAGATGCCGCGTATGGACGGCGTGACATTCTTGACGCACCTGATGAAATATCTACCCAAGCCGGTGATCGTGATGTCCGCGCTGGCCACACCGGGCAGCGACGTCGAACGGCGCGCGCGAGCAGCCGGCGCGTTCGAGGTTTTCGATAAAGGCCGGCTCGAGCTCCAGGACAGCCCCCAGATCATTCGGCAGGTACTCGCCCCTGCTCTGCGGCGCGCGGCCTCGCACAAGCGGGGCTTCGGTTGAAGGCGCTTCGGCCAGCGCAGCCAGGCACGGCGTGTCAGGCGTGGCCCTGAAGAGAGGAAGGGCGGACAGATGAGGGCATTGGTGGTCGTGCTGTCGGCAGAGTTGCTCGAGCTGCAGCTTCCGATCGACACTTGATTCCCAGGCCCGACCCGCTTCGCCGATGACCGCGCCGGTTTAACCTTGACGCGCCGCGAACGCGGCCACTGCATTGGCCATGCGATCGAGGGGCAGCACCTGCTGTGCCGCGCCGCGATCGATCGCCGCTTTGGGCATACCAAAAACGACCGAGCTCTGTTCGTCCTGGGCGATGGTGCTGGCCCCACTCTGACGCATCTGCAAGAGGCCGCGAGCCCCATCTTCCCCCATGCCCGTGAGCAGAATGCCGAGTGCATTCCTGCCTGCGTGTTCGGCGACAGAGGCGAAGAGCACGTCCACCGACGGGCGGTGCCGGCCGACGGGCGCTTCGTCCTGAATGAACGCGGTGAAGCGCGCCCCCGAGCGCCGAAGCTCGAGATGCCGATTGCCCGGGGCAATCACGATCTTGCCCGGCGTGATCAGATCGCCATGTTCGGCTTCTTTAATCTGGATCGGGCTGAGTCCGTTCAACCGTTCGGCAAAAGCCCGGGTGAACTCGGCGGGCATGTGCTGGACTACCAGTGTCCCCGGGATGTTGGCGGGCAAGCCCATCAGGATATCCTCCAGAGCCCGGGTGCCTCCCGTCGACGCGCCGATGGCCACGATGCGATGGGTCATATCGGCGGCGGACAGCTGGACAGGTTGATGCTGGGGCCGCGCAACCGCGGCGACGCGGGCGTGGCGAACCGCCTTGATCTTCTCTATCAACAGCGGTCCGAGCTCGCCGAGTGTGTAGGAGCCGCGCGGCTTGGCGACCACCTCCAGCGCCCCGGCGCGCAGCGCCGACAACGCGCGTTCGCTCCCCGCCGTGGTCAGTGATGACACGATGATCACCGGCATGGGCCGGAATTGCATCAACTTCGTCAGGAAGGTAATGCCATCCATGCGGGGCATCTCCACGTCCAAGAGCAGAACATCAGGCTGGAGCTCGATGATCTTGTCCCGCCCAACGAAAGGATCCGGCGCGGAGCCCACGACCTCTATCTCGGGATCGGCAGACAGGACCTGGCTCAGAACCTTGCGAACGACAGCAGAGTCGTCAATGATCAGGACACGTATGCTCATGGGCGCTGCTCCGGGCCAGCTCGGCCCCCTCCAGACGAGCTAACGGTCGCTGGCGATGCAGCGGTAGCCCGTGGGCGTGCGACGACCTCGCCACACCGTCGACGACGGATTTCCCACGACGGATTCCCCCGGGTGTACCCCGGTTCGTCCTCGTCTGAGAGCGCGCTCAGCCCTTGCCCGAGAATCGTTGCGCGCCCGGTGACGTCCAGCGCGGTGCCTCTAAGTCGCCGAATGATTCGACCGGAGGGTTCGACCGCTCGAAGGTGCCACCGGCCTCGCGTCAGCGCCGGGCGCCGCCGTGCCGGGCTGGGGCGAGCGGACGGCTCGTTCGCTTCGGCACGAAGGCGCCGTTGATACCCATTTTGTCGTCATCCTGATCGGTGTCATCGAGCGTCGTATCGTTGTTCGGATCGTACCCATGAGCGACCGACTCGGCGTCGTGGAGCGGCGGTTTTGCCCCACTGATCGCTCGGCGGTTCGGCGCCCCAGCCTCGGAGAGCGGGCGCATGCTGCCCGCTCTGCCGCCTGCCAGCGTGTGAT
>WUUC01032715.1_pt1 | contig 19052 bp, 18 predicted proteins | sample 6278441 | NCBI WGS metagenome assembly WUUC01 (sample SAMN13675441, study PRJNA597444) | soil metagenome | isolation source: soil | place: USA: Washington | collected 2017-10 | reverse complement strand
GGATTGACAATCCCCTGCGGATTCGGGGAGAGCTGGCGCAGTCGCCAACGCGGCAGAAACACGAGCTCGATCAAGACCGGCAGGATCGTCGTCCCGACCAGCACGAGCGCCGGAGGCGAACGCGCGTCTAGCTTTCGCGATCCGCGGGGCTAGCGACGCGGTCACCTCGTCGACGGTCGCCGCCGGAGTCGACACTCTCACGCGCCTTCCGCCGTTCTTCTAATTTCGAACCGAGGAGAAGCTCGCGCATCCGCGCGGACAGACCGCCCTCTCCATCCGAACGCGGAGCACTGCCGTCTGAGCCGCTCGAGCGCTTTGCCATCAAACCGCTATCGGCAGCCGCGAGGTAAGACGTTAGGCGCGACCGCACCGCGACATGGAGATGGGGCCGGCAACGCACCCCCGACGCTCCTTTTCCGGGGAAGGGGAGCGCCTCGCTCCTCGATCCGCATAGACGACGCTGGAGCGGGGTATTGCTCGGCGGTGAGGCTCCTCGAACCGGGCCGCAAGCGACGGGGAAGGCCCACATCCTTTTGGCTCTGGTCGCCGTGGGCGTGCTCGCTGTTGTTCTTGTGCTTGGCTCCGTGCTGCGCTAGTCGCACTTCTGCCCGGCGACGTCGACCGCGACGACGACTGCATGCGAGCCGAGTAGCGCGGCCAGCTCGCCGATGAGCGAAGGACGCTCGACGGCGGCGCTATTGACGGCATCCTGATCGCCGGCTGCTCCGGGCGCATCAACGTCGAGGTCGAGCTCGACTCGGAGCCCGGCGGCGAGAACTCACCCGAAAAGACTGTCTGACCGAAACAGGGCCACCTCCGTACGCTCGCGGGGTGAAAGATCGACTCTCGAGTGGATCCTATGAGCGCCGGACAGGCTCCAGCCAACCCCTGAACTCCTTCAGCCTCCTATTGAGCGACCTCGACTCCCACATCTCCCTCGAGACCGCGACCTGGTTGACATAGGCCATGACGAGGATGATTCCCCCGTAGAGCAGGTATCGCTCGGCCTCGCTCACTCCAACCGTAACGAGAGCACTCGTGATTACCGTGAGCATGAGGACACCGGCGACTGTCTGCACATACGAACCCTTCCCGCCGAAGATCGACGTCCCGCCGATGACGACGACTGCGATCGACGGAAGGAGGTAGGCGTCCCCCATACCGAGGTAGGCCTGGCCCGTGTAGCCGGCGAGCAGCACCCCGGCGAGGGCGGCGCAGAGCCCGCTGACGGCGTAGGCCGCGACGATAGTCCTTTTTACCGGCAAACCAGAGAGCTCCGACGCCCTGCGGTTCGCCCCGACGCTATACAGGTTCCTGCCGAACTTTGTGAAGACGAGAACGAGCGTCACGATGACGGTCAATACAAACCAGAGGAGCGCGACATTCGGCCAGCCACCGGACAATCCCGTCGAGAGTGTCGTGACGAACTCGGGTAACTCCCCGAGCGGGTTGCCTTTCGAGTAGACGAGCGCGGCGCCTTGCAAGATGCCGTTCATTCCGAGCGTCATCACGAGCGGCGAGATGTCGAAGAGAGCAACGCCAAGACCGTTGGCAAGGCCCACGGTGATCCCGAATAGCATGACGATGATGAAGTCGCTAGTCGCCGAGTAGCCGGACTCCTGAAGCTGGACGAGCAGGATGGCCGCCATGTTGACCGCGTATGGAACCGACAAATCGATTCCGCCCAGCAGGATCACCAGCGTCTGGCCGATGGCGATGATCCCGAGATAGGAGGCCGTGATCGACATCGAGGTCATGTGGTCGATTGACAGGAAGCGCGGTACGGTGATCCAGCTCGCGACCAGCGCAACGCCCAGGAGCGCATAGGGAACCGCAATCTCGACCGGGCGAACGTAGCTGCGGCGCCGACGACGCATCAGCTAGACCCTCACGCAGCGGCCCATCGAGACCTCTCTCTGGCACGGACCCCGAGCCTCGACTGGAGCGAGTGGAATAGCAGTGTGCCGATCACGATGGCGCCGGTCACGATGTACTGGTAGTTCGTTGAGACCTCGAAGGCCAAGAGCACCGAGAACACCAGGGTGAGCGCCACCGCGCCGAGGACGGAGCCGGACAATGTGCCTACGCCTCCCGAGAGGGCCGTGCCACCGATCACCATCGCGGCGATTGCCTCGAGCAGGTAAAAGGAGCCGATTGTCGCATCCCCGCTTTCCGTCAGCCCTCCCAGGACCACACCAGCCAAGGCCGAGCAGAAGCCCGACGCCACGTAGGCCATTATCCTGACCCGCCCCACCTTGATTCCTGCGCCCCAACTGGCGGACTCGCTCCCACCGAGCGCCTGAAGGCTGATGCCGAACGCAGTTCGGCGCAGTACGAGCCAACCGGCTACCATCACGACGATCAGCCAGATCACCGCCACAGGGACGCTCCCGATCCTTCCCGCAGTCCAGCTGTTTATCCAACCAGGGAACGGGGCGGTATCCCCGATCTGACCAACCGGGATAGGCATGATCATGAGGGCGATGCCGAAGAAGATGGACATCGTCGCAAGGGTGGCGATCAGCGGAGCGATCCGCAGATAGTTGACGATGAGACCGTTTGCAAGGCCCGCCGCCACTCCGATCGCAAGGGCGAGTACGATACCGGTCGTAGCGTGGTCGTTGACGGCAAACCATGCAAGCGTGACGTTGCCGAGGGTGAGAATGCTGCCGACGGAGAGATCGAGGCCGTTCGTCAGGATCACGAACGTCTCGGCGACAGCTACGAGGGCAAGTGGAAGGGCGGCGTTCGTGATCCCCAGCACCGCAATGCTGCTGAGCCCGCCGCTCTCGATCACGTAGATCACCAGGAGCACGACCACCAAGAGGCCGGCGGTGTAGGAGCCCTGCCATGCAAACCGCGGTCGGCGACGCATCCTTCTCACGGCCGGAGGCGCCTCCGGCAACGCTGTCACAGTGGGGCCTCCGGCCCGGCGGCGAACGACGCCGCAACGACGGCGTCCAGAGTGATCTCGTCACCCTCAAGCATCGTCACGGGCACGCCGTCGTGGAACACAGCGATGCGATCGCAGAGACCCACCAGCTCCTCGGTATCAGAGGAGTAGAGAACGCACGCAGCACCCGAGCGGGCGAGCTCCCGCAACATGTCGTAGAACTCGAACTTCGTCTGCACGTCGATACCGCGTGTCGAGTCGACGAACAGCAGCACGGTCGGATCCGTAGCCATGAACTTGCCGACGACGACTTTCTGCTGAGTGCCGCCGCTGAGCGACGACACCGGGGCGAAGGGCGAGTCCGACTTGATCGCCATCCGCTCGATCGTCCTCGTCGCGAATTTCTTCTCCGCGCGCAGCTTGATAACTCCCAGCCGGGACCTCCGGCGAAGCGTCGCCATTGCGAGGTTCCAGCGCACGGGCAGCATCAGATGAATGCCCTCGACGGCTCGATCCTCGGGAATAAGAGCGATGCCGTGCTTGACAGCGTCCGCCGGGCCACGGATTCGAACGCGCACGCCGTCGCGGATGACCGTCCCGGTACCCCCTCCGGAGCCGTAGATCCAGTGCAGGCATTCTTGTTGGCCTTGGCCACGCAGCCCACCGAGACCCAAGATCTCCCCCCGGTGTACCTCTAGTGTCCAGGGGGCCTGGTCACGGTGCAGTCGGACGTCCCGCAGCTCGAGTGCCGGGGCCCGCGTTTCTGCCTCGGCCTCGGCGTTGGCCGAGTGTTTGTCAGGGAACACGGCTTTGACGTCCCGGCCGGCCATCAGGCTCACCGCCTGCCGTTGGCCGATCTCGCCGACGTTGAAGCGACCGACCGTGCGCCCGTCGCGGAGGATCGTCATGCTATCTGCCAGCGCCCAGACCTCCTGCATGCGATGGGTGATGACCACGACCGTCGTTCCCTGGTTCCTCAATCCGCGTACCAGGTCGAACAGCTTCTCGACTTCCGCGCGGCCCAGGGAGGACGTTGCCTCGTCGAGGATCAGGATCTTCGGCGTGATCATCGTGGCCTTCGCAATCTCGACCATCTGCTGCTGATCGAGCGGCAGCTGGGACACCGGGGCCCGGGGGTCGATGTGCACTTGGCCGAGCTTGGCAAGCGTCTCCTCGGCGATGCGCCGCGCCTTCTTGAGCGAAAGCAGGCCCGCCCGTCTCGGAAAGCGGTTGAGCACAAGGTTGTGCGCCACGGTGAGCTGGGGGATCAGCGACAACTCCTGGAAGACGATCGCGATACCTTGCTCCCTGGCGGTATGGGGCGAGCCAATATCCACGACCTCGCCGTCGACCCGGATCTCGCCCTTATCCGGTCGAACAACGCCAGCCACGATCTTCACGAGCGTGCTCTTGCCGGCGCCGTTCTCGCCGAGAAGCGCGTGGATCTCAGCCTGCTCGACCGCGAGTTCCGCGTGCTCGAGGGCGTGGACTCCGCCGTACTGCTTGGAGACACGATGCACCGAGAGCGCTTCATGCTCTAAGCCCGATACGTGCCTCTCTGCCGGTCGCTCGACCGACGCCTGCTCGTGCGCTCCCCGAGGTGCGGAGGACTCGCTCATTTCGTAGCTCTAGCTCAATCCTCAGATAACTTCGGTGCCTAGATTCCTAGCGGAGCGCAGCAAGAACCCTGCTGTGGGACGGCGCGCATTCTGCGTGCCGTCCCACAGGCAGTCCCTTCTAGCGCATGTACCTTTCGACTTCCTTCGGAGTCAGGAAGATCCCGGCCTTCGGATAGGCCACCTGCATGAAGAGGCTCGGGGAGATGTCGGGATTGCACAGCTTCATCGCCTGCTTCGAACCCCATCCCGAGAAGGCGATCGGGATGAACTTCGGCACTTTCTTGCCATCGAGGACATCCAGAGTGTTCTTGAGCGCCAACGCGTACGCGTAGATCGCCGTGCCCACCTGGTTCCCTCGGAGACCATCCTTGTAGTACTGCTTGACCTGGCATGCGAAGCCGTTCTCGTCGGTGCCGGAGACAGGGACGAAATCGCGGCGAGCGGCCACGTAGGCGCGCACAACGCCCTGCTGCATGCCGCCCTCGGTGAACACGCCGTCGATGTTGTCGTAGCGGGCGAGCAGGTCCGACATGATCTTCTGCGCCGTCGCGTCGTCCCACATGCCGTACGACTCGTTCAGAACTTTGATCTTCGGATACTTCTTGAACACGCTGTAGAAGCCTCGCGCCTCCGCGGCATCAACCGCGTTACCTGCGAGACCACGAAGCACCACGATGTTCCCCTTGCCCTTCAGATTCGCTACGAACCCGCGAGCCATCGTCGCCCCGAACTTCTCGCCCACGGTCTCAACGTGGTACGCGAGCTTGGAGGAGACCTTATCGTTGACGGCGATGACCGGGATCCCCGCCTTGACGGCGGTTGCGATCGTCTTGTTCAGGCCGGTCAGCGAGTTCGAGTCGAGGATGATCGCGTCCACCTTCTGGGCGATCATCGCGTTGACCGCGGCGATCTGCTTCGCGACGCTCGTGCCGGCGTTGTTGATTACCAACTCCTTGATCTTGGGCTTCACGGACGGTTTTGCCGCGTACGCCTTCATCGCGGCCGCCAGTTCGACTCGGGCGGCGTTCCCGTAATACCCGTTGCTGACCCCGATCGTGTACGGCCGCTGGGCGCTCTCGCCGCTCGATGCGCCTGCCGTAACGCTAGCCACGAGAATACTCGTAGCCGCCGCGATGGCAACTGCCAACACGGCAATCCTTCGCGTGGTGAGTTTCACCGGTCGCCCTCCATGGTTGTGTCGAGGCGCTTCTCGCCTACGTTTCAGGTCAGGCGCTCTCGGCTTGACGCAGCGACCCTACAGCAGCCTTTACGGTGACGTCAACTCCCGTGGTAGTAGAGCGTGGTATAGGGTCACTGCGTCAAGCGGGCAAACTAGTGTTGCTCGTCTGGGCGCGGTACGGCTGCGGGATGGAAGGAAGCGTGCCAGCAAGAGAAAGCGGTTTGCGCTGACGACCGTGGGTAGGACTGAGAAACCTGGGCAGGTGACGACACGGTCGGAAACGATCAGCGCGGTCAAGGTCGCAACGCTGCAGGCGCCGCTCCCTGTGCCTGTCGTCTTCGGCAACTGGGTGATGCGGCATCGGGAGTTCGCGATCTGCGGGGTCGTCGCCACCGACGGGACCGTCGGCGTCTCCTATTGCTATACGCGCGACGGGCCGATTCAGGCGCTGGTCGAGCGACTGATCGCGCCCCAGTACGCCGGAAAGAATCCGGCCCGACCCGAGGAGCTCTTCGACGCCGCCTCGTGGAGCAATAACGCCGTACTCGCATCGGGCATCGGGCATCGCGCCGTTTCGCTCGTCGATGTGGCAACCTGGGATCTCGCGGCGAAGCTGCGCGGGCAGACGATCGAGGAGCTGGTAGGTGGTAAGGCCCGCTCGCATGCGGTGACCGCGATCGTCGGCTATCCCCCGACCATGCGGCTCGACGAGCTCAAGGCGCAGGTTGGTGGGCTCCTCGACGATGGCTGGCGCCGGTTCAAGCTGCCGATCGCGCCGACACATGACGACACGCGCGAACGGCTCTCGGCGGTGCGTGCTTTCGGTGACGAATTGTGGCTGGGACTGGACACGAATTGGGTCTTCAAGAACACGGCTCATGCCATCGAATTCATCAAGTCGCTAGAGCCGCTCGGGTTGGGATGGGTCGAAGATTTGATGCCGCCTGGCCGAGCACAGGACATCGCGGCCGTCCGCTCCGCGGTCGGAGTCCCCATCGCCATGGGAGACGAGCAAGGGGGCGCATACCACCCGGAGGCATTGATGATCTGTGACGCGGTCGACGTCTTCCGGGTAGATGCGAGTACGAACGGCGGGATCACGGGACTTCGGCGCGTGATCACCGGGCTCGGCGAGCGCCGGTACGCGCCGCACATGTTTCCTCACGTCCACTCGCGCCTCTTCAGCGCGTTGGGCATCGAGGGAGCCCCGATCGAATGGGGCATTGTCGGGAACGGCGTCGACCAGGTGACGGACCGGTTCACGAGGCCGGTGGTCACCGACGGCATGATGGCCCCGCTGCCCCCGGACCTCGGGTTCGGAATGGCAGTCGACCCCGACTGGCTCCGAGCGCAGAGCCCCGACGATCCAGACGACCTCATAGGAGATCTGTGACCGAGACGAAGCGCTCGTCCGGCGGGTCGATCGAAGGGGTGAGCCACTTCGGGATCCAGGTTGCCGACCTGGCGAGGTCGATCGCCTTCTATCGCGACCTTCTCGGGCTGGAGCTCATCGCAGAGTGGGCCAGAGACCAGCCCTACATCCAGGAGCTCGTCGGCTATCCGGGTGTCGAGCTCAACGTGGCCGTCTTCCGGCTTCCGGGCTCCACAAGCTTCCTCGAGATCCTCGAGTATCGGAACGTGGAGCGTCACGCGGTTGATCCCGGCACCGCCAATCCAGGGACGGCCCACCTTTGCGTGTACGTGGATGACCTCGAAGCGCTGCATGAGCGCCTCGTCGCCGGCGGCGCCCGATTTGTTTCCTCGATCAAGACTCCGACGGCTGGCCCGAACACGGGCGGGAAGGTGATCTACATGATCGATCCCGACGGGATACGCGTGGAGCTGCTCGAGACAGCCTTGACGCTGGCAGGCGAGCTCAGAAACCGCTCTGCGAGCAGTAACCGCGACGAGGACGCGCAGAAATGAGTCAGGACAGCAGGGTCGCGTTCGTAACGGGGTCCGCTCGCGGGATCGGGCTGGCGGTGGCTGAGGAGTTCCTTAGCCACGGTTGTCGCGTAGCAATTGCCGACAAGGACATCGACGAGGCCGTGGCAGCGGCGACACGACTCGATGTGACCGGCGAGCGGGTGCTGGCCCTTGAGCTCGACGTGACGCTTTCGGCGTCGGTCGATCAGGCGATCGCGGCGACGACCGCCAAGTTCGGGCGACTCGACGCGCTCGTGAACAATGCCGGCACGATCAACCCCGAGCCGTCGGAGAGCATCAGCGACGAATCATGGTCGGCGCTGCTGGGCGTCCACCTGGACGGAACCTTCCGTTGCTGTCGTGCCGGTTTTCCCGCCCTGAAGGAGTCACCGTCGGCCGCGATCGTCAGCATCTCGTCGATTGCGGCCAAGGTCGGTATTCCGAAACGCCTGTCGTACAGCGCTGCGAAGGCTGGCATCGAAGGTCTGACGCATGTCCTCGCGGTCGAGTGGGCCGACGTAGGAATCCGGATCAACGCCGTCGCTCCGGGCTACACGATGACGAAGAGGATGGAGGGAACGATCGCTTCGGGGTTGCTCGACGAGTCGCAGGTGACGAGACTGATCCCACTTCGACGCTTTGCCCTCCCGGAGGAGATCGCACGGGCTGTTTATTTCCTCGGGTCCCCGGCGTCGAGCTACGTAACGGGGCAAACCTTGTACGTCGACGGGGGCGCGACCGTGAACAGCCATTGGTAGGATCGCCGCGTCCGAGGCCTTCTCTTAGTCGTCGAGGCCGTAGGACGTGGTTGCGAGGACCTTCGCGCCGTCCTCGGTCACGAGGGCGTTGTCCTCGTGGCGGAAGCCGCCGACGCCGTCGGCGTAGTAACCGGGCTCCGTTGCTATGACGTGGCCGGCTGAGACGATGTGATCGCTGCCCGGAACGATCTGCGGCCGAGACTCGTGGTAGCGGAAGCCGGTGCCGTGACCCGTGTGGTGCGGGAACTGCTCGAAGCCGGCCGCCAGACAGGCTGCGCGAGAGGCTGCATCGACGGCTTCTCCCGTGACACCAGGCTTCGCCGCGGCGAAAGCAGCTTGCGAAGCGGCCAGGACGGCCTCCAACGCACTCCTCTGAGTGTCGGTTGGGCGGCCCGCGACCACGGTCCGCGTGTGATCTGACCAGAACCCGTCGGCCACCGTCCCGAGTTCGAGCATGACCACGTCGTTCTCCTCGATCACACGGTTCCGATGGCGGAAGTACTGCCAACCGTCCGCGGTCTCCGCCCCCGACCAGACAGTCGGATACGACCGAACTACGCGCGTGCCGCGATACCCGTGGCCCTGCGAAACTATCGCGGAGTTCACGGCCGCGGCGACCTCGGCCTCGGTGCGGCCGGCGACGGACGCTTCCTTGAACGCGTCGAGCCCAAAGCAAGCAATCTCATTTGTGACTCGAAGTCGCTCGATTTCGTCCGCGGTCTTGACAGCACGAAGGTCCTCGAGACTGGCCGTGAAATCGAAGAGTTCTTCGGTTTCGAACGCAGCTCGGATCATGGCCGCCGTGCCCGATGCGACCGTGTTCGGCTCTCCGTCGAGGACGGGTGGTGCGACCGCCTGGAACGATCCTTCGAACCCGACGCGCCCGCCTTTGAGCCCATTTCGAGAGGCGAGGTCGCCGAGGTGGCCGAGGATCGCCTGTCCCGCTGGCTGCTGGTCGAGTCGGATTGCGGGGAAGGCGAGGATTTCGCCGGACCAGATGCCTTTTGCCTCCTCGGCTTCGTACTCGGGAATGATTAGTGCGGCAGCTCCCTCGGCGGGAACCACGGCGAACCCGAGGTTGCCGATCTGGAGCCAATACCCCGTCGCAAGCAAGATGTTCTCTGCGAGGCACAGGAAGAGCGCGTCCACGGATGAGGCCCGCATCTCTTCCTGAAGCTGCTCCACGCGGCTCAGGGACATCGTCATGCACGCTGCTCGATAGGCATATGTGGGAAACTACTATGCAGGGACGTCGCTTGACGAGCGGCTAGGAGGCAATCACCGCCGCCGGGCCGGCCCTTGACTTCGCAGACATCACGACGATACGTATGGGCCGCTGCAGACCACGCCGAGCGACTACTCGGCTGAACGATGGACGTGAAAGGCGGTGCGGCTGAATGAATGCAGACAGGCCCGTTGCATTGGTGACCGGTGGCGCCGGCGGTATCGGCCGCGCGACCTGCCAGGCGTTCTTCGATGACGGCTACGGGGTCTCGCTGACTGATGTCAACGAGAAGGGTGCCGCAGCCGTGGCCGCCGAGATCGACCCTTCGGGCGAGTTCGTCATCGGTCTACAGGGCGATGTCTCGTCGACGGAGTCGGTCGACGCTATGGTTGCGGCAACACTCGAACGCTTCGGGCGGCTCGACGCCCTGGCGAACGTGGCTGGAGTGGTGGGCCCCGGGCCGTCCGAGGCGCTCTCGGACGAGGAGTGGGAACGTGTGATCAGCATTCATCTGGGCGGCGCGTTCCGCTGCTCACGCGCCGCGTTCCCGGCTCTCGCCGAGTCTGGCGCCGGCTCGATTGTGAGCATTTCGTCGATCGCAGGGCGAACCGGGTTCTCGAACCGTGTCTCTTATTGCGCTGCTAAGGCGGGCATTGAAGGGCTGACGCGGGCGCTAGCGGTGGAGTGGGCAAAGCGCGGCGTCCGTGTGAACGCCCTCGCGCCCGGACACGTTCGCACCCCGATGCTCGACTACTCGCTGAAGATCGGGAGTGTGACCGAGGAGGTCGTCGAGGCACGGACCAACCGCATTCCGATGGGTCGCTACGCGCAACCAGAGGAGATTGCCGCCGCCGTCCTGTTTCTGTCCTCGCCGGCCGCCAGCTACATAACGGGTGAGGTGCTGTGCGTCGACGGCGCAATCACAGTCAACGCCGACGCCCCCTGAGAAGTTCGGGTATGGCGGAGTAGGAGCATGACCTTGTCCTCGGACCGCCCCGTACTCGTCACCGGGACCATCCACACGGGCCTTCAGGTCTCGGATCTTGAGACGTCGCTCGGCTTCTACCGGGACCTACTCGGCTTCGAGGTCACCGCAACCCGTGTCGCCTGCGAGCCGTACCTGGCCGAGCTCGTCGGGTATCCCGGAGTTGAACTTCACGTGGCATTCCTGCGTTTCCCGGCCTCCGAGCACATCCTCGAGCTGCTCGAGTACCGCAACGTGCCGCGGCAGCCAGTCGATACCGGGACGGCAAATCCAGGAACAGCCCATGTCTGCGTCTCAGTCGACGACCTGCGGGCGGTTCACAGCACTCTCCGGGACGCGGGCGTCGAGTTCGTGAGCGAGCCCGTGCTCGTCACCTCCGGTCCAAACAAGGGCCGGATCGCCGTCTACGCTAAGGATCCTGACGGGATCAGGGTGGAGTTCCTGCAGCTTCGGCCGGTCGAAAAGGCGAACTGACGCCCCGGGCGTCGGCCGTTTCGACAGATTAAGTGATGGAGACGATTACCGAGGTTTCCGTCTTGACGTTGCGAGCACCGTTGCCGGCGGTGATCAACTTCGGCGACTGGGTGATTCGCCACAGGGAGTTCGCGCTCGTCCGGTTGCGCGCGGCGAGCGGCGCGGAGGGCTTCGGGTTCACTCTCACGCGGGAAGCACCTATCGCTGCGGCCATTCGGCAGGCAATCGCGCACCACTACATCGGTGCGTCGATCGGCTCGCCCGAGGAGGTCGCAGCCGTCTTTCGTCGTTGCCAGGGATCTAACCTCGCATCGCTCGCGTCCGGAAGCGGCCTTCGGGCTCTTTCCATCGTCGACCTCGCTGCGTACGACCTGGTGGCAAGGGCGTCTGGGATGTCGATCGCACGTCTCCTGGGCGGCGCGCTCCGTTCGCTGCCGGCTACGGCGATCATCGGATATCCGCCGGCCACCATGGGGCCCGACGAGGTTCGCGCCCAAGTCCAATCTCTTCGTGCCGCCGGATGGCGGCGTTTCAAGATCCCGATCGCCCTGCCGCTCGAGTACGGCGCCGCCCGACTGTTGGCGGCCAGGGAGGCGGCCGGCGCCGATGCCTGGCTCGGAATGGATGCCGCCTGGGTGTTCCGGGCTGTCGACGACGCGCTCGGTTTTCTCGACCAGGTTGGCGAAGCGGGCCTTGCTTGGTTCGAGGATGTCTTTCCACCCGGCGACGCAACGCTAGTGGGCGCACTCCGAGAGCGGACTGATGTGCCGATCGCGATGGGGGACGAGCAGGGAGGGAGCTACTACCCCGAGGCGTTACTCGCCAGGAACGCTGTGGATGTCGTCCGGATCGATTTGACGTGTATGGGCGGAATCACGTGCGCCCGCACCCTGATCGACGCGTGCGGCCGAGCGGGGACCGCCTACGCCCCGCATATGTTCGCGCATGTGCATAGCCAGGTGTTCGGCGCCCTCGGATGTGACGTCCCCATCGAATGGGGTGTGCCGGGGACGGGCGTCGACCAGTACGCCGATTCACTGGAGCCGCCCGTTGTTCGTGACGGGAGGATGCAGGCTCCGCAGGAAGCGGCCGGCTTCGGGACGATCGTCAATCCGGAGTGGATTGCCGAGCAGGACGTCGATGATCCGGATGATCTCCTGGTCTCGCTGCTCTCTTGACCGGGCTACCCCCAGGGTAGTAGGCTGCCAAGCAGGTTCTCCAAACTACGAGCAGGGCCTTCCAGCCTTCTGTGCCGCGAGCGTACCGCCGCAGTGACCTCCCAACCTCATAGCAGCGACCAGGCCGGCGACGGGGAGGGGCCGTCCGACGGGAATGGTGCAAAACGCCTACCGCTCGAAGGGATGCGGATCATCGAGCTGGCGAACATCGTCGCCGGCCCCAGCGTGGGCAAGTATCTCTCCGACTTCGGCGCCGAGGTGATCAAGGTCGAGCGGCCCGGTGAGGGGGACAGTGCCCGCACCATGGGCGCGTCTCTGCGTGAAGGTGAGCGGTCCGCGTGGTGGGTGGTGCTCGGTCGCAATAAGAAGACGATGACGCTCGACCTCGGCAATCCGGAGGGCCGCAACATCCTGCTGCGGCTCGTGCGCGAAGCCGATGCGCTGGTCGAGAGCTTTCGACCCGGAGTCCTGGAACGGTTGAACCTTTCTCCGGACGTTCTTCTCGCCGAAAATTCTCGGCTCGTCGTTGTGCGCGTCTCCGGCTTCGGGCAGACGGGCCCGTACGCTCACCGTCCCGGCTTCGGGACGCTTGCCGAAGCGTATTCCGGTTACGCCGCAATGAGTGGCTTCGAAGACCGGCCACCGCTTCTGGCTCCAACGGCGCTCGCCGACGAAGTCTCCGGATTGTTTGCGACCTGGGCCCTGATGGTCGCCCTCTACGGCAGGGATGTACACGGGCTTCCCGGTCAGACGATCGACGTCTCCTTGTTCGAGTCGGTCTTTGGCATTCTCGGACCGCTGCCGGCGCTGTTCCAGCACACCGGTTATTTGCAGCCGCGGAAGGGCTCCCGCTTGCCGTTCTCTTCGCCACGCAATGTCTATCCAACCCGCGACGGCGCGTATTTCGCGGTCTCGGGAACGGCTCCGGCCGCCGCCGAACGAATCATCGAGTTGGTCGGCGGCGAGAAACTGCTCGCTGATCCGCGCTTCGCGACGCACGAGGCCCGCGGGGAGCACGCAGACGAGTTGGACGAGATCGTCGCGGCGTGGATTGCAAAACACACGGTAGACGAGATCGAGGCGCTCTTCGAGTCAGCTGCCGTCGCCGGCATCCGAATCATGTCAATGAACGAGATTTTCGACGACCCGCACTATGCAGCCCGGGAGTCGATGGTTCGCGTACCGGACGACGAGCTCGGAGACGTCGCCATGGCCGCTCCTGTGCCTCGCTTTAGCGTGACGCCGGGTCGCATCAAGCACACCGGTTCACGTCTTGGAAGCGACACGCGTGATCTTCTCAAGGAGCTCGGCTACCAGCAGGCCGAGGTCGAGAGGATGCATGCCGAGGGCGTCTGGTGACTGAACGAAGCAGTGCGGCCGAGCAGAGCTCGGAGTGGAAAGGGAGGTTCTTCGAGGACTTCGCAGTCGGCAACGTCTACCGCAGCCGACTCGGTCGCACGCTCACCGAGACCGACAACATCTGGTTCACCGCGCTAACCATGAATACAAACCAGATCCACTTCAACCAGGTCTACGCCGGTCGAACGGAGTTTGGCCGTCCGCTCGTAGTCTCCACTCTTACGCTGGCTGTAACCCTCGGACTGTCGGTTGCAGACACAAGCGAGAACGCGGCAGCCAATCTGGGTTGGGAGAACATCAAACTGCCAAGACCCGTCTTCGCGGGTGACACCCTCTGGGCGGAGTCCGAAGTGATGAACGTTCGAGAATCCCGTTCCAGACCACATGTAGGGATCGTCGGGATTCGCACGCGTGGGATCAACCAGCGTCGCGAGGTTGTGATCGAGTTCGCGCGCAGCTTCATGGTTTTCAGGCGTGATGCCCCCGAGGTGCTGGGACTCTTCCCGACCGTTGACGAGGACTGGACCGTCTAGAGAGACACGGAGTGACGCTCCCGGTCAGTCGACGAGCGCCTGCGCCGCGGAGACGATTCCGTCAACCGAGGGAATGATCTCGTCCTCGAGCGGAGGGCTGTAGGAGATGAGCAGATCATCGGGCAGGCTCACCGCCCGGGGAGCAGTGAGCAGTTGGGTGCCGGCCATCGTCAGGTGCGAAATGACCGTGGCACCCCATCCTCCGGGGTGCACCTGCTCTTCGACCACGAGTAGGCGACCGGTCTTGGACACGCTGCGCTCGACTGCCTCGAAGTCCAGCGGACGCAGGCACCGAAGGTCGATGACTTCGACGTCGATTCCCGACTCGGCGAGCTGTTCAGAAGCCTGAAGGCTGCGATCGGTCATTAGCAGCGTCGAGACGATTGTGACGTCCCGGCCTTCGCGGTCAACCGAAGCTCTTCCGAGCTCGGCGACGCCGTTCTCGCCGCGCGCCACCATCCCCTTCCGGTTGTAGAGACCCTTGTGCTCGAAGAACAGGACGGGGTTCGGGTCGCGGATGGCGGCTCTGAGGAGACCGTAAGCCGCGGCCGGAGTGCCTGCGGCCGCGACCTTTAGGCCGGGCAGGCCGATGAACCAGCTCTCTCCGGTCGCGGAGTGCTGCGTCCCGAACCGACCAGTTCCGCCTCCGATCGAGCGAACTGTGACCGGCACGGAGCATTGGCCCCCCGACATGAAACGGAACTTGGGGAGTTCCTCGACGATCGCGTCACCGGCGGTCGGCAGGAAGTCGCTGAACATAATCTCGACGACCGGACGAAAGCCGGTTACGGCCATCCCGATCGCCACTCCGATAAACGTGTTCTCGCAGATCGGAGTGTTTGTGACCCTACCGGGGAATTTCTCGGCCAGCCCGATGTTCGTCTTGAACACTCCGCCGTCGTTCGCGACGTCCTCGCCGAGGAGCACGACGCGAGCATCCGCGAGCATCTCGTCTTCAAGAGCCGCCCCGACGGCTTCGCGGTAAGTCATTTCGACGGCGCCTGCGGGAGCGGCGCTCTGCACGACTTTCTCAGACTGCGTAGACATAGTTTCGCGTCTCCTCGAGAGTCGGGAATGGTGCGGTCTTGGCACGGTCCGAGATTTCGTCAATGGTCCGCTGCGTGGTCTCGCGCAGTGCTGCCTGGTCAGACTCCGAGAGATGGCCCTCAGCGGCCAGACGCTCGCCGAGAATCGTCAAGGGATCACGGGCCTTCCACGAATCGAGCTCGCCGTCGGGCCTATAGCGGGCCGGGTCCGATTTCGAATGACCCCGGTAGCGGTACGTCTTCATCTCGAGGAGAGAGGGGCCATCTCCAGCGCGGGCGCGGTCGATCGCCTCGCTGGTGGCGCCGTAAACCGCCTCGACGTCCTGTCCATCTACGACGACGCCGGGAATTGCGTAGGCCTTGGCCCGGTCGGCGAGATCGTCGAGCGGCGTCGTCTCTCGCATTGGAGTGAACTCGCCGTAGAGGTTGTTCTCAATGATGAAGATCGTTGGCGCCTTCCACGCGCTGGCCAGGTTAAGGGCTTCGTGGAATGTCCCGATGTTCGCCGCGCCGTCGCCGAAGAAGGTCAATGCAACGCTGTCCCGGCCCTGGAGGCGCGCGGAATGGGCCGCGCCGACGGCCACCGGCAGGCCGGCACCGACGATCGCGAAGGCCCCGAGGAGGCCCTTCGAGACGTCTGTGAAATGCATCGAGCCGCCGACTCCTTTGCAGCACCCCGTTGTGCGACCCATCAGTTCGGCGAAGCAGGCCTCGACCGGGACACCCCGCGCCAGCGCATGGCCGTGTCCCCGGTACGTGATCGTCATGTAGTCGTCTTCGCGCATAGCTGACACTGCGCCGACGGGCACCGCCTCCTGTCCCTGGCAGAGGTGCGTCGTGCCCTCGACCAGTCCGTCCATGAACAGTTCTTGCACCCTCTCTTCGAATAGTCTGATCTCGAGCATCTGCTCGTACCAGCGGATCCGCTTCTCACCCACCATCGGCTCACTCCTCGCTTGTTGGCCAGTCCATCTTCAGGATTCCACCCGGATCGTCGACGATCTGTGCCCGGGCCCACTCCGGGTTTATCAGCGTGCCGAACCCCAGCAGTTCGGGCAGAGGCTCCATGAGCCCATCGCGGATGACGGGCTGGCGCAGGGAATCCGCGAATTGGTCAACGCCGCTTCCGACCACCCCCCACTCGATTGGGACGTTGGTGTGGCCAAGTCCGGCGAAGACCTGCGAGTGCACGTGGCCGAACATGTGCGGCGCCCAGCGAACACCCTTGTCCTCGATGCGATCGAGGATGTGTCTCAGCCGCGTGAGACCACCATTCGTGGTCATGTCGACACGGACGACATCGACCGCGTCGTGGGCGAGCAGTGATTCGGGATGGTACGAGCCACCCTGCTCGTCGCCCATCGCGATAGGCACGCCAGCGCCTGCGCGGATCGCTGCGACGAGGGTTGCGTCGCCCGGCGGAACGACGTCCTCGATCCAGTTGAGGTCGAATTGCCTGATCGTCTTGGCGAACTCGATCGCCGCGGGCGCCGTCTTGAAGACCCAGTTGCAGTCCATCCCGAGCCAGCAGTCGGGCCCCATCGTTGCGCGGGCGGCCTGAAGTCGTTGCCGTGTCAGTTCGAGCGTCCCGGCGATCGGCTGCTTGAACCGTCGCCACCCGTCCTCGAGCAACCCTTCGACCTGCTGACGAACCTGGCTAGCGGTCAGGGTTGGGGGGTAGCCGATGATGGCCGTCGCTGGCATCGCGCGAGGCTCGCCGCCGAGGAGGCGAGTGACGGAGGTCATCTCAAGTCGTGCCGCGAGGTCCCAGACCGCCAGATCCACGAGCGAAAGAGCCCGAAGTCCAACACCGGACGCGAGAATCGCGTTGTTCGACCATGCTGCGCGCCAATGGATCTCCGCCGGACCGCCGAGTGGCTCGCCGACATACATGGGAGCGATGTTTCGGTCGACGAACGCGGCAATCGGGCCGTCCCGCGTGTACACGAATGCGTGTCCGACGGTACCGTCCGTTGCCTCTGCTCGGCACAGGGCAAACTCGCGGTGCTCCATCACCCATGGACCGAAGCGGATCTTCTCCGGCAGCGGAGCACGGATCGTTGCGACCTGAATGCTCGCAATCCGAGCTTCAGTCATCGAGACTGCCGGAGCTTTCGATCCTGGCCTTGAGGGTTCCGAGGAATCGAGCGACGTCTGCCCCGTCAACGGCACGGTGATCAGCGCTGACGGTGACGGTCATCAACTGGCGGGCAACGATCTCGCCGTCGGCGTATCTCGGCAGGCGGCTGATTTTGCCTGTCCCCAGGATCGCGACCTGTGGGGGAACAACGATGGGCGTGAACTGAGAGACCTCGAACATGCCTAGGTTGCTGAGAGTGAACGTGCCTCCCGTCATCTCTCGTCCGCGCAGCTTCCCGTGGCGCGCCCGCTCGACGAGATCTTGGAGCGCGGCGGCTGTGGCCGTAATCTCGAGCCTCTCGCAGCCGAGAACTGCCGGCGCCACGAGCGCATCGTCGAGTGCAATTGCTACCCCGATGTTGATTTCCGTGGAAAGGCTCAGGCCATCGGCGCCCCACACGGCATTGAGGCGCGGGTGCTCCTGAAGGGCGACCGCGCACGCACGTATCAAAAGGGCCGTGATGGTCACCCGCACACCCTCCGCTGTTGCGCTCACGGTCTTCACGTGGGTCACTGCGGCGTCCATCTCGAGCTCCGTCGAGGTGTAGAAATGTGGGGCGTCTCGCTTGCTAGCGGCCATCCGGCGGGCGACCGCCGTTCGAGCGCGGGAGAACTCAACCGGGTGGCCGATGTTCGACACGTCCCGGGCGCTCAATCGCGCGTTTCGAGGTATGCGATCAGTTGACCAACACGGACATCCGTTCCCTCCGCAGCGACGATCTCGACGAGGGTACCGCTTCGCATTGATTCCATCTCTACGGTTGCCTTATCAGTCTCAATTTCGGCGATCGGCTCGCCCCGGTCGACGGAGTCGCCGATCTTCTTGAGCCATGACACGATCTTCCCCGTCTCCATGTCGTAGCCGAGGTTGGCCATGTTGACCTCGATCCGCACGAGGCCGACCTTACTACCTGAGTAGTCGCTTAGTCAATCACGTGGGGCGTGGCTGAGCCTTGGCCGCCGCCATGTCATGCCGGGTATCGCGGGTCTCGCGCCGTTGACCGGCTACAACCTGGGTAGTAGTCTCCGGCGACTCGGTCGTCAGAAGAGAAAGGATCCGAGTGGCTGTTGCCTCAGCTGTGGCATTCGACGACATGGAGGTGTTCGCCTCGGGACTCGATCACTCCGAGGGGATCTGCCTGGCGCCTGATGGGAACCTGTACGTCGGCGGCGAGGCGGGACAACTGTACCGAGTCGCCGGTGATGGGACGGTCGTCGAGTTGCTCCGCACTGATGGCTTCCTTCTCGGTCTCGCCGCTGATCGGGAAAGCCGGATCTACGCGATCGACCTCGTGTTCAAGTGTGTCTGGCGCCTAGACCCCCGCGATTCGAGCAAGCAGCTCTGGGCCGAAGGCTTCGATGTCCCAAACTGGGGGGCATTCGATACACAAGGTAACTACTTCATCTCCGACTCCGGAGCGTGGGGCGCATCGAACGGCACGATCTGGCGGATCCCGCCCGGCGGGACACCCGAACGCTGGAGCAGCGAGAGCTGCAACTTTCCCAACGGCTTGGCACTCTCGCCTGACTGCTCGCGACTCTACATCGCGGAGAGCTTGCCGGGTGCTCTTGTCGAGATACCAATCGAAGCGGATGGATCAGCAGGGCGCCGGCGGATGCTGTGCGACATGGCTCAGTTGGTGCCCGATGGGGTTGCGCTCGCCGAGGACGGTTCGATGTACATCGCCTGCTACCGGCCAGACACGATCTTCAGGTGGCACCCGACCGATGGCCTGA
>WUUC01127977.1_pt1 | contig 19054 bp, 30 predicted proteins | sample 6278441 | NCBI WGS metagenome assembly WUUC01 (sample SAMN13675441, study PRJNA597444) | soil metagenome | isolation source: soil | place: USA: Washington | collected 2017-10 | reverse complement strand
CTCGGCCCCGATTCCGCCGTCGACCTGGGCGACGGCACGAGCATGACGCTGCGCGAACTGCTCGGCGAGAGCGACGAACAGGAGCACGACGATGACCGATGAGCAGACCCCGGCACTGAAGGTGGTGGGCTGGGGACCATTCCCGCTGCCCGGAGAGAAGAAACGGCACCAGCGCGCACTGGAGGAGGCCCGGGAGACGATGCGCCTGGTCGAGGAGATCGAGGCGCGCGGCAAGACGCAGGAGGAACGAGACGATGAGTAAGCCGCGGGTGGTGCTGTTCGACGTGGACGGCACCCTGATGAAGAACACCGGCGGCCGGTCGTTCTACGACTGGGATCGCGTCGGGGAGGACACGCCCAACGAGGCGGTCGTCGAACTGGCTCACAACATCATCCGCGCCGGAATGCTCGAGATCGTGGTCATGAGCGGCCGCGACATCGTCTGCTACGACGCGACCGCGAAGAGCCTGGAGGACCAGCAGGTCTTCTTCCGGGATCTGATCATGCGCGGGCACAAGGACAACCGGCCGGACAGCGAGGTCAAGCTGGAGCTGTACCGGGAGAAGGTCGAGCCGTTCTACCGGGTCGCCTTCGTCGTTGACGACCGTGAGGCTGTGGTCCGGATGTGGCGCGGCCTGGGGCTGACCTGCTTCCAGTGTGCGCCGGGTAACTTTTAGCCATGACCGATACCGATCTAAGCCGGATGCAGCTCGACATCCTGCACCTGGAGTCCCAGACCTGGTCGAAGGCCGGGGAAAAGATCAGCGCGTTCAAGAGGCTGTACCCGCACGTGACCGAGATCGGTTACCTGATGGCGCTGCTGGTGCTGATCGACACCCCGGCGGCGTACGAGTTCGACGGCCAGCGGTACGCGGCGATGCTGCGCCGGCTGGACGAGACGCAGAAGGCGGAGTTCGCGCGCCGCGTCGGCCTGCGGAGCGTCCCAGAGAGGTTGTAAGCTGTCGTGCATGACGAACAGCTTCGGGCGGCTCCCCATGCAATAGCGGTCACCACCAGGGTGACCCCAGCATGGGGAGCCGATCTTGTCCCGCACCGACAACACCGACCCGCTCTGGGTCCGCGCAATCTGGTGGGAACCCCGCCACTGGCACTGCGACAAGGCACCGTACTTCGCCACCGACCATCCCTGCGACCTGCCTGCCGAGCCGATCCGCAACAGCGACTCCGGCGCCCGCTGGAGGCACCGCGGCCGGTGCGTCTGGGAGCCGACCTACGACGGCATCAACACCGGTGGTGGGTGGAGCGCACCGCCGTGGTTCTGCCGGGTCGAGTTCACCGCCCCGGAACGGCGCCGGGTCCGCGACCAGCTCGTCCGAGCCCGCCAGGAGTACAGGGCCACCGGCGAAGTGGACGTGATCATCGAAACCGCACAGCACCGCCACCGGGCCGACTGGGACTGGTGGTGACGAACCGGCCGGGGCGCCGCGCGCGCCCCGGCCGTCCTTCGAGAGGAACCGACATGGGCAAGCCCACCACGTACGTCATCGAGGTCACCGACAAGAGCGGCAGCATGGGCCATCTGGCCGACGATGTGATCGGCGGCTACAACGGCTACCTCGACAGCCTGGAGAAGGACGACGAGGTTCGCTACCGCCTCACTTCGGTGCTGTTCTCCAGCGCGTACGACCGCGAGGACGACGGCTACGACGTGCTCTGCGTCAGCGAGAAGCCCCAGAACGCGCCGCGCTTAAACGCGACCAACTACCGGCCCGCCGGCGGCACCGCGCTGCTGGACGCGATCGGCCGGGCGATCACGGACTTCGAGAAGAAGACCAAGCTCGGGAAGGACGACCGGGTGCTGCTGGTCGTGCAGACCGACGGCCAGGAGAACTCCTCCCGCGAGTACACCCGGGAGGGGATCAGCAAGATGATCGCCGACCGCGAGGCCACCGGCCAGTGGAGCGCGATCTTCATGGGCGCCGGCCCGGACACCTGGCAGCAGGCCGGTGGGATGGGCTTCTCCACCTCGCTGTCCTACGGCGGCGATTCCAAGGGGGTGGCGTCCTCCTACGAGGGCCTGACTGCCACCAGCCGCTCGTACAGCCGCGGCGCGACCCGCTCGGAGGCCGCGGCCGCGTCGGGCCTGACGGTGGAGACCGACAACTGATGGCCACCAAGGCGTACATGACCCCGCAGGAGTTCGCGGCCAAGATCTCCTGGGAGGGCGGTGTCACCGAGGCTCTGGAGTACGGGCTGAAGTCCACCGACCTGAACCCGGAGGATGAGGCCTCGCGCGACATGCGCAGCGCCTGGATCCGAGCGGAGGACCTCTGGGAGGAGATGCGCCTGGCGATCGAGCGCGTCGACGAGGTGCTCGACGACATGGACGGCGCCGAGTAGGGCGCGTCATCCGGAAGAAGGGGTGTGGTCTCGACAAGACTGCACCCCTTCTTGCTGCTCAAGTGTCACATGTCGTCGCTCCGATGCGGTACGATGCCAGACATGGAGGAATGGCGTGAAATCCCCGGATATCCGGGCTACCTGGCCAGCGATGCCGGACACGTAATTGGCCGCAAGGGCGCCGTTCTGAAGGCTTCGCCTACTCGGACGGGGCACCTCACCGTCGCTCTCGGCCATGGCAACACGGTCGGTGTTCATGTTGCTGTAGCGATGGCCTTCCTCGGACCTCGACCGGAGGGCATGGTCTGTTGCCACAACGACGGCGACCCCACCAACAACGTCCCCGAGAATCTGCGCTGGGACACCAAAGTCTCCGACTGCGACGACCGCGCCGGCCATGGCCGCGATACGGTCGGCGTCCGGAACGGCCAGGCCAAGCTGAACCCGCAGGCAGTTGCCGAGATCCGACGCCGCTACGCCGCGGGCGGCGTGTCGTTGAAGACTCTGGGCGGCGAGTATGGAGTCACCGCTGACACCATTCACTGCGTCGTGACCTACGAGACCTGGAACCGCTGAGAGGGGGATGGCGATGCTGCCGAGGCCAGAGGACAGTCTCTAGCCCCACGTCAGACGCGTGGGGCGCCCCGAGGAAAACTTCGTGTCCCGTACCGATGTTCACCGTCCCTGGCAGGTTCAGCTCGCTGATCCGCACAACCGGCACCTGTTCTACCGCTACCCGGCCTGGCCGTGGGAGATGGGGCTGGCGCCGATCAAGAACCTCGGGTGTGGTTGCTCGCTCTGCACCGGCCAGCCCGGGCGCAAGCGGGCTCGCCGCCAGGAACGCCACACCGCCCGCCGCGCGCTGCACACCGCCGTGGCTCAGTACGCCGCAGGGGACCTCGACGAGGATCTCCTGCTGCCCCGCCGGGCCGAGGCCTGGTGATGCTCCGGGGAGCCTGATGAACACCACCACCAACGAGGACCCGATGGGTTCGGACTACTGGGCCGAGTTCGAGGGCCAGGTCAAGCAGGTGGAGGTGGACCGCAACCGCCGTAACGGGATGTACGGCGGTTGCGACCCCGCCACCTGGGGTTGGCGCCGCCCCACCCTTGCTGACCTGCAGTCCGAGCGCGAAGCGCAGCGTCCCGCTCGGTGACCCGATCACCTGACCGTGTCGTAGCTGCTGTGCTACGGTGTCTCACAAGTCAAACACAACCGAAGAAGGGACGGCCATGAGCAACAACCCCAACTCCACGCTCACCAGGCCCATCGTCGACTTCTGTCTCAACCGCCGCGAGCGCGACGGCGAGATCCTGATCTGCACCCGCATCGATAACCACCCCGGCCACTGCTGCGACGAGATCGCCGGGAAGTCCTGGACCGACCGCGGCGCCGCCTTCGTCTGCAAGGGCGACGGCTACGACCACAGCGCCGAGAAGGGCCTGGCGTGATGACGGCTGCCGAGCGCGCCCGGCAGGAACGAATCCTCACCAGCGCGCTGGTGGTCCGCGCGGCCACCGATGACCAGCGGCGTGCCGAGGCCGAGTACGACATGGCCCTCGCGCTTTCGCTGCTCGGCGGTACCGCGCTGTTCGAGCTGCAGCGCGCCCTCGACCTGGTGCAGATCCGGGTCGCCGAGGAACTGCGGGGCCGCTCGTGAGCAACCTCGACCTCACTGCGGCCTACGCGGCCGCCGCCGACCAGCTGGAACGGGATCTCACCGTCTGGTCGTTCGAGCATTGCGCGAACGAGGACTTCGCCCACGCCATGCTCGCTGCCGCGCTGCCGCACATCCTGACCACAGTTGCCAACCTGCTCACCGAGGACACGACCAAGATGCGCAAGGAGATGCGCTCCGGGGCCGTCGGTATCGAGTACGTCAACGGCTACGAGGCTGCCGCTGAGCGCGTCGAGCAGGAGGTCGGCGACCGTGGCTGACTCCTTCGTCCACCTGCACGCCCACACCGAATACTCGATGCTCGACGGCGCGGCGAAGGTCAAGCCGCTGCTGGCCAAGGCCGTCGCGCTGGGCCAGCCCGCGGTCTCCATTACCGACCATGGCAACGTGTATGGCTCTTACGAAACGTGGAAGGTTGCGGGCGAGCTGCGCGAAGAGGGCGCCGACATCACGGCGGTTGTCGGTTGCGAGCTGTACGTGGCCCCGGCCAGCCGGCACGACAAGAAGAAGATCTACTTCGGGGCCGGCGGTAAGAAGGCCGCGAAGAAGGGCACCGAGGATCTCAAGGACGTCTCCGGCGACGGTGCCTTCACGCACATGACGATGCTGGCCGGGAACGCCCAGGGCCTGCGTGCGCTGTTCGAGGCGACCAGCCGGGCCTCCAAGGAGGGCTTCTACCAGAAGCCGCGCGTCGACGCGGAGCTGATCGCCGAGTGCATCGACAACTGGCCGGGTGCGGTGCTGATCGGCACCACCGGCTGCCCGTCCGGCGCCGTGCAGACCCGGCTGCGGCTGGGCCAGCTGGAAGAGGCCGAGAAGGAGGCGGGCATCTGGCGCGACATCCTCGGCCCGGAGAACTACTTCCTCGAGCTGATGGACCACGGCAACACCTTCGAGGCGGCCGCCCGCGGCCCGCTGATGGAGTTGGCTCAGCGAATGAGCCTGCCGTTGCTGGCGACCAACGACAGCCACTACATCGAGCCCGACCAGGCGGAGATGCACGACGCGCTGCTCTGCGTGCAGATGGGCAACAAGCTGTCCGACACCGACCGGATGAAGTTCGACGGGTCCGGCTACCACTTGCGCGACGCCGCGGAGATGCGCAGGCTGTTCAAGGAGTTGCCGAGCGCCTGCGACAACACGCTGGCCATCGCCGAGCGGATCGCCTCGGACGCCTACGACGAGGTGTTCCTGCCGCGTACCGACCTGCTGCCGAAGTACCCGGTGCCGGAGGGTCACACCGAGGCGACTTACCTGCGTGAGCTGGCCGTGGAAGGCCTGCAGGAGCGCTACCCGGACCCGGCCGGCCCGGACGGCATCCGCCAGGACGCCTGGGACCGGGTGCCCGGCTACGAGCTGCCCGTCCTGGAGAACGCCGGCTACCCCGGCTACATGCTCACCGTCTGGGACTTCATCAGCCACGCGCGCAGCAAGGGCATCCGCGTCGGGCCGGGCCGTGGCTCGGCCGCCGGCTCGTGCACCTCGTACGCGCTGGGCATCACCACCGTGCCGACGCTGGAGCACGGCCTGCTCTTCGAGCGCTTCGTCAACCCGGAGCGGGTCAGTCCGCCGGACGTCGACGTGGACTTCCCGGAAGAGTGGCAGGGGTACATGTTCAAGTACCTGGAGCAGCGCTGGGGCATCGACAACGTCTGCCGGATCCAGACCCTGGGCACGATCAAGGCGAAGGCCGCGATCAAGGACGCCAGCCGCGTGCTGGGCCTGCCCTTCGGTCTCGGCGAGAAGATGACCAAGCTGTTCCCCAAGGACATCTCCGGCTTCGGCGCCGACCTGGCCTGCGTTGTCGACCCGAAGCACAAGCGCTACGCCGACGCTGAGGAGTTTCGGACCTTCCTGAACTCCGACCAGACCGAGCGCGGCGACACCGGGCGCAAGCCGGCGCCGCCGGCCGAGGGCGACGACCGGCCGCGCAACGCCGCCTGGCAGATCTACGACCTGGCCTGCGAGCTGGAGGGCCTGATCCGCTCCACCGGCGTGCACGCCTGCGGCATCGTGGTGTCCGGCCAGTCGCTGATGGGTCTGATCCCGCTGGTCTGGTCGCCGAAGTACGAGCAGTGGGTGTCAGGCTTCCCGAACGCCGAAGTGCTCGAGCCGATGGGCCTGCTCAAGGTCGACGTGCTCGCGCTGAAGAACCTCGACGTGATCAGCGAGTCGGTCAAGCAGATCTCCGAGCGCCACGGCGTGCCCCCCGGCGAGCTGGAAGCGGCCCTGGTCGCGCTTGACGACGAGCAGACCTACGCCGAGCTGCGCAGCGGGCACACCGTCGGGCTCTTCCAGGTGGAGTCTGCGGGCATGGCCAAGCTGCTGGCGAACATGCACGCTGACCGCTTCGGCGACATCTCCGCGGGCCTGGCGCTGTACCGGCCCGGCCCGATGAGCGCGGAGGCGCACACCGACTACGCGCTGCGCAAGACCGGCCGACAGAAGATCCGACCTATCCACCCGGAGCTGCAGGAGGCCCTGGAGCCGGTCCTCGCGGACACCTACGGCGTGTTCGCCTATCAGGAAGAGATCATGAAGGCAGCCCAGGTGGTGGCCGGCTATTCCCTGGGCAAGGCCGACATCCTGCGCAAGATCATGGGCAAGAAAAAGCCCGAGCAGCTGGATAAGGCTAGGCCGCCGTTCTTCGAGGGCATGGCCAAGAACGGCTTCAGCGAGGAGGCCGCCTGGGCATTGTGGAAGGTGTTCGAACCGTTCAGCGCCTATGCCTTCAACATCGCCCACACCGTGTCGTACGGCCACATCACCTACGCCACCGCCTGGCTCAAGACGCACTACCCGGCCGAGTACATGGCGGCCATGCTCACCCGGGCCGAGAAGCCCGAGGACAAGGCAGTGCTGCTGGCCGAGTGCCGGCGCATGGGCATCACCGTGCTGGTGCCCGATGTCAACGAGAGCGGCCGCAGCTTCGTGCCGGTCGACGACCGGACCCTGCGCTTCGGCCTGGACGCGGTCAGCGGGCTGGGCTCTAAGGCCATCCCCGGCATCATCGCCGGCCGGGCCGCCGGGCCGTACACCGGCTTCGCCGACTTCCTGAAGCGCATCCCGGTGGAGACCTGCGACAAGAAGGCCGTCGGCGCGCTGATCCGCGGCGGCGCCTTCGACTCCCTCGGCCACGCCCGGCGCGCGCTGCTGGAGTGCCACGAGGACGGCGTCGGCGCGCACAAGAACGTCAAGAAGGCCGAGGCGTACGGCCAGTTCGACCTGTTCAGCGCGGTCGAGGAGGTCGAGCTGGTCGCGGTGACCGTCCCGGACGTGCCGGAGTGGGACAAGGACGTACGGCTGCAGCTGGAGCGTGAGGCGCTGGGGCTCTACGTCTCCGGCCACCCGCTGGACGACTATGCGCCGATCCTGGCCGGTAACCGCACGATGGCCATCGCCGAGCTGGCCGCGGCCATCTCCATCGAGGAGGACGACGAGGGCAACCGGCGGGTGTCCGACCCGAGCGTCAAGGGGGCGGTGCTGGCCGGTCAGATCGTCAGCGTCGAGCGGCAGATCGCCAAGATCTCCGGCAAGCCTTACGCGAAGATCGTGCTGGCCGACCTGGACAGCCAGATCGAGATCATGGCCTGGGCGCGCGCGCTCGGCGAGGTCGGCCACGCGCTCATCCCGGACGCCAAGGTCCGGATCAAGGTCAGCCTGTGGGAGCGCGACGAGGGCGAGGCCGCCACCGTCTGCGTCGACGACGTCGCGATGCTGGACCCGGAGCTGACCGCCGAGACGGTGGCCCGCTCGACCGGCCCGAAGCCGGTGCGGATCATCACCCAGCCGGAGATCTTCACCCGGGACCTGGCCCAGGAGGTGCGCCGGATTCTGCTCAACCACCCGGGAGAGCGCCCGCTGCACTTCAAGATCGGCGAGAAGGACTGGGTGCCGGACGGCTGGCTGGTCACTCCCGACGTGGAGTTCCTGACCGAGATCAAGGAACTTCTCGGCCGAGAGTCCATCCGTCTCTAGTGTCGAACACCCCGATGTCCAAACCGGCTGGTACGCTGCTTGCGACCAGCCGGTTTGCTGTCCCGAGGAGCATATTGATGAGCACCGAAGAGGCGCCGTGACCGAGCCGCTCTTCGAGGTCCCCGAGACCTGGACCAACGCGATGGTCACCGCCCACCGCAGGCTGCCGCAGTTCTCCGAGGACTGGTTGCGCCCGGCGCTGGCCGAGCGGCTGACCAAGCTGCGCGAGAACTTCGGCGTGGAGACCGCCACCAGCGGGATGGCCTTGGGCGGCGACATGATGTTCGCCGAGGAGGCCCTCGGGCTGAGCCTGCCGCTGACCGCCGCGATCCCCTTCCCGGGCCAGCCGCACGACGAGTACGGCCCGAAGTGGTCGCAGGCGCAGAAGCAGCGCTGGGAGAAGCTGCGCGATCAGGCCAGCCACGTCGAGTACGTGAGCACCGTCGACCCGCTGACCTACAACGAGCGCGTGACCATGCTGCACGCGCGCAACGACTGGATGCTGCACCGCACGCAGGTGGTGCTCGCCATCTGGGCGCCGGCCAACAAGAAGGGGGGCACGTTCAGCTGCATCGTCAAGGCGGTCAGCGCCGGCAAGCCCGTCATCCTGTTCAACCTGGCCACCCGCACCGTCACCCGGCCCACGCCCCGGCGCTGGGCCGAACTCACGGGCCGCCCGGCCCTCGCAGTGGCCAAGAGCCGCTGAACCACGAAAGGAACTGCTCATGACCATCAGCGCTGACGACCTGGTCCTGGTGCTGCACGACGGCGCCCGGGCCGCCGAGAAGGGCAAGGCGCCAGCCGGCGTCCTGCACGACATGGCCGACTCTCTGGCCGACCTGACCGCGCACCGGATGAGGGACGACTGGGACTACCGCCAGGACGAGATCCGGGCCATCCGCGCCATCGGAAGCCGGGAGGCGTGACGATGAGCGTTGAGATTCCAGAACTGTCCGGCTTCACCGAGATCTACGGCATGAGGGTCAGCACGATCGGCGAGGACGGCGACATGGTCATCCTCGGCCACCACGAGACCGCATACGCCCTGGCCGCGTTCACCGGTTACTCGGTGGACACCCTGGGCCTGAGCGACATCTACGACGGCCTGCAGCCCGACCCTGGGCCGACCGCGACTAAGGCGATCAAGCGGGGCTGGGCCAGCTTGAAGACCGCCTGCGACGAGTTCGGCGAGGACGAGCACGACCCCGACTGCTACGAGTGCATCGAGATCAGCGAGTGCTCCTGGTACCTGGAGATCGGCGAGAAGGAGCACCCGAACAGCTTCCCCGTCACCTACTTCACCGCGTAACCCCAGGCGCCGCTGCGCCGATGATCCATGAAAGGGACAGACCCATGAACGAGACTCCCGACATGCACTCGCTGCTGATCACCACCGACGAGATCGAGGCCATGCGCTACTGGCTCGCCGACGACGTCTGGCTCAACATGGACGAGGACATCGTCTTCGCGATGGAGCCGGCCGACGTCCTGGCGCACGTCCAGGCGAACTACGAGGGCGGCGCGCCGGCCTTCCTCGCCACGCTGCACGCCGAACTGGAGGTCTGAGTCATGCCGCAGAAGCCCGTGAGCGAGATGACTGAGGCGGAACTGCGCAAGGAGCTGCTGCAGTACCGCATCGCCGACGGCAGCAAGTTCGACCGCGACGGCACGCCGATCAAGACCGGTAGCGTGTGCACGTTCTACGCCGCGCCCACCCGTAGGGCGACGCTGCGGATCCGGGTCGTCGACATCCTGCCGCAGACGAAGGGGATGGTGGAGGGCGAGATCCTGGAGGTCCTCGACGAGCCGCAGCTGTGGCGCAACGAGCGCCGGCTCCACCCGCCGACCTGCCTGCTGGTCGTCGAGCAGGACTGACGCCGCGGCGGGCCGCTCGTTGCCGCGGGTGGCCCGCCGTGTAACCCGCAACCGTCCCGCAGTGGTGTACGAAAAGTCAAACCCTCACGCGCGCGAAAACATATAACGAACGAAGGGTCAATAAGAAACTAGGCCACATAGCTTGCTTTTCGGCAGTTGCGACTGTCATCATCATTCGCAACGGCAGCAGTGTATCTGCAGCCAGGACGCCCCCGATCTGTTGATCGCGGGGCGTTTTTGCGTTTCCGGCCCCGGGACGAGAGGCGGCCATGAATCTCGACGCGTATGTCACCCGCTCCCAGGCGGCCCTGCTCACCGGGGTCCGGCCGGACACCATCGGCAAGTGGCACGCCCGCGGCTGGAGCGCCCCCGACGGGGAGCACCACACGCTGCGCACCCAGCCCGGCAAGGGACGCGTCCTGCTCTTCCGCCTCGGCGACATCCTGACCGCCGAACGCGACACCCGCCTGAACCCTCGCGCTCGCCGGCGCAACCTGCCGCCCGCGCTCGTCGCCTGACCCGCCGGCTACCCCCGTGGCCGAATGGATCTGGCCCGACAGCGCGATCACCCGGGTCATCGACGGCGACACCGTCGACGCCACCCTGGTCCGCGACATCGGGTTCGAGGGCAAAGTGACCTTCCCGGTCCGGCTGCGGCTGAACCGGATCAACGCTGAGCCGCTGAAGACCGCCAAGGGCAAGCTCGCCCGGGCGCGCGTGCTCGCACTGACCGCCGGCGCCCGGCTGCAGGTCGTCACCGGCAAGGGCTACAAGTACGGCGCCCCCGAGGGCAAGGCCGGCGAGTGGATGGCCGAGATCGTCCTGGCTGACGGCAACAACGTCTCCGACGTCCTAGTCGCCGAGCACCTGGCCGCCCACTGGGACGGCCAGGGGCCGCGGCCGGACATCCTCCCTGATCCGCCCGCTCCGGCGCCGATCCTGGCGGCCTGACGCCGGGGCGGGCGTCACACCCACCAGAACGGACACCCATGGACCTACCCGGACGACACCCCGGCACCACGCAGCTGCTCGGCTTCTTCGCCTACGACCACCTGCCGCCTTTCCTGCAGGTCGTCAGCTCGCCGTGCCACGACCTGGCCTTCGACATGGTCACCACGCTGCCGGATGGCCCCGAGCTGACCGCCGGCCTGCGCAAGTTGATCGAGGCCAAGGACTGTTTCGTGCGCCAGGCCCTGGTAGCCAAGCAGGCCGGCGCCGCCGAGATGACGCCCGCCGAGCGATAGACGTTTCACCGCAACAACCCCCACCCCGGTCGAGGCAGGCGGTGTGCCGATGGGCGCCAACCTAGATGACATCGAAGAGGCCGATTCGGCCCCGCCTCCTCCCGGGACCAACAAGGTAGAGATCACCGTGGCGGGCCACACCGTGGCCATCGAGTCCGCGGACCCCCTCGCTGACGTCGTCGGCTACGCCATGGGCCTGTTCGAGCAGACCAGCGAGCCGGCCGAGCGCATCCCGTTCGGCTTCGACAACGCCGGTGGGCAGTTCGAGCGGGCCGAGCCGTACGTCGAGCCCAGCGGCATGGAGAGCTGGGAGGACGGCAATGCCCGGAGGCTGGGTCGGCACCAGCGCCACGGATCGCAAGACGGAACTACCCGCCGACTGGGAATCCCGGATCCGGCCGGCAATCATCGCACGCGACTCCGGACGATGCCGATGGATCCAGAACAACGCCCGCTGCGCTGAGCGCGGCACGGACGTCGACCACGTCGGCGACAAAGACGATCACTCCCTGACCAACCTGCGCCTGCTGTGCGCGGCCCACCACCGCCGGCGCACTTCCCGGCAAGGCTACGCGGCCAAGATCGCGAAGAAGAACCGCAACGTGGAGGACCACCCGGCGTACAGCTGAGGCCCCTGGAGGCCCCAGATGCTCGATACCCCCGACACCCTTAGCTTCCAGACCCTCACCGTTGCGCTGCCACCGATCCCGCCCTACACCAGCGTGGACGTCACCGTCACCTGGAAGGCGCCGATCCCCGGCGAGCACTACCAGGTGGGCCTGGCCATTGGCGGGCTCAACGGCGACTGCGTCGTCAAGGCGCAGACCCGCGCGGCCGCGCTGATCACCGTGACGGCCGGCGCCACGCCGATCCGTATGGGCACCCCGCTGACCGCGGCCGCCCTCTTCTACTGAGAGGCCACCTCACCCATGGCCAGCTCCACCCAGCGCTTCGTCGCTGACGGCAAGTGGTACGACCCGGACAACAACCCCGGCGAGCTGCACGACGACCTGCGACTCGACTTCGCGAAGACCCGGCGCAACGCTCTGCGCCGGCCGTCGGTGCGTCGGCACATGGAGACCTGCGAGGTCTGCCTGTCGATCGGCGAGGCCACCGCGGCCGCGCCGAACCCGCTGGCCACCCGCAGGCGCATGAAGCTGGTGATCAACCCCCAGCAGATGCACACGCTGCTGAAGCTGCCGGCCAACTTCGAGATCGTCCACATGTTCGCCCAGCCGGACCCGAACACGGTCTCGATCATCGTGGCCGGCGAGGGGCTGCCCGAGGTCGATCACCTCACCGAGACGCCGACCGCTCGGCTCGGCGACGTGCCGAGCGACACCACGCCTTCGGCGTCCTAGGACGCCGAAGCGACGGTGCGCTCCGCCGCACCTCACCGGAAGGAGCAACGATGCGCCGATTCCAGCTGCAGCGCCACGAGGACGCCTCCGGGGTCTCCGGCACCGGCGTGGTCGCCCAGGGCGTGCAGTTCGACGATGGCAGCTGTGTGATGCGCTGGCTGACCGAGACGGCCAGCACCGGGCTCTACGCCAGCGCTGAGGACCTCATCACCATCCACGGCCACGAGGGCCGCACCCGGCTGATCTGGCTCGACCAGACGCCGCGGGTGCGCCAGTGGCGCCTGCAGCCGACCAGCGTCACCGCGGACCATGCTCGCGCGTTGGGCCGGCGGACCGAGATCATCGCCCGCCTGCGGAAGGGCTGACCATGGACGTGCTCGAGGCCGAGGAGGAGCTGGAGCAGGAAGACTGCTGCTGCGACTTCGTCCAGATCATCCACGACGACGGCGACCGGATCGAGATCCACCACGTCTGCCCCGACGACGGCTTCGAGCACAACTTCGAGCTGCTCGACTGCGCCTGCCGGCCCACGATCGAGCGCCTGGAGGTCGACCTGCACGTCGTCGACCACAAGGACGCTGACCTGGACTGGCCCCTCGCTGACGTCGAGGAGGAATCGTGGCCGCCTTCGGCCGCATCAACTGGCGCCGTGCCCGCACTGTCGCCGCCTGGATCCTGCTGATCGGCTCAGTCATCGGCTGGCCGGCGACAGCGCTGACCGTAGCTCGCAACGAGCCACCTTTCGTGCTCGGGCTCAGCTGGCTGGCGATCATCCTGACTTCCGCGGACCTGCTGGCTACCTCGCAGGTGCATGAAGAGAACGACCAGCAGAAAGACAGTGACTGACGTGACCGCCCTTGCCCAGTCCGTGAGGATCGGCCAGACCACCTACGCCGCCGGGACCGACCACACCGCCATGCCGGCCGCCGTGGTCGACCAGATCCGCAACCCGAACGCCTGGGTGGGCGGGGTTGCCCCGGCCCTCAGCGGACTGCCGGTCCCCGGCAAGGCTCAGATCAGGCCGGGCGACCTGAGCACCCCAGCAAAGGCTCATACAGCGCTGGGGCTGGGAACGGCCGCCCTGATCGACGCTGTGCACGGCAACGCGAAGGACCACGGAGCCAAGGCCGACGGGACGACCGATGACCGGGCTGCGGTGGCCGAAGCCGACGCTGTGCCGGGAGACCTGCTGCTGCCGCCCGGCATCTACCGGATCGCCTCGAACCTGACCATCTCCTCCCCGGTGACATTTGCCCAGGGGGCGCTGCTCAGGCCTGCCAGCGGTGTCCGAGTCACCCTGTCGGGCCGGCTCACCGCCCCGGCTGCGAAGATCTTCGACCTGTCTCTGGGCGGCACCGTCACGGTACGCGAGGGCAACGGCGGTACGGCGTCGCCGACCTGGTGGGGTGCGCTGCCGGACACCGGCACCGACCAGTCCGTCGCCCTGGCCGCCGCGCTGACCTCCATGGTCGGCCAGAACCGGCCGTTGACCTTGAACTTCGGCGCCGGTGTCTGGCGCTGCGATTCGGGCCTGACGATCGACCCAACCTTCGTGAACCTGCGCGGGGCTGGCACCTATCAGACGACCCTCGAGTTCGCCAACATGACCTCCGGGACTGCGATCACCGTCGCCAAGCTCAACGGCGACAACCGGCGGCACATGGTGATGGAGGGGTTCGAGATCTCCGGCCCTCTGGCCACAGACACCACCGTCGACGGAATGCAGCTCGGCAGCGCCAGCACGTACGCCAACCAGTGCGGGTTCGTCCGGCTGCGATTCAACGGCTTCCGCAACAGCACCATTTTCGGGTCCAACTCGTGGGCCGTGTCGTTCAGGGAGTGCTCCTGGCGCAACGCGGTCAGCCGATCGCTCTACTGCGCCACCGGCGGCGTCAACTACGGCGAGAACTACTCGCTGCACGACTGCTCCATCTTCGGCGGGACCGGAACGGGCCTGGCCGCCGAGACCGGCGGATGGTCGTTCTACTCCACCTCCTTCGACTACCTGCCGCGCGCGATGGCTATCTCCGGCGATGCCCGGGTGGAGGCGCACGGGTGCTGGTTCGAAACCGGTGACCCCCAGGCCAACGGAGCCACCGAGTTCATTTCAGTGAGCACCGCCAACGCCTACTCGGGCAGCCTGGTCATCAAGGGCGGCACCCTGCACCCTGCGTATACCGCCAGCGGCACCTACACCGCATTCGTGCGGATTTCCGGTATCACCGTCGGCGGCAACCACTCGGCTGTCGACATCGACGGGCTCTACATCGACTCCGCGTCCACCGCCAACGCCAACGTGCTGGTCTACGACGCCGCCACCGTCGGCACCGAAAGCGGCAACCACAACGTCGGAGACGTCACCATCCGCGCTCTGCGCTACCGGGACTCATCCTCCGGAGCCAACTTCCCCTGGCGCTACCGAGACCGCAGCGCCAGGATGCACAACCTCGTCGCCGGCATCGACCTGGGCAACCCGACCCTGGAGCACTGGCGTGCCAATAGCGGTTGGACCCAGCCGACCATCCACCTTGCCGAGTCGATGCCGCGGCTGCTGGCCAAGGACAAGGCGACTCCGGCGACTGGCGACTTCTACCTGATTGCCCTGCCGCCCCTGTCCGGCGGTGTTCCGTTCAGCCAGTTCGAGGTGATGTGCGCGACGGCAGCGCAGGGCTCTGGCGTGACGATCACCCTCGGGTTGTGGACCTCCTCGGGAGGCACCGTGTCGCGGTTCAACTCGAACACGGTCTCTCCGACCGGCGCTAACCAGTTCCGATCGGTCACCATCGCCCAGTCCGGTGGCCTGCGCACCCTCGGCGTGGCCGTGCCCATGTATGTCGGGATCTGGCTGACTACCACCACGACCATGTGCGAGCTGCGCGGACTGGCTCTCAGTGATGCGCTGAACCCGCTGCTCGGACAGGCCGGCAGCGCCAGCAGTATGCCGCTGGTCGCCGGCAAGCTCACTGGCCAGGCCACCCGGCCAGACTCGTTCGCGCAGTCTGCGCTCGCGGTTCCGGACTTCGTACCCTGGGCTGCGGTGCGCGTGGCTGCCTACTAACTTCCGCGGACCTGCTGGCTACCTCGCGGGTGCATGAAGAGAACGATTAGCAGAAAGACAGTGACTGACGTGACCGCCCTTGCCCAGTCCGTGAGGATCGGCCAGACCACCTACGCCGTCGGAACCGACCACGCCGCCATGCCGGCCGCCGTGGTCGACGCGATCCGCAACCCGAACGCCTGGGTGGGCGGAGTGGCCCCCGCACTAAGCGCGCCGGCTCCGGCCGGTAAGCCGCAGATCATCCCGGCTGATCTGACGACCCCGGAGAAGGCCCGCGCCGCGCTGGGGCTGCCGGAGTTCGACAGCGGCCACCGGGTGGTCCTGGCCTCGGGTGACGTCAGCGGCGTGAAGGACACAGCAGCGATCCAGGCCGCCGAGGACGCCCTGAGCACCGCCGGCGGCGGAACTCTGGTGCTGGCCGCGGGCAGCTACTGGGTGAAGAGTGCTGGGTCGGCCTCGTTGACCAAGCGCTCCAACGTCACCTGGCAGGGCGCCGGCCGCGGCGTGACGGTTGTCAAGCAGGCGGCCGGGGCGAACCAGCCGATCGTCAGTTCCGTCAACTTCTCGGGGCTGACGCTGACCGGCTCGAACACCGCCGGGCTCACCGGCTGCGCAATCCGGGACATGACCTTCGACGGCAACGCCTCGAACCAGACTGTCGCCGCCGCGGCCGCCGTGCGGATCTTCGGCTTCGACTATGTTCTGGCCGGGATCTCGCTGCGTAACTGCAAGGCCGTTGACGGCCTGTACACCGAGTGGGGAACCTTCGGCGGGCCGGGCCTGCCGGAGAGCGGCATGGAGTCCACGTACCAGCAGCTACGACTCCACTCCAACGTGCTAACCGGGGCGGCCTGGCGCCATCGCGGTCCGCACGACTCCATCGCCACCGACATCATCATTCACGGCAACAACGGCGCGGTGGGTTTCCACGCCGAGACGACCGGTTTCACCTACACCGTCGCGGCGGGATCCAACGGCGTCAACGTGTCCACCTTCGCCGGGGCCGGCACCCTGAGCGTGAACACCGTGGTGGGTCTGCCGTCATCGGGAACCGTCCAGGTCGCCACCGGTTCCGGCGCCCGCTCGCTGACCTACGCCGGCACCTCCGGCGGCAACCAGCTGACCGGTGTGACCGCGACAGGGTCAGGCGTCCTGTCCACCGGCGGCGCGATCACCGCCCCGAGCTATGCCGGGTCGGCAACCCTGGTCAGCGGGATGCACGTCTGGGGAAACCACACCTGGTCGGCGATTGCCGACGCGAACACCAAGTTCGTGAACTCCGAGCTGGAGGGCGGCACCGTCGGCCAGCTGCTGGTGCGCGGCGGCGACGTCTCCTGGACCGGCGGGCGGATCTTCTATCTGCCCGGCACGAGCAACCCTGGCATGGGTATCCAGCTGGGCGACACCAGCCAGACCTGCAACGGCTTCATGCTCAACGACCCGGACATGACCGGATTCGCAGGGACCTCGGCGGCCACCGCGGCGATCAACGTCGTGGCGACCGCCAGCGGACAGTACCGGGCGCATATCTTCCAGCCGACAGGCCGGGCGATCTGGGGCAACGCGCTGCAGGCCTACGAGGCCCGGGACTTCACCTACGCCGGCGGCACCCACACTCCATCGGTGGCGGCCTCGGCCGGCCTGGGATCCTCGCCGCCGGCGCCGACGATGGCGAACGCCTCCGACCGGCGCGGCTCAGTGCGGCTCGGCTCCGGCACCTCGCCGACCTCCGGCAGCGCCGTCGCGGTTACCTGGGGGCAGCAGAAGCCCGGCACCCCTACGGTCACGATCTCGCCGGGCAACGCTGCCACTGCGGCGCTCCAGCCGTACGCGATCAACGCCACCAGCACCGGTTTGACCATCGGGTTTGCCGTCGCGCCGGCGGCGAGTCAGGCGGCATCGACCTACGAAGTCCTCTATCGCGTTGAGGGCTGATTAGACCTGGCTGGCGACGATCCTGACCTGTCAGGGTCGCTCAGGGTGCTGCCGGCGACACTCCGCGGAGAAGCAGATGACGTTGCCGTCCTTGGTGCGCCCGGCCTCCTGGGGCCGGGCGCCGCCCGATACGGCCTGCTGCAGGCGCATGAGCCAGCCACCGGTGTCCACGTCGTGCCGTCGCAGGTCGAACCACGACAGCGCGGCCAGCAGAATCAGCACCAGCGCGGCGGCCCGCGCGGCCGCCCAGAGCGTCCCCTTGGCGGCCGCCTTGGCGATCGGCACCTGAGCCTTGGTGTTCTCGTAAGCCCGGCGCGCGGCCTGGCTGATCGTCCACCGGACGCCGAGGACGAACAGTACGAGGCCGGCCACGATCCACAGCGGGCTGATGTCGAGGGTCATGCCTCAGTTTGCGCGCCGAGCCCAGCGCGTGTCACGACCGGCGCCGGATCCGGCTGCCCACCCACCCACGAGCCAGAGACCGCCACGGTCCCGCAGGCTCGGCCCATCCCGACACGGGAGTGATCACCATGGCCAAGACCGGCCCCGCACCGAAGGTCGTCAAGCACGGCCATGGCGGCGGTGAATGGCAGGACGTCCCCGACGCCCCGTACACCGGCCCCGGCTCCGAGCGCGACCTGCCCGACATCCCGGGCCTGCCCTGGTACGAGACCACGGTCGCCTGGTGGCAGATCGTGCGCACCATGCCGCACTGCCGGCTCTGGACCCAGGCGGACTGGATCTTCGCGATCGAGACCGCGGTGCTCAAGAACCAGATCTGGGGCGAGCTGTTCGGCGGTGCGCTGCCGGCCAACCTGCTCTCCGAGGAACGCCAGCGGCTCGCGCTGCTGGGCCTGACGATGGAGCAGCGCCGCAAACTGGGCATTCGGTACGTCGACCCGGCTCTGTTCCCCGACGAGTTCCCCCAGGGCGCTCCTGCTGAGAGTTCGCAGGCCGCGCAGCCCGGAGGCAACGTCAAGGACATCACCAAGGCGCCGAGCCGGCGCGCGCGCCTGGCGGGCTGAGCTGTGCCGCGCGTCCTGGTCCGAGCGCCCGGGCATGACCGGCTGCGCTCGCTCGGGGGTTTGGCCTGTGCCTGGATTGAGCACTTCGTGCGCCATGGTCCGGGTGCCGTGCAGGGCATGGAGGTCGTGCTCGGCGACGAGTACGCCGGGTTCGTCATGGACGCGTACGCGCTGGGCGAGAACGGCCGACGCCACTACGACCACTGCTTCCTGAGCCGGCCGAAGGGCACCAACAAGAGCGGCCTGGCCGCCTACATCGCGCTGTACGAGGCGCTGGGACCCTGCCGCTTCGATGGCTTCGCGGTCGCGGGAGAAACCTACGAGGACCCCTGGGGCCTCGGGTTTTCCTACGAGTACGAGGAGGGCGAGCCCAAGGGCAAGCCCGTCCATGTGCCGATGATCCGGTCGATGGCCACCGAGGAGACGCAGACGTCCAACGTCTACGACACCTTGTTCTTCAACCTCACTGACGACGACTGCCCGCTGAGCCACGTGCCCGGCATCGACCCTGGCCGCACGCGGGTCTACCTGCCCAACG